>Ga0247727_10001549_pt1 | contig 54288 bp, 44 predicted proteins | sample WisWelCaveWW1625_FD_202498 | JGI IMG/M metagenome (GOLD analysis project Ga0247727, IMG submission 202498) | Biofilm microbial communities from Wishing Well Cave, Virginia, United States - WW16-25 | ecosystem: Environmental > Aquatic > Deep subsurface > Groundwater > Cave microbial mat | place... | reverse complement strand
CCGCCAGGGAACAATTCCCACAAAGGCGATTCGTCTCGCAGACAGGCATGGGTTCTCCTGACGGCTGGTCGTGCGTACTACCAAGTTCATTACAAACTCGGTCTAATTGGAAGGGTACAGGACAGGCGTCCTCGGCTGTCCAGACTTCTGCCACGGGCTTCTCAGGAGTGCGCTTCCAGCTCGACCACGTAGACCTGCGAGTGTCCCGAGCGGTCGCTGGCGAACACGACGCGCCGCTGGTCGGGAGAAAAGGAAGGATGCGGATGGGTCCACTGCGGTCCGTAGACGGTGTCGGTGGCGACCTCCATCCAGCTCAGCGCGCCGGCCTTGGCCCCGCTGCGCGCGGCGGCGAAGTCCTCGGCCAGCGCGTAGCGTGATAAGCGCCACTGGCTCCCCTGGTTGGAGGATTCCGACAGGCAGATTGGGCGACTGTCGCCGGTCGCGACATCGATCAGAAACAAGCCTTCGTCCGGGTGGTTGGTGTCGCACAAGACCACCGTGCCTTCCCGGTTGGGTGAGATGTGCCAGGCGTTCCTGGAGGCGATGAGGGATCGCTCGCGGGTGCGCCAGTCCATGCGCCACAGCGCGCCAGGCCACACCGTGTACACCAGGTCGCCGGTGACGCCGAGGAAAGTCTCGTGCACCACGAATTCGTCGTTGCCGTGCTCGTAGAGACATTCGACCGCGGACCCGTCGCGGCGGATGCGGTGCATGCGCGGGGCCGGATCGCCGGCGAACTCGATCCACTCCGGCTCGGTGGGATGAAACTGCGGATGGATTACGGTGCGTGGGAACCCCAGGAAGCTCCAGCCGCCGCCGTCGGTGCGGCCCACCAGGAGGCCGGATTCGCCGCCGCGCCGCGCGGCCGCGGTGATCCATCGCCCGCCGTCCCCGAGCGAGCACTCGCCGAGCTGCGCGTCCGGATAGTCCGCCAGGCAGCGCTCGGCCAGCGTGCCGCGGTCGAGCACCCAGATGCCGCCGCCGCGCACGAAGAAGATGCGCGCTCCATCGGGATGGATGGCGGCCGAGAACGGGTGAATCGGCGCTCCGTCGGTGAGCTGGCGGATCGGGCCGGCTGGAAAATCGGTCGCCTCGAACAACTGGGCGCTGCCGGTGCGGTACGAGGTGACCAGCAGCGACCGGCCGTCCGGAGTGAAGGCGCTTTGCAAAAAGTAGGTGGCGTGGTGGATCGAGGCGTGCGACGTCATCTGGTGCACCAGGGCGCCCGTCAGCCGGTCGCGGAAGGTGGAATGCTCGGAAGGGTAGAGGCGTCCCTTGCCCTCCGGCATGGCCCTCAGTTCTCCCGATCCCGCTTGCGAAACACCAGCAGGTGCTGGCGGGGAAGGTGCCCGAGAAGAGTTTCCAGGCGGAACCCCTCGGCCTCGATCTCCGTTTTCACCTCCGCCACGCTCATCTTGTGCTCGAACCGGATGGGGACGGCGGGGTCCTCCTTGCGGTACTCCAGAAGCACCAGGCGGCCGTCGCCGGTGAGCGCCTCGCGGAGCTTGCGGAGCATCTCCTGCGGCCGGGAAAACTCGTGGTAAACATCCACCAGCAGCGCCAGCTCGATCCGCCCGGCGGGCAGGCGGGGGTCCGTCTCGGTGCCCAGCACCGGCTCGACGATGGCGAGCTTCTCCTTTTCCACCCGCTTGCGCAGCAGCTCGAGCATGGCGGGCTGGATGTCGCTGGCGTACACTTTCCCATTCGGGGCGACTCGCCGCGCCAGGCGCAACGTGAAATAACCGGAGCCGGCGCCTACATCGGCCACCGTCATGCCGGCCCGCAATCCGAGGGCGTCCACCGCGGCCTCCGGCGCCTCCTCTCGTTCCCGCTCGGCTCGCTCGAGCCACTCGGCCCCGCCCACGCCCATCACCGGGGCGATTCGCCGGCCGGTGAGCGGGTGCTCCTGCTGGCTGAACAGTACCAGCGGGGCGCTCGATGCCGCCAGCAGCACGAGCGCGAGCCCGGGTCGTGATCCGTGGTTGACAGGTGTGCAGCGCATGACCGATAGAATAGTAAGGAACGAGGTTACCATGCGCCAGCGAGCCATCCACGCAGTTGCCATCCCTGCGATCGTCGCCGCGGTTCTGTTGCTCTCCTCCTGCGCCACCAAGACCGCCGGGCGCATGGATCGCAAGATGGGCGACCAGGTACAGCTGGGCAGCCTCATCTATACCGTTCTGGAAGTCGACTGGGACGACAGCATCGGTCAAGGCGTCATGCCCGCCAATCCCCAGAACGAGTTCCTGATCCTGCGCCTGTCGGTCACCAATTCCGGCGGCACTGAGACGGCGGTTCCGCTGTTGAACGTGGAAGATGCGCAGGGGAACAGCTTTCGCGAGCTTTCCGAAAACGTGCCCGTCGAGAACTGGCTGGGAGTGCTGCGGCGCATGGCGCCGGCGACCACCGACCAGGGCCGCATCGTTTTCGAGCTTCCGCGCGGCACCTACCGGCTGCGCATCTCCGACGGCAGCGAGCCGGACAAGGAGCTCTTCGCCTTCATCGAGATCCCCTACCGTCTGAGTGAACCGGTCGAAGAAGTGGAAACCGAGCCCGAGCCCGAGCCTAGGCCCGAGCCCGCACCCGCACCCAAGCGGTAGAACGATCGGGCGATTCTGCGCATGGGGCTGCTGTTTGCTATTTCCGGCGCGCTGCTGTGCGTCTGCGCCGCGGCTGCCCAGAAACCTCCACCGCGCCCGCTCGGGATCGTCACCGTGCTGCTCCACCAGTTTGAAGACGGCCCGCCGGTGGCCGCCGCGGAGCCATTCCAACCCGGCGACACTGTGTTCCTGAGCTTCCAGGTGGCCGGCTACCGCGCCTCCGAAAGCCGCCGCATTCACCTGACCTACCGCATCGAGGCGGCGGATCCGGCCGGAGTGGCGCTGGCCGAGCCCGTCGCCGACGCGATCGCGACCGAGCTCGCCCCGCAGGATAAGGACTGGCTCCCCAAGGTGCGCTACAGCGTTCTGGTGCCGCCGTGGGCCGGCTCCGGTTCCTACCGCCTGCGCGCGCGTGTGCGCGATGAGCTGGCCGGGGCCGACGTCACTCACGATCGGAACTTCACGGTGCGTGGCCGGCAGGTGGAGCCGAGCCCCACCCTGGTAGTGAAAAATTTCCGCTTCTTCCGCTCCGAAGAGGCCGCCGAACCCATGCCGGTAGCGGCCTACCGGCCCGGGGACACGCTCTGGGCGCGCTTTGACATCACCGGCTACCGCCTGGCGGACAAGAACCGCTATCACGTCGAGTATGGGATCGCGGTGCTGCGCGCGAACGGGGAGACCCTGTACGCCGAACCCAAGGCGGCCGAGGAGCAGGACTCGACCTTCTACCCCAAGCGCTACGTCCCGGGCGCGCTGAGCCTGAACTTGCAGACGGAACTGGCGCGCGGCGATTACACCATCGTGGTGACGGCACGGGATCGGGTGGGCGGGGAGACAGCCGAATCCCGGCAAGTGTTTCACGTCGAGTGAGACGTTGGAGTTTCTACATTTTGCAAATGGATCGGGGCGACCGACGTGGCGCAGGCTCTCAGCCTGCCGCGCCGAGACTCGTCTCGGCGCCTGCGGTCCGCTGGCTGTTTTCGATGTAGGCGGCAATTCGCTCCAGCCTCCCGTCCGGTTGAGCCTTTCAGCGACTGCCGCCTCCGCGCCGGCGGCACTCTCGGTAACAGAAGCGCGTGAACAGCACGATGCGGGCAACAGGTTCCTGGCGCCGATACATGGGTCCGTGCCGGGCAGTGTCGAGGTAGGGATCCATCCAGACAAAGGCTTTCCCGCCGGAAAGTTTGTCGGGCGGAGGATACAAGGCCTGAGGCAGGCTGGCATGCAGATGCCAGGTGACAATAGCCACCTTGGCGTCGAGACGAGTCTCGACGCGGCAGACACGAGTGTCTGCGCCACATCGTTGGCTCGGGGGCTGCCAAAATGTACACACTCCAGGGACAGGCCTCCTGGCCTGTCGTGTTCGGCATTCGGTGACTTCTGCCACGGGCTGGCCCGGATCACGGCGCGCACATTCGCAGCACCGGCAAGGTATAGAATGGTGTGGAGTTCGGGAGGAACCACAATGAAGCGTTACGTTGATATTGCAGTACTCGCGTTGGTCACGCTTACGCCGCTGATCGGCCAGGCGCCAAAGGGCTGGAAACAGCGCATCGATCGAAGCACCTCCGCGTCGGACCCTGACGCCGAAGGTCAGATCAAGTTCGTCACGATGGGATCGGGCTTCCATGCAACGAATCCCCAGGCGGCGGTGTACTGGAATCCGGCGAATACGGCGATGGGCTCCTACACTCTCAAGGGCACGTTTACGCTGATGAAGCCGAGCGGTCACAACAACTACTACGGCCTGGCGTTCGGTGGCAGCGATCTGGAGGGCCCACAACAGAGCTATCTGTACTTCCTGGTCGCGCAGAACGGGACGTGGATCATCAAACGCCGCGACGGCGACGCGAAGACCGAGAACGTTGCGCCGCGAACGCCCAACGACGCGGTAACCAAGCCGGACGCCGGCGGGAAGTCCACGAACACCCTAGAAGTGCGCGTCGGCGCCGACAAGATCGATTACGCGGTCAACGGCACGGTGGTGCACTCGACGCCGAAGTCCGGAGCGACGGCGAAAACCGACGGCATCTACGGGATTCGCGTCAATCATCAGCTCGAGGTTCAAGTCGACGGGCTGACGGTGTCGAGATAGCAGTTTCTTCCGCCGCGGCGCGCCGGCTTACTTGCTCAGCCTCAGCTTTTTTCCCCAGGCGGCGCCACGCCGGATCCATTCCTCCAGGACGGCCTTCTCCTTGGCCGGTAGTTGCGGTCCCGGGGGCATTTGGAGATCTCCCTGTCGCCGGATGGTGTGAATCAGAACGCTTTCTTCGGGCTTTCCAGGAACGATCGCCGGGCCGACTTTTCCGCCCTTGAGGAGACTGTCGCCGTCCAGGAATGAGATTCCGCCGTTCTTCAACTCTTCGTTGTGGCAGGGAAGACAGCGTTTGATCAGGATCGGCGCCACGCGGGCGTCGAAGAACCGCACTCCGTCCTCGGGCTTTTTTCCCGTCAAGGTCATGCCGGAGAAGACAACCAGCCAAACACTGACACCGCCGCGGCGGTTCATTTCCGCTTTCTGCCGACGCCGAACTGATTGCCCGCCTGCACAACTCGCCCGTTGGCGATCACCATGTCGAGCACTTTTTCGCTCTGCACCTGGCGGCCGGTCTCATCCTGCAACGACGCCACCAGCTTTTTGGTCGCCACATCGAAGATCTCTCCGGTGGACGAGTAGGCATGCTTGCCGTCAATGCTGAAACTGATCCAGCCCGGCGAGTCCCGCAGTTTGACGCTGGTGGTCTGCTGGGGCGGCATCACCGTCGCATCGAAGATATGCACGAAGTTGTTCGCTCCATCCACCACCCAAATTTCCTTTTCGTCTTGAGTCAAGGCGATGCCGTGACTCGGACACCCATGGCGCTTGACGGGGCCTTGCTGGTAGCCCTGCACCTCAACACGGTGGAGCTTCTTGCCCGTGCGAATATCACCCACTTCAAACCCAAGCAGGCCATTCACATTGACAAAACAGAGCGTGTTGCTTCCATTGACGGTGAACGGCCGGATCGAATGCGCAAACGGTCCCACGGTCGCGGCCACTTTATGTGTCTTGGTATCGGCGATCGAAAGCAGCGGAGATTTCAAGCCGGCCATGTAGACACGCGTCCCATCCAACGAATAAACCGTATTGTGCGAAGCGGACCTGGTCTCGATGGTCGCGATGACGTTTCCGTTTGCCGCGTTGACCACGTGCCACATCGGCCCTTCAAACTGCGGCACGTACAGGACCTTGCCATCCGGTGAGATCGCCATCCTGTCGCAGCCGCCCTCGTAGGTCTTGTCCCACAGCTTCTTGCCGGTCACCGCATCCAGGGCCATCATCCGGTGGATCGTGGTCACGAATACCCTGCCCGTCCTGGCGCTGGCGGCTATCCCCTTCACGTTCTCCGGCTTCTGGCCGGCCGGCACATCCCATGTCGGAATCCGCTTGACGAAACGGTATCCGTCGTCGATGTCATAAACGATAATCCCCACGCCCCCGTATTCCTCATAATTCCGGATGCCGGGGCTGGCGACGTACAGCAGGTGCTTTTCCTTCCCATTCGCGGCGGTCAATTGCGGAACAGCCGGCAACAGGAAGAGTAGGCCCTGCACAACAGTTCGAAGCTTGAAGCTGCTCATTTGGTATTCACCTCGTAAAGCTTCGTCATCATACAACATCCTTTCACGTCGAGTGAGAGGGCCGGCGCCGTCGGCCTACCTACGTACATAGCCCTATTTCGAACCCGGAGCGCTGCCGTCTACGGCATCGATGCGCATTTGATCGATGTCGAGGTGGATATGTACCCGTCCGGCTCGGCGCGCGACTTCATCACCGTCGGCATGCCGGATACGGCCGTGCGCGAGAGCCGCGAGCGCATCAAGAGCGCGCTGCTGAACTCCGGCTTCGGCTACCCCAACAAGTCGGTGACCATCAACCTGGCGCCGGCCAACGTGCGCAAAGAGGGCGCGGGGTTCGATCTGCCGATGGCGTTGGGGATCCTGGGCGCCATGGGGGTGGTGGCGCCTTCGACGGATCACCTGTTTTCCGGGGAGCTGTCGCTGGACGGCTCGATCCGGCCGGTGCGCGGTGCGCTGTCGATCGCCGTCTGCGCCCGCGCCCAGGGGATCGCCAACCTGGTGGTGCCCGCCGACAACGCCGCCGAAGCCGCGGTGGTCCACGGCGTGCGCGTGTTCGGCGTGAGTCACCTGGCGGACGTCGTGCGGCTGCTTCAGAATCCGGAAGGCTTCCCCCCGGCCGTCGCGGCGCCCAACGGACACGTCCCCCCCAACACCGCTACACCCGATTTCCGCGAGGTGCGCGGGCAGAGCACCTCCAAGCGCGCGCTGGAGGTGGCCGCCGCCGGCTCGCACAACGTGCTCATGGTGGGACCTCCCGGCTCGGGCAAGACCATGCTGGCCAGGCGGCTGGCCGGGATCCTGCCGCCGCTCGGTTTCACCGAGGCCCTCGAGACCACCCAGGTTCACAGCGTGGCGGGAGTTCTGCCCAAGGGCGCCGGCCTGCTCGCCGAGCGCCCCTTCCGCGCGCCCCATCACACGATTTCAGACGCCGGCCTGCTTGGCGGCGGCAGCGGGACGCCGCGCCCGGGAGAGGTGAGCCTGGCGCACAACGGCGTGCTGTTCCTGGACGAGCTGCCGGAGTTCGCACGCAACGTGCTGGAGCTGCTGCGCCAGCCGCTGGAGGAGGGCTCGGTCACCATCGCGCGGAGCAACATGACGCTCTCGTTCCCCTCGGCGTTCATGCTGGTGGCGGCGATGAACCCGTGCCCGTGCGGTTTCTATGGCGACTCGACGCGCGAGTGCCGCTGCACGCCGGGCATCATCCAGCGCTACCTGGGCAAGATCAGCGGACCGCTGCTCGACCGCATCGACCTGCACATCGAGGTGCCGGCCGTGCCCTACAAGGAGATGCGCGGCCGCGACGACGGAGTTACCTCGGCCCAGATGCGCGCCCGGGTCGAGGCGGCCCGCGCCATCCAGGCGGCGCGCGGCTTTTACAACGCCCACATCCCGCATCGTGTGCTGCGCAAGTTGTGCGAGCTGGATGATGCGGGCGAGCGCACGCTGGAGATGGCCGTGCGCCGTATGGGGCTGAGCGCGCGGGCGCACGACCGGATTCTTAAGGTGGCACGCACCATCGCGGATTTGGGCGGATCCGAGGCGGTCGCGGCCAAGCACGTAGCCGAGGCGGTGCAGTATCGGAGTTTGGATCGGAATTACTGGAGTTGAGAGGGCAGATCCCACCGAGTTCCCGCGCCACGTGATCGAGCCGTTACGCCAGCCGCTTGAAGACGGCTCGGTCACCATCGCGCGGTCCAACATGACGTCTCGTTCCCCTCGGCGTTTATGCTGGTGGCGGCGATGAACCCGTGCCCGTGCGGCTTCTATGGCGACTCGACGCGCGAGTGCCGCTGCACGCCGGGCATCATCCAGCGCTACCTGGGCAAGATCAGCGGCCCGTTGCTCGACCGCATCGACCTGCACATCGAGGTGCCGGCCGTGCCCTACAAGGAGATGCGCGGCCGCGACGACGGGGTGACCTCGGCCCAGATGCGCGCCCGGGTCGAGGCGGCCCGCGCCATCCAGGCGGCCCGCGGCTTCTACAACGCCCACATCCCGCATCGTCTGCTGCGCAGGCTGTGCGAGCTGGACGAGGCCGGCGAGCGCGTCCTGGAAATGGCCGTGCGCCGCATGAGCCTCTCGGCTCGCGCCCACGACCGCATCTTAAAAACCGAACTCCAACTGTGCACGAAGAGGCAGTTTGGTGTATCCTTCTAGCTGTCTGGGAACCCAAAATGGAAATACCGAGCGGAGTCCTGTGAACCCAAGGATAGTAGCTATCGGCGGGCCCTTGAAGGGTTCTCGTTTCCAGTTGGTTGGAGAGGTAGTCACCGTCGGACGGGAAGCATCTAATCCAGTTTGCCTGCCCCACTCCTCGGTATCGAGGCAGCATTGCCTCATCAAGAGGGATGCGGACCAGTTCACCATCACCGATCTGGACAGCCGGAATGGGACCTTTATCAACGGCGTGCAGACAAAAGAAAGCGTGTTGAGCGAGGGTGATGAACTTCGGCTGGGTGAGGTAGTCATGTGCTTCACCTTCAGCCCCAATCCCGTTCAACTCGAGGACGCGAGTCACGAGTTGGTGAACCGGATCGTGCTGCGGAGGGAGGATGCCATCTATCTGCAGCCGGAGAAGGTGTTGGAGGCGCTCTCACCCGGAGACCGGCTGTCGCGGAACTTAAGTTCCTTGCTGAGGATCAGCACTGCGATCAACTCCATCCGGGTCCTGTCGGCCTCTAGGCATGGATCGACCCAGGAGGCGTTTGCGAAGCCCTTGCTGGAGTTGATCTTCGAGGTGATACCTGCTGAGCGCGGCGCCATTTTGCTGGTAAATGGGGGTTCGGCGGGATTCGTTGCGGTCTACGCCTTGGACCGAGTGCGGGGCCCGGATCAGCCGGTTCGCATCTCCAGCACTATCGTGCGGCAGGTGCTTCAGCAGGGCGTGGCTATTCTCAACAACGACCTTGAGACCAGCGGCGTTTACGATTCAGCCCGCAGCCTCGCCGAAATGAGCATTCGTTCGGTGCTGACTGTCCCGCTGTTTACTTCCGGCAGGACGGAGGGTGTCATTTACCTGGATACTAAGAACCCAAAGGTTCAGTTTGATAAAGATCATCTTGAGTTGTTGACCGCCGTCGCCAACATCGCCGGAATGGGGCTCGACTACACGCGCCATATAGAGCAACTGGTCAAAATGGAGAGAGAGCGACATAGATCGCTGGCTCAGATGGCCGCAGGAATCGCGCACGAGATCAACACACCACTAGGGATCGTCAACACTGCAGCCAGCATCCTTACGGAGAAGCTGACTCCAGACATGGTGGCAGCGCTGGCCAGGGATGAACAGTCGAGGGCGGTTCTGGATGACCTTCTGGAAGCGGGGCAGCTCATTCAGGCGAACCTGGCGCGGGCAAGCAGGCTGGTTCAGAATTTCAAGAATCTTTCGATCAGCGAAGCTACCGAGAAAAGGGAGAAGGTCGATATCTGCGGCTTGGTGCGCGACATCGTCGGTTTGTATCGGCCGCAGGCCAGCATAGCCCGCCTCAACATCGAGATTCGAGACCAACTGGTTGATCAGTCGAGGGAGTGGCTCGGATACCCCGGATACCTTGCTCAAATCATCCTGAATCTCCTCACCAATATTGAGCGCTATGCTTACCTGGAGGGTCAAGGAGGCCGGGTCGAGATAACGATAGCTGCAGACGCAGCAAAAGAAGAGTCGTTCCATTTGACGGTTCGGGATTTTGGTAGCGGTATTGAGCCACAAAACCTCCCGAAGATCTTTCAGGCCTTTTTTACCACGGGGCGCGAGAAAGGCGGGACTGGATTGGGGATGGCCATCGTGCACAGTCTCGTAACCGCGACGTTGAAGGGAGAGATTGACATCGAATCGGAGCCGGGCAAGGGAACTACCGTCTCGATTTTCCTGCCGCGAATCGTTCCCGAGTGAGTGTGAGCGTAAGTGTTTCTTGACCGTCCTTTTCCTTTGGGATAGAATCCTTTGGAGAACAAAGCCGCCAGGCGAACTACCAAAAGGAGGCAGCAGTGGCCAGCGCTCTTCCTACTAAGCACCGGATGCTTCTCGTCGATGACGAGCCTGACATTCACACGGTGACCCGGCTGAGCTTGAAGGGACTCCGATATCGGGGGTGTCCGCTGGAGTTTCTCTCCGCGTCTACCGGCAGTGAAGCGGTCCAGGTGATGAAGGCGAATCCGGATGTGGCGGTGATCCTGTTGGACGTCGTAATGGAGACCACTTCAGCGGGCCTGGACGCCTGCCGGGCGATTCGGGAGGAGTTGGGGAACCGCTTCGTTCGGATTCTGCTGCGGACCGGACAGCCGGGGGTGGCACCGGAGAGGCAGGCGATCACGCAATTCGATATCGACGGGTACCTGCCGAAGGCCGAGCTCACGGCGGACCGGCTCTACGCAGCGGTCCGCACGGCTATCAAAGCCTGGGAGGAACTTATCGAACTCGATCGGCACCGCCGGTATCTGACCGCCATTCATGAGTGCGTGGCGTCCCTGCGCCCCTTCGAGCCCATTGAAGAGACTCTGCAGCGAATCCTGGACACTGCGGTGGCAATTTGCCCCACCAATCTTGCTCTCCTTCATCTCGAGACGTTCGACAAGAGCGCGGATGCACGGAAGTATTTCCTCTTCGTATCCACGGAGCCCGATACAGTCCGGGCGGAAGCGGCCGCGACAGAACTGGCGGCGCGGATCGCGCGGAATCCCGGCGTGCAATCTCTGCGAAGCGCGGGGAACATCGAGGAGGGCTTTCTCGAGTTGCTCATCCTGCACCGCGAGCTTGGCCACGGCTGGATTTATCTGGCGGGGGTGAGCCCTGACGAACTGGTTCTTAAGCTCTTGCCAATGCTGGCCGCGCATGCGGCCAATGCTCTTTATTCCGCGGTGGCCCAGGCCATGCTCGCCGCCCGGGAAGGCCCGATCTACGACATGATGCCAATCTAGCTTTTGCGCACCGAAGGAGGCCGGCGTGAACAGTGCGGACGAACTCGCGGTGGTTGCCCACGCCGGGATGCTGGAGGATCAGGCCGGCATCCCGGGATATCTGCTGCCCGATCCGGAGCAGCCGCGCCCGCTCGGTCCATATTCTTGCTCTTTTTGTGGCCTCGGCGACAGCGGCTTTCTGGAGTCAAAGACGGAAGCGGCTGTGGCGCTCGCCGAGAGCATCACTTGTGGTCGAGGGGTGCTGCGGACCACGCTGCTGGGAAGTCTGGCGGAGCTGGAGGCATCCGTTCACGAAGGCGGTCGCATTGCCGTCGCCACGGCAGTCCCGCTCACGTCCCCTGGAGGCGTGATTACCGGAGAGCTCCAGATCCAATCGAAGCGCCGGCCGATCACGCTCCGAGAGATCGATCGCAAGTCGGCAGAGGACGGCGGCCTGATCTCGCAGAGCTTCCTGCCTTATAAGGGCGCGGTCAGCATCAGTGACAGCGCGGTTAAGCGGACGGCGCCAACTTCAGGCTGTGTGAAGCTGAAGCTCTCGATGATGCGGCAGCGAGCGGCCTTCCCAATCCACGTGGCTCCCAGTATCCTGGATAGGGCGAAGGGCGAAAGGCGGTCCATCAGCTACCAGGACGCCATCACGCGCTTCGCAGATCTGGTTCTGGCGCATCGACGTCCGCACGGCCGCACGCTTATCTACGCTTGCGGGCAGGTTGACTACTTCACGGTCTTCGCCTTCCAGGAAGTGTTCCGGCTCCTCGGGGTTCGCAACCTCGCCGGCAATGCCGAACACTGCCTGAATGCCGGTGCCGTGCACAATGAAATGCTCACCGGCCAGGAGGGTCCTTTCCTGACGGTGGCTCAGGGCCTGGAGGGCGCGAACCGCTTTTATCTGCTCAACGGCTGGAACGGATTCATTACCCACCCGCCGGCTTTTCATGCCATTTTGAAGCGGAGTGACCTCGATGCTTACCTTGTAGAGGTCATGGTCACGGAATCCGCCAAGGCTCTCGCTGAGAAGCTAGGACCGGAACGGGTGCTATTGGTCCGACCTCGCTCGGATCCGCACTTAGCCCTGGCAGTAGCGCACGAGATTCTGTCCGCCTATGCGGAAGCCGTGGACAATCGCTTCGTGGAATTTTTCTCGGATGTGGCGACCTTCCAGGGTTTTGTGGAACTAGCCCGCTCGCCACGCTTCGCGCCGGAGCGTGTTGCCGAGCGGATCGCGCCCGAGCCGGTGTATGTGGAACGGATCTTGAAAGGGATTCGTATGATTGCTTTCAAGCTCACGCGTCCCGGGACCGTTCCAATCAATATTCCATCGGTCGGCTTATCACAGACCAGCGGCGCTGTCGCGCACTGTCTGTGGGGTAGCGTCTTAGCGATACTGGGAAAATTTGGCCTACGTGCCGACGGCTCCCCGGCCGGCGGGACCTGCGGTTGCCAGGCCAGATCAATGCAGAGACCGAGGTGCAGGGCTTGTCGCGGAGGTGCTTTATGGGCCGCATCCCGATTGACGACGCGGCGGAAGCCGCGCACCGGATGGGGCTGCCCGAGGACGCCTATGAAATGGCCTGCCGGGACAGCCCGCGAGCCGCGCTGGACTACTCGGATTCGACGCCGGATACACCTGAGCTTTTTATTTGCTTCGGAACACAGTTTGAGTCCAACATGATGGGGCGGCCGCGCTGGGTCCGGAAGCTGCAGGATCCTAATACCCGGCTTGTGGCGGTGGATCCGATTCCCGATCCCTTTACACTCGAACACGGCGATCTCATCATTCCATCGCCACCCCACCCCGCGACGACGAAGCTGTATCAGAACGGCGAGTGGAAGCTCTCTCTTTCCATCCCTCACAAGCGGGCGGCGCCGGAGACGCGGTCGGATGCAACGATCATCTACGACCTGATGGCTGAGATTACGCGTCGACTCGAGACGGATGCAGCCGTGGCGGAGGCTCATCAGGATCTGGCCCGACACGCGCGCTCCGGCTATCTGCGGGCGCGGTTTCTGCCACCGGAATGCGGGTCCGGGCCGGGACTGAAGCGGATCGGCGGGGAGGTGAGCCGACCGCAACTCTGGCAGCGGGTCCTCGATTACATGGGCGGTGGGCGCGGGCCGCTCTACTGCCGGCCCGAGCATGTGGACGGAACGCCGATTCGGTGGGAGGAGCTTTTGGAAAAAGGCTCGCTCATATATGGAGGCGTGGGCGAGACGCGATACCGGCTCGATTATGACCACCCGGGTTTATTTCCTTTTAAGGACGTTTTTCGCAAGCCACGCAAGTTCACGTTCTTCGTGCCTACCGAAGAGGATCTGACGATCCCAGAGGGCATCATTTTGAACTCCGGCCGATCTTCGCTTTCAGACGAGCCCAAACGGGTCTTGTTTGCGACCTCCACTTTTAATTCGGGCAAGGCGACGCCCACGGTAGGCATGCCGGATGAGAACCCGATCTATGTTTCACCGACCCTGGCGGACGTTCACAAACTGAAGGCCGGCGATCGGGTGCGGGTGAAGAACCGGCAGACGGGTGAGGCCATCGTGCTGCCAGTGGTCGTCACCAACCGCGTCAAGGGCCACAGCGTCTACGTCAGCTTCCACAAAAGCAAGGTGGAGATGGAACAGGGCCGCTATCTGAACACGGTGACTTCGCACCAACCGCGATGCCCTTACACCTCTCAGACACGGCTCAAGGCGACGGAGGTCAGCCTGGAGCGAGTAGCAGTAGAAACTCGGCCGAGCGCGTTGCGGCTGGACACCACCCTAATGGACCCCAAACTGGACCTGCCCGTGTGGCAAGGCCAGGCGACCTCGCTCTACGTTACCGACATCATTCAGGAGACCCGCGATGTTTACACATTTCGGTTCCAGGCCGATCCATTATGTCGCTTCGTGTACTGGCCCGGACAGTTCTGTACGCTGGTGCTGAACATCGGCGGCAAGAAGGTTGTGCGATCGTATTCCATCTCTTCCTCTCCAACGCGCCCGTTTATTCTCGAGATCACCGTCAAACGAGTTCCGGGGAGACTTGTCTCAAACTGGCTGCCGGACAACCTGAAGATCGGCGATCGCTTCGAGATCACCGGTCCAAAGGGCAAGTTCTGTTTGGTGCCCGGCAAGATCCCACGGAAAATCCTGTTCTTGGCGGCGGGGAGCGGAATCACGCCGCTAATGTCAATGGCGAGATGGTTATGCGATATTTCGGCCGATGTGGACGTGGTGTTCTTTAATTCTGTTCGAATGCCGCAAGACATCATCTTTCGGAAAGAAATCGAGCTGCTCACGTCGCGATACAAGATTTTCAAGCCAGTCATCGTCACCTCGTCGCGTGGAGCCGGCAGTGACTGGACCGGCCTGACCGGGCGCATCAACCGGCAGATGCTGGAGATGGTGGCGCCGGATCTGCTGGAGCGGCACATCTACATGTGCGGCCCACCCGGCTTCATGAACGCGGTGAAGCTGATTCTGAAGGAAGTCCGTTACGACATCGCGAATCTGCATATAGAGAGCTTTGTCGGGGTTCGGACCTCGGTCGAGAATAAACCTCCTGCCCTCACTGCTGGCCAGGAAATAACAGCGTGGGAGGAGGCTGAAGCGCCCAAGGAAACCGCAGCAGCTCCTTTCAGGGTAGAGTTCGCCCGATCGGGTAAGACGAACTCCACGGACGCGAGGATGTATTTGCTGGATCTGGCTGAAGCGCACGATATCGATCTGAATTATGGTTGCCGGGCGGGTTCCTGCGGGGACTGCAAGGCCCGGCTGCTAGCCGGAGAGGTCGAAATGGAATGCGAGGACGGGCTGGAGCCGGAAGATCGGACGAAGGGATACATATTGACGTGCGTGGCGAGACCTCGAACAGACTGCATCCTGGATGCCTGATGTGAGGGGTCGGTGTTTCGCGCATCGCCGGGCGTGCCCGGCTTGTCTGGGACGAACATGAACGACTCAAGACCTTCCCCTCGCCGGCAAGAGGCGCCCTCCCTGCCGGAGTCAGGTGTTACCCAGGCATTAGTAAGACGGCTGGGGCTGGCGCGACTGGTCACTGAGCGCCCCCTGCGAGCTGCCTTCGTGTTTGCCTGCGGCTTTGTGACTATCGGGTTGCTAGCCGGAATTGCGGTGATTTCGCGTGCCCCGTTTATCTTTCCCTCGCTGGGGCCGACGGCGTTCCTCCTGTTCTTCACGCCTACTTTACCGACCGCTAGCCCGCGCAATACCCTCTATGGTCATGCCATCGGCATTCTCTGCGGTTACAGCTCGCTCTGGATATGCGGGCTGGCTCACGCGCCTGCTGTGACAGTGGCGGGAGTCGACGGCCACCGCGCGCTCGCCGCGGCTCTGTCGCTTGCTTCCACAGGCGCGCTGATGATCCTACTCGGCGCTCCGCACCCGCCGGCCGGGGCGACCACGCTCATCATCTCTCTCGGGATCCTGACAAAGCCACTTCATTTGGTAACGATCGAGATTGCCGTGGCCGTGCTTACATTGCAAGCGATCGCCATCAATCGCCTTGCTGGCATCAAGTACCCCTTATGGCGACAGCCGCCACACGATTATTGACGTGCATCTCCACCTCTCTCCCGGCAGATGATTTTTGGGGTGGCAAACCAGGTGATAAGCTGTTAGAGGGAGCATAGGAGTTGTTCACTAGCGGGAATCAGCCCGTTGGCATCATGTACGGTGGGCAAATAACCCTGCTTGGCCATGGCGATCACGCGCTGCGAAACTTGGCTGAAGCGGGACATGCGCTGTTTGCTCGTTGTCGTCGGCTAACTCAGAGGATTTTTAGCCCTATACGAGCTGGGGATCGCGAACGCCTTGTCCAAAGAGTGCGTCATGATATGTCAACAACCACTCGAGGAGTTGCCTTTTGACACAAAACACTACGCCGTACTCAATCCAGTCCCCCGCTCTAGGATTTCGTTGGACACCTCTTTGGGAACAGTTTAGTAGGAGAATGTTCTGAAGGAGGAACGGCATGTCCAACACAAAGAAACACGATTCTGGGGCCGGCGGAAGGAGCCCGGAGGGCGACTGAGCAGGCCCCAGAATCGTCGGCCGGCCCCGCCGGGGGCCGCTGGTCAGCGAAACGCAAGGTGTGCGTCATTCTGGAACTGCTGCGGGGCGCCGACCTGGAGAGCACTTCCCGCAAGCATCGAGTGACCCTGGCCACGCTGACCGAGTGGCGGGATCGCTTCCTGGCGGGCGGTGAGGCCAGCCTGAAGAACCGGGAGGCCGACGTAGAAGACGAAGTGAACAAGCGCCTGAAAGCGGTGGTGCCACTGTCCTGCGTGGACAATGAGCTGCTGCGGGAGAAGAAAATCACCCGCCTGGAGAACGGCCGCCCTTTTGTCCACTGGAGGTCGAGGCCATGAGCCGCACCCTGTCGCCTTCCAGTCAAAAGCCGTACCGTGTGGCACGGGTGCTTGATGTTTGGGACCTGGCGCGCTCCAGCTTCTATGCCGCTCGCCACCGCTCTCGCGGTTCATGTTCAGCCGCAGTTGTTATCCGCACGGGTGCCCGTGCGGTTTCTATGGCGACTCGACGCGCGAGTGCCGCTGCACGCCGGGCATCATCCAGCGCTACCTGGGCAAGATCAGCGGACCGCTGCTCGACCGCATCGACCTGCACATCGAGGTCCCGGCCGTGCCCTACAAGGAGATGCGCGGCCGCGACGACGGGGTGACCTCGGCCCAGATGCGCGCCAGGGTCGAGGCGGCCCGCGCCATCCAGGCCGCCCGCGGCTTCTACAACGCCCACATCCCGCACAGCCTGCTGCGCAAGCTGTGCGAGCTGGATGACGCCGGCGAGCGCACGCTGGAGATGGCCGTGCGCCGTATGGGTCTCTCCGCCCGCGCTCATGACCGGATTCTCAAGGTGGCGCGCACCCTCGCGGATTTGGGCGGATCCGAGGCGGTCGCGGCCAAGCACGTCGCCGAGGCGGTGCAGTATCGGAGTCTGGATCGGAATTACTGGAGCTGAGAGGGCAGACCCCCACCCGATGAATTTGGCGATTACGCTGTAGTCATGTAAAATCTAAGAGGAATCGCCACTCAGAGGGAGGACTCGATGACAATTCGAAAGAAAACCAAAAGGGCCCCCAAACGGCCTTGGTCCTTTCTTGTCTATATCGCCGGCGACAACGACCTGTCTTCGTTCGGTCTCTCGGACATCCAGGAGATGTGCAAGGCGGGCTCATCCTCGCGCGTGCATGTCGGGGTCGAGATCGACACGCTCGGCGATCACACCGGCTCGATCCGCTACGAAATCACGGAGCCGGACTGGAGCGGACGATCCTACGCCAAGGAGATCGAGCGATTGCCGGAGCGGGACTCCGGCGATCCGCAGACGCTGATCGACTTCTTGAAATGGGGACTGAGGCGCTACACATCGACTCATCCGCTGGTCGTGGTCTGGAACCACGGATCCGGCTTTCGACGCGGCCGGCGGCGAGATATCGCAAGCGATGACTTCGGCTCGTCCCTCGACATGCCCGAGCTGGAAGGTGCGTTTCGGGCGGCCGGCATCAGCCGTAGCAACCGGATCCGCGTGTTGGGATTCGACGCCTGTCTGATGAACATGGTTGAGGTCGTCCATCAGTTCGACGGGCTCGCGGACATCGTCGTCGGATCGCAGCAAACCGAACCCGGTGAGGGCTGGCCCTACGATCAGGTCCTCAGGCAGGTGAAAACGGGCAGCTCGCCGGATGAGGTGGCGAAAGGAATCGTCGCCGAGTACATCAAGTCCTACAAGGCGGTCAGGGAGCGAAACGTGACGCAGTCGGCCGTGGCAGTCGCCAAAACGGGCGCGGTGCTGGCGGCGTTGGGCGAGGCCGGTAAGAGGCTGGCCGACCTGTTGCCCGCGCAGAGGCTCAAACTTCGCCAGATCCGGCTCGCCGCGCAGAGCTACGAATTCGCCGATTACGTGGATCTGATACACCTGCTCGGGCTGCTTCGGTCCGCCTTCCCGCCGCTACGGCCGAAATTCGACTCCACGGTCTCCAAGGCCAACGCCTGCATCCTCGCCAACGGGTGGTACGGATCGGCGGTGAAGAACTCGAACGGCTTATCGGTCTGGTTCCCCGCGTCGGCGGATATGTACTCGAACTACCGGACCAAGTACCTGGCCCTGAAAGGACCGGCGGCCCATCGGGGATGGCTGAAGTTCCTCGACGCCTATCACGCGTCCTGACGCCGCGGCTACTGGCCGTGCATCGTTGTAAGATGGAATCCCATGCGATGGGCTGCACTTTTCTTCTTGGCGCCTCTGGCCTACTTCGTTTCTCTGGCCGGGCAATCGTCGGGCTTCGTCTCGCTGATCCCGGCGGGCTCCATCACGGAACTGTGGACCATTGAGGGCACGCCGCCCGACACCTGGTCTTTGCAGGACGGCGTGATTGCCTGCAAGGGAAGACCGAATGGGTTCCTGCGCAGCAAGAAGGTCTACCGGAATTACATTTTCCGCGCGGAATGGCGTTTTGAAACCCAGGGTTGGGTGCGCGGTCCGAATGCGACCACCGACGATTGGCCCAACGCCGGGTTCTTCATCCACGCCGGTGCGGTTGATCGAACATGGCCGAAATCGTTAGAAGTCCAGGGGCACTATGGAGAGGCCGGCAGCCTGTTCGGCGTTCGCGGTGGAACGGTTGTGGGAGCGAAAAGGGGACCGATTGTCAAAGGCCGGATTCCTTTTGGCGAATGGGACCGGTACGAGATAGCCTCGCTCAACGGGACGGTGAAGGTGGTTCTGAACGGAGCGTTGGTGAATGAAGGCCACGATGTCGAACCGTCCGAAGGCAACATCTGCCTCCAGTCCGAGGGCTGGCCCGTGTTCTACCGCCGCCTGGAGATCAAGGAGCTTCCTTAGGAGCCGGCTCAAGCGCGGCCTCGACAAAGGCGAACAGCTCCGCGGTCGATGGATCGCCGGGTAGTCCCAGGTCGCGATCGAGCCGGACGTGATCGGTTCCCGCAGCGCCGAATGTTTTCGCCGGCACTCCCGCCTCCCGGAGTTCGCTCCACAGCCGGTGCGCCTGGGCGGTAGTGTCGGTATGGTCGGCCACATGCAAAATCAGAAAGGGCGGAATCCCCTTATTGGGTGCGACGTGCCTGACGGCGGAGAGGTCGCGCTGGCGATCGGGAGGGCCGAACTTCTCTGGATATCCGAACTTAGGGTCAGGCTGGCCGAGGCTCTTGCGGCGCGCCGCGACGGTGACGACCTGCAAGGGTACGTCATAGGTATCCCCGTCTACCGGTACGCAACCCTTGAGAATCGCCAGCGACAGTCCCTCCCGCTTCAGGAAACGATCGTCGGTGCACACCAGCGCCACCAGTTGCGCCCCGGCGGAATGGCCCATCAGGAAAATCCGGTTAGGATCGCCTCGGCGCTGGCCGACATGATCATGAACCCAGCGGACGGATTTCGCAATGTCCCGTACGATCGTATCCATGGGGACGTTCGGCACGAAACGATAGTTCACGGCGACGAAAACCAAACCCTTCCGCGTGAAGGCGAGAGGCTTACTGGCGACCTCGGTCTTGTCTCCTGCCCGCCAACCGCCGCCATGAACCCAAACCACGACAGGCAAGTTCTTCCCCGCGGCTGGCGCATAAACGTCGAGCATCTGCCGTTGATTCTTCGGCTCAGCGTATGCGATGTCGCGCTCGACTTGGAAATCGGCTGGAACCTGGGCGAGAAGGGCGATACCTTGCATCACTGCGAGAAGAAGAATCGGCTCATGATTCATGGCAAGCTCAGGCCGATCGCATCATCTCGTCCCAGGTGACTTCGCGGCGGAGGTCGATGGCCATTTGGCCCAGGATGCTGGTGAGCGTGCTTTCGGCGGCCCGCACGCCGGCATTCTCCGGGGCGCCCTCGGTCACGCGGCGAACGAACTCGCGCAATGAGTCGATCGTGATATCGTACTCCGACTTCTCGGTGACCGGCCCGCTGCCGGTGTTGTAAGTCCAATACTCGCGGGCTGTTTCGATAAAGCCCTTGTCTCCGATGTAGCGCTCGCGGTTGGAGCGGAAGAAGCGGGGCGTCATCTGCGAGCCGATGAAGGTGGCCTGCACATTGCCGGCATAGTCGTATGTGACGCTCATGTGGTCGAGAAGATCGCCGCGCTTTTCCACGGTGCGCCCACCGGTGCCCAGCGCTTTCACCGGGTGTGCTCCCAGGAACCAGTTGATGGCATCCAGATTGTGGACATACGTCTCGACAATCACTTCTCCAAAGGTGCTGCGCCATAGCTTCCACTGGCGCAGTTTCTCCTCCTCGGTCCGCGGCGCGGGCGGAATCGGCTCGTTGCCCTGGAGCGCGAACTTGAGAAATTCGCCGTGTACCTCGCGGATCTTGCCGATGCTTCCGGAATCCAGCATCTGCTTGGCCTTGACGTAGACTCCGCCATAGCGCTGCTGGAAACCGAAGGTGATGTTCTGCTTGCGGTCCGCCCCATCCGCGATCTTCATGACACGCTTGCAGCCGGCGACATCGAGGCCCGCGGGTTTCTCGATGTAGATATGCTTGCCCGACTTGACGGCGGCCTCGAAATGCTCCGGGTGCAGGAACACCGGCGTCGCGATCAGGACCGCGTCCACGTCGCTTGCCAGAAGGTCCCGGTAGTTCTTGTAGGTCCTGGCATCGGGTGCGGGGATCCTGGTCTTGGCGGCTTCCAACTGTTGGTCGAACACGTCGCAGATGGCCACTACCTTGGCGCGCGGGTCCTTGGCGACGGTCCTCGCTGTGTACGTGCCGCGGCTGCCCGCGCCGATGAGCCCGATCTTCACGGCGCTGTTCTGCGCGGTGCCTCGTACCGCCTGGAAGGGAACCAGAGCGGCGGTCTGCACCAGGGTGCGTCTGGATAATGGTGACACGCGGACTCCTTTTCTTACGACTTAAATTACACCGCATACCCGCAGCAGCGTTTCTTGCGTGACCAGGTCGTGTTCCACCGAATGCGACGGCAGCGCTCCTTCGCGGATGATGGCCGCCATCTCGCGGAAGTCCGGAGTGTAGCCAAGACCCGGCGGCGCGGGCATCTCTAGCGTCTGCTCGCCGGATTTGTAAGGCCCGGCCGCGTCTCCAAGATCCACAATCAGCCGCGACGGGAACGTGTACGGCTGCATCCTTGCGGAACCGTTGGTGCCAAGGATCTCGAGAAATCGATGCCGGTTGCCGTTGCGATGAAAGCCGGCGAGCGAGATCTCGGCCACGGCTCGATCGTATTCGAGGACCGCAAGCGTGTTGTCCGCCAGGTTGTCGGGAATCGGCGCATCATGGCGCAAGAACCCGGTCACCTTGCGCGGCTTTCCCAACACGGCCACGGCACGATCCACCAGGTGGCAGCCTTCCGAGAACATCATCCCGCCACGAAACCTGGCCAGGTACCGCCGTTCGTCCGCGAGCACCAGCTTGTCGATGGACGCGCGGAAGCGATAGATCCGGCCCAGCCATCCGCTGCGCGCGGCTTCGATTACGGCCTGCATCGCGGGATGGTAGCGCCACTGGTAGCCCATCTGTACAACCCGCTTACGCTCGCCCGCGTGCGCCAGCAGCTTACGCAGACGCTCGAGGTCGGCGCCAGGCGGCTTGTCGAGATGCACAAACTTCCCCGCCGCTACGCACTGTTCGGCATACTTCAAATTGAGGTCGATATCGGCGGATTCGATCGCCGCGAGCTCGATCGAGGAGTCCTCGAGCACCTGCTCGAGCGACAGCCAGCGCACATCGCGGAGTGCGGCGCCGTCCGCGGGCTCGCTGGGGTCCGGGCGGCAGACGCCGGCCAGCTCGTACTCCGGCATGCCGCGCAGGGCGCGGATCTTGCTCAACGCATGACCGTGGCCCGTACCAATCACCGCCACGCGGATCTTTCCGCCGGCGGCCGACAAAACCGGCGCCGCGGCCAGCGCGGAGAAAGCTCGACGGGTGAGGGCGCCGGTGTTCATGATTTACTTCACACCCGCAACCGGCGGCGCCTGCACCTGGATCACTCGCGTCTCTCCACCCGCCCCGGCCGTCACTTCCAATTCTGCCGGGCCGGTGATAAAGACGGTATCCTTCTCACCAGCCGAGTAACTGCCGCTTTTGTCCTTGACCTGGATGGAACCTTGCAATACGAACAGTAACTGTTCCCCATCGGCATCCACTTTGGTCCGGAAGGTGTCGGAAGGCTTCAGCTTGCGGTGTGCGGCGGAGGCGCGCTGCGATCCCATCTCCGGAGATGTAAAGAGTCCGTTCTTGTCGCCGAAGGTCAGAAACTTCACCGCGCCCGGCGTAATGACGCCCTTGGGCGCCGCGCCCGTTTTCATGGAATCCCGCGCGCCCGAGTATAGAATCAAGTCGGGAGGATTCTGAAAACTGATCATGACGGCCTCGCCGGCACCCGCGGTGACGGTTCCGTGAATCTGCCCGGTGGGCACAAAGGCGACTTCACCGGCGCGAAAAAGGCGCAGCGAGTCCCCCTGTCGCAGATTCACTTCTCCTTGCAGAACCAGGATGGTGTCGTCCGAGTAGTCGTGGACGTGTTGGGCAAACTCCGCGCCAGGCGTCGACACCGAATAGTTCAGCGTCGTCTTCTTCGCACCCAGGCCCGGATACACGATGCGCCTGGCGGTCACCGAGCCCATCTGGAAGGGATTGCCCTCCGAGAATTTGACCACGCGGATGCTTTGCGCGCGCGCTTCCACGCATCCCATCAAAAACAGAGCGCCGCAGCAGGCGATGTGGGGGCCTCGGCGCGAGGATAGACGCATGTACGTGGAGGGTTCCCTTTCGCAAACATGATATAACAGATCGGATGCGGCGTCGGGCTTTACTCCAGTTGCCTCTTGCCGCCGGCCTCGCGCAAACACGACCGGCCGGATTCAAACTGTCGGTGCGGGTCGAGCCGCTTTTCCCCAACCTCGCGCTTGCGGCGCAGATCGAAAAAGTCGCCGAAGCCGGGTATCAGGGGTTTGAGTTCGGCGATTGGCGCGCGGCCGATGCCACCCGGATCGTGAATCTGAAGAACAAGCTCGGGCTGGAATGCGTCTGCCTGGTCGGAAACCGCGGTGTGAATCCGCAGGGCATGGGCTTATGCGATCCCGCCGAGCGTCAGGGATTCCTGGCTGAGCTGCGCGCATCGACCGAGGCCGCCAAGCGATTCGAAAGCAGCCGGCTGGTGGTGCTGACCGGCTTCAAGACCCCGCGCCTGTCGCGAGCGCAGCAACATGCGAGCATCGTCGAAGGATTGAAGCGCGCCCACGACGTGGTCAGCCAGGGCGCGGTCACGATGATCGTCGAGGTGATCAATACGCTGGCCGCCGTCGAACCACTGAACCCGCGCGGCAACAACCACGCCGACTACTACCTGGATCGGACGCCGGAAGCCTTCGACATCGTTAGAGAAGTGGGGAGCCCCCACGTCAAGATTCTCTACGACATCTACCACACGCAGATTATGGAAGGGAACCTGATCGAGACCATCCGGAAGAACATCCGCGACATCGCGCATTTCCACGTCGGCGACGTTCCCGGACGGCATGAGCCGGGCACCGGAGAGATTCACTATCCCAACGTGTTCCGGGCCATCCGCGAGACGGGGTTCAAGGATTTCGTCGCCATGGAGTACGTGCCTTCGAAGGACGCGATGGTTACGCTCCGGGAAACTCGCGCGATGGCGTTGGGGACTTAGCGCCTGACGTCGACATACCGCACTCCGCGAGCCGCGACTTCCAGCCGTGCCGGACCTGTCGCGAGCGTGACGCTTGGGAAGAGAGCCTGGGTGGCGCCGGTCGTAATCGAAGCACTCGCCGAGACCCCGCCGAGCTTGAGCTCGACGGCGCCTGCGGCGGGTGCGGCGGCCATGCGCGCCCTGATCTCGTAGCGCCCCGCGCGCGCGACCTCAACTTCCCAGTGTCCGATCGAATCCGCGTCCCACCCTGCCTTCGTCCCGCGCCAATCCTGCCGCGTCAGCGTCACCGGATTCTCCTGCGGCGCGCCGAGTTGGATGCGAGGCGGCGCGTAGCCGCGCGTGGCGCTGACATCGGCGAACCACTCCTCGACCGCGCGGCGCATGCCGGCAGCGACCTCCGGCTTCTGAGAGGCGATGTCGATCTTCTCGCCCGGGTCAGCCGTCAAATCGTACAATTCCTTGCCGTCGATCAGTTTGTACTCCTGCGTGCGAGCCGCGCAGGCGCGAAACAACTGCGGCTCATCGCCGCGGTGCCACTGCGTGAAAAGCGTACGCTCGGACCAGCCGGACTCCCCACGCAACAGCGGCATCAGGCTGCGGCCGTCGATCTTGCGATCCGTCGGCGCCTTCGCGCCACACGCTTCCGCAAGCGTCGGGAACAGGTCGATGTGCGCCGCGATCCGGTCGATCCTCGCCGGCTTCAGCCGCGCCGGCCATCGCAGAAAGAACGGAACACGGATGCCGCCTTGGTAGACAGTGCCCTTGCGCCCGCGCATACCGGCGACATAGCGCTGCTGCTGTGGACCATTGTCGGTGAGATACATCAGGATGGTGTCGCGCTCCAGGTCCAGCTCCCGCAGTTTCGCGTGCAGCCGTCCGACGTTGTCGTCCACGTTCCGGACCATGCCGTAAACCTTCGCCGTCGTCTCGTCGAGCCCCGCCGCGGCATACGGCTTCCACATCTCCTCGCCGATTTGGAGCGGCGTGTGCGGCGCATTGGTCGCTATGTATGCGAAGAATGGCTGACGGCGGTTTGTTTCGATGAAGTCGATCGCCGCACTCATGAAAATGTCGGTGCAATAGCCCTCGCGTTGAACCGCTTTTCCGTTGTGCTTCAACCACGGATTGAAATAGCTGTTTCCCGGGGGATCCGAAGGCTGCGTCAGGCCTCCGCCCGAGCACACGAGCGCCTCTTGAAATCCCTGGTCGATCGCACGGAGTGGATAATTGTCGCCCAGGTGCCACTTTCCGAAGATCCCCGTGCGATAGCCCGCCGCGCCGAGCATCTCCGCCAGGGTCACCTCGTCCGGATACATCATGGACCGCCCGAGATAGGTGTCCACCACGCCCGTTCGATAGTTGTAGCGTCCTGTCATCAGCGAGGAGCGCGTCGGCGAACAAACCGGGCACACCTGGAATTGGGTGAACTGTACGCCCTCGGTCCCGATCCGGTCGAGGTTCGGCGTTTTCAAGTGCTGGTTGCCGTGCAGCGACAGATCGCCGTAACCCTGATCGTCGGTGATCAGGAGGACGACATTCGGCGCCCGCGGCGTGCGCGAAGTTTGCAAAAACGGCGCGGCGGAGGTGGAAACAAACTCGCGGCGATTCACCTGGATCCGTCCGGACCTACGATTTCATCATTTCGTCCCAAGTCACTTCGCGGCGGGCGTCCATCGCCATGCGGCCCAGAATCGCCGTCAGACTGCTCTCGGCGCCGCGGATGGCGGTGTTTGAGGGCCGGCCCTCGGCGATGCGGCTGACGAAGTCGGCCACCGAGTCGATGGTGATGTTGCGGGGCGATTTCTCCGTTGTCTCCTGCCCGCGGCCCCGGACGTGCCGCCAATGATTCTCCGACGTTTCGATCATGCCCCGTTCGCCGAAGAACTGCTCGACCACGTCGCGGTATCCGGCCTGCGCCAGCGTCATGCCCGAAAGCTGCCCCTGAACGCCGTTGTCGTATTCGTAGGCCACGAAGTTGTGATCGCGCATATCGCCGCGTTTCGGCAGCGTCGAGCCACCCGCTCCGATCGCGCTCCGGGGACGCCCGCCCAGGAACCAGTTCAATACGTCGATCGAGTGGACGTTGTTCTCGACGATCAGATCGCCGGAAAGATCCTTCCAGGCCCCCCAGGCGACAATCTTCTCCTTCTCCGTTTTGGGCGGCGGCAGCTTCGCCGACTCGCCCGCGTCGCCGCTCTTGATGAAATGCGCGTGACCCAGGCGGATAGCCCCGATGGCTCCGGAATCGGCAAGCTGCTTGGCCTTCAGGTACACCTGCCCGTAGCGCCGTTGGAAGCCGAAGGTGATGTGGAGCTTGCGGTCCGACGAATCGGCCGCCCGGATGATGCGCTTGCAACCTTCGACGTCGGCCGCTGCCGGCTTCTCAATATAGATGTGCTTGCCGGACTTGACCGCCGCCTCGAAATGCTCGGCATGCAGGAACACCGGCGTCGCGATGATCACCGCGTCCACGTCGCTGGCGAGCAGTTGCCGGAAGTCGAGGTAGAGCTTGGGATTCTCGAGGCCGATGCTCTTGCTGGCCCGCTCCAGCTTCTCGTCGAAGACGTCGCACAGCGCCACCACGCGCGCCGGCGTGTTCTTCGCCAGGAGTCCGGCCACAAATGTCCCGCGGCTGCCCGATCCGATCAAGCCCACGGTCACGGCGGAGTTTGCCGCGCTGCCGCGCACCGCCGTCCAGGGCAGCAGGGCCGCGGCTTTCACCGCCGTTCGTCGCGTGAGAATGGACATATCCGTCTAACTCAACTCTCCCGAGGCCCGCAGCAGAGTCTCGTGCAGCAGCAGTTCATGATCGTAGGAGTGCTTCAGCGGCTGATCGTTCCGGATCGCACGCGCCAGCTCCCGAAAATCGTCGATGAAGCGCGGCTGGGGCGGCAGAGCGATATCCTGCCAACCCGCCTGGTAGGGTCCTTGCGCCTTGCGAAGGTGAACCCGCATTCTCGGCGGCGTCGATTCGGGCCAGACCATCACCGTTCCGTCGGTGCCGATGATCTCAAAGGAGCGATGGTCTCCGGAGCCCGACATGCGCGCCGATTGCGCGATCACCGCCAGCGCCTTGTCGTACTCGAAGACCGCGAGATTGTTGTCGGCCAGATTGTCGGGAATGCTCGTGTCGTGACGCAGCCAGCTTTGGACCTTCTTCGGCCGGCCCAGCAGTTCCACTATCCGGTCGATCAGGTGGCCGCTCAATTCGAACAACCCGCCGCCGCGGTATTTCGCTTCCACGGCCCGCTGCGCCGCGTCCCGGTCCGAGTTCATCGTTCCGCGGACCATCAACACGTCGCCCAGCCAGCCCTGGCGGGCCGCGTCGATGGCCGCGCTGACGCCCTCATGCCAGCGCCACAGGTAGCCGGTTTGGAGCAGCAGTTTCTTTCGGCGTGCTTCCTCGACCATCTCTTTGAACGGCGCCCACGCGTTGCCGGGAGGCTTTTCGAGATGCAGATGCTTGCCGGCGTCGATCACCTTTCTGCCCCAGGCCAAAGCCTCCCAGACGGAGCACTCGACGACGATCAGACGAAGGGAGCGGTCGCCCAGCAGCTCTTCTTCACTCATCCAGCGCAGGCCCTGAAATTGCGGATTTCGTTGTGCCCGCGCTTTGGCCTCCGGATTGTTCTCGCAAATGCCGGCGACTTCGTAGTCCGGCGAATCCTTCATCGCCTTCAGCTTGCCCGTGGTGTGGCTGTGCCGGGTCCCCAGGATGCCCGCGCGTATGACGCCGGGCGCCGCCTGCGCGACCAGCAGCGGCACGGAGCCCGCGCTCGCGTACTGTAGGAACTTTCGCCGGTTCATTCTATTCCGCCTTTGTTCCCGCGTCCCAGATGGTGGCGCCGATGAAGCGCTCTTTGTCGTTGGCTTCGTTGAAATAGTAAACGCTGACCAGCTTGCCGTCCGGGCGCTGGACCGTGCGTGGATAGCCGAGATCCCAGGCGCCGCCGTCGCCGCGCAGGATGATCTCATCGCTCCATGTCTCCCCGTTGTCCTGGCTCAGGCGCGCGCGGATTCCGAAGGGCGCCGAGCGGTATCCATAAGTGATGGCCAGGCGGCCGTCCTGGAGCCGGATCAGGCTCGGCGGATTACCGCCGCCGGTGCTGGGGGCGGGCTGGTTGAGGAAGCGCCATGTCTTGCCGGCGTCGTCGGAACGGTAGGCTTCGATGAGGCTGCGGCGCCGGATCGCAGTGAGAATGCCCTCGTTGGAGACGCGCACCGAGGACGGCATGATGGCGTAATCTCTGCCCTCGGGCTCGGGGCCGATGAAGGAAACCAGATTCCACGTCTTGCCGCCGTCGCGCGTGCGGACGCAGATGACGCGGCCTTCTCTGGCGTTCGACTTCGCGGCGGTAAGGAACATCGTGAGGTCGTGCTTGCCGTTGACCAGGTAATCGGTACGCGCGGCGATCCCTTTCTGGTCGAAGTCAGGGATGCGGTAGGGGCCATTCCAGCTCTTGCCGCGATCGGTCGAGTAGTAGAAACGCGACGGGCCGACGTGGATGTCGGCCATGCGCGCCGTCAACGCGAAACCGGGGCTGGTGAAATCGATCCCCCCGGGACAATCCACGGGTTCTTTACCGCCTGCCTCGGTGGGCACTCCGGCCACCTTGATTCGCGCGGGCGGTCTGAGGCCGTCGGGCGACTCGATTTTCCAAGTCTCGCCCCCATCCAGGCTGCGGGCCAGGACATGCTGCGCGGGGCGAGTGTAGTCGATGGCATGGCCTTGGGCCTTGTCCTGGAAGTACCCGGCTTCGAAACCGACCAGGATCTCGCTGCCCCAGGACCAGATCCCATGGTTGGCCGGCCAGCCGCCGAACCGGCCGGCCTCGTGATAGACGACGACGTTCCTGACGGGGCGGCCCGTTTCCCCGGCGCCGGCGCCGGCGGAAAAGACGACGGCGACCGCGATGGCGATCCGAATCCTCATGCCCACTCCTTGCGTACCGGCCGGCCGCCGGCAGAAGATCAGAAACTGAGACGCAGCGCGAATTGTAGAATGCGGGGTTCACCGGCGTCCAAAATGCGCATGAAATTGCCCGAATTCTGACCCGCGTTGGGGTTGCCCAGGTTCACCTTGTTGAGGGCGTTGAAAACCTCAAACCGGAACTGCGTGTTGACCCGCTCGCTGATCCGGAAGCTCTTGTGCAATCCCATATCGAGACTGACAAGACCGGGGCCCCGGAACCCGTTCCGGCCCAGGTTGCCGTAGGTGCCGAGCGCGTTGGGTGCGAACGCCGCCTTGTTGAGGTATTGCAGGATGATGTCGTTGCGGCTGCGATTCCCCGAAATGTAGGGATTCCCGATGACGTCGGCGCGCTGCCCGCCCGTTCCGCTGCGGGCATTATCAACGCCGCTGCCGATCGTGAAAGGGTAACCACTTTGCAGCGTGGCGATGCCGGTCAGGTTCCAGCCGCCCAGCAGCGAGTTGACGAGCTTGCTGTCAAAGCGCACCGGCAGCTCCCATAGCCCGGATGCCGTGAACACGTGCGTGTGATCGAAATCGGAGGGACCTTTGTCGAACCCGTTGTTGAACGGATCGGTGTGGCTGACGCTGTTGCCCTTATTCGCCGATCCGTCGTCAATGCTCTTCGACCAGACGTAGTTGGCCAGCAGCGAGAAGCCTTTGGCGAAACGCCGCTCTGCCGTAAGCTGTAACGAGTGGAAGGTGGAGTTGCTGACTGGTTCGACCAGAGTGATGGCGCCGTAGCCGAGCGGAGCCAACGGACGCCGCTGGTTGGTTGTGGCTGTCGTTGCGCCCACCTGGTAGATGGCCGGGTTTAGCTGACGGCCACTGAACAGGCGCGTGCCCTTCGATCCGGCGTAGGCTACCCGACCGATGAACCCTCCCGCGACCTCCCGCTCGAGAGTGAAATTGAATGCCTGGATGTTGGGGTTGCGCATGTGTTCCTCGTACAGGAAGGCGACGTGCGGCAGGACAAATTGCACGCTGCTAGGCGGATTCAGCGGCGCGGGGAACGGGTTGGTACTGCCCGCGTACGGGTCGCTGAAGCTGTTCACGGAGTTGCCGTTCAGATTCACAACGGTCCCGAAGGGGCCTTGCGTGGCAGCCGAGTTGGTCGACAGCGTATCGATGCGGTCGTAGAAGATGCCGTAACCGCCGCGGATGCTGGTTTTCCCATCGCCGAACACGTCGTAGGCGAATCCCAGGCGCGGGGCGAGGTTGTTCCAGGCCGTGTTATACCCGCCGTCGGGCAGACCGGGATCGCCCGGATAGAGCACGCCGCGCGGAGCATTGGGATAACGCGTCGATTGCTGCCCTGGACGCCAGCCCGAGAGCTTGCCGAGCGTGTCCGTGTACGGGAAGTACGGATCCCAACGCAGGCCGAGATTCAAAGTGAGGCGCGGCGTCACCTTCCAGGAATCGTCCGCGTAGAGCGCGAAGATATTGAAGCGGGTGTTCTTGTACTCGCCAATCCCTTGCGCCAAGGTGGCGAATTTTCCGATGTAAAAATCGGCGAGTGCATCTCCGGTAAACGGCGCCGAGCTGTTCCAGCCGAACTGACCATTGGCGCGGAAGTTGTTCACCACATCGCCGATGCCATGGCTGACCTCGCCTCCCAAGGTGATCTGATGCTTGCCCTTGGACCAGCGCACGGTGTTGCTGAACTGATACTCATCCCGGAAAAAGTCATTCGTGTCGCCCGTGTTCAGTGTCCCGAAATAGCCGGCGACGGTCAGATGAAACTGCGGCTCTTTGTCGTTGTACATTTTCACGCCCAGGTCCGCCAGACTCTTGGACGGGTAAATGGGGCTCACCGGACCGTTGGTGTGGTTATAGCCAAACAGAAAACTGTTGATCACGGTGGCCGAGACCACGTGTGTGTCGGTGATCGTGACGCTTTGGTTGTGCCAGGTTCTGGCAGTCACTACCGAAAGGTAGTTGGCCGGGTCCAGGTTTCCGGGTTGCAGCGCCCAGGACTTCCAATAGCGCCCGCTGAGCCGATTCTTTTCCGTGAGCTGATGATCGCCGCGAAGCAGAACCTGATCGTCGTCATAGTTGCTGACCCTGGAGTAGGAGATGGTGTTGCCGCTGGCCGGTGTGGGGATAAAGCTGTCCGAGATGATCTTGGCGACGGGATTGAATTGGGTGAGCGGTATCCGGTTGTTCGCGTAGACGCCGCCGCCGAACGGATCCCGCAGGGCTCTGCCCGGCAGCAGCGCGGAAAAATCGCCGCCCTTCTGCGCCGCAGTGGGCACAATGTTGTTCGTCGAACTCGGGGTGCGCCGCAGCTTTTGCCCCTGGTAGGAGAAGAAGAAAAACGACTTGTCCTTGCCGTCATAGAGCTTCGGAAGCAGAACCGGGCCGCCCAGGGTGAACCCGTACTGGTTGCGCTTCAACCCATCGTCGATCTTAAAGTCTTTTCCATTGGCGTCCTTTCCGATGGGCGCGAAGCGGTTGGCCGCGTTCACGGACTTGTTGCGCAGGTACTCAAACACCACGCCGTGGAATTCATTGGTGCCCGATTTGGTGACGGCATTGACCAGGCCGCCCCCCTGGCGTCCGAACTCGGCGCTGAAATTGTTCGTCTGTACGCTGAACTCCTGCAACGCGTCCGGATTAGGCATCGGGTTGGGCGCGTTGGTGTAGTGGTCGTTGTTTTGCGCGCCGTCCAGAACGTAGTTGGTCGCGTTGGCGCGCCCGCCATTCACCGAAACGCCCTGGACGCCCGGATACGTTGTGCCGGAGGTGACATCGGCCCCCTGGGCGATTTGCACACCCGCGACCAGCCGCATCAACTGCGTCGGGTTGCGGCCGTTCAGCGGCAAATCCTCAATGCGCTTCTGATCGACGACCGTCTTCAAAGTCGCCGTAGTGGTGTCGAGGTGGACGGCCTCACCGGTCACCGTGACCGTTTCGGTCGCCGTGCCGATGGCGAGGTTGATGTCCACGCGGGCAATCTCGTTTACCTGGAGCCGGATTCCCGGCGAGTCGAAGCGCTTGAAGCCCTGCGCTTCGGCGGTCAGGCGATATACGCCGATGGGGACGGCGCGGATGGTGTACTGACCATCGGAGTCGGTGGTGGTCTGGAAGCGCGCGCTGGTGCCTTCATTGACGGCGGTTACGGTGATGGAAGGCACGGCGGCGCCCGAGGGGTCCCTGGCCACCCCGGAAATGGAACCTGTTACGTTTTGTGCCAGGGCAACACCAGCGCCCAGGCACGAAAGAACAACTGCTGCGAGAACACTGCTTAGTTTCATGGAACCTCCAAATTCGAAGCTTGACGCGATGAACTCCCTGCGCTTACCAGGCAGTGTACCGCCGGATGGGGCTCGGACGCAACATGTCCCACTGGTTTGCATCGGTCGCCACGGCTTGGCGACAATCGAAGATGTTGCCAATCGAAAGTCCCTCGGCACGGGCCATCTCCCGCGGCTTTGACGTGTACGGCTTCCGATTTCGCATCACCGGCCCGGCTTCCTCCTCGGCGGGAATGCTCGCGGGCGACTTCCAGTTTTTCGATAGGGAGGAGGACGTGGCGGGATTGTAGGTCGAGCTTCGCACGCAGCCGCCCCCCTAGGCCGAGGCGCCGCATGAGGTCGCCACGAATTACACCCCTCGGAACGTTTCGTTCAGCCTCGGCGAAACCACGTGGCTCGATTACGGCGGGCGCGCGCTGGCCGTCTGGGACCGCGCGGCCGGGGTCTTCCGCGTCTTTTCCGAGGATCCCGATTTGCAGTACGAGGCCGGTTACCTGTTTCTGCTTTCGCGAATCGGCGAAGCCCTCGACCAGCGCCGTTTGCACCGGATTCACGCCCTGGCGCTCGAATATCACGGGCGAGCGGTATTGGCGGTCTTCCCCATGGGCGGCGGAAAAAGCACGCTGGGCGCGGCGATGCTGCGGTTTCCGGAAATCGGTTTCCTGTCCGATGATTCCCCGTTCCTGTCGCCGGCGGGACGCGTCCACGCCTTTCCGCTCCGCCTGGGGCTATTGCCCGGATCCGAAGGCGCCATCCCGCCCGAGCTGAGGCGCACGATCCGGCGCATGGAGTTCGGTCCGAAAGTGGTGGTCAACTACGATTACATCGCGCACCGGGTCCAGGCTTCGGCCGAGCCCGGAATCGTCTTTCTGGGGCGACGCAGCTTCGGCGAGACCTGCCGCATCGAGCCGACCCGCCCGGGAGAGCGCTACCGGTCGATCCGGGCCGATTGTGTCGTCGGACTGGGCCTGTTTCAGGGCGTCGAATTTGTGCTCCGCCATTCGCCGATGCAGATCCTCGGCAAGGCCCCAGTCGCCTGGTCGCGGTTTCGAGCCGCGCGGAATCTCTTTCGACGGTCCCAGGTGTATCGGCTGGTGCTGGGACGGGACTCGGAGCGTAACGCGGAAACCGTATTCCAGTTCGTCCAGAAGCGGCTGGGCGGCGACCGTCGGGAGACATGCTAGCATGAGCGCGCTCTCCCAGAAGCTGGCCACGGCATTCTACCGGCAGGCGGCGCGCGTGTCGGCTCGCGTGGTGGCCTCCTCGCCGATCGTGGAAAGCGTTCTGCTCCACCGCAGCGTCGCCACCGGCGAGGTTTTCTTCGGACGAAGCGACATCGATATGGTGATGGTCATCGACGAGGAGAAGGCCGCAGACGGAGCGAGCATCGCGTCGCTCTACCAAAAGGTGCGTCGCGCGCGGCTTCTTAATCCGGCGTCGAAACATTTCGACGTGTGCGATCTAAGCGACATCGCAAGTCATGCCCGGATGGACACTTTCTGGGGTTCGGTCGAACGGCGCGCTCTGATGCTGCTCTGTGGCAAGCCGGTCGAGATCCCGTTCGCTCCGGTCCATCCGGATCACGCGGTGAGCGAGTTCCTTCTGTGGGTGGAGCGGTTCTTCGCGATTTCCGTTCAGGAAAGAAACCGGCGCAATCTGTGGAAGACCTCACTCGAAAGCTGGAACGCCTATGCGTCGGCGGAAGGGTTGATTCCAGAACCTTATCTGTTACGTAGCGAGATGGAGGCTCAGGCCCGCCGGACCGAGGGAAACCTGATGATCGGGCGGTTAGGGGAGCCATCCTACGCGACCCGCTTCGTTTTTGGGCTGGCGGATCGCTTGCACCGTTCGCGCTTGCCCGCCTTGCGGACGCTGGCCAAACCGCTGGTGTTCGAAGCCATCACGTCTCCCCTCTGTTTGCGCCGCCTGTTCGTGGTTCTTCCCCGGGCCGACTCTCCGCTGCCTCCGGAGGCCTTCGTGAAGGGATCGTTCCCTTGCACTCCGGAGGTCCTCGATTTGTTTCTTCACGTAAAAAACGCCTTCCTCTACTGGGTCTTGCCGCCCGAACTTCTGGATCTCGGCATCGAGGCGCCTGGCGCTTCGGGGTTTCTGCGCTCGTGCCGCTACTACGGCCATAACCGCTTTCTGCTTTCCCCGGGTTTCGCAGACCCCACACGGCAGAAGCAGGCAGCCCGCATGGCCCAAATTCGACATGCAGTGGCTTGGGCTTCACGAGGCGAGTTGCCGCCGGCCATTCCACAGGAAAGGATTCGAGAAATGATGGCCGCGGCCCCGCCGCTCGAGGAATATCACCGTACAGAATATCCCCTGTTGCGCCTCGAAAGCCGGCGACTTCAGGAATCGCTGCTCACGCTTCCGGGCGCGCCATCGTCTTCGTAGGTTTGTCATGGCTCGGCTGGGAATGTTCTGTCTGCCGTGGATGGGGCATCTCAATCCGTTTGCCACGCTGGCCCACGAGTTGATCCGCCGCGGGCACCAGATCACCTTCTTTCAGGTGGCCGATTTCGCCGAACAGGTTCGGAGTCGCGGGTTCCAATTCGAGGCTTTCGGCGAGCGGGACTATCCGGCCGGCACGTTCCCCGAGCGTTACCGGGAGATGAGCCGGCTCGACGGGCTTCCGGCGAGTCGGGCCGGCCTGAATATTTTGATTACCCAGGCCGACGCCTTGTTCTCGACGGCGCGACCACTGATCGAAAAAGCCAGGCTGGACTTGTGGGTCGTGGATCACATGGATTACGCCGCATCGACGCTGGCTGCGCACATGCAAGCGCCCTTTGTATCGGTGATCGTCGGACTCATGCGGCACCAGGAAGACGGTGTCCCTGGGTTCAGCGGCGAGCTTTACACGAACGACCCCGTTGTCCTGGAGCGGGATCGCCGTTTCAATGAGGCAATTCTCGCCACCAGCAAGCCCTTCCGCGACTACATCGGGGCCTACCGAATCAAAGCCGGAATGGGTCCATTCAGTTTCGACAGCCTCTGGTCCGGCCTGGCGCAGATCACGCAGCAGCCCGCGGAATTCGAGTTTCCACGTCGAAACCTGCCCGCATGCTTCCACTTCACGGGGCCGTTCGCGCGTCGATCCGATCGCCCGCCAACGCCGTTCCCCTGGGACCGGCTGAACGGAAAGCCGCTAATCTACGCCAGCTTCGGCACCACGCAGAACCGCAATCGACACTTGTACGATGCGGTCGCCAAAGCGACGGCGGACCTGGACTCGCAGGTCGTCCTGTCCCTGGGCGGCGCCGAGACGGTGGGGCTTCCCCAGGAGCTCCCGGGAAATCTCCTGGTTGTGCCCATTGCCCCGCAATTGGAGATCCTTGAACAAGCGGCACTTTTGATTACTCATGCCGGCATGAACTCGACGCTCGAGAGTCTTGCCGCCGGAGTTCCCATGGTCGCGGTTCCCATCGCCCACGATCAGCACGGTGTCTCGGCACGGATAGAATGGACCGGATCGGGCGTGCGCATTCCCGCCTCCGAATGTGAACCGGCGCGCCTGCGCCATGCCATCCAGAGCGTGCTCGGCGAGGCTCGCTTCCGCGAATCGGCCCGGCGGTTTCAGCGGATCATCGCGGAAGGGGACGGTCTGAACCGCGCCGCCGATATCATCGAGCGTGTGGCGGCGACGGGCCGCGCCGTGTTGCGGGAAGAGTCGCGCCCAGCGTCGTTTGCAGCATCCCAAGACCAAAAAACGGCAGCAGTGGAGCGACGACGCAAAGCACCGTAAATCCGAGTTGATCCACAACCGCCCCGATGGCCGGAGAAACCAGCACCTGCGTGGAGGAGGCAACGAAGGCCAGCAGGGAGTTGCTGAATCCGGCGGGACGCGCCCCGAACAAGTCCAACGGCATCAGGAACAGGTTGCCCAGTATGCTCTGGAACGCCAGGAAGCTCACGCCGATGGCAGCCGCCGCCAGAGTCGTGCTGGGTAGCAACGGTATGGATGCACCGACCAGCAGCAGCGGCGCGGTGAACCAGCAGACTCGCATTCTGGCCGCGAGCCCCCCCATGCCTCTCCGAATCATTGCGAACGCCAGCCCGCCGCCCAGGAACCCGCCGAGCACGGCGAAGGTCGGTGGAAACCATGCGTATCGCGCATTGGCTTCGAACTGGGTTAAATGGCGTTCCTGTACCAGGTAAATCGTTGTCCAGTTGGCCCACAACGAGTACAGCGTATAAACCAGACAATAGGCGAAGGCCACGGCCCACAGCCGTCGATCGCGCAGCAAATCCCGGGCGGGAGTGTGCGGTTCGGAGGTTACTTCGACGCGGGGAGGAATGCGTGCGGAGGTGAACAACCACAGCGGCACCCACAACAGCCCCAGCAGACCGCTCAGGACGAACACGGAGCGCCAGCCGGACCGCGGGGACATCGAGGCGACGATCAGGGGCGCCGCGATGCTGCCCAGGCTGATGCTGATCGCGCCGAAACCGCCGGCCAATCCCATTTCGGCCGGGTCCAGGTAGGTGGCGGTGGCTTTGGCAACCGAGGGAATCCCGGCCGACTCTCCCATTCCCAGCCCCATGCGACAGGCCAACAGCCCGCGAAAGGTGTGAGTCATCGACGTCGCCGCCCCGGCGAGCGACCACAGCGTGGTAGCGATGGCGGCGCCGGCCCGCAATCCCACACGATCGATGAACAACCCGGCAAAGGGGGTTGTGATCGCATAAACGAGGTAGAAGCCCGAGACAAGTTGGCCGTATTGTGTGTTGGAAAGGTGGAACTCCGCTTTCAAAGTCGGCGCGACCGCCGCCAGTAATTGGCGGTCCAGGAAATTAATTGAGAACGAGAGCCACAACACGCCCATCACCAGCCACTGTGGTGAAAGGGATAAATACCTGCGGCCCACACATTGACTATACCGGGAATCTCACGTGACGCCGGCCTGTTAGCTAGACCGGCTATCGGTGCCCGGGATGACCCGCGTCAGATCGTCACTCACAATCGAGGGACACCACTTGGTCTCGATGTGTTCGACTACCAGCTCGGTGCCACGCGCATGGCTGACGAACGGTCTCTTGCGCGGATCGTACATGGCGTCGGTCAGGTCGCGCACCAGGACCACTTCGAAGCCCAGCCGCGTCATCTGCCGTACGCCGAACGAGCGGTTGAGGATACAGATGTTGGTGTGGACGCCCGCCAGGGCGATGTTGGTGATGCCTTCCTGCTTGCAGAAGTTGTAGATCTCCTGGCCGTTGTCGCTGACGCCGTCAAAGCCGACGATGTCGATCGCCGGGTGCTGGCGCTTCCATGGATACGGGCCTTCCCATTTCTTCAGGATCGGATCATCGCATCCACCCGCGCTGTCGTCGATAGGGAAGTTGCGCTCCTCGGCGGGATCGCGCGGGCAACGAGCCAGAATCGGTGTGGGAGAGGAGGCTAGGGGGGCACGCTGCATCCGCTGTCGCCACGGTGTTCCCTCGTAGAATCTCATCGTGTCGCTCGGAGCGTGGATGATCATCACACCCAGGCTTCGCGCGGCGCTGACCACGTGGTTCATCCGCGGCGCCATCGCGGCTACACGTTGTGCCGACAGGCCGCAGGTGTGCGTGTCCCACATATCGCAGAGGATGATGGCGGTCTGAGCCACTTCCCACCGGAGAACCCGCTCCAAGCTCCGGCTTTTACCGCTGCCGGCCGTCTGGTCGTCGCGCCTGCGGGTCCGCAGGCTCAGGGTTCCCGCAACCTTGGGGCGGTTTGGCGCCGCGGCTTCCGGGCTCCGGGGCGTCTGCGCCGTGGCGGCCGCCAGGGCTCCGGGGAACATCGCGATGAGAGATCTCCTGCGCATGATTCCCCCACCTTACCATTTCAACTGCCATGCCGGCGCCGCGGTCGCCCTAGCCATCGGCTTCCTGTTGACATTCGACAGGTAGACGCTCGACCTGCTGATTTTGCGGACCCTGGCGCTCGAGCCCATGCACGGCTGGGGCATCTCGCAGCGCATCCAGCAGGTTTCCGGCTCCGTGCTCCGGGTCAACCAGGGCTCGAACCTTGCCCAGCGTGTCGAGCGCCTCGAAGAGCGGCGCGGCCTGGTTCGACCGTAAGCCTGCCGCTTCCCCTCCGGCTTACGCCAGAAGCTTCTTCACAACATTGCCGCCGATGTCAGTCAGGCGGAAGTCCCGGCCGAGGTGGCGGTAGGTGAGCCGGGTGTGATCAAAGCCCAGACAGTGAAGAATGGTCGCCTGCAAGTCATGGATGTGGACCGGGTCCTCGGTGGGGTAGAAGCAGAAGTCATCCGTCTTGCCCACCACTTGCCCGCCCTGGATGCCGCCGCCGGCTACCCATAGGCTGTAGGCGTACGGGTGGTGATCGCGGCCCAGCTTGTCCGGCGCGGGGACAGTTTCCCCGCGATGCTCCACCATCGAGGTGCGCCCGAACTCGCCGCACCAGACCAGGAGCGTGGAATCGAGCAGGCCCCGCTGCTTGAGGTCGCCTATCATGGCCCCGATCGGTTGATCCGTTCGGTCACAGTTCTTCTTGAGCTTTTCGTTGAGATCACTGTGGTCGTCCCAACTCGCGTCGGCGAGCAGCACGAAACGTACTCCGCGCTCCACCATGCGCCGCGCCAGCAGGCAGTTGGTCCCATAGGGTCGCGAGACTTCCCGATTCAGGCCGTAGGATTCGAGCGTAGCCGGCGATTCCCTGGAGAAATCCAGGAGGTCGGGAGCGTGAGCTTGCATCCGGAAAGCGAGCTCGTACGAGGAGATTCGCGATGCGATAGCGAGATCTCCGGAGTCGGCCATGTGCTGCTCGTTCAGTTCCTTGAGCGCGTCGAGCGTCACCCGCTGGGTTTTGCCCGAAAGCTCGCCGGGATTCGACAAATAAAGGATGGGATCGCCGGAGCTTCGGAAGACCGTTCCGTGGTAAGTGGAGGGCAGGAAGCCGTTGGTCCAGTTGGTGACTCCACCCGAAGTGCCTCGTCCCGACACCAGTACGGCGAATCCGGGTAGGTTCTGGGATTCGCTGCCGAGGCCGTAAGCCGCCCAGGCGCCAAGCGAAGGCCGGCCGAACTGCGTCGAGCCGCTGAACAGCAACAACTGGCCCGGATGATGGTTAAACGCGTCCGTGTGCATCGAGCGGATGAGGCAGATATCGTCCGCCCTGGATGCGATGTTGGGCAGCCAGTCCGACATCTCGGTCCCGCACTGGCCCCACCTGTTGAATACGCGCGGGCTCGGCAGAACCGCGGAATTGGGCTGGGCGAAGGCGAGCTTGGAGCCGTACGCTTTGCTGAGCGAATCCGGAAGCGGCTTGCCTTCGTATTTGCGAAGCTGCGGCTTGGGATCGAACAGGTCGAGCTGGCTGGGGCCACCTTCCATGAACATGAAGATGACGTTTTTGGCCTTGGGCGCGAAATGCGGCTTGCGCGGGAGCAGAGACTCCTCGGCAGCGCGGCCTTCCGAATGGAGCAGATGAGCCAGAGCCGCTGTCCAGATGCCTCCGGTGAACTTTTCGAAAAACCTGCGGCGGCTATGCACGGCGCGAAACTGTGGCCAATCCATCGGGTTACTCCCTGTGCAAGAACTCGTCCAGGTTGAGCAGGACGCGGCTGATCATCACCCAACCGCCGATTTCCAGGCGGTCCGCGCCATCCAGGATATCCGGCGCGAGAGAGTGCGCCTCGCGGGGATGTGCGCGCAGCACCTCAACCTCACGCTCAAAGTGGCGGGCGAGCGTTTCCAGTTCTTTCTCTTGCGGATCGCGGCAGAGAGCCAGCCGGTAGCCATGAATCGCGCGATCGCGGAATCCGGAGGGGGCTTCGCGAACCAGGCGGATGCCGAGCGCCTGCGCCGCCTCGAAGAACACGACGTCGTTCAAAAGATTGAGCGCCTGAAGCGGTGTGTAGGAGCGCTGGCGGCGCGAGCAGGCGAGCACGGAGTCCGGCGCGTCGAAGTTCATCAACTGCGGATAAGGCGTCGTGCGCTGGAAGTGAATATAGAGGCCGCGGCGGTACCGGTCCGGACCCTGACTTTCATTCCACTTCACGCTGCCCGCATAGGCAAGTTCCGCGACCCCTTTGGGCTGCGGAGGACGGATGCCGCGCCCGCCGATGGTGGGGTTCAACAAACCGCTGGCCGCGAGCGCCGAATCGCGGATCAGCTCCGCGGGAAGCCGCAAGCGGGCCTGGCGCGCGAGCAGTGTGTTGTCTGGATCGCGCTCGGCGAGCTCGGGCCGTGATTTCGACGATTGCCGGTAGGTGGCTGAAGTCACCACCAGGCGGTGCAGGGCCTTCATGCTCCAGGGGCGGGCGCCTTTGGGCTCCATGAACTCGGCGGCAAGCCAGTCGAGCAGTTCCGGATGCGAAGGAGCCTCCCCCTTTTTGCCGAAATCTTCGGAGGTGCGGACAAGACCGCGCCCGAACAGCTCCTGCCAGGCGCGGTTGACGGCCACCCGCGCCGTGAGCGGATGCTCGCGGGAAACGAGCCATCGTGCAAGAGTGAGCCTCGATGGCGGGCCACCCGCGGGAAGAGGTGGAAGAACCGCAGGCGCGCCGTGCTCCACTTCGACGCCCGGATTCCGGAAGTCGCCCCGAAGCAGAATGTGGGTCTTGCGGGGAATCCAGTTTTCGTGGATGGTTTGGGCCAGCGTGACGGCGGGGGCTTTCTTCTGGGCCTCCCGGAACGCCTTTCTGAATTCGTCGAACTTCGCCGCTTGCAGGCGGTCCTTGAGAAACAGATCGGAGGCGCCGCGGTCGACGAAGTAATCGAGAAGTTGATCGTGCAGGTTCCGCGGACGGCGGCCGCGGTCGAGCTGCACCACCTCCTGCAAACCGGTGCTGATGTTGCCGAGGTTCTTCCAGGCGAACTGCGGGCGCGCGTTGTTGAACGGCTGGCTGGAGGCTTCCCGCATGGCTTTTTCCCATTCGCCGATCATGGCATGCATGCCGTATTTGGTCAGCACGGCTTCGCGCTCGGTCTCATAGACGGGCCATTCGCGCATCCAGGTGCCCTGTTCTCCTGGGAGGGGTGCGGGCTGGTCGAGGTTCACCAAGGAGTTGAAGAAGGCGAACAGGCCGTAGTATTCGCGCTGGGAGATGGGATCGTACTTGTGATCGTGGCACTGGGCGCAGCCGACGGTGAGCCCCATCCATACGGCGCCGAGCGTGCTCGTGCGGTCAATCACCTGCTCCACGCGGAACTGTTCCGTATTGACGCCCCCTTCCCGGTTGGCGAGCGAGTTGCGGAGGAAGCCGGTGGCGGCGAGGTTCTCGGTGGAAGGATTCCCCAGCAGGTCGCCCGCAAGCTGTTCGATGGTGAACTGGTCGAACGGCATGTCGGCGTTCAGGGCATGGATCACCCAGTGTCGCCAGCGCCACGCCCAGGGGCGCTCGGAATCTTTTTCGTAGCCGTCGCTGTCGGCGTAGCGCGCCTGGTCGAGCCAGTGGCGCGCCCATTTTTCGCCGTAGTGAGGAGAGTTGAGAAGCCGGTCGACGACCCGCTCGTAAGCATCGGGCCGCGAGTCGGCCAGGAAGTCCGCGAGTTCCGTGGGGGTGGGAGGAAGGCCGGTGAGATCGAGCGTGACACGGCGGAGGAGAGTTCGTCTATCGGCTTGGGGCGATGGGCGGATGTTTTCCTTTTCGAGACGGGCAAGCACAAATGCGTCAATGGGGCTGCGCGCACGGAGTTTCACCGCCGGAACGGCCGGCCTGCGAATTGGCTGGAAGGACCAGTGGTTGGACGAAACCCTGGTTTCGGTGACGGACTGCGGGCGAATGGCGCCCTCGTCGATCCACCTCTTGAGAAGCTCGATTTGGTCCGAGGTCAACTTGCGCGGAGTCTGCGGCATCTTGCCCGACGAAACCATTTGGATGAGCTTGCTCTCGGCCGCTTTACCGGGCACGATGACGGGGCCTGAGTAGCTTCCACGAAGCCCGTCCGCCGCGCGATCCAGCCGCAGACCGTTCTGCTGGAGCGCCGCGCCGTGGCAGCCGTAGCAGTTGCGTTTGAAGACCGGCTCGATGTCGCGCTTGAAATCGACCGGGGCCGCCGAGGCCACGGCCGCAAGAACCAGGAAGAAAACAACCACGATAGCTATTCTAGCCTGCCTGAGTGGGGAGGATGGTACGCCCGGGTGGATTCCAACCAGCGGCCTCTTGCTCCGGAGGCAAGCGCTCTATCCGGACTGAGCTACGGGCGCATCCCCTCCGACAATACTCCGGTTGCCGCCCGGCGCGGGGAGCGGCCTGCGGCTTCGCTATCGACGTCCTCAGCATTCCTGTTGACATTCGACAGGTAGATCGGTTATCCTACCTGTAGAGCTTCGACAGGAGTGGGAATGACTTCCTCGAAAACCGACCTCTTGCAGGGCACCCTCGACCTGCTGATTTTGCGGACCCTGGCGCTGGAACCCATGCACGGCTGGGGCATCTCGCAGCGCATCCAGCAGGTTTCCGGCTCCGTGCTCTGGGTCAACCAGGGCTCGCTTTATCCGGCGCTCCACCGGCTGGAGCGCCGCGGCTGGGTGCTATCCACATGGGGCGCCTCCGACAATAACCGGCAGGCGAAATACTACAGCCTGACCCGCGCCGGACGGCGGCAGCTTCGTGGGGAAACCGAAAACTGGCGGCGCGTTTCCGGCGCGATCGGGAAGGTGCTGGGGACCGCCTGACATGTTCGCGGACCTGCGATTCCGGTTGGGCAAGCTGCTGGGGCGGGTCGGCGCCGAAGGCGAGCTGGATCGGGAGCTGCGCGGACACCTGGAGCGTGAAATCGAGGAAAGCGTGCGCCGCGGCCTGAGCCCGGAGGAGGCGCGCCGCCAGGCGCACCTGGACTTTGGCGGCGTCGAGAGGGCCAAGGAGGAGTGCCGCGACTCCTGGGGAACACGCTTCCTGGACGTCCTGGCCGCGGACCTCCGTCTGGCAGCCAGAAATCTTCGCCGGCGCCCGGGGTTCGCGTTGTTGTGCGTGTTTACTCTGGCGCTTGGGATCGGCGTCAACACCGCCCTGTTCAGCGTTGTCTATGGGGTCCTGCTGAGCGCGCTGCCCTACGGCGGCGGGGACCGGCTGGTGCTGCTGCGGCACGGCGCGGCATCCGACAGCGTCGGCCAGATGCCGTTCTCGGTGAAAGATATCGCCGATTACAAGGCGCAAAGCCAGACTCTCGAGGAAGTTGTGGAATACCACCAGATGTCGTTTATCCTGCTCGGCCGGCCCGAAGCCGAGCAAGTGCGCACGGGTGTGGTCTCGGCGAACTTTTTCGACGTTCTGGGTGTGAGGCCGCTCTACGGTCGAACGTTTCTGACGGGTGAGGATCAGCACGGCGCCGCCCCTGTTCTGGTCCTCAGTTATCGGTATTTTCTCAACAGCCACGGCGGGGACACCGCGGTCATCGGCCGCTCCTTCCGCCTGAACGATCGCGCTCACATTGTCGTCGGCGTGCTGCCGCCGTTGCCGGCCTACCCGGAAGAGAACGACGTCTACATGCCGGCCTCGGCCTGCCCGTTCCGCTCGAACCCGGACCGCATGGCCGACCGGAATTCCAGGATGATGAGCGTATTCGCGCGACTGAAGCCCGGCGCCGGTTTCCGACAGGCGCAGGGGGACGTCAGCGCCATCGCCGCACGGCTGGCGCGCGAGTTTCCGGATTCCTATCCCGCCGGCGGTTACGGCTCGCATCTGGCCCTGCTCCGGGAGGAGCTCACGCGCCGCGCGCAGCCGACATTCCTGATGCTGCTGGCGGCCTCGGGCCTGGTGCTGCTGATTGCCTGCGCCAACGTCGCCAACCTGATGTTGTGCCGCCTGCTGGAGCGCGATCGCGAAATGGCCATTCGCGCCGCCCTGGGCGCCAGCCCGATGCGCCTGTGGCGCCAGCTCGTCACCGAATCGACCCTGCTGGCGCTGGCCGGCGGCGCGGCGGGACTGGCGATCGCCTGGACGGCGCGAGACCTGCTGGTGGCCTACGCGGCGCGCTTCACGCCTCGGGCGGAGGAAATCCGTGTGGACGCGGCCGTGCTGCTGTTCACGCTGCTGATCTCCGTCCTCACGGGAATTGTCTTCGGTTCCGTACCGGCATTGGCATGGCGCAAACGCGTGGGGACGGTGGTGCGGGACAGCGGCGCGCAAATGAGCGACAGCGTCGGCCGCCGAAAACTTCGCCAACTCCTGGTAGTGTCACAAGTGGCGGTGGCCTTCGTGCTCCTGACCGGCGCCGGACTGATGATCCGGAGCGCGGTCAACGTGGCGCGAGTGGACCCGGGATTTCGCCCCGAGCGCGTGCTCACGATGAACGTCACCGTCAACTGGTCGCGGTACACCGAGGCCCGCCAGGTGAGGGAATTCTTCCACGTTCTGCTGACTTGCAGCCAAGCCCTGCCCGGCGTGGTTTCCGCCGCTCTCGCATTCCGGTTCCCGCTCGACCAGGCCGCGCCCTGGGCGCGCGGGTTCCTCATCGAGGGACGGCAGATCCCCGAGCGCGCGCAGCCCAAGGCGGATTTCCGGGCGGCCAGCGCGCAGTACTTCCAGACCATCGGCGTGCCATTGCTCCGCGGCCGGTTCTTCACGGACCAGGATCATGAGCAGGCGCCCCAAGTGGCGATGGTCAACCAGTCGATGGCGCTCCGACACTGGAGCGGGGAGGACCCGGTCGGCCGCCGGATTTCGTTCAACGGCGGCAAGACCTGGGCGACGATCGTCGGCGTGGTGGGCGACGTCCGGCAGTACGGGCTGGATCAGGCGGCCGGCGATGGGATTTATCTGTGCATTCCCCAGGTCACAGTCGCCGGCACGCTGGTGGTGCGCACCGCCGGCGAACCGGCCCGGGTCGAGGCCGCCTTGCGACGTCTGGTACGGGAAATCGATCCCGAGAATCCGGTTTCCGGCGTGACGACCCTGGAGCAGGCGCGATCGGAGAACCTTGCGCCGCGCCGCCTGACGACGCTGCTATTCGCCCTGCTGGCTGTGCTCACCGTGGTGATCGCCATCAGCGGGCTGGGGGGGCTGATGGCTCTGAGCGTGCGTCAGCGCGCCAGCGAGATCGGCGTTCGCATGACTCTGGGGGCGACCCCGGAACGCGTGTTGTCGCTCGTGCTAAGGCAGGGCCTGGCTTTGGTGATGCTTGGGCTCGCCTTGGGCGCCGCCGGCGCGCTGGTGCTGTCGCGGCTGGCGGCCGCTTTCCTGTTCGGTGTCGAGGCCACGGATCCGGCGACGTACCTGATCTCCTCCGCCCTGTTTCTGGCCGCGGCAACCGCCGCCTGTTGGCTGCCGGCGCGACGCGCGGCGGCTCTCGATCCACTGCTGGTGCTCCGCACCGGCTGAAAGGAGTGCTCCGATGAAACGTGCGATCTTGTGGGTGGCGTTCGCCGCCGCCATGGCTGCGCAGCCGGTGCGCGATGCGCTGGAGGGCTTCGACCCGGTCCTGCTCGTGCAGGGAAGGGAGGAGTTCGGCAAGCAGGAGCTTTCCTCCACCTACGAAGCCTTCCGCTACGTCTTCGCAAGCCCCGAGAACAAGGCGGCCTTCGACGCCCAGCCGTCACGCTACGCGATCCAGTTGGGCGGCGCCTGTGCGCGCATGGGCCCGCCCGTCGGCGCCGGCGCGGATCAGTACTTTGTTCATGAAGGACGGATTTATGTTTTCGGCTCCGGCGATTGCTACAAAATGTTCAGTAAGGAGCCGGCACGATACCTGGAGCCGCCGCCGGCTCCCTTTCCGGCGGTCACCCCGGGCGCGTCGACGCTGGCGCGCTCGCGGATCGAGCGAGCCGTCATCGCCTTGGGCGGCGCCGCAAGCTTGGACTCGATGACGTCCTTCGAGGAACGAAGAATCCGGCGAATCGGCGAGCGCGAGATACGCGAGCGCGACCTGGTTGCGTTGCCGAACCGCATCCGCCAGGAGTCCATCTTCGATGGCCGCGTGTTCGGCTTCGTAACAACGCCGACGACGGACTTTCAGGTCACGCCGCGGGGGACCGAACTATTCACGCCGTATGTCGCCCGCGAGGTGCGCAGGCAGTCTCTGCGGCACCCGCTGATCATCCTGCGCGCGCGGAACGAGCGCGGGTTTCGCGCGGCTCCGCGAGAACCGGACGCCGTCGAAGTGGATTGGGAGGGCGTGCGCGCCACACTGGAGTTCGACCCTGCCAGCGGCCGGCTGGCTAGCCTGAGCTATGTCGACCGCGGTCCAAATGGCGCCTACGGAGAGGTACGGCGCCTGTACTCCGACGTTCGGCAGGTGGGAAACCTGAAGCTTCCGCATCGGGTCACGGTCCATTTCAACGGCGCGCCGGCGGAGCGGCTGGGGCGGGAACTCGAGTCGATCTCCGTAAACGTCCCGATCGACCCGGCCCTGTTCCGGCCATGACGATCTCGGTCGTTGCGTCGATGATGATGTTGCTGGGCCAGTGGCCCCAGTGGGGTGGCCCTGGACGGGACTTCCATGCGGACGGGAAAGGTCTGGCCGAGACGTGGCCGGCCGCGGGACCGCGAAAGCTGTGGAGCCGCCCGCTGGGGGAGGGTTATTCTTCGATCGCCGTCGACGCCGGGGCGCTGTTCACGATGTACCGCCGAGGCGGGCAGGAAGTCGTCGTCTGTCTGGACGCCGACACGGGAGCGACGCGTTGGGAGTTCGCCTACGATGCCCCCTTCACCGACGCCTACGAAATGCGGGAGGGCCCGGGCCCGCACGCGACGCCGCTGGTGGCAGGCAACCTGGTCTTCACCGCGGGCGCCACGGCGAAATTGCATGCCCTCGAGAAACGGACCGGCCGCCGGGTCTGGTCGCACGACCTGATCGCGGAGTTTGGCGGCACGATTCGCCCCCGCGGATACTCATCCAGCCCGCTGGCCTGGAAGGACACCATCCTGGTGATGGCCGGCGGCGCCGGGAACGCCGTGTTGGCGTTCCGGCAAAAGGACGGCTCGGTGGCCTGGAAGAGCCAGAGCTTCCGAAATTCGCCGTCTTCGCCGATGATCATCCGGGTCGACGGCCAGGACCAGTTGGTGGCGTTCCTCTACGGCGAAATCGTCGGGTTGAATCCGGACCACGGCGAGCTGCTCTGGCAGCACGCGCACCCCAGCGAGTTCGGGTTGAATATCAGCACACCCATTTGGGGCCCGGACAATGTGCTGTTTATCAGCTCGGCGTATGGCGGCGGCGCCCGCGGGCTGGAGCTGCGGCGACAAGGCGGCGGCACCGTGATCAAGGAGCTCTGGGCGCACCGCGCCATGCGGATTCACTTCGGAAACGCCATCCGCGTCGGCGACCATATTTATGGCTCGAGCGGAGACTTCGGCCCGACGCCGTTCACCTGCCTGGAGGCGCGCACCGGCAAGATCCTCTGGCGGGACCGCGCGCTCAACAAAACGTCATTCCTCTACGCCGGCGGGCGGTTCCTGATGGTTGAGGAGGACGGTGATCTGATCCTCGCCTCGCCGGGCGAGAGCGGCCTCCGCATTCACGCGCGGGCGCCGCTGTTAGCGGGCAACGCCTGGACGGGGCCGGCGCTGGCCGGGACACGCCTCTACCTGCGAGACCGCAAGGTCATCCTGGCCGTCGATCTTCAGTAAAGTGTTGGTCGCGATAGAGGACTGGTACGCCCGGCTGGATTCGAACCAGCGACCTCTTGCTCCGGAGGCAAGCGCTCTATCCGGACTGAGCTACGGGCGCACTGACCTTATTGTAGTCGAAACCGTGGCTGCCTAGAACTCCACCCGCAGCGCAAAACTGCCGATGCGGTTGCCGCCGCTTTCGGCCCCACGAACGCCGGTGGTACGACCGAAGCCGACGCTGGTGACGTTGGTGTCAGGGTTGGAGAAGTTCGGGTGATTGGGCAGGTTGGTGAAGGTGCCCTCGAACTTCAGCGCGATTCGCTCGGTAACGCGGAAGCTCTTGCCGAAGCCGAGCGACATGTTGATAGTCCCTGGGCCGAGCAGAATGCCGACGCCGGAGTTGCCGAAGCGGCCGATCGGAGTCACGTTGCAGTTGAAGCGGTCGGCGGCGCCGGCGGCGCGGCCAGGGCAGAGGAAGGCGTCGCGGTCGAACCAGCGGTCGGGAACCGGGCTTTCCAGGTTCCCGCTTTGAAGCGCATCCGGCCGCTGCGCGCCGCGGGTGGGACCGTTGGTCCCGGAAGGATCGCCTCCGGTCATGGTCGGGGTCAACCACGGGCCGGTGTGCGCCACCAGGATGCCGCTCAGCCACCAGCCGCCGGCGACGGCGTCCAGAGCCGACGGCGCGGCCGACAGCCAGCGCTTGCCCCGGCCGATGGGCAGCTCAAAGATACTGGTGGTCACCCAGCGATGCCGGCGCGTGGAGGCGACGTTGCCGCGATCGGCGCGGCGGTCGAGGGAGTTCGTAACCCGGCCGCCGCCGTTCTCGTCGCTGAAGCCGGAAGGGGCGGGCCCGGCGGCGTCGCTGATGTGCTTGGCCCAGGTCCAGGTGGACTGGAAGGTGAGCCCGGCACGCATACGCCGCTGCACCTCCGTCTGCATCTCGTTATAGATCATGTTGCCGCCGGTGTCACGGCTGTAGATGCGTCCCCAGTAGGGGAACGGCCGGTCGGTGATAGGTCGGTCGGCGTAGCGCCGCGTCGAGGATTCCGGCTGGTTCAGATCCGGCGCAAAGGGCACCTGCACCGACCGCAGGCCGACGTAGGATAACCGCACGCCCAGGTTGGCCGAAAGCTCGCGCTCCACCGTGAAACTCCACTGGAGCGAATAGGGATCCTTGAAGTTCGGCGCAACGGCCGTTCCGAAGTAGGCGCTGCCGTAGCTGCCGGTGGCAACGCCGCTGCCGGCGGTGGAGACTTGCGGCCAGCGGAACTGCGGGCGGCCGCCGACCAGGTCGTTAGTGAAGTCGCGGATGTCGGAGCCGTGCACGGCGGTGAGCGAATAGAACACGGTCCCCAGAATGGTCATGTTGTAGACGCCGAATCCGCCGCGGATGACGGTGCGGTTGTCGTTGGTCGGACGAAAGGCAAAGCCGAAGCGCGGGTTGAAATTCACCTTGTCCGGGAACCGGAGCCCTTCGGGGAAACCGGCATCCTTGGCGGTCAGGAACGGTGTGCACGGGATGCCCTGGAACGCCGGCGACGGGCAGGAGTTGATGGAGAGCAGAAAGCCCGGAGCCGTGATCTTGGCCGCCAGCGGATCCGATGGGATGACGACGCGCCCGGTGCGCGGCACGGAGCGGTCGAAATTGGTGATGTTGAACGAGGAGTCGACAAACGGCGCGTGGTACTCCCAGCGGAGCCCGAACTCGAGTGTCAGCCTGCGGTTCACCTTGAAGCTGTCCTGCGCGTAGAAGCTGTAGTGCCACGCCAGGCCGTCGGTGTCGAGGCCGGTCTTGGCGAGCTGCGAGCGGAAGGGGATGCCGAGCAGGAAGTCGGCGAAGTCGCTGCCGCTGAAGCGGCCGTCGAAGGCGAACAGGCCGTAGTCGTCCTCGCCGAAGAAGTTCACGTCGGCGGTGGCGCGCAAGCGGCGGAAATCGAGGCCGAGCTTGGTCGTGTGGCGGCCCTTGGTCCAGGTGAAATTGTCGTTGAACTGGAAGTTGCGCGAGTAGGTGAACGGCGGCTTGCCCTTGCCGAACGAGGTGACGCCGCGGCTGAAGCGCAGGCCGGTGTAGCCGTTGTAGGGGAACGGCCCCAGGCCCTGGAAGCCCAGGCCCTCGACGAATTTGCGCCCGTCGAACAGGTAGGAGCGGGCGTTGTCGTTGTTGCTGATGCCGATGCGAAACTCGTTCAGGTGGCGGGGGGAGACGGTGTAGTTGTAGGAGACGGTCAACTGCCGGCTGTCGTTGTAGTTGTCATCGGAGGGCAGCAGCAGGTTGTTGAGCAACAGGCGGCCCCAGTTCTTCGAGCTCCAGCGCGCGAACACCGATTGGTTGGCGGTGATCATGTGATCCATGCGCAGGTCGTACTGCCAGGAGCGGATCGGCGTGGAGCGGTTCTCGCGGAAGTTCTGCGTCCGCAGCGTGGTGGTGTCCTGGAAATTGGGCAGCGGGTAGAACTCGAGGAACTTTGTCGCGATGGGGGAGATCTGCGAGGCCGGGACCCGGTTGTTGGGGAACGGCGTGCCGGTCAGCGGGTCGCGCACGGTGCCCGATTCGCGGCTCAAGTCGCCCTGGCGCATGAGGGAGGTGGGCACGGTGTTCTGGATGGTGGCGCCCGACTGGAAGCGCATGCGCTCGTGGGTGGCGAAAAAGAAGGTGCGGTTGGGGATCACGGGGCCGCCGATGCTGCCGCCGAAGGTGTTGGCGGTCTTCTGCGGCTTGGTGACGGAGCCGTAATTGGTGGCGTCGAAGACGCGGTTCTGCATGTACTCGAACAGGCTGCCGTGGAACTGGTTGGTGCCGCCGCGCGAGGTGGTGGTGATGTCGCCCACCTGGCCGAACTCGGCGTTGTTGCCGACCGCCTGCACCTTCATCTCGGCGATGCCCTCCACCGACGGGAACAGGTGCTCGAGCGGGCCGTTGCTGCGCACGCTGACGGTGGAGATGCCGTCGAGAGAAACCTCGCTCATGTGCGGGAGCGCGCCTTGGAGCGAGAAGCGCACCACGCTGTCGTCGCTCTGCACGCCGGGAAGGTAAGCGATCAGCCGCAGCGGGCTGGTGTTGCCGGCGCCGCGGAAGTTCACCGGCAGCGAGAGGATCTGCTTGTTGTCGAAGCTGGCGCCGATGACCTGGGTGTCCGTGCTGATGACGGCGGCGACGCCTTCGACAGTCACCTGCTCGGTCACTTGGCCCACCTCGAGCACCACGTTGATGCGCAGCGTCTGGCGGGCGTCGAGCAGCAGGTCGCGCTGCTGGAACTTCTTGAAGCCGGAGGCCTCGGCGGTCACCGTGTAGAGACCGGCCTTGAGGTTCACGGCCTCGTAGTTGCCCACCGAATCGCTGGTGTAATCGCGCGCGATGTTCTCGCCCTGGTTGGTAATGGTCACCTTGGCGGCCGCGATGACAGCGCCGCTGGAGTCGGTCACCGCGCCGAGAATGGTTCCGAACGTCGATTGCGCCGCGGCCGGCGAGAGCGCGGCCGCCAGAACAAACAGAACAACAACGAGACTTCGCTGCAACATGACCCCTCCTTGGCGGAATCCGACGAAACAGTCTATCACGCTACCAGGCGCGGCGGTACAACTCGAGCAGGTCGTCGCGGGTGCAGGGCCGCGGGTTCAGCAGGTGACAGCCGTCCTGGACGGCCTTGTCCGCCAGGGCCGCCAGCGCCGTCTCCGGAATTCCGTGGTCGCGCAGCCGCGGCGCGATGGCGCAGATGCGGTTGAGCTCGCGCACCCGCTCGACCGCGTCCGGGCAGCCGAACTCGCGCGCCAGGCCGGCGAGCCGCGCCGCCACAGCGGGACGGTTAAACTCGAGCACCGCGGGCAGCAGCACGGCGTTGGAAGTTCCATGATGCATGCCGAACTCCGACGAGAGCGGATGAGCGAGCGAGTGCGTCGCTCCCAGTCCCTTTTGGAAGGCGATGGCTCCCATCATCGCGGCGATCATCATCTGCCCGCGGGCTTCGAGGTCCCCTGGGTTCGCCATCACGCGCGGGAGATTCTCGCCGGCGATGCGCGCGCCCGCCAGGCCGATGGCATCGCACAGGGGATGGAAGCCGCGGGAGAGGTACGCCTCGACGTTGTGCGTCAGGGCGTCCATGCCCGTGCCGGCGGTGATGTGCGGCGGCATCCCGAGCGTCAGCTCCGGGTCGGCCAGGGCCACCGATGGGATCAGGTGCGGGCTGAAGATCACCGTCTTGCGGTTGGTGGCGGCGATGGTGATGACGCTCGAGCGGCCCACTTCGCTTCCGGTGCCTGCCGTGGTCGGGATGGCGATGTAGGGCGGCAGGTGGGAAGTGATCCTGCTGCCGCCGTCGATCAGGTCGTCGTATTCGGCCAGCGGGAGCGGATGCGTGGCTTTCAGGCGAATGGCCTTGCCGGCGTCCAGCGGCGAGCCACCGCCGAGGCCGACCACGCTGTCGCAGCCGTGTTCGAGATAAAACGCCGTGCCTTCGAGCACGTTCTTCTCGGTCGGGTTGGAATCAACGGCCGTGAACACGGGCGCTTCCGGGATCAGCATGCGCACGCGGTCCAGGACGGCGGTGCGGGCCAAGCCGGGGTCGGTCACCAGCAGCGGGCGGCGCGCGCCGCGCTTGCCGAGCTCTTCGGGGAGCTGGTTGACAGCCCCGGCGCCGAAGACGATCGGCAGGGGAAACGCGAAGCGGGCGAGGTCCATCCCCAAGGAAAATAGCACATCGGCTATACTGGGTCGGTGACCGCCAAATTGAGTTCCGCGCGGCTGGGTTGCTAAGCCGCCTTCATCACCTGCTCGGGCCGTAGCCGAGGAACGAAACCAGGCGGTCACGGACCTGGCGGTCGCGATGTTTTTCCAACAATTCTATCTTGGTTGTCTTTCCCACGCCTCCTACATGCTCGGCTCGGAGGGCGTGGGGGTGGTGGTGGACCCGCAGCGAGACGTCGGCATCTACCTGGAGGAGGCGCGGAACCAGGGGCTGTGGATCGATCACGTCATCGAGACGCACCTGCACGCCGACTTCATCTCCGGCCATCGCGAGCTGGCCGCGCTGACCGGCGCGAAAATCCACATCGGCGCGCAAGGCGGGGCGAAGTTTCCGCACATCGCGGTGAAGGATGGCGACCAGGTCGAGTTCGGGCGCTGCCGCCTGCGGTTCCTCGAGACGCCCGGCCACACCGAGGAGAGCATTTGCATCCTGGTGACCGACCTGGAGCGCTCGGCGGAGCCGTGGGCCTTACTCACCGGCGACACGCTGTTCATCGGCGACGTGGGCCGCCCGGATCTCTCGCCCGTGCGCACGCCGCAGGAGCTGGCCGGCCTGCTCTACGACAGCCTGCACACGAAGATCCTGACGCTTCCCGACGCCGTCGAAGTGTATCCGGCGCACGGCGCCGGTTCCTTGTGCGGCAAGAAGTTGAGCACCGAGCGGAGCTCGACCATCGGTATGCAGCGGCTGGCCAACTACGCGCTCCAGCCGATGAGCCGGGAGGAGTTCGTCCACCTGCTGACCTCGGAGCTGCCCGAGCGGCCCGGCTATTTCGCGCTCGACGCCGAAATCAACCGCGAGGGCGCCGCGCCGTTGTCGGAGCTGCCGCCTTTGTCGATGCTCTCGGCGCCGGAAGCGCTCGACCGCCAGCAGCGCGGCGCCATCATCCTGGACACGAGGCCGGCGGCGCAGTTCGGCGCGGCCCACATTCCGGGGTCGATCCAGATCGGACTGACGGGCCAGTACGCCTCCTGGGCCGGGGATTTGCTCGGCCTCGGCACAGAGCTGATTCTGGTGGCCGAGGAGCGGGAGAAGGTGGAGGAGTCGCGCATGCGGCTGGCGCGCGTCGGCATCGAGCGCGTCGCCGGCTACATCGAGGACGGCATCGCCGGCTGGATCCGCGACGGCCTGCCGGTCGAGCAGGTGCCGCAGATCTCGGTGCAGGATCTGCACCAGCGGCTCGCCGAGGGCGTCGAGCCGCTCCAGGTGGTGGACGTGCGCCAGCCGGGGGAGTGGGAAGGCGGCCGCGTCGCGCAGGCGGTGCACATGCCGCTGGGTAAGCTCACACGGATGCTGGGAGACCTCGACCGCCAGCGCCCGGTGGCGGTCTATTGTAGGAGCGGCTATCGCAGCTCGATCGCGTGCAGCCTGCTGCGCGCGGCGGGCTTCCCCGAGGTGATGAACGTTGTGGGCGGCTTCGACGCCTGGCTGGCGTGCAAGCTGCCCTACGCGCAAGCGGCCGGGGCTTGAATGCGCAAGCGCGTCGTTGGCAAGCTCCGCCCACCGGCTCCACCCAAGCGGCTTCACTCGGGTGCAGCGTTGGTGCGGCCGCGCGCGCGGTCTCGGCCTTGCACCCAAAGGGAAAAGGCTCAAAATCACCGGCAGTCACATCGGAGAACTACAAGGAATTCCTTTATGGGCCAGCCAGCCCTCTTGTGGCGAAGAAGCGCCGGTAGAGTGCTCGTCTCCAGCAGATTCCGTGCCTCACATTCGATCCGGACTTCCCGTCTCTCGGCCTGAGCGTGATCCGTTAAATCGACCCGAAATGGGTAGGTGCTCCGGCTCCGCCAGCACCGTTTGCAACTGCGCTTGCAGATCGCGGTCATCTCCCATGATGAACAGCTTGGGGTTATGGCGCCTCGGGATTTAGATCCATCTCAACGTCTAAACCCACCGCCTTTCAGGCGGTCTTCCTTCCAGACTCCGGCTCGACTGCGAGAATGGAAAGATGGCCGAGTATCGACGAAGCGCGCACGCGGTCTTCGACATCAAATACCACGTCGTTTGGA
>Ga0247727_10001548_pt1 | contig 54309 bp, 42 predicted proteins | sample WisWelCaveWW1625_FD_202498 | JGI IMG/M metagenome (GOLD analysis project Ga0247727, IMG submission 202498) | Biofilm microbial communities from Wishing Well Cave, Virginia, United States - WW16-25 | ecosystem: Environmental > Aquatic > Deep subsurface > Groundwater > Cave microbial mat | place... | reverse complement strand
GGCGCGGGCGTATGGACCGGAAGCACAAAGCTCACGGTCAAGTGGTCAAAGATATCTACGTCTATCCACTGGTGCGTGATGCCCGGCAACGGCTACGCGGAGATCTCACGCGGTAAACAAATACTCGAAGTATTCCTCGAGATGCGCAAGAAGTTCAGGACCCCCGTCATAGCCGTAGGTCAGTTGCAGCGAATTCAATATTGTTTCGCGACTGAGGTTGGAGCCGCTCCGGTTCAACTCATCCAGGTACATCTTTCCAGCCGACGTTTGATCCCCCAAAAGGTAATGAATGCGGGCAAGCCAGCCTCGGGCTTCACTAAGGAATTCCGGGGTTGCCGCTGTTCGCAGGAACGCCTCGAGCTTTTTCTTTGCGCTTTCCAAGCTCTGCGGCTCCTGAGGTTGCCCCGCGCGCATGTCGATCTTTGCATCGATCAGGTCCACTTCTTCCCGATCCCGGCGTGTCAGGGACGCGTCGGCGCGCGCCGCGGCGACCGCTTCGCGCTGCGGTCCTACGTCGAAGGAGACCGGTGCCGGCCGGGATATTTCCTGGTATGCGGCTCGGAGTTTTGCCAGCGGTCCTTCCGCATTTGACTTTGTCATGCCCGCGTAGGGCGCCGAAATCCGGCGGACGTTTCGCTTTTCGAAATGACGAGGATGCTTCGAGAAGGGCAGCCAGAAATGTGCGTCGAGGTATTCCCGAAGCGTGGTATCAAATGGGCAAGCCCAGACAAGCCCGAACCCAAGCAACACAACGCCGCACGATCTGAGAATGCGCCGGGCCATCTTCATTGCACTACTTCCACGGTGTATCCAGCGGAGTTGGCAGTGACCGCACGGCCGACATACATGCTGGCTCGTCCGCCATACGGTGGCAGCGATACGGAGAGCTCGGAAGGACCCGTCATCCGGACCGGCATCTTCTCGTCGGGCAGGAAATACTCCAGCTCGGTTGAGGCACGAATGCGGTAACGCACCGGTTGCGCAGTCCAGGGAATCGCATTCTCCAAGTACAGGTCCATGCATTTTACGGTGGCACAGCCTCCATCAATCGCCAGGATGCTGCTGGGCTTCCGGCGAGGCTTCGTGGTGAGCCCGGCGGCGATCAGCACGTCATCCGGCTGCATCGTCAAGGTCTCACCCAAGCCCGGCCAGCGAAAGAAAACGACTCCGGCCAGATGGCCCCCGATTCGCTTGGCGCTCTCCATCGCGGCTCGGATTGTCTCAGGCGTGGAGAGGATGAACTGAACGGTGTCTCCAGGTTCAAAGGAGTTGTAGTCGATTTGCGTCTTTCGCGTTGCCCGGTAGCTCAGCACGAGTTCGTCTGCCGGGCTTCGTGTGGTCTGAAGCTGGAAAGCGGCATTCGTCGCAATGTCGAGCGGCGTAAGATCGCCCAGGAATACAAGCCGGGCGCCTCTCGATCGTGACTGTTCCTCTCGCGGGACCAGGTGCGAGCGCCCAAAAGTGGAGATGCCGAGCCGGAAGCGCTTTCCGAAGCGATTGAACACGGGTCCCCATCGCGTGGAATCGATCTTTGTCGCGATCGCACTCCCGCCGCCATAGTTTTCATAATCACCCACATCGTAGAACTGCGGTACGAATTCGTCCACTTGCCGGATTACGTCGGCTATGGCCGTGCCGTCCCGGAACCAGTCGAGCAACGCGGTGATGGAGATTTCGAGTCCCGGTGACAGGCCTTTCCTGAACTCGCGAAGAAAGCCCGCATATTGCGGAAGTGCGCCTGTCGGACTATCGATATCAAGCTGCACTCCGGCCAGGTTGATACGTCGCATGCGGGCGGTTCCCTGAAGTCGGGACACTGTCCGGGCAAGGATCGATGCTGCCGGCAAGCCAGGCACGCCTTGTCGTTCGAATCGAAACACTATCCAGTATTCCCGCGCTGCCGGTAACCGGTTCGGCAATTCTCCGTACGCATGCCATCGCTCGTTCGCCTGTGTGCCCGTCGTGTTCCGGGCAATGTATGGGCCCGGATCCTTGCTGATAGTCCCAACGTGTAAGAAAAGCACATCCAGCAATTCGCCGGACCATGTGACACCGGCTGAACTCCCGCGCCAAAACCAAAAACCGGTCGTCCACTTTGTCCCAGGCCGTTGTCTTTGCAAAGAATCGACGCAGCCGGACAGGCCGAGAGATGCGATGAGCAACCAAGACACTTCTGGAAGGCGCATCAATTGGTGCACTCAAATATACACCTTCAGGAAGCGACGCTCACCGACACACGCGCGCTCTACAGTTATAATCGAGAAGGCCTGGGCCATGAGCTTGCAGAAGTTCGCACACAACACCTGCTGTGCTTTGCCGATCCTGGTTGCGGGGCTCCTCGCCGCCGCCGAGCCGGTTTCCATGGTGGTTCCGGAAGGCGAGGCTGCCAGGTACTGGCCCAGGTGGAGAGGACCTTCCGGCCAGGGTTTGGCGGTGGGCTCGGGTTACGCTGACAGATGGTCCCAGACCGAAAACATAGCCTGGAAGGTGGCGCTCCCCGGAAGCGGCAACTCCTCGCCGATCATCTGGCGAGACCGAATCTTCCTCGCCACCTCTTACGACGCCGGCGCCCGTCGCTCCCTCCTGTGCCTGCGCCGCGGCGACGGCAAGCTGCTCTGGGAGACTTTCGCGCCGCCGGCCACCCCGGAGCGGGCCAATCGCAAGAACGGCCATGCCTCGGGCACCCCGGCCACCGACGGCGAGCGCATCTACGCCTACCTCGGCAACCATGGGCTAATAGCCGTGGATCTGGACGGCCGCCAGCTCTGGCACCGCTCCCTCGGCGAGCTGAACGCCTACCACGGCACTGCCTGTTCGCCCCTGCTCTACAAGGACATGGTGATTCTCTACCAGGACATGCTCGGCGGGACGGGCTCGTTTGTCGGCGCTTTTGACAAGCGCACGGGCGAGACGCGCTGGCGGACCTCCAGAGAGGCCCGTGTGGGCTGGGGCTCACCCATCGCCATCCGCACCGAGCGTCGCGATGAGCTCATTGTGAGCAGCTACAAGGCCGTCCACGCCTACGACCCCGACACCGGCCGCGAGTTGTGGAAATGCTCTGGAAACCTGGTGGAGGTTACCCCGACGCCGGTCGTTGGCCACGGCCTGCTGTTCTGCTCCTCCGGTCGGGCAGGTCCTACCCTGGCCATCCGCCCGGGTGGGTCAGGAGATGTTACAGATTCCCATATCGCCTGGAGCAGCCCGAAGGGGTCTCCCTTTATTCCCTCCCCGCTTTTATATGGGGACTACTTATACATGGTCAACGACCTGACCGGTGTCGCCACAGGGTACCAGGCCAAGACCGGTAAACTGCTCTGGCAGGGCCGCCTGGTGGAGGCGCAACGGGAGTCCTTCTCCAGCTCGCTGGTGGGAGCAGACAATAAGGTATTTATTACTAACGACTTAGGAGAGACTTTCGTCCTCCAGGCCGGCCCAGTCTTTCAACTGCTTCACGTCAACCGATTTGGCGAGCGAACCCTCGCCTCACCCGCCCTGGTCGACCGGCATTGGTACTTTCGAACCGAGCGGCACCTCTGGGCGATCGGCAAGGCTCCCTAAACACAGAAATGCCCACCTTCAACAGGTGAGCATTTCGCCAACTCCCCGCTTTCTGGGCGGGGCGATGTTCATTGGGAGAATCAGATTCGACGTACAACGCAGCCGTCAAACCCTTTGTGATTTGGATATTATTTCTTGCGGGCCTCGAAGTCAAGGGAAAAAAAGGGAGCCTGCAAAGAGTAAGCAAGTCAGAGACATAGCGCCTGCACCCGACGCCGCCCCATGTGGAAAACACTCGAAAACCGCCCCGCGTCGACCCGAGGCTTCCCTCTAAGGCCAAGATAAAATTGGGCTTACTTGTCCCCCAGCCGTAACTCGATCACAACCACATCCGCTTGACCACCCGACCATTTCCGCAATGTCGCACGACCCACGCCAAACATCAGCCCACCCAGCAATGCCATCCCCGACAGAACTCCGGCGAAGGCGAAAATGCCGATCAGCAATTCCCCCACGCGGAGGTCGTGCTTCGCCACGGGCTCGTTCAAAGTAACGGTTGCGCGGTAGTTCACCCGCGCCAGCAGACGCTCGGCGTCGTCGGCGTTCGGCGGAGACAGGATCACAGCCAGCAGCGAACCGCTGCGCTTGACGATGGCTCCGGAAATCTTTTGGAACTCAGCCAGACGTTCGCGCGCGATATGCGGCGTGGGATAGGAGAAGATTGTCAGGCCCATCTCGCCCGCCGTGGTGCGATACGTTCCGAGTTGTCCCTCGACCCCGAAGTGGAATCCCGCCACCGAAGGCGGAATTCTGGGCTCGAAGGTTTGGAGCGCGACCGGCCCGGCGGTGAAGCGCTCCGAGCCGCTCACCAGTCCTTCCACCGGCAAGTGACCGCTGACCGGCGGCGGCGGAGACTCCTCCAGCCGCGGCAGAGTTGCTACCAGCGACGACAACTGCGCTTCCTGCGGTTTGTGCCCCTGGAACTGGAGGAAATAGTTTCCGTAGGCCAGGGTCACGTCGGTGGCGGTCTCAACCGCCAGTGTGGCCAGCTTCGACGGCCGCGCTCCCGCCGGCCGCTTCCACTGCCAGGCCGCCAAAGCGCCGGTGGAATCCTTCAACCGGTACGCCAGCGCGCGGAAGCGACCCGCCGGGCTCTCGTACTCGACCTGCTCGGCCTCCTCCAGGCCGTATTCTTCCCACAGGCCCCGTTGATCGACGACGACGATCGCTTTGCGCGATGCGACGCGGAAGTCGCCCCATGGGTCGGGCCACACCGCGGCTTGTGCGCCTGCGAGCGCGACCAGGGCGCTGGAAGCGATCAGGCGCCGCAACATTTCTTGTACTTCTTCCCGCTGCCGCACACGCAGGGGTCGTTACGGCCCACCTTGCGGCCTTTGAGGACCTGCTGCTGGGAGTTGGCCGAGAGACCTCCGCCGACGAACTGCAACTCGGCCATCTCCTTTTCCTTCTTCCGCTGGACACTGCGCGTGAAGTCCTGGAGCGTGTTCTGCGCCGCCTGCCGCTGCTCGCGCGTGGCGGTCACCGCCACCGGTTCGGGTTCACCCTCTTCCTCCACTTCCTGGTAGGGGAAGCCGGGCATGGCATCCCGGGCCGGCTGGAGGAAATAGAGCCAGCGTATGGTTTCGTCCTCGATCCGGTCCATCATGTCCTGGAACAGCAGGAACGATTCCTTCTTGTACTCCACCAGCGGATCCTTCTGCCCGTAGCCGCGCAGCGAGATGCCTTCCTTCAGGTGATCCATCGACAGCAGGTGGTCCTTCCACTGGCTGTCGATCACGTTCAGCATGATGATGTGCTCGGTGTGCCGCAGCACTTCGGCGCCGACCAGATCTTCCTTCTCCCGGTATTTGCGCGCGGCCTGCTCGAGGACGGATTCCTCGATCGCGCCGCGCTCCATAAGCAGGTAGTCATCGGTGTTGAGCTTGAGCCCGAGCTGGCTGAGCACGTCCGACCGCAGGCCGGTGTAATCCCACGCGTCCGGGTGCGAGCGTTCCGGGCAGCGCGCATCGATGAACGAGCCGACGATGCCGCGCACCATGTCCTGGATGCGCTCCTTCTGCTCGACGCCTTCGAGCAACTGGCGGCGCATGCCGTAGACCGCCTTGCGCTGCTTGTTCATGACATCGTCGTACTCGAGCAGGTGCTTGCGGGCGGCGAAATTCTGCGCCTCCACCGCCTTTTGCGCCGCGGCGATGCGCCGGGTGATCAGCCGCGACTCGATCGGCACGTCTTCCTCCATGCCCAGCCGCAGCATCAGGTTCTGGATGCGCTCGCCGCCGAAGATCCGCAGCAGGTCGTCCTGCAAGGAGAGATAGAAGCTCGAGCTTCCCGGATCCCCCTGCCGTCCGGCGCGTCCGCGGAGCTGGTTGTCGATGCGCCGCGACTCGTGCCGCTCGGTGCCGACGATGTGCAGCCCGCCCTGCTCCACCACTTCGTCGTGCTCGGCGTCGGTCTGCGCCTTCATGCGGGCGAAGACCTCGTCCCACTCGTGGCGAGGCGCCGTGTCCGGGTCGCGGTTCTGCTTGCGGAAGTAATCCTTGGCCAGGTAATCCGGGTTGCCGCCGAGCAGGATGTCGGTGCCGCGGCCGGCCATGTTGGTCGAGACCGTGACGGCGCCCTTGCGTCCGGCCTGGGCGACGATGACCGCCTCCCGTTCGTGGTTCTTGGCGTTGAGCACCTCGTGGCGAACCCCGTTGCGCTTGAGGATGCCGGCAAGCGTCTCGGACTTGGCGATCGAGATCGTGCCCACCAGCACGGGCTGGCCCTTCGCGTTGCGCTCCTTGATCTCCCGCGCCGCGTTGCGGAACTTCTCCTCCTCGGTGCGGTAGACGATGTCCTCGTTCTCCTTGCGCCGCAGCGGCTGGTTGGTGGGGATGACCACCACGTCCAGGTTGTAGATCTTGCCGAACTCGGCCGCCTCGGTTTCCGCGGTGCCCGTCATGCCGGCCAGCTTCTTGTACATGCGGAAGTAGTTCTGGAAGGTGATGGTCGCCAGCGTCTGGTTCTCGCGCTCGATCTTCACTCCTTCCTTGGCCTCGATCGCCTGGTGCAGCCCGTCGCTCCAGCGCCGGCCCGGCATCAACCGCCCGGTGAACTCGTCCACGATGATCACTTCGCCGTCGTTCACCACGTAGTCGCGATCGCGGTGAAACAGCACGTGGGCTCGCAGCCCCTGCTGCACGTGGTGGTTGGTCTCGATCGCCGCCGCGTCGTAGAGATTGCCGACGCCGAGCAGCTTCTCCACTTTGGACACGCCTTCCTCGGTGAGCGCCGCCGCGCGGTGCTTCTCATCCACGGTGTAGTCGCCGGTGGTGTAGCGCTCGCCGGGCTCCTTGCCTTCGATCACCTCCCCGCGCACCAGCCGGGGAATGATGCGGTCGATCTTGTAGTACTTGTCGGTGGACTCCTCGCTAGGGCCGGAGATGATCAACGGCGTGCGCGCCTCGTCGATCAGGATCGAGTCCAGCTCGTCGACGATCGAGAAGTGGTGGCCGCGCTGCACGCAGTCGCGCAGGCGGAACTTCATGTTGTCGCGCAGGTAGTCGAAGCCGTACTCGTTGTTGGTGCCGTAGGTGATGTCGCAGCCATAGGCCGCGCGCCGCTCGTTGTCGTCCAGGTCGTGCACGATCACCCCGACCGTCATGCCCAGCGCCTTGTAGATCTTGCCCATCCACTCGGAGTCGCGCCGCGCCAGGTAGTCGTTCACCGTCACCAGGTGCACGCCGTGGCCGGCCAGCGCGTTCAGATAGATCGGAAGCGTCGCCACCAGCGTCTTGCCTTCGCCGGTCTTCATCTCGGCGATCTTGCCCTCGTGGAGCACCATGCCGCCGATGAGCTGCACGTCGAAGTGGCGCATGTTCAGGTGCCGGCGGGCCGCTTCGCGCACCACGGCGAAAGCTTCCGACAGCAGCTCGTCCAACGTCGCCCCCTGCGCCAGCTTCTCGCGGAACTCCGCGGTCTTCGACGCCAGCTCGGAATCGGTCAGGTTCTCCATTTCCGGCTCCAGCACGCTGATGGCGGCCACCCGTGGCCGGAGCTTTTTCATCTCGCGCTCGTTTTTGGTGCCGAAGATTTTGGCGAGAATCGGATCGAGCATGCGGCAGGTACTTGCTTCTATTCTACCCTACGGCGAGCGCCGCCTCCATCAATGACCCTTCTGCGGCTTCTTGGCTTTGCCGCTACCGGCCGCCGGCTTGCCCGAGCCCACGGGTGCGTCCTGGTATTGCACGATCACCGAGATCCTGCGGTTGGAGGCGTTGGTCGGATCGCTGGACGCCCGCAGGTGCCGGTCGGCGAAGCCTCGCACCTGCACCACCTGGTTGAGGCGCAGCCCGCTGGTTTCCATGAGCCGGCGCGCGGAGTTGGCGCGGTCGGTGGAAAGCTCCCAATTGGTGTAGTTGATAACACCCGCATACGGCTTGGCGTCCGTGTGCACCTCGATCAGCAGGTTGTTCGACAGCTTGCCCAGCTCCTTGGCCATCACCGCCAGCAGTTCCTCACCGGTCTTGCTGGGACTGGAGTTGCCGCTGTCGAAGAACATTCCGCGTTCGGTCTCCAGCAGCTCCACCCGCAGGCCCTCGCCGGTCACTGTCATTTCCACCTGCTCCTTCATCCGCTGGAACTCCGGCATCTGCTTCATCGCCCGGGACAGCTCGTCCTTGAGCTTTCCCATGTCCTGGCTGGCAATCGTGATTCCGTCGCCGGAGCCGGCGTGCGCACTCCCCTTTTGCTTGCCCGCGCCGGTCGGATCGCGAAAGTAGCCGCCGATCGCCTCTTGCAGCTCCTGGCTGGAATTCATCAGCCAGAGCACGATGAACAGGGCCATCATCGCGGTGACAAAGTCGGCGTAGGCCACCTTCCAGGCCCCGCCGTGATGGCCGTGATCGCCGGCGTGCTTCTTCTTCACGATGATGATCGCCGGCTTGGCGGTCTGTTCGCTCATCCGATCCTCACGATGTTTTTCCGGGAGCGGGAGCGGCGGCCGGCGCGTTCTTGCACGCCTTCTCCATTTCCGCGAAGCTGGGCCGAACCTGGTGTGGTATGGTCCGCCGCGCGAACTCCACGGCCAGGATCGGCGGCGAGCCCCGGATGTAAGAAATGATGCCCACGCGGAGGAAATTGTAGTAGCCCGCCTCGGCGTCGTTGCTCTTGGACATGTTGGACGCCAGCGGTCCGAACAATCCGTAGCACATCAGGATGCCGAGGAAGGTGCCCACCAGCGCCGCCCCCACTTTGTGCCCGATCTCCTCCGGCGGTCCCCCGAGAGAGCCCATCGTGATCACCACGCCCAGCACCGCGGCGACGATCCCCAGGCCGGGCAGCGAATCGGCCATCGTGCTCAGAGCCGCCACCGGCGCGTGCATCTCCTTGTGGTGCACTTCCATATCCAGTTCCATCATCTGGTCGAGCTGGAACGGGTCCAGACCGCCGCTGATCGACATCCGCATCGTGTCGCACAGAAACGCCACCGCGTGATGGTTTTTCAGGAAAGCCGGGAACTTGCTGAACACGGCGCTTTTCGCCGGCTCCTCGATGTCTTTCTCCAGTTGCGACATCCCCTGCTTGCGCGCGTAGACGAACAACTGGTTCAGCATCTTCAGGTTCTCCAGGTAAAACTGCTGTGTGTAGGTGCTGCCGCCGAATGCTCCCAGTATTCCCTTGCAGATCTTAATAATGATCGGGAGCGGGTTGGCGATCAGTATGGTTCCCAACGCGGCCCCGCCGATGATCACCAGCTCGGCCGGCTGCATCAGTACTCCCAGTTTCCCGTGTTCCATCAGGTACCCCCCGATGACACCTCCAAAGACAATCAGGATTCCGAGAATGGCGAACATGGTGGGTACGTGCCGAGCCTACAAAAACTACATATCGGCAGCCCCGGGAACGTTTATCGTTTCCCCAGCGTCTTACGAGTGCTTCCGTCCGGCTACGGCGCCGCTTCCACGCTGCGCAGCACGATCCCCTTCAAGCCGTTTTTCTCCATCACCACGCCGGTGACCAGCACCTTCTTCTCGATGAAAGGCAGCAGCTTCAGGTTCTGGTTCTTGTGGTCCTGGGCGATGGGCAGGTAAAGGGTTCCCGAGCCTTCCTCCAGGATCGCCAGCGGCACGCCGGCTTTGGCGCAGGCGGTGGCGCACTTGATGTGCTTCTCCCCCTTGGTGTCGTGCGAGAGATAGCACCCCGTGTCCACCACCAGACCGGTGAGTGTCATGCGCTTGGCCTTGGCCGGCTCATCGGCCATTGCGGCGGCTGTCAGGATGGCGGCAACCAGGAGTCGATTCATGGGACGTTTTCATTGTAGTGCCGCGCGCGCCCTTTTTGATAGCCTGGGTGGGCCATGTCATTTCCCGTCGCCGCCTGCCTGGTTCTGGCCGGTGTTTGCGCCTTCGCCGAGGTTCGCCATAACCCCGGCGGCAAGGAGCTCCCCCACGACAAATACATTCGCGTCGTGAGCGAAGCCGACTCGCCCGTACAGCAAGCCTATGTCAAAACAAAAGACGGCCTCTATGTCGCCGCCGCCATCCGCAAGCCCAAGGGCAACGGCCCGTTTCCCGCCCTGGTCTATTTCCACGGCGCGCCCGGCGGACGGGGCATGGAGCAACTGGTCGGCTGGTCGCGCGGCGCACACGGCGGGCCGGTGTGGGAGCGCTTCCTCCAGGAGGGCTTCGTCGTCGCGGTGGCCGACTATCGCGGCGGAATGAACTTCCGCCGAATGATCGAGCCCATCGCCGCCGACCAGGTGACCTACGTCGACGACGGCATCGCGGTGGTCGACCATGTCCGCGCGCTTGCCTACGTCGACCCGGCGCGCATTCACGTCTATGGCGTGAGCCTGGGCGGCAACCTCGTCATGCACCTGATCGGACGAACGCGTGTGAGCACGGCCATCCTGGGAGCGCCGGCGACCATGAGCTTCCTCGGAACCAGCCTGCCGCCCGATCCGGCGCCGGCCAACCCGATGGATCGTTTCAAGAATGTGAAGATCAACGAAGAGCTGGCGCGCAAGAACATCGAGCCGATCACGTGCCCCGTGCTGATCCTGGTGGGCACAGCCGATTCGCTGCTTCCCGTCGACCGGCACCTCCACGACCAACTGGAGAAGGCCGGCAAGCGTGTTCGGATGGAGGTCTACGAGAACGGCTACCACGACTTCTGCGTCGGTCCCCAGGGGCACGTCGGGCGGAAGGAGCCGCTGCTGGACGCTACGCTCGATGCGCTGGAAAAATCGCTCGCCTTCGTACGCGGCCAGTTGAAGTAGGTCGCCCTACCCGCCGTCCAGCAACATGTAGGAGACCACCGCCACCGCGGCCAGCCGGCCGGCGTCGTCCACCAGGTCGACCCGGCCTACGCACAGACGCTTGCCCGCCCGCAGCAGGTGGGCCTTGGCGGTGACTTTCTTGCCCGCGATCGGCCGCAGGTAGTTGACCTTCAACTCGGTGGTGGTCGACGGCCGTCGCTTGCCAAAGTGGTGGGTCATGGCGTGCCAAACCGCCTCGTCGGCGATCGAGGCGATGATGCCCCCGTGCAGCACCCCGGTGTCGTTGAGGAACTCTTCCCGCAACGGGCACTCGATGGTCACCCCGTCCCGGCGTCGGCGGACGATCTTCAGAGGCAGCGAGTGCTCGAAAGCCATTCCCGCATTATGCCGCATCGGGCGCCTGCCAATCGCGCGCCGCCGGTTGACGGCGACAAACGTCCGGCCTATGATTATGCATAGGTTAGGGAGGCTTCCATGAAACTTCACCGCGTATTGTCGGTTCTAGCGGCAGCAATGATGGCCACCGCGCCGGCTTGGGCGCAGCAATCCTTCGGCAGTATTACCGGCAAGGTGCTCGATCCGCAGGCGGCGGTCATCCCGAATGCGGCCGTGGTGGCGACCAACACGGAAACCAACACCAGCCAGCGCACTACCACCAACCAGACCGGCTACTTCGAGCTCGGCCCGCTCAACCCGGGCACCTACACGCTGACCGTCGACGCAGCCGGGTTCCGCAAGCACGTGCGAAGCGGGCTGGTGCTGAACGTCGCCGGGCGGCTGGATATCGACGTGCAGATGCAGATCGGCCAGGCGGCCGAGACGGTGCAGGTGACCGCCGAGGCGCCGCTGCTGGACACCGCCACGGCCTCCGGCGGCCGCGTGATCGATCAGCAGCAGATCATGAAGCTGCCGTTCTCGGACATGAACCCGTTCGCACTGGCGACGCTGGCCCCGGGGATGCAGTGGACGGGCCAGCCGGAGTACCGGCGTCCGTTCGACAACGGCGGCACTTCCTCGTTCAACACCATGGGCGGGGTGGGCTCCAACGAGTACACCATCGACGGCGCTCCGGTCACCGGCACCGGCCGCCGCGTGGGATTCGTTCCGCCTTCGGACGCGGTGGAGGAATTCAAGCTCGAGACCACCACCTTTGACGCTTCCTACGGCCACACCTCCGGGGCGACCATCAACGTCATGACCAAGGCGGGCACGAATACCTACCACGGTTCGCTCTACGACCAGCACTGGCAGCAGCGCTGGAACGCCACGCAGCACTTCACGCGGCTGGCCTTCGAGGACCAGGTTCGGCGCGGCCTGATCAGGCCGGACGAGCAACGGCAGGGGCCGGGCCGCTCGAACAATTTCGGCGGCACCCTCGGCGGGCCCGTGCGCGTGCCGAAGCTGTACGACGGCAAGGACCGCTTCTTCCACTTCTTCAGCTACAACGGCATCTACCAGAAGAAGGCGGAGACCACCAGCTCGATCAACCGCACGGTTCCCAAGACGGCCTGGCGCCAGGGCGACTTTTCCGACATGCTGGCCATCGACCCGGTGCGTTTCACCATCTACGATCCGCGCTCGGCGAGCCAGCAGGGCAACCGCGTGGTGCGCACGCCGTTTCCCGGCAACCGCGGCGTCCCGACGCTGAACCCGGCGTACAAGTTCTACGAGCCGCTGTATCCGAAGCCCAACGATGTGCCCGGCCTGGTGAACGCCGAGGGGCAGAACAACTACTACGCCGTGAACATGCCCAAGGACGAACGGTTCAACTCCATCATCAACCGCTACGACTACAACTTCTCCGAGCGGCATCGCCTGTTCGGGAGGTGGTACTGGAATCACCGTCTGGCCGATGAGTACGACTGGACCTACGAAACCAAACGCGGGCTGCACTCCAACGGCCTGACGCGGATCAACCGCGGCGGCGGCGGCGACTACATCTGGACCCTCAGCAACAACCACATCCTGAACCTGGGGACCAGTTGGACGCGGTTCAACGAGGGCTCCGAGCGGCCCATCCAGACGCAGTACAAGCCCACCGTCGTGGGTCTGCCCGCCTACCTGGACGCCAAGGCGGACCGCTACCACACCCTGCCGCAGATGAGTGTCTCCGGGGTCGAGACGGTCGGGGAAGGTTATCCGGCGATCGGCACGCGCGGCACCACGGCGGAAGTGAAGGCGCAAATGACCAGCATCCTCAAGAGCCATTCGGTGAAATACGGCTGGCAGGAGAGGCGCTACTGGTTCACGGCTTCCGGGCCGGGGAACTCCGCCGGCAGCTTCAGCTTCAATAACAGCTTCATGCGCGCGGCCGACAATACCACCACGGCCGCCAACCTGGGCCTGCCGTGGGCCGCCTTCATGATGGGGCTGCCCTCGGGGATCAGCATTGCGACCAACGATTCCGCCTACTGGTCCACGCGCTACCGCTCCTTGTTTGTCCACGACGACTGGCGAGTATCGAGCCGCCTGCGGATCAATCTCGGCCTGCGCTACGAGCGCGAAGGCGGTATCACCGAGCGGTACAACCGCGGCATCGCCGGAGGTTTCGATTTCGGCTATCGCCCGCCGTTCGCCGACGGGGTCGAGGCCGCCTATGGGCGCAACCCGCTGCCCGAGCTTCCCGCGTCGCAGTTCAAGGTCCTGGGTGGAACGCAGTACCTGGGCCAGCCAAACAAGACCTTCTCGGACGGCACCCATCACCTTCTGCCGCGCCTGGGCGCCGTCTACCAGCTCAACAGCAAGACCGTGCTGCGCGGCGGCTATGGCTGGTACTACGACACCTTCAACGTGAACAACGACCGCCCCAACCAGGATGGCTACAGCCAGGGGACCTCGACCATCCTCTCCAGCGACAACGGGCTCACGTTCTGTTGCGGAACGGGGGCGATCGCCAATCTGACGGGGGGCCGCAACCCGATGGTCGATCCATTCCCGGTACGCGCCAACGGGACGCGCTTCGAGACCCCTTACGGCAGCAGCCTCGGGCCGCTCATCCGCCAGGGTCGCGGCTGGAGCTTCGTGCCGCGCAACTACAGCCCGTCCTTCCAGCAGCGCTGGCGCGTCGGCGTGCAGCGCGAGCTGCGCCCGGACATGGTGCTCGAGGTCTCCTACAACGGGGCCTTCTCGAAGATCGCCGTCGGCCAGACCATCAGCTTCCTCCCGCAGCAGTACTGGGCCACCGGCAATGTGCGCAACCAGGCCCTGGATGACGAGCTGAACCGCAACCTGCCCAACCCGTTCCTATCCACTAATTTCTCCGCGCTCCAGGCCTCCAACCCGACGGCGTATAACTACCTGCGCACCATCGGGATGTTCACCGCGACCACCATCCGCAAGCATTCGCTGCTGCGCGCCTACCCGAACATCAGCGGCCTGAGCGGGCTGCGGCCGGGAGTGGAATTCTACGACTCCCGCGGCAACAACAGTTATCACGACTTGCAGGTGCAGTTCGAGAAGCGCTTTTCGCGCGGTTTCCACATGGCGGTGCTGTACACGCGCGCCTACGACGTGGTGGCCGATTTCTACGCCAACGAGTTCGACACGGTTCTCTCCGAGCGGAGCGGCAACAACGTGCGGCCGCACCGGTTCGTCTGGACCGGGCTGTACGAGCTGCCGCTCGGCAAAGGACGGCGCTGGGTGACCAGCCACCCGATTCAGCACGTGGTGGGCGGCTGGATGGTGAGCTGGGTGTACCAGCGGCAGAATGGGCCGTCCACCGGCTGGGGCAACCGCTTCTTCTCCGGTGACCTCAACAACCTGGAGGCGCTGTTCCGCCACAACGAAGTGAATAAAACGGACATGCACGCCTGGTTCGACCCGGCGCTCGCCTTCCGCGGCACCGGCGCCATCCCGTCCGGCTTCCAGGGCTTCGAAGGACGCAGCGCGCTGCAACCGGGCTCTTTCCATTCGCGCGTGTTCCCGACGCGGCTGGACTTCCTCCGCGAGGACGGCATCCGCAACTGGGACGTCAAGATCGAGCGCACGTTCCAGATCACCGAGCAGCTCAGGACCAGTTTCGCGGTGGACCTGCTGAACGCCACCAACCACACCAATTTCAGCGGGCCGAACACGGATCCGGTGAGCAGTAACTTCGGCAGGGTAACCAGCCAGCGCGGCCTGAGCCGGATAATCCAGTTCAATCTGCGGGTGGACTTTTGATCTAACAGCCTGCTTTGGGATTTGGCGCTCACGGCAGGACCCCGTGCCTCGCATCAGCCACGATGTGGCGGTCTCGGCGCGGGCAGGCTGAGAGAGCCTGCGCCACGTCGGTCGCCCCGATCCATTGCAAAATGTCCAAACTCCAGGGACGGGCCTCCTGGCCTGTCGTGTGACTTCCGCAACGGGCCGCTATCGCAGGAGGGGCCGTTCGGCGCCCGAGCGGCGCATATATGGGCCCGGGTTGCCGTTGGGGAGCGTAGTGGTGTGGTCGGTGCGGGACTGTCGAAGCTGATCGCCCGTCATCTCCCGCGCATTCTTGAGGTCGGCGTCGCGGAAATCCACCATATTCAGCGTCGCCGCTCCGAACCTCGCCTGACCCAGCGTCGCGCCGCAAAAGTCCGACCCAACCATGCGGGCGTTCCGGAAATCGCAAGCGCGCAGCATCGCGCGGGCGAACACGCTTCGGGTGATCTCGGCGCCGACGAATTGGGCGCCTTCCATCTCGGCCTGCATGAAATCGCAGTCCTGAAGACGTGCGGAGGAGAAGTTCGCCCCGGGGGCGCGGAGTGAGTGCAGGCGGCAGAGGTGCATGCGCGTGTGATAGAAGATCGCCCCTTGCAGGTCCGCATTCGGGAACATGCAGCCGAACACCTTGGCCTGGTGGAAGGCCGCGCCACGAGCGACTGCCTGGGTAAAATCGCACTGGCTCAGGACGGCGTCGAGCAGGCGGCAGCGCTCCATGTTGACGCCGCGGAGGGAAGTGTTTCCGAGCCGTGCCTCCGAGAGGTTGGCCCCGGTCAACCAGCACTGGTCCAGCCTGGCATTGTCCAGAATGGCGCTGGAGAGGTCCGCGCCAAGCAGAGAGACGCCGCGCAGATCGGCTCCGGAGAGGTCGGCGCCGCTCAGGTCGGCCTCCGAAAGATCCGACTCCAGCCAGGTAGTGCCAACCAGGATCGCCCGCTCCAGCCGCACGCGCTGGAAGTTCACGCCGGTCATGGTCAGATTGGTCAGGTCGGCCTGCACGCCTTCGGAACCGCCGCTCAACCACGCCTGGTGGGCTTGGACGATGCTCCTCAGGCTGTTGGCGTTCGCGGTCTGCGGGACGGCCGGCTCGGTCCAGTACTCGGATATGTCCCGAAAGCCCATCTCAGCATGCCTTATCGGTTCCAGCGGGAAAACTCTTAGATCGCGGGCCGGCGGCCGCTCGCAAACCCGCTGGTACAATAGGTTGCAACCGTGCAGTTCATCGTCCACAATTTCGGCTGCCGCGCCAGCCAGTCCGACGGAGCGGCTCTGGAGTCGCTGCTGCTGCGGCAGGGTTATCGGGCCGCGTGCGACGCAGCCCACGCCGAGCTGGTGGTGCTGAACACCTGCACGGTGACCGCGGCAGCCGACGAGGATGCACGGGCCGCCATCCGGCGTGTCCGCCGGCACAACCCGGACGCCCGCATCCTGGTCACGGGATGCTACGCACAGCGCGCTCCCGAGGAGGTGGCATCGCTCGATGGGGTCACATGGGTGGTGGGCAATTCCCACAAGACATTCGTCGGCGACATTGTGGAGCAACACGCCGGCGCGGCGCCATACCACGGCCAGATCCACGTCGGCGACATCTTTGCCCAGCGCGAGTTTCTCGCCTCCCCCGTGGAGGAAGCCGCGGGCGACCGAACTCGACCCAACCTGAAGATCCAGGACGGCTGCAACAACCGGTGTTCGTTCTGCGTCATTCCATCCGTGCGCGGGCCCAGCCGCAGCGCCTCGCCCGAGCAGGTCATCGGGCAGATGCGTTCCCTGGGCGAGCGCTACCGGGAAGTGGTGCTGAGCGGGATCAACCTCGGCCGCTGGGGACGGGACCTGACCCCGCGCATGCGGCTCGCGGAACTGTTGCGTCGGGTGCTTGCCGAAACCCCGGTCGAGCGGGTGCGGCTCAGCTCCGTCGAGCCGATGGACTTCACCGACGAGCTGCTCGAACTGATGGCTTCCTCGCCGCGCATCGCCCGCCATGTTCACGCCCCGTTGCAATCGGGCTCCGACGCCGTGCTGCGCCGCATGCGCCGACGCTACCGGGCGCGGCACTACGAAGACCGCATCCTCCGCGCGCGCCGGCTCATGCCGGAGTCGGCCATCGGCGCCGATGTGATGACCGGGTTCCCCGGCGAGACCGATGTCGAGTTCGAGGAAAACCGCCGGTTCATCGAGAGCCTGCCGTTCACGTACCTGCACGTGTTCACCTACTCGGAGCGCCCGGGGACGGCCGCCGCCTCGCGCGACGCCGCGGTGCCGGTTCCGGTACGCCGCGAGCGCACACGGATCCTGCGCGAGCTGGCCGCCGCGAAGAACCTCGAGTTCCGCCGGAGCATGGTGGGACACAGATTCCCGGTGGTGACCATCCAGGACGGCGTCGCCGCGCTCAGCGGCAACTATCTCAAGGTCGAGCTGGCCGCCCGTCGCGAGCCCAACCGGCTGCTGGAGGTCGCGATCGGCGGCCTGACCGCCGCGGGCCTGGCTGAGGCGAACCCGCTGCGCGTGCTCGCTTCGTGAAGTAGATGACAGGCCGGCCGGCGACGCGCAGCACCCATCACGGCATGGTGAGCAGCGCGGCCATGGTCTCGATGCCGTCCCAGAGATTCTGGAGCCGGATGTTCTCGTTGGCCGAATGCTGGCTGTTGTCGTGGTTGGCGATGGGCACGCCGATCATCGGCACGCGCAGCACATCATGGAAGATAACCAGCGGCACGCTGCCGCCGAGCGTGGGAAGCGCGACCACCGGACCCCGCGCCGACTCGACGGCGCGAATCACCTGGCGCGAGACCGGCAGATCCATCGGCGTGCGGAAGGCGTTGTAGCCGCCCTCGCTGTTCACACGGGCGATCTTTGGATACCGCAGGCGCGTGGCCGCGTCCGGCTCGGCTTCCACGACGTGAAATCCCTGGCGGCGGATGTGGTTGATCAGCCGCTCCACCTCGGCGCGGTGATCCTGGCCCTTGACCAGGCGAATGTCAATCGACGCGGTGGCGGAAGCGGGCACCACGTTGCGCGACTGGTTTCCGGTGTGCACGCTCGCCAGCCCGCGCACGTTCAGCGCCGGAACCGTGATCAGCTCCGCCAGGTTCCGCCCGCCGCCCTCGGAGGCGCCCATCCACAGCTCGCGCCGCAGATCGGCGTCGTTGTGCGGCGCTTCCGCCAGGGCGCGCCGCTCGATCTCCCCCAGCGGCTCGACGTTGTCGTAGAAACCCTCCACCAGCACGCGGCCGCCGTCGTCCTTCATCGAGGCCAGCAGTCGCGCCAGCATCATCGCCGGATTGGGCGCCCAGTTGCCGTAGTGGCCGCTGTGCAGCTCGCGGCGCGGGCCGTACACGGTCAGGCCGAGCCCGGTGACGCCGCGCGCGCCGAAGTAGACCTGCTGCCGGCGCGTCTGGTGCACTGGACCGTCGCAGATCAGCCAGACGTCGCTTGCGACCAGCGCCGCGTTGTCGCGCAGAATCCGCTCGACGTGGCGTGATCCCGCCTCCTCCTCGCCTTCGAAGAAAAACTTGATGTTGGATGCCGGGCGCAGACCACGCGCGCGCAGCGCATCCAGCGCGGCCGTCACGGCGACGATCGGTGCCTTGTCGTCGGAAGTGGACCGGCCGTACAGCCGCCATTCCGGGTCGATCGGCGCGCCTGGCGGAGGCAGCGGGATGATGGCGCCGTCGCGCTCGAGCGGCGCGTTGCGCAGAACCGGCTCGAACGGGCCGCTGCCGGTCCAGTCCCGCGCGTCGACCGGCTGGCCGTCGTAGTGTGCGTAGATCAGGACGGTGCGCGCGGCGCCGGGGACGCGGATCTCGCCGTAGACCACCGGGGGAGCGCCGGGGGCTTCGAGAAGCCGCGTGCTGACGCCGCGCTTTTCGAGCATCGTGCGGATGAGGGCGGCGTTGCGGCCGATATTGGCGTGGTCGGAAGCGACGTTGGGGATGCGCAGCAGGTCGAGGAACTCCACCAGGATCGCCCGCTCGTTCGCCTGTCGCCACTGCCGCGCGGCGGCGACCGCGGGCGGGGTCTGCGCCTGCGCCGTCGCGCCCAGCAGCGCCAGGAGCCATAGCAGCCGGAGTGCGCCCATCTACATCTCCCTGCGGTTCTCGAGCGACTTGGACATGGTCACCTCGTCGGCGAATTCCAGGTCGCTGCCCACGGGGACCCCCATGGCGATGCGCGTGACCTTCAATCCGAGCGGTTTCAACAATCGCGACAAATAGACCGCCGTCGTCTCGCCTTCCAGGTTGGGGTTGGTGGCGAGAATGATCTCCCGTACCTGGCCGCGCTCGATCCGGTCGAGCAGGCTTTTGATCTTGAGCTGCTCCGGGCCAATGCCGCGCAGCGGCGAGATGGAGCCGTGGAGCACGTGATACAGCCCCTCGTAGGTTCGCGTTGTCTCGATCGGCAGAATGTTGTGCGATTCCTCGACCACGCAGATCTGCGAGGCGTCCCGATGCGGGGCGCGGCAGTACGGGCACATCTCGCCGTCGCTGATGTTGTTGCACTGCGCGCACTCGCCGAGCTTGTCCTTGACGTCCAGCAGCGCCTGCGCGAGGCGCTCGGCGTCGGCGCGCGGCGCGCGGAGTACGGAGAACGCCAGCCGCTGGGCGGACTTCTGCCCGATGCCGGGGAGGCGTTTGAACTCCTGGATCAAGCGGGCAAGGGGCTCAGCGAAGTCGGGCATACGGTGAGCGGGCGGCCCGTCAGAACATTCCCGGCGGCAGGCCGAGGCCGGACAGCATGCCGCCCATCCTTTGCTGCGCCTCTTCGTCGGCCCGTTTCGCCGCCTCGTTGTAGGCGGCCATTACCATGTCCTGCAACATCTCGATGTCGCTGGTGACTTCCGGATCGATCTTGACGCCCAGCACTTTCTTCTGGCCGTCCATTTTCACCGTGACCATGCCGCCGCCGGCGGAAGCCTCCACCCGGATCTGGGCCACCTCCTCCTGCATGCGCTGCTGCATCTGCTGCGCCTGCTTCATCATCGACTGCATGTTGCCGGGAAGTTTCATGACAGGACACCTCCTTGGGGGAGCCGGGCCGGCCGGCGCTCCTATTCTTTCAGATTCCGCACGGCGCGCACATGGCTGCCGGGAAACAGCTCCTGGAACCGTTGGACCTCGGGGTGGGCCATGGCGCGGCGCGCCAGTTCCCCGTCGTCGACGGCGAGCGCCGGTCGCACGGCCGGCGGCTGAGAGTCCGGCTCTCCCGCTTCGACCACGATCTTCATCGGCCGGGACGCCAGCCGCTCGACAAACTCGCGAAGATCGGCCGATCGCAGCGCGAGGTGGAACTCACCCGGCGCCTGGAAACGCAGCTCGCCCGCCGATTCCTTCAGGCCGGCATGCGAAACCGCGTCGGCGAGAAAAGTTTGCCCCTGCTCCTGAAGAGCCGATTCGAGCTTCGCCTTCCAGCCTCCCGACGCCGGCCCCGCCTGCCGCGGCGGCACGGATTCCACCGGTGTGGAGCCGGCGGGTCCCATCGCCCCGAGCGCCTCCTCGATCGCCGTCAGGCGGCCGGCATGTACCAGCCGAAGCAGACCCAATTCAAGGTGAAGCCTCGGTTGCAAGGCGGTTTGCAGGTCCTTGTACAGATCGAGCGTGAGCTGCAAGTACCGCGTGAGGTCGTCCTCGGAGAAGCCCGCGGCGATCCCGGCCAGCCGCCGCTGGTCGGCGTCGCTGGCGGAGGTCAACCGGGTGACGCCGCCCATCAACCGGGCCACCAGCAGGTTGCGGAAAAAACGACTCAGCTCGCGGCAGAAGTGCTGGAGGTTGTGACCGTGGCGTTCCAGCCCGTCGACTATCTCCAGCATCCGCCGCGTATCGTTCGCCGCCAGCGCCTGCGTCACCTGGTCGAGCGTATCGAGCGAGAACACGCCGAGCAGCGGGCGCACCTCCGCGGCGGCCAGCCGCGTTCCGCAGCAGGCGATGGCCTGGTCCAGCGCCGAGAGCGAGTCGCGCACGCTGCCCTCGCCGCACTGGGCCAGCACGGCCAAAGCCTCCGGCTCGGCCTCGATGCCCTCCTGGCGACAGATCCACTCCATGCGCGCCACCACGTCGGCGAAATCCACCGAGCGAAAGCTGAACTGCTGGCATCGGGAGGCGATGGTGTCGGGGATCTTGTGCGCCTCGGTGGTGCACAGGATGAACACCACCCACTCCGGCGGCTCCTCGAGCGTCTTCAGCAGAGCGTTGAACGCCTCGTTGGTGATCTGGTGCGCCTCGTCGATGATGAACACTTTGTAGCGGTCGCGCGCCGGGCGGAAGCGGACGTTTTCCCGCAGCTCGCGCATCTCGTTGATGCCGCGGTTGGAGGCGGCGTCGATCTCGATCACGTCGACCGAGCCACCGGCGGCGATTTCGCGGCAGGAGGCGCAGGCGCCGCAAGGCGCGGCCGTCGCGCCCTGTTCACAGTTCACGCAGCTCGCCAGAATGCGCGCCACCGTGGTCTTGCCCGTGCCGCGCTGGCCGGCGAAGATGTAGCCGTGCGCCAGCCGGTTTCCGGTGATGGCGTTCTCCAGCGTCGTGCGCACATGTTCCTGGCCGATCAGCTCGGCGAACGTCCGCGGACGATACTTGCGGGCGATGACCTGATACATGGATGGTTCCCGGCTGGCAACGGCCGCCTGCGCGGTTGCCGGCGCCGTGCATGCCAGACCCCGGGGGATCCGCGGCACACGAGCCGCACCGTTACCGTTGCTTCCTTCCGGACCTGGCGGGGTTCACGGCCGCCCATTGCACGAAGCCCGGGGCCTGACAACAGACCATGCTAGCATGAGCCGGTGGGACAGGCCTCCCGGCCTGTCCGAGTGACCAAACCGGCTAAACACGCCGTATAATCGAATCAGTCCATGGGTGAGGAGGATTGGCCCTATGCCGTTCCGCGTCCTTGTGATTGCGCTTGCCGCTGCCGCTGCCGTCGCCGCGCAGGAAACCCGCAGCATGATGTTCGGCCGCGTGCTCGACCCGCAGTCGAGCGCCGTCGCAAACGCTTCGGTCATCGTAACCAACACCGAGACCAACACCGTCTTCGCGCTCCGGTCCAACGAGACGGGTTACTACGAGGCCAACCTGCTGCTGCCCGGCCTCTACCAGATCGCCGTCGAGGCTCCGGGCTTCAAGAAGACCGTGCGCGGCCGCATCCAGCTCCAGGTGAGCACGCGGCTGGAGATCAACCTCACGCTCGAGCTGGGCACGCTCGCCGAGACCGTCTCGGTGACCGCCGAAGCGCCGCTGCTCGACACCAGCACGGTCGCCAGCGGACGCGTGGTGGACAATCGCAACCTGATGGACCTGCCGGTGCTGGGCAACAGCGCCATCCTGCTGGTGAAGCTCACGCCGGGCATTCAGACCGGCGGGGTGAACAATTACCTCGGCCTGCACTCCAACGTCGGCGGCTCCGACTACAACACCTCCGGCGGCGTGGGTGGGAACTTCTGGTCCATCGACGGCGTGCCCAACCAGGGTAACAGCCGGCGCGCCTCCTACCTGCCGTACTCGGACACGCTGCAAGAGTTCAAGGTGGAGACCTCGAACTTCGACGCCTCGGTCGGCCAGACCACGGGCGTGGTCATCTCGATGATGTCCAAGGCCGGCACCAACCAATATCACGGCACCGTGACCGAGCAGCACTGGCAGCAGCGCTGGAACGGGTCGCCGTTCTTCGTCAAACAGCTTTACTACCGCAGCATCAACGCCGCCGAGGCCCGCGGGGACACCGCGCGCGCCAACGAATTGCGCCGCGAGGACAAGCAGCCCTCGGGCCACTCCCACAACTGGGCGGGCACCATCGGCGGACCGGTGCGCATCCCGAAGCTGTTCAACGGCCAGGACCGCCTCTTCTTCTTCTTCGCCTACAACGGCTTCAAGGACGTCAAGACGGAAGACGCCAACAGCATCAACCGCACCATCCCGACCATGGCCAACCGCGAGGGCGACTTCTCCCAACTTCTGCGAGTGGACGCCACCCGCTACCAGATCCACGATCCGCTCACCGTTCGTCGCGATCCTGCCCGCGCGACCAACTACATCCGGGACCCGATCCCCGGCAACATCCTGCCCCGCTCGCGTTGGATCAATCCGACCTACAACGCCTACCTGAAGCTGCTCCCGGTGCCGAACAACGATCCGACGGATCCGCGCCTGGAGCCGCGGAATAATTACCTGGCCGTCGGCACGCCGTACAACTGGGACTACAAGGCCTTCCACAACCGGATGGACTACCATCACTCCAGCCGGCACCGCTTCTTCGGACGCTGGAGCTGGAACGATTTTCTCGAGGACCGCGGCGACTGGACCTACGAATCGGCGCGCGGCCTGCACTCCAACGGCCTGAACCGCCACAACCTCGGCGCCACCGTCGACTGGGTGTGGACGCGCGGAGCCTCCACGGTCATCGATTTCGCCGTCGCCGGCAACGAATTCCGCGAAGGCGACCTCATTACCGTCCCGCTCCAGTTCAAGCCGAGCGACGTCGGCCTGCCGGCCTACATGAACCAGAAGGCCGGCGACCAGCACATCCTGCCGCAGATGAACTTCAACGGCTACCAGTCGCTGAGCCGCGGCGGCGTGCCCACGTTCACCCGCTACCGCCTGCTGACCGGGAAAGTGGACATCTCCCACGTCCGCGGCAAGCACACCGTCCGCGCCGGCTTCGACGCCCGCCAGCAGTTCCGCACCGGCGGCGGAGGAGGAAACACCTCCGGCAATTTCAGCTTCAGCAATTCCTACACTCGGCGCAACGACGACAATTTCACGCCGGCCGGCGATTTCGGCCACTCCTGGGCGGCCTTCATGATGGGCACGCCCAACGGCCTGTCGATCGCCTCCAATGACAGCTACGCTCTGCACAATCCTTACTACGCCTGGTTCTTCCAGGACAACTGGCGCGTCAACAACCGCCTGTCGATCAACGCGGGGCTGCGCGTGGAGTCCGAGCTGGCGGCCACGGAACGCTACAACCGCGCCATCGGGACCTTCGACCCGTCGGCGAAACTGCCCATCTCGGACGCCGCCCAGGCGGCCTACGTCCGGAGCCCGGTTCCCGAGCGCGCCGCCTCGGACTTCGCGATCCTCGGCGGCTCTTTGTATCCCGGGGTGGGAGGACAGAGCCGCCGCGTCTATGACGGCGAGCTGATGTGGCTGCCCAAGGTCGGCGCTTCCTACCAGTTGAACTCCGGCACGGTGCTCCGCGGCGGATACGGGGTCTATTTCGACACCATCAACGTGCTGAACTTCGGTCCCGACCAGGCCGGCTTCAGCCGCTCGACCTCCACCAACGTCACCAACGATTTCGGCGTCAACTGGAACGTCGGCGATCCGCGCAACGGAATCTCCGCGCTGCGCGACCCGTTCCCCGTGCGCGCCGACGGCACGCGCTTCGACGTCCCCACGCGCGACGCGCTGGGATTGATGGCCCGCGTGGGCCGCGGCTGGGGATATACCGACCGCGTCGTGAAGCATGCCCGTCAGCAGCGCTGGCGGTTCAGCGCGCAGCGCCAGATCAGCACGCACATGCTGATCGAGGTGGCCTATGCCGGCAGCTACTCGGACCGCATCAGCATCGGCCAGTCACAGTCGCCGCTCGCGGAGCGCTACTGGGCCGACGGGCTGAGGCGCAACGACGCCATCGCCAACAACCTCAACGCCAACGTCACCAACCCGTTCAACATCGCCAACTTCGCTTCCCTGCGTTCGTCGCTTCCGCTGGTCTACCAGGACATGACCACGCAGGGGTTCTTCACTTCCGGCACCATCCGCAAGCATCAACTGCTGCGCAACTTCTCCCAAATGAACGGGCTGACCAACAACAACGTCCCGCTGGCCAAGGTGCGCACCCATGCTCTGGAGGTCAACTTCCAGCGGCGCCTCTCCAGCGGCCTCGATCTGAACGTCACCTACTCCCGGTTCAAAGACCGCGAGGCGGACTACTTCCACAACGAGTTTGATCGGCTGCCCACGTGGCGCGCGAGCAACGACGGCCGCCCCCACCGGCTTATCGCCACCGCCATCTACGAGCTGCCGTTGGGCAAGGGTCGCGCTCTGCTCCAGGATGGGATTCTCAACCACCTGTTCGGCGGCTTCCAGATCGCGGCTACCTATGAGTGGCAGCCCGGCCCGTTCATCGATTTCGGCAACGTCTTCTACTACGGCAACCTGGAGGATATCGCTATCGACACGCGAACCCTGGGCCGCTGGTTCAACACCGACAACTTCGAGCGCGTGGCGGCGCGCGGACCGGCGGCTTTCCATCGACGCGTGTTCCCCACGCGCATCGACGATCTGAGGCGCGACATGACCAGCCAGTGGAACACGAACATCCAGCGCGACTTCCGGATCACCGAGAGGGTGGTGTTCAAGGTTCGCCTGGACGCGCTCAACCTCCAGAACCGCTCGCAGTTCAACGCGCCGGACACGAGTCCGGTTTCGACTAACTTCGGCGTCATCACTTCCCAGACGTCGGCCACCAACCGCTTCCTCCAGATCCAGGGCCGGATTCAGTTTTAGCTGGCAGCCACGCAGACCTCTCAGCACGGCCGGGCTGGCAACCGGCCTTCGCGACGCATTCTCTGGAATTGAGCGCTCCGCTGCGAACTCAGGGAGTCGCAGGGGCCTGTGAATGTGGAAATCGTTGACTATCATTGAAGGAGGTTTTTCCCATGGCACACATCCCCATCCATCCCGGCGACGTACTCGCCGATGATCTGAAGGCGCTTGACATGAGTGCCGCCGCGCTCGCGCGCCAGCTCAAAGTACCGACCAACCGCATCACGGAAATCATCAACGGGCAGCGCTCCATCACCGGCGACACAGCCCTGCGCCTGGCCCACTTTTTCGGCACCAGTGCTGAGTTCTGGCTCAATCTACAGAGCCTCTACGAGTCTCCGCCTGGCCGAGCGGAAGGCCGGGAAGTTTATCCGGGCTCTCCCGACCCTGAAAGAGCGCGAGCACGCTCACGCCTGAAGGGGGCGGCCATGCGGACGCGCGTTACTGAGCCACGACCGTAAAAAGGAGCGGATTCTGTTCATTTGGAGCTTGACACCGGGGACCGGAGGCGTATATATTTTCCTGAACGGAGCTGAACATGGGAATGTCGCGAATGAATTGCAGCGATTTGCTTCGGACAACTGCCCTGCTGCTGGCGCCTCTATCCATTTCACCTGCCTTCGGACAAGCCTGCGCGAGCGGCTCGGATTCCGATGCCAGCACCTTGTGTGCCTTGAGGGCGCGCATTTCCGGCGGCGTTGTCATTTCCAACGGTTCGCCGCAAGTCTCTACCCCGGCAGGGACAACCACTCCAACCATTACTTCTCCCCAATTCAGCGAGGCCAGCGCCTACCTTGCATTTGAAACGCAACCACGGCTTTTCAGTTGTTGCGCGACGACTTCAACGCGTTCCTACAAAAGGTTGTACGTCGATCCGTTGCTGAACGTGCGGTTGACGACGATCGGCGTCAACGCGAATGCCATCACCAAAGAAACGCCGATCGCGGCGCCCGATGCGTCCCTCATTCAGTCGCAAAAAGCGGCCCAGGTGCAATTCGGCGCCCTGGCAAGCATTAATTTCGGCGGTTTCGATATCGGAAACTCGAGGTTTCATTGGGGAGTCGGGCCGGCCATCAAATTCTCCCTGCAAAACGTGACCGATTCCCAGCGGGCCACGCGGATCTGGAATCTGCGCGATGACCTGTACGACGTGCAGGAGGGCGCCTTCCGATTAGCCCTGTACCGGCGAGAAGAGGAGTCATCCTCCGACGACGACAAGAAGGTCTGGACGCCAACCGCCTTCGTGGACATCGGCTGGGGCAGATTTCAGAATTTCGAAACGGTGACGGGCAATACCGACGCGGCCAAAGCGTGCCTGCAAACCCCAGCCCCCTGCCTGTCCTCACCGCGTCCAGAGACCGAATACACCGTGACCCGGCCCAATCGTCTGCACCTGGAGGGGCGGCTCTATCTGGGTCATATCTACGTGGGCCTTGACATCAACAACGGCAAGGGTCCGGACGATATGCGATTCATCGGCGGGGTCAGCATAGGGCTGGACCGCTTCTTTGCGCCGCGCTAAGAATAAGGACAGGCTAAGAGGCCTGTCCCACGTCACTTCGGCAGCTTGCCGGCGAGCGACCGCTGCGCGCGGGCTTCCTGCACTTTCCCGAGCTGCTGGAGGGCCTCGGCCCAGGTTAGCCGGATGGCCGCTTCGTCGGGGCGCAACCGTGCGGCCGTGCCGAGGGCGCGTTCGGCTTCCTCGTGCCTCTCCAGCGCCAGCGCGCCGACCCCGAGTTGATACCAGGCTTCGGCGAATCCCGGCTGGTCGCGAACAACCTGCTCGAGCAATGTGCGCGCATCCTCGAGGCGGCCTAGCCTGGTGAAGGCAAGCGCGAGCTGGTAGCGGGCGAGCGGGCCGGTCTCGGAGCCGAGCAGCCGCACCACCGCTTCCGCGTCGCCTTTCTTCAGAAGGGCCACGGCCAGGTCGATGGCGATCGCAGGGTCCTTCACCAGGTCGAGCGCGGCGCGGTAGCCGGCGATGGCCGCGTCCAGCTCACCGGCCGCCGCCTTCTGGTGAGCGACCGCGGAGAGGTACTTGGCCTGCATGCGAGCATCGGCGTCTTTGCGGATCTCCTTCACCTTCTCGAGAGCGGCGGCAGCCTCCACCGGGCGGTTCATCTTTTTGAAGCAGCCGGCGAGCAGGTAGTGTTTCTGCGCGCTCTCAGTCGCGGTCTTAAGCCACTCCACGGCAGCCTCGCAGTCGCCTTTTTTCGCCAGCGCGGAACCCAACTGGAACCGCGCGTTGGTGTTGGCGGGCTCGGCTACGACCACCTCGCGAAGCAGAGGAATGGCGCGATCCGTGTCCTGCGAATCGATGTAGGACATGGCCAGCCCGAACCGCGCGCGGGGGAACTTCGCATCGAGCTGGAGGACAGTCGTGTATTCCTGAATCGCGGCGGCATGGTTGCCCAACCTGGCCTGGACCCAGCCGATGTGGAAGTGCGGCTCCGGGTCGCGCGGGTTGAGCCGGACGGCGCGCCGGCACGCGGTCACGGCGTTCGCGTAGCCGGTTTCGCGCGCGCGGGCGGAGTCGGCGGCAAGCTCGCAGACGCGTGCCTGTGCCTGGGCGTAGCGGGGGTCGATCTTCAGCGCCGCCTGGAAGGATTGCAGGGCGGCCTCGGGGCGTCCGTCCTGCTGGCGGACGAGCCCGAGCAGGTAGTGGGCCTCGGCCAGGTTCGGATCGAGCGCCAGCGCCTGGACGAACCTCTCCGCCGCTTCGTGGAAGCGGCCACGGTTGGATAGCTCGACCCCGGCATCCACAAGCGCCGAAGCCCGCTGAGCGGGACTCTGCATCAGCGCCGCGGCCAGGACGAACGTGCTTACCACGTCACCCGAATCGTCAATTGCAACACCCTCGGCGCGTTGGCCGAAGTACGGTTCAGAATAATGCCGTCACCGCCCGGCATCGTCGTGCCTGGCATGTTGAAGACGTTATTCAGGAAGTCGACGTTCACGCGCAGGAACACCCGCTCGCTGAGCGGCACCGTCTTGAACACCGAGGCAGCCATATTCCACTGCATCGGCCCGAGGAAATACTGGTTGACCAACGGGTGCAGTCCGGTATCGTAGGCAACACGCTGATTCACGCCGTTGTCCAGCCGCACGATGACATTGTTGGTTTCGTAGAACGGGAAGTTCGGATCGCTCGGGCTTCCGCCATTGGCCGGCGTCGGAATGATCGGAGTCTGGAACGGAGTGTAATTGGATGGAACCCCCATCACGCCGTTCGGCCGGCCTGTCGCCGCATTGACGCTGTTGACCCGGTTGGCCGGAATGTAGCCGTTCCAGAAAAGCCAGCCGTCGTAGCAGACGCCGCTGCGGCAATCCTGGATGGGGTGCTTTTTCCCATAGATCTGGACTCCGTTGTACGGACCCCAGAAACCGGTGGGGAGCTGGGCGTAGCGGCTGGTGAGAGAGCCGTAGCCGGCGAGCTGCCATCCTCCGATCAGGGTGTCGAGGAGGCGGCCGGCGTTACGGCCGAGCGGCTTGCCTTTTCCGAACGGCAGATCGGCCAGGAAGTTCCAGTTGACGCGATGCTTGGGAATGCCGGTATCGCGCCGATAGAACAACAGCCGGTTGCGCGCCTTGTCATCGGCGGGCACCGCGCCCGGCAGCCAGTAATTGGCGGGGCGCAGGATATCGTCGCGCCAGCCATCGCCCGCAACACGCATCGCGTTGCTCATGACATAGAACACCTGGAAGGCATAGCCATTCGAGTAGCGGTGCTCGAACTCGGCCTGGAATCCGTTGTAGTTGGACCAACCCGTCTTCTGATACCGCTGGACCACTCCGTAGAGCTGCTGGTCGTATGGCCGGCGCGCGACGTTGGCGAACTCTCCGGTGGGGAAAGGACGCTTGGTGGTCTCAAACCAGACGTAGGCCGGCGACGCGTCATTGTAGGTGTACCACTGCGACATCCGTGTGCCATGCGTGCCGACATAGCCGAGCCTCACCACGGTGTTGCTGAGCACCTCCCGTTCCACCAGAAGGTTCCACTGATGCGCGCGCGCGGTCGGCTGGTGCGGATCGAGATAGTACATGTTGCCGCTTCCGCGCGTGATGCCCGAGATCCGGGTGGCGTCGAGCTGGTTGCCGCTGTTGACGCCCGCGACGATCGTGGGCACCGACCGCAACAGGTAATTAGGCAGGCCATCCGGACTCTGCTCCGCCGCATTCGGGTTGTTGCTCACATTGCCTTGGCCGGGAAGCGTGTTCTGCGTGTTTCCGGAGAACAGTCGCAACGATTCCGGGTAGGAGAAAATCGAGTAGCCGCCGCGGATGACCGTCGAGCGGTGCGACGAACCCAGGCGATAGGCGAATCCGGCGCGAGGACCGAAATCCCAGGGATTCGAGTAAACCAGCGAATCGGGCAATCCCGCCTCTTGCGGTGTGGCCAACTTCAGACCCAGCCGCTTGTAGGCATCCACTACAGCGGGAAGCACGTTCTTCATAGCCGCCAAATCCTCCAGCGACCTCCCCAGAATCACGGCCTTGTTCTTCTCATCGAAGCCGAAGATGGTCTTGTCGCGCTCATTGACGGGGCTGTAGAACTCCCAACGCAAACCCAGGTTCAGCGTAAGCCGGGAGTTCACTTTGAAGTTGTCCTGGAAATAAGCGGCATACTCGCGCACACGAGGGCGATACCAGGAACGGTTGAATCGCGCCTGGTAGGTGCCTAATCCCATGAAGAAGTTCGCGGCGGTATGACCGGTGAACGGAGTGGGCCCGTAAGCGGTGCCTGAGGTTGGGTCGTAGAGAGCGGTTGGCGCGACGCTGTTATAGTCGTGCTGCCCCTGCGAGATCTGCTGGTCGTTCAGGGTCTCCAGCGACTCGTAGCGGATGCGGACGCCGAACTGGAGTTCGTGACGGCCGCGGATCCTGGTGAAATTCTGGTCCAGATTGTAGATGCGCCCGTAGTTGATGGTGGGATTGATGCTGGAGTCGTAGGACATGCCCGGACCCGTGCTCGAAGACATCGAGTACGGGATTCGGGGGAAGCCGATGCCGCCGAACGGATTCGGCAGGCCGAGCTTGGTGGCGATCTCCTCGCCGCCGGTGTAGGGTAGCTGGCCACGGTAGTCGCGCGCCACGGCGACCAGCGTCTCGCTGAAGAAGGTCGGCGAGAAACTGTGAGTCCAGTTGGCGATGCCACTGTCGTTCACCTGGCTGTCGATGTTCGCGTTGGCGCGCTTGTCGAGTGTCGTCGGCGATCCGGCTCCGTTGTAGGGATCGCTCGTCCGCTCGGTAGTGCCTGGGCTGTGCGAGTAGCGGAAGAAGAGATGATTCCGGTCGTTGATCTTGTGGTCAACGCGGACTGTTTCGGTATGCTGCATGGTGTTGTTGAACCCGAGACCGAACCAGTTGGCGGTGACCAACGGATTGTCACCCTGAGTCGGAAGGGGTGTCACGCTGTATAAATACTTGGACAAGGGGCTCTGGCGGGCAACCGGAATCTGGTTGCGCGGGAACGGCTGGCGCGCCCAAGTCCTGGTATCGGTGGTCTGGCCGTCGTAAATAGTGAACGGCCGGCCTTGGCCGTCGACAAGACCGCTGAAATCGCCCTGACGGAATGCGGCCGGGGGGACCGCGATACTCCGCGTGCTGGCCTGCCGGAGCTGATAGCCCTCATAGGCAAAGAAGAAGAACGTACGGTTCCGGCCATTGTAGAGCTTTGGCAGCCAGACAGGTCCGCCCAGCGACGCGCCGAATTCGTTGCGCACCAGGTGAGGAGGCTTGGTGTAGTAGTCCTGACGAGCGCGGGCGACGCCGAGACCGCTGTTGCGCGCGGTTTCAAACACCGACCCGTGGATGTCGTTGGTGCCCGAGCGCGTGGTGAGCATGAATGTGCCGGGGCGATTCAACTTCGCCGACGAGTTGTTGGTCTCCGAACGGAACTCGGCGATCGTGTCCAGGCCCGGCGGGCGAGCGGGTATGGACTGCCATTCGCGGTTCTCCAGCACGGCGCCGTCCTGGAGCAGCTCGGTCGCGTAGCGGAGCCCGTAGACGCGGGGAACCGAGCCGGGCTCCACGCCCGGAGTCGTCAGGTAGATCAGTGTCGTGATGAAGCGGCCGTTCAACGGCAACTGCTCGATGCGTTCGCGCTCGATGACCGTGGCGAGCGTGGCGCTGTTGGTGGTCACGAGCGGCGTGACGTCGCCGGCCACGGTGACCGTCGTTGTGGTCGATCCCGGCTTGAGGAACGTATCCACGGCGGCGGATTGGCCGGCAGCCAGGTTCAGCTCGCCCTTCCAGGTTTCCATTCCCGGAAACTCGATCGAGATCTGGTACGCCCCGCTTTGCATCGCGGGGATGAGGTAAAAACCAACCTCGTTGGTGATCGACGTGTACTCGCGGGTGGTCGCCGTGTGCACCACCTTAACGTTCGCCCTGGGCACCACGGCGCCCGTGGCGTCCTTGACGGTCCCCTGAATGCTTCCCGTACCGGTTTGTCCCAGACAAACACCGGCGGCGCAAAAGAACAGGCAGGCAATGCGCATGTAGTCCCCCCCCTTTCTGTGCACCATATCCGAGTCTGATGGCGAACGCAAGCCACTCCGTGGGGTCTTGCCCGCGATGGGCGATCACGAACAACTGGAAGGTCACGTCCGCGAGGGTGGGCCACTTCGTGGGGTCTTGCCCGCGGTGGGCGCATCGTAAGAAGTGGAAGGTCACGTCCGCGCGGGTGGGCCGCCGCTTCGCGGGGTCTTGCCCGCGCCGCTTCGCGGGGTCTTGCCCGCGGTGGGCGATCACGAACAACTGGAAGATCACGGCCGCGCGGGTGGGCCACTTCGTGGGGTCTTGCCCGCGATGGGCGATCACGAACAACTGGAAGATCACGGCCGCGGGGGTGAGCCGCCGCTTCGCGGCAACCGAGCCCGGACGATGACCGCTCCCTACGGTCACGGCTCGGCAGATGGTGGGCCGATTCGCGGCGACCGAGCTTCCGCCGTGAGCCGGGGGCGCCGCGGAGCGCAATGCTACAATCTGTAGTTCCATGCCCGCGCGCGTCTCGCTGTTCGTCACCTGCCTGGTGGACCAGTTGTTTCCGCGCGTGGGGATGGCGATGGCGGAAGTACTCGAACGCCTGGGCTACGCGGTGGATTTCCCCGAGGCGCAGACCTGCTGCGGGCAGCCGGCGTTCAACAGCGGCTACCTGGACGAGGCGCGGGAGGTAGCGCGCCATACGCTGCGGGTGTTGGAAGGCTCCGAATACGTGGTGGTGCCCTCGGGATCCTGCGCGTCGATGCTGGGCCATCATTACGCGGAGCTGTTCGCCAAAGAACCGGCGCAACGGGAGGCGGCCCACCGGCTGGAGGCGCGCACCCGGGAGTTTTCGCAGTTCCTGACGGAGGTGGCGGGCGTCGAGGACGTCGGCGCACGCTTCGAGCGCGTGGTCACCTACCACGACAGTTGCCACGCCATGCGCGATCTCGGCATCCGCGCGGGACCGCGGCGCCTGCTCGAGCGCGTCCGCGGCCTGACCCTGCGCGAGATGGACGCCGCCGCCGAGTGCTGCGGCTTCGGCGGCACCTTCTCGGTGAAGTTCGCCGAGCTCTCCGGCGGCATGGCGCGCACCAAGGTGGAATCCATTCTCCGCACAGGGGCCGAGGCGGTGGTCTCCATCGACTCCAGTTGCCTGATGCAGATCCAGGGCGTCCTGTCGCGCGCCGGCCTGCCCATCCACACGCTGCACCTGGCCGAGGTGCTCGCCAGCCGCTGATCCCCCGTTTATGAACCCCCTTCCGGAAGCGAAGCTCCACCAGACGCTGGCCAACCGCGAGCTGCAAACGGCCATCTACTCGGCCACGGGCAGGCTGATGGGGAAGCGGCAAGGGGCGCTCGCCGCCACACATGGCGCCGAGTTCGAACAATGGCGGGAGCAGGCGCACCAGCTCAAGCGCCACACCATCGAGAATCTCGATTACTACCTCGAGCAACTGGAGAGCAACCTCACGCGCAACGGCGGGCACGTGATCTGGGCGCGGGATGGCGGCGAGGCGGTGGATTTCCTGCTGCGGCTGGCGCGAGAGAAGGGAGCGCGGCGGCTGGTGAAGTCCAAGTCGATGACCACCGAGGAGGTGGACCTCAACGAGCATCTGGAGCATCACCAGCTCGAGGTGGTGGAAACCGACCTGGGCGAGTTCATCATCCAGCTCGCCCGCCAGCGTCCCTACCACATCGTGGCGCCGGCCCTGCACATGACGCGCTTCCAGGTGGCCGACCTGCTCACCGAGCGGCTGGGCGTGGAACGCGAGGAGGAGATCGAGAAGCAGACCATGATCGCCCGCCGCGTGCTGCGCGAGCGCTTCCTCAGCGCCGATGTCGGCGTCACGGGAGCCAATTTCCTGGTGGCGGACTCGGGCGCGGTGGTGCTGGTGGAGAACGAGGGCAACGCGCGGCTGACGAGCTCGGCGCCGCGCATCCAGGTGGCCGTGGCGGGCATCGAGAAGCTGATCCCGCGCGCGCAGGACCTGGCGATCTTCCTGAAGGTGCTCGGCCGCAGCGCCACCGGCCAGCCGATGACGGTCTACACGTCGCTGCTCTCCGGACCGCGTCGCGCCGGCGAGGTGGACGGTCCGGAGGAGTTCTACCTGGTGCTGCTCGATAACGGCCGCACGCGTCTGCTGGCCGATCGCGACAAGCGCCAGTCGCTCTACTGCATCCGCTGCGGCGCGTGTCTGAACCACTGCCCGGTGTACCGCAAGATCGGCGGGCACAACTACCCGGGGGTCTATTCGGGTCCCATCGGCGCCATCCTCACGCCGCAGTTCCAGGGGGTCACGCAGGATCCCTGGCTGCCCTACGCCTCGAGCCTGTGCGGCGCCTGCGCCGAAGTCTGCCCGGTGAAGATCGACATACCGAAGATTCTGCTCGATCTGCGCGCCGAGGTCACGCGGGCCAAGGCGCGGGAGGGCACGGGCCGGCTCGAGCGGCTGGCCTTCGTCGTCTGGGCGTGGGTGATGCGGCATCCGCGCCTGTACGAGATGGGCGGGATGATCGCGGGGGCGCTGTTCGCGGATTCGCAATCGGCCTGGATCTCGAAGCTGCCGCCTCCACTGAATATCGGCCCCCTCGGCGCCTGGACCAGCCAGCGTGACCTGCCGCGGCCGGCGACGCGCTCGTTCCGGCAACTGTGGCGCGAACGGGCGGCGAAGGAGGCGAACTGATGTCGCGCGACCACATCCTGCACAAGGTTCGGACGGCGCTCGGCCGCAGCGCGGCGGAGCCGCCCGGGGAAGCGCCGGCGCCGTGGCTGCGCGTGCCGGAATCCGCGGTCGATGATCGCGTCGAATCGTTCTGCGCGGCGCTGGAAAAACTGGCGGGAAAGACGTATCGCGCCGTCTCGCGAGCCGACGCGCGGGAGTACGTCGAGCGGCTCATCGCCGGGCGCAAGGCGGTGGCCTCGCCGGCGGCCCTGCTCGTCGAGTGCGGTATCACCGGATTGACCGGCGTCGAGAGCGGCTTCCATGACAAGGACGCATGGCGCGCCGCCTGCGCCGCGGCCGATATCGGCATCACGGCCGCCGACTACGCGCTGGCGGACACCGGAACTCTGGTCATGCTGGCATCGAGCGGCGAGCCGCGGCTGCTATCGCTGCTGCCGCCGATGCACGTGGCCGTGCTCGCGCGGGAGCGGCTGCTTACGGGCCTGGACGAGTTGTTCACGCTGCTGCCGGTCCCCTCGGCGGCCACCAGCAGCCTGGTGTTCATCACCGGGCCGAGCAGGACCGCGGACATCGAGCAGATCCTGGTGCGCGGGGTCCACGGGCCGGGCGAGATTCATGTTGTACTGGTGTAGTGGAGGACACGGCTTGTTCGGAAAAGTGTTCGGAAAAAACATTCTTGTCTCAGGCTTCCTGCTGCTGGGGGCCGCGCTCGCCCCGGCACAGGTGGCCGAGTTCGGCGTCCACGGCGGCGCCTCGCGGTTGCAAGGCGAGCACCTGGGCTCGCTGGCGCTGAGTCCGGGTTCGGTGGTTCGCGTGTCGCTGAAGGACGGCTGGCGGTTCGGATTCCGCATGACCTTCAACAACTGGCGATTCTTCGGCCACGAGCTCGGCTACGCCTACAACCGCACGCAGTTGCGCTTCGAGAGCACCCCGCCCGAGCAGGCGGGCATGGCGATCCACCAGGGCTTCTACAATTTCCTGGTCTATGCGCTGCCGGAGGGCTCGCCGGTGCGGCCCTTCGCCGCCGGGGGCGGACATTTCAGCAACTTCACCCCGCCGGGGGCCTCGGCCTCCCAAGGCGGCGGCTCTAACAAGTTCGGCCTTAACTACGGCGGCGGCGTCAAGATCCGCGTCAGCCCGAGGTTCGTCGTCCGCCTGGATGTGCGCGAGTACCTGACCGGCAAGCCGTTCGACCTCCCCGGCGTCAGCGGCAGCCTGCGGCAACTGGAAATCTCGGCAGGCTTTTCCTTCGTGATGTAAGATCGAAGGCCGATGCCTCATCGACGCGATTTCCTCAAGCTGCTCGCCTCGGGCCCAGCGCTGGCGGCGCAGTCGCCTCAGGTGGGGTCCCGCCGGCCGAACGTCCTGGTGATCCTCTCCGATGACCAGGGCTACGGCGACTTCTCCTGCCACGGCAACCCGGTGCTGAAGACGCCCAACGTCGACCGCCTGCATCGCGGAAGCGTCCGGTTCACCGATTTCCACGCGGCTCCCATGTGCACGCCCACGCGCGGCCAGTTGATGAGCGGCCTGGACGCTCTGCGCAATCGCGCCACGTCGGTCACCGCCGGGCGCGCGGTCCTGCGCCGCCAGTTGCCCACCATGGCGGACGCCTTCCGCGCCGGCGGCTACCACACCGGCCTGTTCGGCAAGTGGCACCTGGGGGACAACTATCCCTATCGTCCGATGGAGCGCGGTTTCCAGGAGGCGAAATACTTCCTCGGCTGGGGTTTCTCCTCGGCGCCGGAGTTCGACAACGACTATTTCAACGGCCGCTATCATGATCGCGGCGTGGTGAAGAGCTTCGAAGGCTACTGCACCGACTTCTGGTTCCGGGAAGCGATCGGCTGGATGCGCGCGCGCCACCAACAGCGCGAGCCGTTCTTCTGCTACCTGCCGACCAACACACCCCATTCGCCAAACTGGGTCGCCGAGCAGTACGCCGCGCCCTATCGCAAGCCGGGATTGCCTGCGGAATTCTTCGGCATGATCGCCAATCTCGACGAGAACGTCGGGAAGCTGGAAGCGTTCCTCGCCGAAACGGGATTGCGCGACAACACCATCGTGATCTTCATGACCGACAACGGCGCCACCGGCGGCTTCAAGGTATTCAACGCCGGCATGCGCGGCCGCAAGACGCAGATCTACGAGGGCGGCCACCGCGTGCCGTGCTTTGTCCGCTGGCCGGCGGGCCGGCTGCGCGCGCCCGGCGACGTCGACGCGCCCGCACAGATGCAGGACCTGCTGCCGACCCTGATCGAGCTGTGCGAGCTGCGCCGGCCGGAGGGAGCGGCTTTCGACGGCCGCAGCCTGGCCGGACTTCTGCGCGGCGGCCGCACTCTCGAGGACCGCATGATGGTGGTGCAATACGGGCAGATTCCCAAGAAGTGGGACGCGACGACCATCTGGGGCCCGTGGCGCCTGGTCTCCGGAACCGAGCTCTACCATCTGCGCTCGGATCCCGGACAGGAGCACGAGGTCTCCGGCGCGCATCCCGCCGTGGTGCGGAGAATGCGCGATCACTACGAATCCTGGTGGGCCGGCGTCGAGCCCGGCTTGCAGGAGTTTCTGCCCATCAGCATCGGCGCGGCCGAGGAGAATCCGGTGGTCCTTTCCTCCTCCGACTGGCAGGAGATCTACTGCGACAATGTCGGCTACGTGTCCAGCGCCGCCGGCGGGCCTCGCGGCGGGCCGTGGAGCGTGTGTGTCGAGCGACCGGGCGATTACGAGATCGCGCTCTCCCGCTGGCCTCCGCACTTGCAGCTTCCGCTCACCGTCGCGCGGGCCGAGCAGAAGATGACCGCCGGCAGCCTGCCCGCCGGCAAAGCCCTGCCCATCGCCGCGGCACAACTTCGCATCGCCGGCCGGGATCTGGCGGTGAAGACATCCGCGGAGGATCGCGCTGCGACGTTCCGCCTGCGGCTGGATCGCACCGCGCGGACCGATCTCCACGGCTGGTTCCAGGACGCAGCCGGGCACGATCTCAGCGGTGCATACTACGCCACCGTGCGGCGACTCTGACGCGAGTCAGCCTCCCCGACTCGGGCGCCCCAGTCCCAGGGCCCTGATCCGCTTGTGCAGGTTGGTGCGCTCCATCCCGAGCGCCCGGGCGGCCGACGAGACGTTCCCGCCCGCTTCCTCCAGCGCGCGGCGGACATGCTCGCGCTCGGCCGCATCGCGCGTTTCCTGCAAGCTGGAACGCGGCGCCTCCTCCCGCGGATGCCGGATGTCGGCCGGTACAGCCTCCGGGGTCAGGCGTTCCCCGGGGGCCAGGATGGCCATGCGCTCGACGACGTTGCGCAGTTCGCGGGCGTTGCCCGGCCACGCGTAGCGCTCCAGAATCGGGTACACGTCCTCGTCGATCGCGCGCGGCCGGAAATTGTTGCGCGCGCAGAAATCCGCCAGGAAGTGCTCGGCGAGCGGCCGCACGTCCTCCAACCGCTCGCGCAGCGGCGGCACGCGCACAGGCACCACGCACAGCCGGTAGTAGAGGTCCTCGCGGAACTTTTCCGCGGCGACCATCGCCGCCAGGTCGCGGTTGCTCGCCGAGATCACACGCACGCTGGCGCGGATGGGTTGCTCGCCGCCGACGCGGTGGAACTCGCCTTCCTGGAGCACCCGCAGCAGCTTGGCCTGCGCGGACGGGTGCAGGTCGCCCACTTCGTCCAGGAACAGCGTCCCGCCGTCGGCCAGCTCGAACTTGCCGCGGCGCGCCGCGGTGGCGCCGGTGAACGCGCCTTTCTCGTGGCCGAACAGCTCGCTCTCCAGCAACTCGGTCGGGATGGCGGCGCAGTTCACCTTGACGAACGGCCCGGCGGCGAACGGGCTCGCGGCATGAATGTGCCCCGCCAGCAGCTCCTTGCCCGTGCCCGATTCGCCGGAAACAAGCACGCGGGCGTCCGAGCGCGCCGCCAGCGTGGCCTGCTCGAGGACGCGCAGAAACGCCGGGCTGCGGCCGATCATCGGAGGCGGACCGCCCACCATCTCGCGCAGCCGCTGGTTCTCCGCGCGCAGGCTGGCCTGCTCGAGGGAGTTCTTGAGCGCCAGCAGGACGCGGTCGCGGCCGAGCGGCTTCTCAAGGAAGTCCCAGGCGCCGGCGCGCGTCGCTTCCACCGCGTCGGCGATGGTGCCGTGGCCGGAGATCATGATCACCGGCGCCTGCTGATCCGCCTGGCGCAATTCCTTCAACAGGTCGATGCCGCTGGCGTCGGGCAGGCGCACGTCGAAGAGAAAGGCGTCCACCGACGCCCGCGCCGACGCGCGAAACTCCGCCGCCGTGCGGCAGACGGAAACCGCGTAGCCCTCGCGCTCGAGGATCAGCCGCAGCGAGCGGCCGATGTTCACCTCGTCGTCGACGATCAGGACGCGGCAGGCCCTCATGCGGCCGGCAGCACCAGGCGAAAGGCGGCGCCGCCCAGCTCTCCTTTCCCCAGTACGATATCACCACCGCACAGCAGCGCACTCTTGCGGGCGATCGACAAACCCAGACCCATGCCGCCCTTCTTGAACGAAATTGTCGGCGCAAACAGTGTGGCCCTCGCCTGGGCGCTCAGGCCGGGGCCGGAGTCGTGCACCTCGACGGCCACGATTCCACGGCCGGCCTCGCAGGTCGACGCCAGCACCAGCCCGCCGGCGCCGGCCGCCTCGGCGGCGTTTTCCAGCAGGTTGGTGAGCGCGGCTTTCACCAGGTCCTCGTCGGCGCGGGCGCGCGCGAGGCCTGGCCGCGGGCGGAACTGGTAGGCAACGTCGGGATGGGCCGTCTTCAGGAAAGCAATCCGTTCCGTGACCAGCGCATTCAGGTCGAGCTCCACCGGCTGCACCGGCGGTTCGGCGGCAAACTCGGAGAAGGCCCGCACGCGCCGCTCGAGTGCGTTCACTTCCTCAACGACGATCTGCGCCGCCTGCTCGGGGAACCCGCCGTCGCCCTGCGGTTTGCGCGCCACCACCTCTTCCACGGTGAGACGGATGGGCGTGAGCGAGTTCTTCAGCTCGTGCGCCATCTTGCGCGCCAGTGCCTGCCAGCCCTCCAGCCGCGTCAGGTACAGCAGCCGCTCCCGGCTGTGCTGGAGCTGGCCGGCCATGTGGTTGAACGCGTCGATGGCGGTCCCGATCTCGTCGTCGCGGCGCGCGCCGACGCGAGCCGCCAGGTCGCCGGCGCCTACTTTCGTCAGTGCGGCGGCGAGCTCGTGGATGGGCCGACTGATGCGATGGGTGGAGTAGACCAGCAGCGCCAGCGCCGCCAGCCACGGGACGGCCGCCACCAGGAGAAATGTGTAGAGGAAGCCGCGGCGCAGATCGCGCGATCGGCCTTCCTCGACCACTCCCCGCGCCCGCGCGTACTGCTCGCGAATCTCGTGCATCCGCACTCCCTGGATCGGGCGCGAAAACCGGTGGACCTCTTCCGGCCGCCGCAGCAGGTACTCCAGCCGGTCTCCCTGGTTCCCCGCGAGCAGGAACCGCTCCGCTTCTCCACTCTGCCAGAACTGCCCGATCGCCGCCGGCCACCGGCCTCGCTGGGTCAGCGGATAGCTCTCCGCGGTCAGCTTGCCGGCGTGCGCCTCCCGGCGGAGCGATTCGCGCTCGCGCTGGTAGAGTTCGCGCGCCGTCCGCTCCAGCGCGGTTGAGACTTCGTCCAGCTCGCGTGTGGCGGTGTAGCGCAGGCTGCGCTCCAGCAGCGACGTGGTGATCCACAGCGTCACGGCAAGCGGCGGCAGGGTGGCCGCGAGGAAAACCAGGATCAACCGGTTGCGCAGCCGGTTCACCGCTTCAGGTCCTGCGCGCGCAGCGGGCCCGCCTCCAGCAGCCAACGCTGCTGCGGGCGCCGGCCGGGCCGGCTGAGCCGGTCGATCAGGCCGGTGAGACTGATGCCGTCGGCGTCCACCACGGGCTCCTCGCCGAGTTCCGGCGCACGCACCTCCAGCCGCAGCCAGAATGGTTTTGCGTCGCGCCCTTCGAAGGCGACCAGTCCCAGCGTGTCCAGGCACCACGCTTGCGCCGCTTCGGCGCTCAGGTGGGAGGCCGACTTGCGCGGGCTTCGCAGGCGGGTCACCGAGAACTTCTCCTCCCACAAATCGTAACTCACCGCGCACAACTCCGCGGTGCGCCGCCGCAAACCGGTGCTGGTTTCGGTCGCCAGCGACAATTCGAGCTCGAAGACCACCGCCCCGCCGTTCTTGAGCCTCTCCATGGCGCGTCCGGCGAGGAAGTTCAGCCCGGTGGCGGCCACCGCGATCTCGCCGCCGCGCCAGCGCGCCGTCAACGCCTGCGCCCAGGCCGTCCCGACCAGCCCGGCCGCCAGCACGAGGCATCGGAAGGGAGCGCGCATCGGGGCCTTCAGAAATTGACACCCATCAGGAAGATGGGCTCCAGGCGCCCTTCCTTGACCGGAAAGGCGACCAGCATCGTGAACCCGTCCTTGCTGCCGTAGCCCACCCCGATCGACTGCCGCACCTTGGCCGGCTGACCCCGCCGCCATGTGGAGCCGACGTCGTAGACCACGCGAAAGTCGCTGTAGCTGTGATCGATGGAGCCGTGCACCATGCGGTCGCCGCCCAGCGGATCGACGTCGAACTTGTTCCACCCGCGCAGGGTCCGGCTGTTGCCGAGCACGAAGCGCTCGAACAACGGCGCGCGGCCGTTGAGCAACCCCGCCATCAGGCTCACCGCGAGCCGCTCGCGCCCGCTGCGGTAGCGATACAGCGCGTCCCAGAAGTGCCGCGTGTACACGAAATCGCTTTCAAGCGACCTTGCGGCCGTCCGCAGGTTGTAGCCTGCGTCCACTTCATGCCGGTGGTCGGGGAGCCTCCTCCACCGCTGCCGGTAGCGCAGAGTCGATACAGCGGCCGTGGCAGCCTCCGTATACGCCGCCGGGAACTGCGTATCGAGCCGCTGGAAACTCACGCCGAGGCTCAGTGTGAGCGCCTCGGTGAAGACGACCGTGGCGGCCGGCTGGAAGTGGAACCTCGTGCGATAGATCCCCGGAACGTCCGGCGACTGTTCCAACGCCACTCGTGTCGCAGGATTCCACTGCGCCCGCCAGGTCTCGACGTCGAAGCGCAGGCGCAGATGGTCCCCGGCGATGCGCCGGCGCTCGAAACCGCCGCGCAGGCCGGAGTAGCGCTCGATCAGCTCGTCGTTGTCGGTGAGGATACCGAATCGAAGGTTTTGGCCTTCTCTCCTCCAGGTGGCGTCGGCGCCGAAGGACCAGTTCTGCTTGCTGTGGTAGACCAGCCGCGCCACGAGGAATTCCGACTCGTCCTTCTTTTCCGAGATCTGGATCACCACCTTCACGTGCTCCGGCTTGCTGCCCTTTTGCACTTTCAGCTCGGCGCTGCGCGCGCCGAGCTCGCGCCGGATCTTCCGCCGCAGCGTGTCCAGCAGCGGCTGGTCGAACCGCTCGCCGATCCGCTTGCGGATCTCCCCGCGCAGCGATTCGCTCAGCCTGGCCTCCTGGCCCGCCGGCGACAGTTCGATGCTTTCGACCGTATAGCGGGAGTTGACGTTGATTTCCTCCTCCGGGTTGCACTCGGCCGTCTGCGCCGCGAGCGCGGCGGCCAGGCTCGTGCCGTTCCAACTTGTTTCGCCTAACCTCGCCTCGCGGCCCCACGGCGTGCAGCCCCCCGCGCGCGGCAAATCTCTCTCGGCGCAAATAGTTGGAACGGCACTCGCCAGCAGGAACAGCCATCGGAGATTCATGCCGCAGGCAGGGGCACGCCGGCTGCCAAACGTAAGTTGTGGTCCAGCAACAACCGCAGTCATCCGGCTGCGTGCTCCCGCTTCACAGTGTGCCGGCACAGATGAGCGAATGCCGAAAGCGACAGGCCAGGAGGCCTGCCCCACAATGCCGAATCAACGGTTTGCGAAACGTAGGACAGGCGTCCTCGCCTGTCCAGACTTCTGCCACAGGCTGTTTAGATTACACCGCGGCTCGCTGCGCCGCCGCCGCACGCAGCGCTTCGAGCGAGGGCACGTGCAGCAGGCGCCTGCCTAGCCGCAGCAGCCCACGCCGCTCGAGCGTGTTGAGGATCGTCGAGGTGGTTTCCCGCGTCGCGCCGACCAGGCTCGCCAGCTCTGCCTGCGACAAAGGAACCGATAGGCTGACCTTGCCTGCCGAGTACGTTCCGAAAATCTCCGCCATGTCGATCAGCAAATACAGTATGCGCTGGTCGACACGGTGAAACGCCATCAGCTCCAGCTTGCGGTTCTGCTCCCGCAGGCGGCGATCCAGCAGATCCGCGATCCACAGCCACATATCCGGCTTCCGATGGCACATCCGGCGGAACGGTTCGGCGGGAATGATGTGGACCACGCTTTCTTTGATTGCCTGCGCCGAGCATTCCCGAACGCCGTCGGAGATGACGGCCTGCTCACCGAACCACTCGCCCGACCGAATCAGGCTGACCAGCAGTTCCCTGCCCTCCTCGCTTCGCTTGACCTCTTTCACCAGTCCGGACTCGAGGAAGAAGATGCAGTCTGCCCGATCTCCTACCGAATAGAGGACAGTGGTGCGCCCGCAAGGAGCAATCTTTCTTGACCCCTCCAGGTTGGGCAACTCCGCCATCAAGGATTGCGCTAGCAGTTTGGAGGGCGGCTGAGTACTGGGAGACATAGAACCTTGACCCCTAACCACAATCCTCCATTCTCCGTCATTCTTTGATTTTACGCAAGCGTTTGGCATACATGCTGGCGTCTTCAAACTCCTTCCGCAATGTATCGTAACCTAGCTTACGCCGGATGTCCTGGAGCTCTTGAATGTACCAAGCCAAAGCACGCTCGATCTGCTCCTGGTTGGTCGCTACAATGTCACCCCAAACGTCAAACGAGCTCATCGCCAGACGGGTGCTGTCCAAAAGCCCCGGCCCGGCTGCGAGTGTCGGATCGATTCCCGCGAGTTGACGGCTGAGCGCGCAGGCCAAGGCTGTTGCGGCCAATTGGGGCAGATGGGAAGTGTGAGCCACCAGGCGATCATGATCCGACGGGCTGATCGGTGTCGGCACGGCTCCAATCTTTCGGATCCAATTGAGGAACCCGCTCGCCGGTGTCAGGTCCGCGTTTTCGACCGGCGTCAGGAACCAGGTGCGGCCCGCGAACAGATCCGCCGACGCAGCCGCCACGCCGCGCGCCTCGCTGCCGGCCAGCGGGTGGCCGCCAAGGAACTTCGCCCGTCGTATCGTCTCCTTTGCACGTTGGACGATCCGGACTTTCGTGCTGCCGACGTCGGTAATCAACGCCCCTGGGCTGGCGAGCATGTCGACCCGGGGCAGGTCGGTCAGGATGCGCCCGATAGGCTGCGCCATGAAGACCAGGTCGGCGCGGGCCAGAGCGTCCTGGATGGGAAGGCCCTCGTCGATCGCGCCCAGATCCAACGCCTGCTTGAGCGTAGCCGGGGAGCTGACACCAAGGATTCGGCCGGAGAAACCTGCCCGCTTCAGGGCCAGGGCGAAGGAACCGCCGATCAGGCCCACTCCAAGAATCGCGACCGTCTCCATGGTGCCGGGTTTCTCAGATGTTTCGGCCGACGGCCGGCGCGATGATACGGAGCTGGTCCATCAATTCGGAGAATTGCTCGGGCCGCAGCGTCTGGGCGCCGTCGCTCAAGGCGTGGTCGGGATCGTAGTGCACCTCCACCATCAGGCCGTCGGCGCCGGCGGCGACCGCCGCGCGCGCCATGGGGAGCACCTTGTCCCGCCGGCCGGTGCCGTGGGACGGGTCGGCGATGATCGGCAGGTGGGAGAGTTTCTTCACAACGGGAATCGCAGAGATGTCCATGGTGTTGCGCGTGTAGCTTTCGAAGGTGCGAATGCCGCGCTCGCACAGGATCACATCATAGTTTCCGCCCGAGAGCAGGTATTCGGCCGAAAGCAGCAGCTCCTCGATGGTGGCCGAGATGCCGCGCTTGAGCAGGACCGGCTTGCGGATCTTCCCCAGCTCTTTGAGCAGGTTGTAGTTCTGCATGTTGCGCGCGCCCACTTGCAGGATGTCGGCGTAGGTTCCAAGCATCGGAATCTGTGTCTGGTCCATCACCTCGCTGATCACCAGCAGACCCTGGCTGTCGGCGGCCGTGCGCAGCATCTTCAAGCCTTCCTCGCCCAGGCCCTGGAAGCTGTACGGGGACGTGCGCGGCTTGAACGCGCCGCCGCGAATCACGCTGGCGCCGGCGGCGCGCACCAGCCCGGCGATGCGTTCGATCTGCTCCCGGCTTTCCACGCTGCACGGGCCCGCCATCATGACCACCTTGTCGCCGCCGATTTCCACCTCGCCGACGCGCACCACGGTGCCGGCCGGTCGGAAATGCCGGCTCGCCAGCTTGTACGGCGACGTGATGCGGCGGCACTCCTTGACCCCGTCCATCACTTCCAGGTCGGCCGGTTCGAACTCCACTTCTCCGCCCACGCCGCCCAGCACGGTGTGCGCCACCCCGCTGGATCGATGCACGGTGAAGCCAATGGACACCATGCGGTCGATCACCGTCTGGATCTGGGATTCGGTGGCGCCCTGGTCCATCACTACAATCATCGGCGTCCTCCTAAGTTAAGGGCGTACCGCTCCCTGACGGTCGCGGCTCGGTTTCGGGTTCCGAGTCGCGGCTCGGTTTCGGCCGGTCCCGGTCGCCGGCGTCCGCCTTGCCCATGCGTTGCAGCGAGCGCATCTCGTCCAGGATCCGTTCGTAGATGCGCTTCAGCGCGTCGCCGCTGAGGGGGCCCTGGTTGTGCTCCACCACGTTGCGGAACACCTCGTCCTCGCGCCGCGGCTCGTAGATCGGCATGGCAAGCTCGGTCTTGAGTCGCCCGATCTGCTCGACGATGCCGGTGCGCTCGTTGAGCAGCGCCAGGATACGCCGGTCCAGCTCGTCGATGCGCCGGCGGCACTCGCCCAGGGCTTCCTGCGCCTGCTCGGGACTCATAGGGTTCGTGGAGCCATTTTCGTACGATGCAGGGCGTGTTTCAATTCCCGCGCCAGCGCCTCCAGTTGCACCTCGAGGGATGCGCTGGCTCCGTATTGCTCCACCAGCCGGACGAAGGCGCTGCCGACCACCACCGCGTCGGCCAGACGGCCGGCCTCGGCGGCCTGGTCCGGGCGCGAGATGCCGAACCCGACTGCCAGCGGCAGCGCGGTGACCTCGCGCATCGCGGCCGCCAGCGGGGCCACGGCGTCCGAAAGCCGCTCGCGTTCGCCGGTCACGCCGGTGCGCGCTACCAGGTACACGAACCCGGTGGAATAGCGGGCCACCAGCTCCAGGCGCCGCCGGGTCGAGGTAGGAGCGGCCATGAAGACCGTGTCCAGGTTGTGCCGGCGCAGCGGCTCCAGGCGCGCCTCGGCCTCCTCGACGCTGAGGTCGGTCATCAGACAGCCGTCGATTCCGGCCGCGACGGCCTCCCGCCCCAGTTTCTCCAGGCCGAAGCGCAGCAGCGGATTCAGGTAGCTGAACAAGACCAACGGTATTTCCGACTGCCGGCGGATGTTGCCGGCGATCCGCAGCACGCCGGCGAGCGTGGTTCCGGCCCCGAGCGAGCGGTCGCTGGCACGCTGGATCACCGGGCCGTCGGCGATGGGATCCGAAAACGGCACTCCGAGCTCCACCAGGTCCACGCCGCCGCGTTCGAGCGCGGCAACCAGGGACGGCGTCCGCTCGGGATCGGGATCCCCGGCGGTGAGGTAGGCGATCAGGCCGGGCCGGCCTTCGCCGCGCAGCCTCTCAAACAGAGCGGAGATGCGAGTCGGCTTGCTCATCCAGGTGGCGGAAGTTTTCCCGGTAGATGTCCATGTCCTTGTCCCCGCGGCCGGACAGGTTCAGCAGGAAAAGCTGCCCGGAGGACTCCGCGGAGCGGCGGACCGCCTCGGCGACCGCGTGCGCGGACTCGAGCGCGGGAATGATTCCTTCGGTGCGCGAGAGCTGCTGCGCGGCTTCCAGCGCCTCCCGATCGGTGACCGAGACGTACTCGGCACGGCCCTGGTCGTGCAGCCAGGAGTGCTCCGGGCCGACCAGGGCGTAATCCAGGCCCGCCGACACCGAGTGAGTCGTCGAGACCTGCCCGTCCTCGTCCTGGAGCAGGTAGCTGAAAGCGCCGTGCAGCACCCCGGGGGAGCCGCCGGAAAAGCGCGCCGCGTGCTCGCCCAGCCGCGGGCCGCTGCCCCCGGCTTCCACGCCGATCAGCCGCACTCCCGGATCCTCCACAAATGCGTGAAAAATGCCGATGGCGTTGCTGCCCCCGCCGACGCAGGCCAGCACCGCGTCCGGCAGCCGGCCCTCGCGCGCCAGGATCTGCTCGCGGGCTTCGACCCCGATCACGCGGTGGAATTCGCGCACCATGAGCGGGTACGGATGCGCGCCCAACGCCGAGCCCAGCAGGTAATGCGTGTTCCGGACATTGGTGACCCAGTCGCGCATCGCTTCGCTGATCGCGTCCTTCAGCGTCCGGCTGCCGGTGGCCACACCCACCACCCGGGCGCCGAGCAGGCGCATGCGGAACACGTTCAGCCGCTGCCGCCGCATGTCCTCCTCGCCCATGTAGACCAGGCACTCCAAGCCAAACAGCGCGCACACGGTGGCGGTGGCCACGCCGTGCTGGCCGGCGCCGGTCTCGGCGATCACCCGCTTCTTGCCCATGCGCCGCGCCAGCAGCACCTGGCCCAGGCAGTTGTTGATCTTGTGCGCGCCGGTGTGCAGCAGGTCCTCGCGCTTGATGTAGATCCTGACGCCGCCGCACGCCTCCCCGAGCCGGCGCGCGAAATAGAGGGGCGTGGGGCGGCCGGCATAGGTGGCGAGCAGCTCCTCGAGCTCGCGCTGGAATTGCGGGTCGCGTCGGGCTTCCTCGAAGGCGTGCTCGAGCGCCTCGAGCGGCGCCATCAGGGTCTCGGGAACGTAGCGCCCGCCGTAGGGCCCGAAGTGGCCGCCGGCGTCCGGTTGCGACGTCATCGCCCGCCCTCCTCCAGCGCGGCTTGGAGAAACGCGGCCATTTTGCGATGGTCTTTCTTGCCTGGCGCCGACTCCAGCCGCGAGCAGGCGTCCACGCCCCACGGCCGCGCGGCTTCGATGGCCGCGCGCACGTTGGACGCTTGCAGCCCTCCCGCCAGGATGATCTTCCCCTTCGCACCGGCCACTCGCGACCAGTCATAGGTGGTTCCCGTGCCGCCGTGGAGTTCCCCCACCGGCGCGTCCACCAGGAAGGCTTCCGCATCGCCGGTCGCCTGCGCGTCGAATTCGCTCACCGAAACGGCCTTCCACACTCGGATCCCAACAGGCGCGGCCGCCTCGCCGTGCACCTGCACCACGTCCAGGCCCAACCGCTCCTTCAGCGCGCGCACGGATGCTGCGGACTCGTTCACGAACACTCCCACTCTCCACGCGCCGGCGGGCAGCCGCTCGAGCAGCTCGGCGGCGCGGTCAGGCTGCACGTAGCGCGGGCTCTTCGGCCAGAAGTTGAATCCCAGCGCGGAAGCTCCGCCACCGATCGCCGCCTGCGCGTCCTCCAGGTTCGTGATGCCGCAGATTTTCACCATCATGCCCGCAGCGCTTCCAGCGCCGAGCGCGGATCCTGGGCCTTCATGAGGCGCTCGCCCACCAGGAACGCGTCAAAGCCCGCCTCCCGCAAGCGCCGGACGTCTCCCGCATCGTGAATGCCGCTCTCGCTCACCTTCACCACACCAGCCGGAATGCGCCCGGCCAGCCGCAGCGAGATATCGAGAGAAACCTCGAATGTATGCAGGTCGCGGTTGTTGACGCCGATGATTCGGGCGCCGGAAGCAAGCGCCGTCTCCAACTCGCTCTCCTGGTGCACTTCCACCAGGGCCGCCATGCCCCAACCCTCGGCCAGCTCGCGAAACAGCCGCAGTTGCTCGCTCCCGAGGATGGCGGCGATCAGCAGGACCGCGTCGGCGCCGTGCGCGGCCGCTTCCAGCACGTGATACTCTTCCACGGTGAAATCCTTGCGCAGGACCGGCAGCCGCACGCGCGCGCGAGCCTCGGCCAGGTCCGCCAGGCTTCCCTGAAAAAACTCCCGATCCGTGAGCACCGAGAGCGCGGCCGCGCCGCCTGACTCATAGGCGCTCGCCAGTTCACCCGGACGAAAGTCTCCCGCCAGCAGTCCCTTGCTCGGAGAGGCTTTCTTGATCTCGGCAATGATCGCCGGCGGGCGCTCGATCAGCGCCTGGCGGAAGTCCCGGCGGCCCTGGGCATGCGACCGCGCCTGTCTCTCCCAGGCGGATACTTGCGCCGCCGCCGGCGCCGACTCGCTTCGCTTGTGGTCGACGATGCGCGAGAGCACGTCTGGTACGGCCCGGATCATCGGAGGAACCTTCATCCTAGCATGACCCGCCGGCGCGGCCCGCGCGCCTGCGAACCACTGGTAAGATATGCATACAGGCCGCGCCGACCGATGTTCTCCAAAGCTCAACTGAGGCTGATTCCGGCACTGGTGGTTCCGCTGTGCTGCCAGGGCCAGGGCGGCCGGTTCTCGCGCGAGACCTATCCGGTCCTGGAGTCGGCCGCCTGCCGCGACTGCCACAACTCCAACGGCGTCGCCTCCGCCTCGCGGCTGCATTTCCCCGACCGCGCCGCATCGCCGGAACAAGTGGAGGCGTTCGGCGAATCGCTCGGCGCGCTGGTGGACCGCGCGCGTCCGGAGGAGTCGCTGTTGCTGCGCAAACCGACCCAGCGCGTGCCGCACACCGGAGGCCGCCGCATCGCGCCCGCCAGTCCGGAGGAGGAGACCCTGCGAGCCTGGGTCCTGCACCTGGCCACACTGCACCCGGTACGCACGACGTCGAAGGCGACCCTGACGCCGGCCGCGCCCTCCACACCGCCCTTGCGACGCCTCACGCATTCCCAGTACGACCACACGCTGCGCGATCTGCTCGGCGAAACCGGCAACCCCTCGGCGCCCTTCCCTCCCGAAGACTACGTCAACGGGTTCAAGAACCAGTACGAGGCGCAGTCCATCTCGCCGCTGCTGGCCGAGGCCTACGGAATGGCGGCCGAGAAGCTGGCCGCAAGCGCCGTTCGCAAGGGGACCTTCTCCTGTACACCAGGCGGGGCGGACTGCCGGACGAGATTCGTTCGCGAGTTCGGCCGCAAGGTTTTCCGCCGGCCCCTGGATGAGGACGAGGTGAGGCGCTACCTCGGGCTGTTCCCGAAGCTCGGCGAACCGGCTCGAGCCGCGCAGACGGTGATCGAGGCGATGCTGCAATCCCCCAGCTTCCTCTACTGGGGCGAGACCGAGCCCGGACCTCGTGGAGAGGCTTACGCACGCGCGGCGCGGCTCTCTTACTTCCTATGGGACAGCATGCCGGACGATGCGCTTCTGGGCAGCGCCGCCGCCGGCGAGCTGGATACGGCCGAGGGCGCCGTACGCGCCGCCCGGCGCCTGCTCGCGGACCCCAAGGCCCGGCGCTCGCTGGACCAATTCGTCTCGCAGTGGCTCCAGTTTGACCGGGTGGTCAGCATGGTTAAGGAACGACGCTCGTTTCCGCAGTTCACTCGGGAAGCGGCCTTCGCCATGACCGAGGAAACCCGGCGCTTCCTGGAGGACCTGGTCTGGAACGACGGCAACTTCATGGAGATGTTCAGCGCCGGACACACCATCGCCAACGCCGACCTGGCCTCCATCTACGGCCTCCCGCCGCCGGCCGACTTTGCGCGATTGTCCTACGCGCCCGGCTCCGGTCGCGCCGGCATTCTGGGCCACGCCACCTTCCTCGCTCTGACCGCCAAGCCGGCCGAAACCTCGCCGACCGGGCGCGGCCTCTTCGTCCGCGAACATTTTCTCTGCCAGAACGTTCCGCAGCCGCCGCCGGGCGTCAGCACCAGCCTGCCGCGAATCACCGAGGAGAAGCCACTCACCAACCGCGACCGGCTGGCCGTGCACCTGGCCAATGAAAGCTGCGCGAGCTGCCATCGGCTGATCGATCCGATCGGCTTCGGTTTCGAGCGCTTCGACGCCATCGGCGCGCGGCATGAAAAGGTCAAAGTGACGATCCCCGTCGACAACCGCCGCCAGCAAGCCAGGACCGTCGAGCTGGAGGTGGACACACGCGGCTGGATCGCCGGCATCCCCGATTCGGAGTTCTCCTCGCCCGCCGAGCTCGGCCGCATCCTCGCCTCCAACCGCCAGTGCCAGGAGTGCGTAGTCAAGCAATTGTTCCGCTACGCCATGGGGCGGATGGAGACCCCGGCCGACCGGCCGGTCATCGAACGGGTCTACGCCGAATTCCGGGACTCGCAATTTCGCTTCAAACAGCTTATGATTTCATTAGTACGCTGGACTGAGTTTCCTCCCAAGGGAAGTTAGGACTATGCTGGCACCGCTTTCGCGTCGCACGTTCCTGAAAGGACTCTCGCTCGCCAAGCTCCCGGCCTGGCTGGCGCTGCCGTCGCTGGAGGCGATGTTCAACGCCTCCGGCACCGCCTGGGCCGCCGAGGGCGAAGCGCCCGAAACCCGTTTCGTGCTCTGGTTCAACGGCAACGGCATCCCGGAGAAGTACTGGATCCCCACCGACACCGGCCCCGGCTTCACACTGACTCCCTGCCTGGCCCCGCTGGCTCCTTTTCGCAACGACATTCACGTCATCACCGGCCTGGACAACCCGGCCGCGCGCCTGCCGGGTCCGGGCAACGATCACCATCGCTCGATGAGCGCCTTGATGACCGGGACGCAGTTTACCGGCCGCGGCGCCGGTGGGGCATCGCTGGACCAGGCCATCGCCGCGCGCCTGGGCGGCGACGCGCGCTTCCGCTCCCTGCAACTGGGCGTCACACAGGAATCCTTCGGCGAGAGCGTGCAGCGCAACATGAGCTGGGCGGGCTACGACCGGCCGCTGCCGCCGGAGATGCTGCCGCACAAGCTCTTCGACCGCCTCTTCGGCCAGCGCGAGCTCGGCTGGGTGGAGCGCAAGCGCAGCGTGCTGGACGCCGTGCGCCAGGACGCCAACAAGCTGAAGAAGGGGCTCGGCTCCGCCGACCAGCGCCGCCTGGACGAGCATCTCGGCTCGATTCGCGAAGTCGAGCGCGCCATCGCCAGCCTGCCGCCCCAGTACTATCGCGTCGATGCGCCCGAGTATGACGGCGACATGAAGGACTGGCCGCGCATCGCCCGCCTCCAGTCGGACCTGCTCGCCCACGCTTTCGCGACCCGGCAGACGCGCGTCGCCAGTTACATGCTCACCAAGTGCCAGGGCCTCTCGCGGTTCCCCTGGCTCGGCTACACCGCCGCGCGCCACCACGATTACACCCACCGCGACGGCAAGGCGCCCGGCGCCGACGGCCCCGACGGCCAGCGCATCCTGCGCGACATCTGCCGCTGGCACATCGAGGAGTTCGCTTATCTTCTCGGAAAGCTGCGGTCGATCCCGGAAGGAGAGGCGAGCCTCCTCGATCGCTGCTGCCTGCTGTTGGTCCACGAGCATGCCGAGGCCAACGACCACAAGAACAACGGACTCTCGGTCATCCTCGCCGGCCACGCCAGAGCCATGCGCACGGGCGTGCACACGCGCGCCACCGGCACCGTGGGCGATCTGTACCTGACCGTCGCCGACCGCGTCATGGGCGCGGGCCTCGGGCGTTTCCCCACCGCCGAGCGCGACTTCAGCGAGCTGGTGAAGGGCTGACCTAAGGCGGCGGGACTTAGCAAAATGAAATATTTTCGTTTTTGTTGGGACCGCCTGCCAAAGCCGATGGGCGTTTAGAGCGAGAGGATTATGCGCATGGATTCGTCGCATAAAACGGCGGAAGGGGGTGGATAAATTGAGCGGAAGTCGTTATACTGCGGGCAGTTGGCGGCAAAAGCCAGCGAGGTGGCATGTCGTCTTATGCGACACGGGCGCCGTTTTAGGCAGGTCTCCTTAAATAGGAGTTATGCGGCCACGCGGCCGTGAACGAGGTTTAATGGGGCCCTGTGGTATGCTTGCGCTACAGGTGAATGGGACGTGGTGGGCGGCGATTCCATACCATCTTTGCCTGCCATCGGAGGGCGAATCGGAGGGAACGAATGGACATATCCGCACATCGGGATCGACTTCTGGCGACCAGTCAGGATCCTGAGGTCAAAAAGCTCGTTGAGCATGCACTTTCGAAATTCGCCACAGATGAGCTTCGCATCATCAACTCCGACATCGGTAAGCTCGAACAGCAAGGAGTTCTCAACCCGGCAAGAGACCTAGCCGAGTTAGCGCTCAGATGCTATCCGGAAAATATTTTCTTCGTTGTCAAGTACGTAACTCTCCTCATCAAGACAGATAACCTGCAGTCCGCCACGACGGTGATCGCCGACTACAAAGCTAGATGTGGTGAGCAGTCGAACCCGAGATTTCGGTTTCTCGAGGCGACCATTCACAAACATAACAAGAGGTTCGATGACGCCATAAGGATATTCCAAGAGCTCGACCGGCCGGAAAATGAGCAGTTCTATATCAAACCGGCTTTAGCAGAGTGCTACTACTTGGCTGGCGACAATGAGAGCGCCCGAGCGACGCTCAAAGACTCCAAGCTCTCTCCAGACGGAGCACTGTTGCTTGCAAAAATCCACTTTCAAGAACAAGACGCAAGGACCGCGGCGCGGATACTTCGACCCTTTTTGGGGTCTAGTGGCAAGATTGACGCGTTCTTTCGGGACTACCTGGCTGCGCTAGATACCTCAGAGAGCGTTGCACAACCTTCCAAGCCTGAAGCCCGGATTGAACCGGAAACTGGGCCAGGGTATTCGGGCGTGTTCTTGGTTCATGGGAGGAGCGAGGGGGTCAAGGAGAAGGTGGCGCGATTTCTGGAGAAACTGAGCATACCGGTAACCATCCTCCACGAGCAACCGAGCCTTGGGAAGACAGTACTTGAAAAGCTTGCACATTATTCTAATGTGGGATACGCAGTCGTACTGCTCACCGGAGATGACCGAGGAGGGCTTTGGGAGGCGCCCTATGATGGTCAGCTTCCAAGAGCACGGCAAAACGTGGTCCTGGAGTTAGGTTTCTTTCTAGCTCAGCTGGGGAGAGAACGAGTGTGCGCATTGGTAGAGGAGTCCGTAGAACTTCCATCGGATTATCACGGCGTCGTGTTCATCAAGCTGGACTCTGCTGATGCATGGAAGCTTTCGTTGGCTAAGGAAATGAGGGGTGCGGGGCTTCCCATCGACCTCAACAGAGCCATGTGATGAGTCAGAATTGACGCGGTACAGGAGGACGCCCTTGGGCGCATAACCATGGCATGCACCCGACCGCCGCAAAAGGCGCGGCGGCGGGTGATGCCCGAGTCGTTAGACGCCGGCGCGCGCTAAACTGGTTGTAGTGAAGACGCTAGAGGAGTTGGATGGAACGGGCCATCGCCCAAGGCGCTGGCCGCTCGCAGCCCATCGTAGAGGGGGAGCAGTATGCAACTCGTAAAGGCAAGGGTACAGAACTTCAAGTGCGTGGAGGACTCTGGTGAATTTTCGATCGACCGGGTGACTTGTCTCATCGGCAAGAACGAATCGGGAAAGACGGCCCTCCTTGAAGCCCTTTACAAGCTTAGTCCCGTTGAAACCGACAAAGCAGACTTCGATGAGGAGGACTTCCCCCGGCGCCACCTTTCGACGTATCGGCTGCGGCAGCAGCGCGAGCCAGCCAACGTCTTGACCACCACCTGGGAGCTCGACCCTGACGACCTAACCAAAGTCGAGGA
>Ga0247727_10001547_pt1 | contig 54325 bp, 47 predicted proteins | sample WisWelCaveWW1625_FD_202498 | JGI IMG/M metagenome (GOLD analysis project Ga0247727, IMG submission 202498) | Biofilm microbial communities from Wishing Well Cave, Virginia, United States - WW16-25 | ecosystem: Environmental > Aquatic > Deep subsurface > Groundwater > Cave microbial mat | place... | reverse complement strand
GTGTACGATCTCTCATGGCGTAGACCTCCTCTTGGTCCTTCCGGACCGGTGTTGGCTAACACCCGGAGTCTACGCCACTTCCATTTTTCTACAGAACTCGGGACGGAGCCGCTCAGATACCCATAATTCATTCCTCGCCCGACATCGTCAGCGGAACACCCGTGTTCTACGGGACTCGCGTTCCGGTGCGGAACCTGTTCGACTACCTAGAGGGCGGCGAGACGATCGAGCAGTTCCTCGATGACTTTCCGTCCGTCAGCCGCGAGCAGTCGATAGCGGCCCTCGAGCTGGCTTCCGAGGCCTTGGCGGCGCGTGCGCGTTCTAATCGATGAGTCGCCCCCGCGACAACTCGCGCGCGAACTGAGCCCGATCGACGTCGCAACAGTCACTTCTCAGGGCTGGTCGGGTCTCACGAACGGGAAGCTCCTCGCCGAAGCGCGTTCCGCCGGGTTTTCCGCGCTTGTGACGGCGGATCGAAACCTGGAGTTTCAACAGAACATCGCACAGGCAGGAATCGGACTCATCGTCACGGTCGCGCGAAGCAATCGAATGAGCGACCTCCGTCCCCTGATTCCGGGAATTCGCGATGCTGTCTCGAGAATCCAGGCGGGACAGGTAATCCATGTGGGCGACTAACACCGGCATGAAGCACCCTCCGCGCGGCGTTCGCCTTCGTGCTCGCAGCCGGACGATCCCCGCGAAATTGCAATAGACTCCTGTTCGCGCGCGAAAGTGAGGAGAGTCGCGGTGACTGAGAAGCAGATGGTTGTGGAGGCTGTCCACGAGCTCCCGGACGATGCGACGATACAGGACGCAATCGAACGCCTCTGCTTCCTCGCGAAGATTCAGCAGGGCGTTGGCGAACTCGACCGCGGAGAGGGCGTGCCACACGAGGAGGCCAAGCGGCGGATTTTCGATGGTTGAGATCGTCTGGTCTCCTCAGGCAATCGAAGACTAACTGGGATATCGGACGAGAGTCGGTAGAATGACCGCCACTCACCCTCCGGAGACTCCACATGACCTTCACAATTGAGATCGATCGGGAAGCGGATGGGCGTTGGATCGCCGAAGTTCTCGAACTTCCCGGGACCCTCGTTTACGGCGCCTCCTCATCGGAAGCAGTGGCTCGTGCGAAAGCACTCGCACTTCGCGCTCTGGCCGATCGACTCGAGCACGGAAAGGCCGGTCCCGATATTTCGAGTATTGACTTCGCCGCATGCTCTCGCGACTTTCGAAACACACGGGCTTGCATCCGGAAGACTTGTGATCGGCGTGTCGCCCCGCCACCGTGCGCTGCGCTGGCCGCAGTCGGCGCATGAGGCCAGACCCGCTCTGCTGCTCTTCCTCGCCCTTCTTGGGCAGCCGGCATCCGCTGGCGCGAACGAGCCACTCGCTCTGACTCACGTCAACATCATCGACGTCACCGGCGGCCCCGTGATGGCCGACATGACCGTGGTGATCACCGGCGATCGTGTTACCGCCATCGAGAAGGCGGCGACGATTCGGCTCCCCGACGGGACGCGCGTCGTGGACGCGAGCGACAAGTACCTCATCCCCGGTCTCTGGGACATGCACGTCCATTGGTACGACGAGCGGTTTCTCTCGCTGTTTGTCGCCAACGGGGTGACGGGCGTGCGTCAGATGTTCGGCTCGCCGATGCTGACTGAGTGGCGTGACAGAGCGTGGGGACCCGAGCAATTCGCGCCGCGGCAGGTGATCGCGAGTCCGATCGTGGATGGACCGAACCCGATTTGGCCCGGTTCGATTCGGGTCGGGACCGCCGAAGAGGGGCGGAAGGCGGTGCTCGACATCAAGACCGCGGGATTCGATTTCGTGAAAGTCTACAATCGCCTTCCGCGGGAAGCCTACTTCGCGATCGCCGACGAGTCGAAGAAGCAGGGCATTGTCGTGTGCGGGCACGTTCCGAGCGCCGTCAGCGCGCTCGAAGCATCCGACGCGGGACAGAAGAGTATCGAGCACCTGACCGGAGTTCTTCGCGGCTGCTCGAATGCTGCCGACGAGATCGCTGGAGAGCGGGCTCGCGTGATGGCCGGCAGCAGCGCGCAGACAGGGATCGACCGCGCGACTCGGGAGATGCTGAGCCGCCTCGTCGAAAAGCTGCTCGATACGTATGACGAGGAAAAGGCCGCGGCGCTGTTCGCGCGCTTCGCCCGAAACGGAACCTGGCAGTGCCCTACGCTGACGGTGAATCGATCTCTCGCGTTTCGTGGCGATGCGGATTTCCGGAATGACCCGCGACTGAAATACATGCCGGAAGGGATCAAGGCCTCGTGGCGGCCGGAGCACGATCCATTTCTGGGGACCGCCACGGCGGAGGATTTCGCGGTTGCGAAGCGGATGTACCGAAAGCAGCTCGAAACGGTCCGGGAGATGCGGCGGGCCGGCGTGCAGTTTCTCGCGGGCACCGACGTGCTCAACGCCTTCTGCTTCCCCGGGTTCAGCATTCATGACGAGCTAGTCCTATTGGTTGAAGCCGGGCTCACGCCGATGGAGGCTCTGCAAGCGGCGACGCTCAACCCGGCGGAGTACCTCGGTATGAGCGACTCGCTCGGAGCGATCGAGAGCGGCAAGATTGCCGACCTCGTCCTGCTCGACGCCAATCCTCTCGACGACATCGGCAACACGGGGCGGATTGCCGCCGTCGTTGTCGGCGGCAGACTGATCGACAGAGCGCAACTCGACGAGATGCTCGCCAGCGCCGAGAGGATCGCCAGCCGCAGGTCGCTCGCCGACTCGCTCTTCCAGACAATCGAAACTCAGGACGTCGAAGCCGCGATCCAGCGATACCGTGACCTGAAGGCCAGTCAGCCCGAGGCCTACGACTTCGGCGAGGACGAGTTGAATACGCTGGGCTATCGACTACTGGAGGCGAAGAAGGTCGCCGCTGCCATTGAGATCTTCAAGCTGAACGTCGAATTGTACCCGCAGTCGGCGAATGCTCATGACAGCCTTGCCGAAGCCTATTCCATCAACGAGAACAAGGCGCTCGCCGTCGAACACTACAAGAAGTCGCTGGAACTGGACCCGAAGAACGTGAACGCGGTCGAGATGCTCGAAAAGCTCGGCGCACGATGAGTCGGTAGTCGCACAGAAGCGGCCGGTCCGTGCGGGCACCGGCCGCTCTCCCTGGGTCCCTCGTCATCGCGCTAGAAGAGTTCGATCCAGACGGCGAGTGCGGCTTCCATGCTCTCGTGCAGCAGGGTCACGCCGAGGGTCGGCGGGTACTGGTACTCGTCGGAGCCCTCCTTGATGGGCTCCATGCGCGGGATCATGTCGGCCTCGAAGGCTCCGGCATCCTCTCGCGCGGCCGTCACGTTCCACTCACCCGCTCCGTTGTCGTCTTCTTCCGGCCCGCATGCGACGGCCATTCCGGTGAACCCGCCCGCGACTGCAGCAACCGCGAGGATCGCAACGAGGGTTTTCATTGTCCGTCTCCTTCTCGGTTCGGGTTCTCTTGCTGACTCCGTGAACTCGATCCCGATGCAGCCGGCGCTCGCGCGCCGGCCGCACCCCTGGGTTCCGCGGATCGATCTAGAACAGTTCCATCCAGACGACGAGCACGGGGAGGATCGGCGGGTACTGGTACGCGTCGCCGACCTCGGCGCCCGAGCCTTCGCGGGCAGGCGTCTCGAAGATCCCCTTGCCCGGACCGTCTTCGTTGCTTCCTTCCAGAGCGGCGGTCGCGGTGAGTCCCTCACCCCCGTCTTCCCCCGGGCCGCAAGCGAGCGCGGCTCCGGCGAACCCACAAGCGATGGCAGCGATGGCGAGGATTCCGATGAGCGCTTTCATTGTCCGCCTCCTTCTGTGTTGGCCGTGCTTCCGTCTCGATGATCTGAGCGTCCGTACGACCTACCTAGTCGGAGGTGAAAGGCGGGGCGTTTAGAGAGAGTGAGAATCTGAGGGGATGCGGCCCTACTCTCGTTCGCGCTCGCGCGCCTGCTCGCGAAGCTTCGCCATGTGCGGCGCGAGCGAGCTGTCGATCTCCGCGGCGCTGACCGACGCGGCGAGCGGGTCCTCGACGAGCCGCCTCCACGGTCGGCGCTTGCCGAACCGGTAGTCGCCGAAGATCAGGATCGGCGTCCCGGGCGCGAGAATCGTGTGCCCGTCGGATGCGACGAGCCACTGCTCCGCCCAGTCGTACAGCCACATCGCGTCCGGCGCGAGGAGCCGCACGCACGCGTGGCTCGCCGGATAGCCGGGCAGCGCGTACTGGTGAATCGAGAGTCCGCGTCGCGTCTCGAAGTTCGCATACCACGGAAGCACCCAGGTCGAGTCCTCGGTGCTGATCGTCTCCTTCGCCTGCCAGTTCACGTGGAAGAATCCGTCGGGCGTCGGCGTGTCCTTCTTGCCGGTGCTCGTCGGGCCCCAACGGACGAGACGGCCGCGCTCGTAAGCGCCGAACGCCTGCACGCGGCGCGAAATCGCGAGGAGCTTCGGCGCCGAGTCGAGCGCGGCGAGCGCGAGCGGGAACGGCGCGAACGCCAGCTCGTCGATCGCGGCGGGAGGCTGGGCGCTTTCCGCGCCGGCGCTATCGACTCCTTCCGCGAACGACTCGGGAATCGCGAGCGTGTCACCCTGCCGCGCGTGCTCCAAGTCGATCCGATTGAGCTTCAGGACGAGGAGTCGCCTCTCGGGTCCGAGCGACGCGGCCCATCGTAGGAAGGGCGAGGCCGCGTCGATCCGGTACGGCACGTATCTCGGCGCGGGAGGAGTTGCGCTCAGCGGACCAGTCGATGACGAATCCGCGGGGACAGGCGCACCGTGCTCAGGCTCCGGTACGCCCGGTCCCTCGCGCGGCGCTTCGCGCGGCGTCTCGGCCCGTTCGCCCTGACGGTCGCACGCCGTGAGCGCCGCCGAAACGAGCAGTGCCGAGATGACCGCATCTGCCCAATTCAGCGCTCGGCCGCGCGAAGAGCGCCTCTTGACCGCGAGCATTTCAATCATTGAGCATTTCGCTGTGTCAGTAGACGGGCGTTGCTCGCGGACGGCGCCTAAAGCGGAATGTTCCCGTGCTTCTTCGGCGGGACGCTCTGCCGCTTGTTCTGGAGGAGCTCGAGCCCGCGGATCAAACGCGCTCGCGTCTGCGACGGCTCGATCACGTCGTCGAAGTAGCCGAGTTCGGCGGCGATGTACGGGTGGGCGAACTTCGCCTTGTACTCGTCGACGAGCTGCTTTCGCGTCGCTGCCGGGTCGGCCGCGTCCGCGATTTCGCGACGGTAGACGATGTTGATCGCGCCTTCCGGTCCCATCACGGCGACCTCAGCGCTCGGCCACGCGAAGTTGAGGTCCGCGCGGATGTGCTTCGACGAGAGGACGTCGTACGCGCCGCCGTACGCCTTCCGCGTCACGATCGTCAACTTCGGGACTGTCGCCTCGCAGTACGCGTAGAGAAGTTTCGCGCCATGCTTGATGATCCCGCCCCACTCTTGCTCCGTCCCCGGCAGGAATCCCGGCACATCTTCGAACGTCACGAGCGGGATGTTGAACGCGTCGCAGAAGCGGACGAACCGCGCGCCTTTGAGCGACGAGCCGATGTCGAGCGTGCCGGCGAGCGCCTTCGGCTGGTTCCCTACGATTCCGACCGACCGACCGCCCAGCCGCGCGAACCCGACGATCAGGTTCCGCGCGTAGTGCTCGTGCACCTCGAAGAAATCGCCGTCGTCGACGATGTGCCGCACGACCTCTTTCATGTCGTACGGCTTGCGCGCGTCGTCGGGGATGATCACGTCGAGCGCGGCGTCGGCGCGCGTCGCCGGGTCAGTCGCCGCGCCGCGCGGCGCATCGTCCACGTTGTTCTGCGGCAGGAACGAGAGGAGTCGGCGGATCGACGCGAGGCACTCCGCCTCCGACTCCGCGAGGAAGTGCGCGACGCCGCTCTTGGTGTTGTGCGTTTCGGCGCCGCCCAACTCCTCGAACGACACGTCCTCGTTCGTCACCGTCTTGATGACGTCGGGGCCGGTCACGAACATGTGGCTCGAGCCGCGCACCATGAACACGAAATCGGTGATCGCGGGGGAGTAGACCGCGCCGCCCGCGCATGGCCCGAGGATCGCGCTCACCTGCGGCACGACGCCGGAGGCGAGCGTGTTGCGCAAGAAAATCTCTGCGTAGCCGCCGAGGCTCTGCACGCCCTCTTGGATCCGCGCGCCCCCCGAGTCGTTCAGTCCGACGATCGGGCAGCCGTTCTCGATCGCGAGGTCCATCACTTGGCAGACCTTCCGCGCGTTCGTCTCGCTGACCGTCCCGCCGAACACGGTGAAGTCCTGCCCGAACACGAACACGTCGCGGCCGTCGATCTTTCCGTGACCCGTAACGACGCCGTCGCCCGTGATCTTCTTTTCGCCCATCCCGAAGTCGGTGCAGCGGTGCGTGACCCAGACGCCGAGCTCCTCGAATGTGCCCGGGTCGAGGAGCAGGTCGATCCGCTCGCGCGCCGAGAGCTTCCCCTGCGCGTGGAGCTTCTCGATCTTGTCGCGGCCGCCGCCCTCCGCGACGCGCGCGCGGCGCGCGCGCAGGTCGGCGAGGCGCTCGGCCGTCGTCGAGGGGACTTTGGGCTTCTTGTCGTCGGGCACGGGGGCTCCTCTTGAGCCCCGGATTCTAAGGGCGCGAGGGCTCGATTCAAAGTCGATTCGCGGGAAGTCGCGCTGGACTTCGCACCCGACTTCGTTCCGCTTGACGATCGAGGCAGCGGCACCTACCCTTGCAACTCCGTTGCCTCGTCACGCCGTCATCGTCTCCGCCGTCCGCACCCCGATCGGGAAGTTCCTCGGGGGACTTTCGACGCTCACTGCCGCCGAACTCGGCGTCGCTGCGCTCCGAGAGGCGCTGCGCCGCGCGCGGATCGCGGGGGACTGGCCGGCGGACGCGCACGCCACCGCCAGCGCCGGTTCGGCCGCGCGGGTCGTCGACGAACTCATCTTCGGCAACGCTAGGCAGGCGGGTGGCGGGCCGAACGTCGCGCGGCAGGTTGCGGTGCGCGCCGGGCTGCCTGTCGAGACGCCGGCTTACACGGTAAACATGGCGTGCGCGTCGGGGATGAAGACGATCGCGCTCGCGGCGCAATCGATCGCCGACGGCGCGGCCGAGGTTGTCGCGTGCGGCGGGACGGAGAGCATGAGCCGCGTTCCGTATTTGCTCGACCGAGGGCGGGCCGGCTACCGGATGGGGAACGCCGAGGTCGTCGACGCGATGTACCGAGATGGTTTCCTCTGTCCGCTCGCGCAACAGATGATGGGCGAGACGGCGGAGAATCTCGTCGATCAGTACGCAATCGGGCGCGACGAGCAGGACGCGTTCGCGCTCGAGAGCCAACGGCGCGCGGCGGCGGCGATCGGCGACGGGCGGTTCGAGCGCGAAATCGTTCCGGTCGACGTGCCGGGCGCGCGCGGCGAGGCGGCGCGCGTGGCCGCCGACGAGCACCCGCGCCACGACGCGACGCTCGCGGGCCTCGCGAAGCTCGCGCCGGTGTTCCGGCAGGCGGGCGAGCGCGGCACGCGCGCCGGCGCGACGGGCGCGAGCGGCGCCGTTCCCGCCGCCGGCTCCGCCGCTGGCACCGTCACCGCCGGCAACTCGAGCGGGATTGTCGATGGCGCGGCGGCGCTCGTCGTCGCGAGCGAGGCCGCGGCGGCTCGGCTCGGCGCGGCGCCGCGCGCGCGGATCGTCGGCTGGGCGCAAGCCGGCGTCGAGCCCCGCGTGATGGGGATCGGCGTCGTTCCCGCCGTGCGCCGCCTGCTCGAAACGACGCGGCTTCGGCTCGATGACTTCGACCTCGTCGAGATCAACGAGGCGTTCGCCGCGCAGGTCCTCGCGGTTCTGCGCGAGCTTCCCGTCGATCGCGAGAGGCTGAACGTGAACGGCGGCGCGATCGCGCTCGGCCATCCGATCGGCGCGAGCGGTGCTCGGATCGTGGTCACGCTTCTGCACGAGATGGAGCGGCGCGGCGCGCGGCGTGGTCTTGCCACGCTTTGCGTGAGCGGCGGTCAAGGGATGGCGCTCGCGATCGAGCGCTGACGAGGAGAGCGATGGGAGCGGTTCGAGTCGAGAAACTAGTCGGTTTCGCGTGGGTCACGGTCGACCGCCCCGAGGCGCTCAACGCGCTCTCGCGCGGGCTCGTCTCTGAACTGCTCGAAGCGTTCGCGTGGCTGCGTGACGATCGCGCCGTGCGCGCCGTTCTCCTCACGGGAGCCGGCGAGAAAGCGTTCATCGCCGGCGCCGACATCGCCGAGCTGGCGAAGGAGACGCCTGAGACCGCGCGCGAGAACTCGCTCCGCGGTCACGCGATGTGCCGCGCGATCGAGGAGTGCGGCAAGCCGGTCGTCGCCGCGGTGAACGGGTTCGCGCTCGGCGGCGGCTGCGAGGTCGCGCTCGCGTGCCACATCCGGATCGCGTCGGAGAATGCGTTGTTCGGGTTGCCGGAAGTCGGACTCGGCATCATCCCGGGCTACGGCGGAACGCAGCGGCTGCCGCGGATCGTCGGCCGCGGCCTCGCCGCCGAGCTGATCGTGACGGGGCGCCGGATCGCGGCGGACGAGGCGCTCCGGATCGGGCTCGTCAGCCGCGTGGTGCGCGCCGAGACGCCGGAGCAGCGCGTCGCGGATCTGCGCGCCGCCGCGGAGTCGATCGCGCGCGAGGTGCTCAAGACCGGCCCGCTCGCCGTGCGCGCCGCGCTCGACGCGATGCATCGCGGTCTAGAAGGAACGCTCCGCGCTGGATGCGACCTCGAAGCCGACGCGTTCGGAATGATCTACGAGACGAAAGACCTCCGGGAAGGCCTCGCCGCCTTCCTGGAAAAACGCAAGCCGACCTTTACGGAGGAGTGAGAGCCATGAAGCGAATCCTGGTTCCTGGCATCGTCGGCGGAATCGTGATGTTCATCTGGGGCGCGGTCTCGCACATGGCTCTTCCGATCGGCGAGATGGGGATCCAATCGCTCCCGAATGAGGAGCCGGTCGTCGCGGCGATGAAGCAATCGATTCCCGCCGCCGGGCTCTACATGTTCCCGGGGATGGCTTCTCACAATGAGATGTCGAAGGAAGAGCAAGCGGCGTGGGAAGCGAAATACAAAGCGGGTCCGACGGGGCTTCTCGTCTACCATCCGGGCGGCGAGCAGGCGATGCCCCCGATGATGCTCGTCAAGGAACTCCTGAGCAACATCGCGTGCGCGCTGATCGTGGCGATGGTGTTGTCGAAAGTGGGCGGCACGTACGGCTCGCGCGTCGTGACCGTGGCGCTGTTGGGTCTCTTCGCGTGGTTGTCGGTCAGCGCGTCGCAATGGATCTGGTATCGCTTCCCGGCTGCATTCTCGATCGGTGAACTGATCGGACAAGTCGTGGGCTGGGGTCTCGCCGGACTCGCGATGGCGAAAATGGTGAAGCCGGCGGCCCGGTAGGCGCGACCGGAAGAAGGAGTCGTCGATGGCGTTGTCGAAGGAGATCCTCTTTCTCGGCGGGGCGCGGACCCCGTTCGCGGAGTACGAGGGCGGGAAGAACGGGCGAGGCGAACCCGGCGGGCGGCTGAAGCATCTGACCGCGAACGACCTCGGCGCGCACGCGGCGCGCGCGGCGCTCGAGCGCTCCGGTGTCGCGCCCGCGCACGTCGACCACGCCGTGTTCGGCAACGCGCTCCAGACGAGCGCGGACGCGATCTACGGCGCGCGGCACGTCGCGCTGAAGGCGGGCGTTCCGATCCAAGTTCCCGCGGTCACAGTGAACCGGATCTGCGGCTCGGGAATCCAGGCGGCGATCACCTCGTCACTCCTGATGCTCGCGGGCGACTCCGAGGTCGTCCTCGCCGGCGGGATGGAGAGCATGAGCCAGGCGCCGCACGTCATTCGCGGGCTCCGCGGCGGGCTGAAGCTCGGGCAGGGCGCGCTCGAGGACTTGCTGATGGCGTCACTCATGGACCCGTACTGCGGGTGCTACATGGCGAACACGTCGGACAACCTCGCGCGCGAGCACGGCATCTCGCGCGAGGCACAGGACGAGTACGCGCTTCTCTCGCAGCAGCGCGCGGCCCGCGCGCGGGAGCGCGGCGTGTTCAAAGACGAAATCGCTCCGATCGAAATCAAGGAACGCAAAGGCCTCGTGCTGTTCGACGAGGATGACCACGCCAAGCCCGACACGACGCTCGAGGGCCTGGCGAAGCTCCCGACCGCGTTCGGCAAGGACGGCTTCGTCACCGCGGGCAACGCGAGCGGGATCGTCGACGGCGGCGCGGCGGTCGTGATGGCGACGCGCGAGGGCGCCGCGCGCGCGACGGGCGCCGCGGGCGCGAAGCCGCTCGGGCGGGTCGTGTCGTGGGGGATCGCGGGCGTCGAGCCGCGAATCATGGGGATCGGACCGGTCCCCGCGATCCGGATCGCGCTCGAGCGCGCGGGCCTCGCGCTGCGCGACGTCGACCTGTTCGAGATCAACGAGGCGTTCGCCGGCCAGTACCTCGCCGTCGAGAAGGAACTCGGCCTCGATCGCGAGCGGGTGAACGTGAACGGCGGCGCGATCGCGATCGGCCATCCGCTCGGCGCGACTGGCACGCGGCTCATCCTCACCCTGTTGCTCGAGCTCCGACGCCGGAAGGCGCGCCGCGGGATCGCGTCCGCGTGCATCGGCGGCGGCCAGGGGATCGCGCTTCTCGTAGAGGCAGTGGCGTAGTGGAGTCGATCGCCTAGATGGATTTCTCCTGGAACGACGAGCAACAGATGGTCCGCAAGATGGCGCGCGAGTTCGCGGACGAGATCCGCGAGGAGGCGGGCCACGCCGAGGACCAGGCGCGTTTCTCGCACGAAATCACGCGGAAGATGGGCGAGATGGGTTTCCTCGGGATGACCGTGCCCGAACAGTACGGCGGGTTCGGCGCGAGATACCTCTCGTACCTCGTCGCGCTCGAGGAGATCACGAAGGCGGCGCCCGCGCAGGGGATGACGATGGGGCTCCATAACTCGCTCGTCGCCTACCCGCTGCTGTCGTTCGGGACCGAGGCGCAGAAGACGAAGTACCTGGCGCCGATCGCGAAGGGCGAGACGCTCGGCGCGTACGCGCTGACCGAGCCGGACGCGGGCTCCGACGCGGCGAACCAGAAGACGCGCGCCGAGCGCGTCGATGGCGGCTGGAAGATCACCGGGACAAAAATCTTCATCACGAACGGCGCCGTGGCGGACGTCGCGCTCGTATGGGCGGTGACGCGGCCGGGCGAGCGCGCGCACGGCATCTCGTGCTTCATCGTGGAGTCGTCGTCGCCGGGCTTCGCCGTCGGCACGGTCGAAACGAAGATGGGGCTCAACTCGTCGCCCACGACCGAACTCGTGTTCGACGAGTGCTTCGTGCCGGATGAGAACTTGCTCGGCGCGGAGAACGAAGGGTTCAAGATCGCGATGGCGACGCTCGACGGCGGCCGGATCGCAGTCGCCGCGCAGTCATGCGCGCTCGCGGAGGCGGCGCTCGAGCGCGCGATCCGCTACGCGAAGGAGCGCGTCCAGTTCGGAAAGCCGATCGCGCAGTTCCAAGGGATCCAGTGGATGCTCGCGGACATGAAGGTCGACCTCGAGGCCTCGCGCCTTCTCGTGTACCGCGCGGCGGCGCTCCGCGAGAGGGGCGAGCGCCACACGCTCGAGTCGGCGATCGCGAAGCTCCACGCGACGGAGATGGCCTCGCGCGTCACGGGCAAGGCGATCCAGATTCACGGCGGATACGGTTACATGAGAGAGTACGGCGTCGAAATCCTCTACCGCGCGGCGAAGGCGGCGGAACTGTACGAGGGGACCTCCGAGATCCAGCGCACGATCATCGGACGGGAGATCACGCGGTGAAGAATTACGACGTCGTGGTGATCGGATCGGGACCCGCCGGACAGAAGGCCGCGATGCAGGTCGCGAAGGCGGGAAAGAAGGCCGCGGTCGTCGAAAGGCGCGCGGCCGTCGGCGGCGTGTCGGTCAACACGGGGACGATCCCTTCGAAGACGTTCCGCGAGGCGGTCCTGTACCTGACCGGCGTCCGCCAGCGCGGGATCTACGGCCAGAGCTACTCGCTCAAGAAAGAGATCACGATCCAGGATCTCACCGAGCGCGTGAGCCACGTCGTGCGGCACGAGATTGAAGTGATCACCGCGCAGTTCAAGCGCAACGGCATCGATGTGATCGCCGGCCGAGCGTCGTTCGCCGACCCGCACACGATCCGGGTCGAATCGGCCGACGGCTCGGAACAGTTCGGCGCGGAAACGGTCATCTTGGCCGTCGGCGCGGGGCCCGCTCCATCCGAAGCGTTCCCGGTGGACGGGAAGACGATCCTCGACTCCGAGACGTTCTTCGCGATGCCCGCGCTCCCCAAGACGCTCACCGTGATCGGCGGCGGCGTGATCGGCGTCGAGTACGCCACGATGGCCGCGACGGTCGGCTGCCGCGTCACGGTCGTCGAGGCGAGGACGCGGATCCTCGACTTCGTCGACGGCGAAATCGTCGAGGCGCTCTGCTACCACATGCGCGAGAGCGGGATCACGCTCCGGCTCGGCGAGGAAGTCGTGCTCGTCAAGAGACTCGCATCCGGAAGAGTCGACGCCGTCACGAAGAGCAACAAGGAGATCGCCTCCGACGCGGTCCTGTACGCGGTCGGTCGGCAGGGGAACACGGCCGAGCTCGCGCTCGAGAACGCCGGCCTCGCCGCGGACGCGCGCGGCCGAATCGCTGTCGATGCGTGCTTCCAAACGATGGTGCCGCACATCTACGCGGTCGGCGACGTGATCGGGTTCCCGAGTCTCGCGTCGGTTTCGGCGGAGCAGGGGCGCCGCGCGTCGTGCCACGCGCTCGGCCTTCCGACGCGGCCGCTGTCGGCGTTCTTCCCGTACGGCATCTACACGATCCCGGAAATCTCGTACGTCGGCGCGACGGAGGAGGAGCTGTCGAAGGAGGGGATCCCGTACGAGACGGGGATGGCGCGTTACCGCGAAATCGCACGCGGGCAGATCCTCGGCGACGACTCGGGGCTTCTCAAGCTCCTGTTCCATCGCGAAACGCGGAAGCTACTCGGCGTGCACATCCTGGGCGAGGGAGCGAGCGAGCTGGTTCACATCGGGCAGGCCGTGATCGTTTTCGGCGGGACGATCGATTACTTCGTCGACACGGTGTTCAACTATCCGACGCTCGCGGAGTGCTACAAGGTCGCCGCGCTCGCGGGGATCAACCGGTTGGCGGCGCTCGCGTGACCGGCGCATCGTCGCCCCCTGCCGTTCGCGCGGCGCGCGGCGCGTACACGTTCGCGGTCATCCCCGGCGACGGCGTGGGCGAGGAGGTCGTGCGCGAAGGGCTCCGCGTTCTGGAGCGCGCGTCGTCGCGCTTCGGGTTCCGGTACGAGACGGTCCGCTACCCGTTCGGCGCCGACCACTACCTCGCGACCGGCGAGACGATGCCCGCTTCCGTTCTCGACGACGTTCGCGGGATGGACGCAATCTACCTCGGCGCGATCGGGGATCCGCGCGTCGAGGTCGGGCTCCTCGAGCGCGCGATCATCGCGGGCCTCCGGTTCGGCCTCGACCTGTACGTCAACCTGCGACCGATCAAGTTGTACGCGGAGCACCTGACGCCGCTGAAGGGAAAGGGCCCCGCCGACGTCGATTTCATCGTCGTCCGCGAGAACACGGAGGATCTCTACACCGGCCTCGGCGGGATCTTCAAGAAGGGGACGCCGGACGAGGTCGCGATCGGCGAGATGATCTTCACGCGGAAGGGCGTCGAGCGCGTGATCCGGTACGCGTTCGACCTCGCGCGGGCGCGGGGGAGGGCGCGCTCGGCGGTGGCGGGGTCGGCGGCCGGCGCGTCCACCGCGACCGGCGCATCCGCCGCGGCGCGCCCCCCCAAGCTCACGCTCGTCGACAAGGCGAACGCGATCCGCATCATGGACATCTGGACGCGGACGTTCGCAGAGGTCGGCCGCGAGTACCCCGACGTGGCGACCGACCACAACTACGTCGACGCGGCGACGATGTGGATGGTGAAGAACCCGGAGGCGTTCGACACCGTCGTCGTGTCGAACCTGTTCGGCGACATCATCACCGACCTCGGCGCGATGATCCAAGGCGGGATGGGAATCGCGGCGAGCGGGAACATCCATCCCGGAAAGGTCTCGATGTTCGAGCCGATCCACGGATCGGCTCCGAAGTACCGCGGCAAGAACGTCGCGAACCCTCTCGCGGCGATCGCGGCCGTCCAGATGATGCTCGAGTACGTCGGCGAATCCCATGCCGCGGCCGCGATCGAGGGAGCAATCTCAGAGCTCCTCTCCTCGGGCAAGATCCCGTCGCTCAACGCCGGGGTGCTCCCGACGTCCGCGATCGGCGACCTCGTCCTCGAGGCGATCCGCTAGCCGCACGATCGGCCGGGAATCCTCCGCAACACCCCCTCGAACGAAGCCAAGAATCTAGCCGAAGCGCCGGATGATTCTTGGGCTGCGCGCGCTCCTCGGCGATTGTCTCTCTCAAGGACACAAAAAAGAGAGCGTTCGCAAATTTCTTATTGACGCCCAAATCTCAGAAACTGTAAGACAGGTGGCACTCAGTGGTGCTGAAGGGTAATTTAAAGGTCATTCAGTGGAAGATTGCAAACGGCCCTGGCCCCCGAAGGTCGCGAACTCCTCCGGGGATTTGGGACGGGACGTGGAGCGAGGAGGCGAATGCGGCACTTCATCGGGTATGCCGAGGCGGCCGTCGATCCCAAGGGCCGCCTCGCGATGCCCCAACGCTTCCGCCGTCTCCTTCATCCCGAAGATTCGGAGACGTTCATCGTGGGGCGCGGGCTGGACGGCGAGCTGTGGGGATTCCCGATCGTCGTCTGGAAGCATCTGTCCGAAAAGATCCGGACGCTCCAACCCACCAACCCCTACGACCGGCGGCAACGGAACTATCACCGGCGCTTCACGCAGGAATCGGAGGAGTGCCGGCTCGATCCGCAGGGGCGTCTCCTCCTGCCGCCGAAACTGCGCGAGAAAGCGAAGATCGCCGGGCGCGCGGTCGTCGCCGGGTCGCTCGATTGGCTCGAGTTCTGGGAGCCGAAGGCCTACGCCGAGTTCCGCGTGAAGAACGACCCCGCGGCGGAAAAGGGCGCGGACGAGATCGACCTCTCGCCCCGGTCGGCTCCAGCGGAGGGATGACTTACCACGACCCGGCGCTCCTCGAGGAGGTGCTCCGGTGGATCGACCCGAGACCACTCGGGATCTACGTTGACTGCACGGTGGGTGGCGGCTCGCACGCGGAAGGGATCTTGGTGACGGTGGCGGGAAGGGCAAGTCTCCTCGGACTGGATCGGGACCCCGAGGCGATCGCTGCGGCGAAGACACGACTCGCTCCCTACGGGGCGGCCGTCCATCTTCATCGCACACCCTTCTCGCGCCTCACCGAGGCCGCGCGCGCGGAAGGATTCGCCGCGGCCGATGCGATCCTCTTCGACCTCGGCGTGTCGAGCGCGCAGATCGACCGCGGAGAGCGGGGGATGAGCTACCGAGTCGACGCCCCGCTCGACTTGCGGATGGACCCGACGGAAGGCGAGACGGCGGCCGATCTCCTCGCGCGGCTCGACGAGGGCGAACTCGTGGATCTCCTGCGCCGGTACGGCGAGGAGCCCCGTGCGCGCGCGATCGCGCGCCGGATCGCGCGGGCGCCGCAGTCGCCGCGAACGACGGCCGAGCTCGCCGCGCTCGTCCGCGAAGTCGCTCCGTATCCCGTCGAGAAGACCCTCTCGCGCGTTTTCCAGGCACTGCGAATCGCCGTCAACGGCGAGCTCGAGGAACTCGAGGCCGCGCTCCCGCAGGCCGTCGAGCTGCTCGCGCCGGGCGGCCGGCTCCTCGCCATTTCGTACCACAGTCTCGAGGACCGAATCGTGAAGGAGTTCGTCCGCCAAGAGGCGAAGGGCTGCCTTTGCCCGCCGCGGTTTCCTGTCTGCGTCTGCGGCCGCGCTCCCCGCCTCGAAGTGCTATCCCGCCGGGCGATTCGCCCGACGCCCGAGGAGGTGACGAGGAACCGAAGGGCGCGTAGCGCCCGACTTCGCGTCGCTCGGCGGCTGCCGAGCTAGTTCGTCAAAGGATCAAGCGGATGGATGGAGGCCCCATGAAGACCGCTTCGCTCTTGGCAATTCCCCGGATCGACCCCGTCCTGGCATCCGACTTCGCGCGGAAAACCGGACGACGTTTCACTCTCGTCACGCTCATCGCCGCCGTTCTGCTGGTTGCGCCGCTGGTCGGGATCTGGCAGAAGAATCGCGTCGAGGGAACGTTTCAACACAACAATCGGCTCCGCGATGAGATCGCGCTCGCGCAAGACGCGATCGCCCGCGAGGAAATCGCGATCCGGCAGCTCTCGCGGTTCGAACGGATCGAGCCGCTCGCCGCGTCGAGGCTCGGGCTCATCGCGACCGGCCCCGCCAGCAAGGTCTACGTCCCGATCGCGCCGCCGCCCGCGGCGGAGCCGGAACGGTACGAGCGGAGCATCGATTTCGTCGTCGCCGCGGCGCGCGACGGCTTCGATTGGCTCCTTCCCGGAAACGACGCGAGGGCGGGCGACTCGCGGTGACAACGCTCTCGCCCCGCGCCGGGGCGCGCCGAATCGCATTCCTCGCGGTGTGCGGCGGGGTGGTCGCCCTCGCGGTCGCCGTCCGCCTCGCGCAAATCCAGATCCGCGACCGGAAGGAACTCCGCGAGAAGGCGATGGCGCAGTACCTCGACCGGATCGAGCTCCCGATGGATCGCGGGAAAATCTACGATCGAAACGGCGAGCTCCTCGCCGTGAGCCTCGACTGCGTGTCGGTCGTCGCGAACCCGTCGGAGATCGCCGATCCCGGCGCGGTCGCCGAGCGGCTCGCGCCGCTCCTCGAGGAGAGCCCGCGCGAGCTCAAGTCGCGGCTCTCCACGGGGAGCCACTTCGAGCGGCTCCGTCGCAAAGTGCGGCCCCAGGTCGGCCGAGAGGTCGACAGGCGGCAGAAGGAGCTCCCCGGGATCTACACGATTCCCGACAAGGAGCGCATCCACCCGGCCGGCAAGAGCCTCGCCGCGATCGTCGGCGTCACCGACGTCGACGAGCGCGGGCTCGAGGGGATCGAGCTGGCCTGCGAGACGGTGCTCGCTGGGAAACCGGGCTGGCGCATCTTGCAAAGGGTCAACAAGCAGCTCTCGATTCCGACGATGCTCTGGAGCGGGCAGTCGCCGGAGGCGGGACAATCGGTCGTCCTGTCGATCGACACGGGAATCCAAGAGATGGTCGAGCTCGAGCTCGAGCGCGCGGTCGCGTCGTGCCGGGCGCGGCGCGGCGTGGCCGTCGTCCTCGATCCCGACAACGGCGACGTCCTCGCGATGGCGGCGGCGGTCGGGCCGAGCGGCGGCGCCGCCGTGCGGCCGACGATGAACCTGATCACGTCGATGCAGCTCGAGCCCGGATCGACGTTCAAGCTCGTCGCGTACGCGGCGGCTCTCGAGAAGAAGCTCTACGGCCGGCACGACCTGATCGACGCGGGGAGCGGCGTCGTGGACCTCGGACCTCTCGTGTTGCGCGACGCGCACGCGCGCGGCCTCCTCACGTTTCAAGAGGCGTTCGAGCGCTCCTCGAACATCTGCACGGCGAAAGTCTCTCTCCGCGTCGGGGAGGAGCCGTACTACCGGATGGCGCGTCGGTTCGGGTTCGGCACGCGGACGGGCATCGATCTTCCGGGAGAGATACCGGGGATCCTCCGGAAGCCGCGCGGATGGAGCGCGCGCTCGCTCCCGACGATGGCGATCGGCCACGAGGTGACGGTCACGCCGCTCCAGCTGGCGTGCGCGTACGCGGCGATCGCCAACGGCGGAATCCTGTACGAGCCGCGGATGGTCTTGAGGATCGTCGACCGGCACGGCCGCGCGATTCGCGAAAACCCCGCGCGGCCCGTGCGGCGCGTCGTGTCGGAGGAGACCGCGCGCACTCTGCAAGAGTTCATGCAGGGCGTGGTCGTCGAAGGGACGGCGAAGCGCGCGTACCTCGACCGTTGGGGCATCGCGGGAAAGACCGGCACGGCGTACAAGCCGGCGGGGAGCCGCGGCTACGACCGCACGAAAGTGATGGCTTCCTTCGCGGGTTTCGTCCCGGCGTGGGACCCGCGGCTCGTCGCGGTCGTCGTGATCGACGAGCCGGCCGGCGCGCTCGAAGGCGGCGCGGTGGCGGCGCCCGCGTTCCGCGCGATGGTCGAGCGGCTCGTCAGCACGTCGACCGTTCCTCTCCACTCCAACGACGCGCCGATCGTCGGGCCATCGCCGGCGCGCGAAGACTTCGTGAATTGGGAAGGGTTCCTGGCAAGCCACCCGCCCCGGATGAAGCGGGATTCTGGGGATGAGGGGACGGAGCGGGTGGACGCCAGGACCCTTCCGAATGCACGGAGCGCGGAGCGCGATGAGGAGCGTGATGACGAGCAGTCGCAAGGCGTCGACGTTGCCGGTGGCGCGGAAACGGCGGCCGATTCGGCGGGCGCCGGAGCGCGCGTCCCGGACCTGTTCGGGTCGAGCCTGCGACTCGCGGTCCGCACGCTGATCGACGCGGGCTTCGAGCCGATCGTCGCGGGCACGGGGATCGTCGTCGAACAGGATCCTCCGGCCGGGGCCCGCGCATTGCCCGGCTCTCCCGTTGCGTTGCGCGCGAACGCTGGGGAAGAGATCTTGCTGGCGTCGAAAGTCGATGAAGCCGACGAGGCGGCGCACGAACCGGGCGGCTCGTCGAGCGAATCCCGTCGGGCGACGGATCGCCGTTCGAAATGATTCAGAAATGATTCAGGAGGTCGCCGTGATCGGTCGCGAGATGACGCTGGGCCAGGCCGCGAGCTTGGTCGCCGGCGCGCGGGTTGAGGGGGAGGACGGGACCCTCTTCCGAGGCTTGGCCTACGATTCGCGGCGCGCGACCGCCGGCGACCTCTTCTTCGCTGTGCCGGGGTTCGAGAAGGACGGGGCGGCCTACGTGGCGGATGCGGTGCGGAATGGGGCGGTGGCCGTTGTGGCGCGGGAACCGGCGGCGGCGCCGGTCCCGCGCCTTCTCGTCTCCGACGTGCGGGCCGCGATGGGGCGGATCGCCGCGCGCTTCTTCGGCGACCCGTCGCGCGAGCTGCTCTGCGTCGGCGTCACGGGGACGAACGGGAAAACGACCGTCGCGAGCCTCGTCGCGGGGATTCTCGAAGCGACTGGGATGTCGCCGGGCGTTCTCGGCACGGTCGCGTACCGCGTCGGCGGCGTCGAGGAGCGGGCGCCCCGCACGACGCCCGAGGCGCCCGACCTGCACGCGCTCCTGCGCCGCATGCTCGACGCGGGGAACCGCTCGGTCGCGCTCGAGGTGTCGTCCCACGCGATCGCGCTCGGCCGCGTCGCGGGGCTCTCGCTCGACGCGATCGTGTTCACGAACCTGTCGCGCGACCATCTCGATTTCCACGGGACGATGGACGCGTACTACGAGACGAAGCGCTCCGTTTTCCTGCGCGCGGGACTCGACGCGCTCGGCGCAGAGGCTGCCCGCGCGGTCGTGAACGTCGACGACGACGCGGGGCGCCGGTTGGCCGCGGAAACGGACCTGCCGCTCACGACGTTCGGAATGGCAGCGACGCGGGCGGACGTGCGGCTTTCGATCGGCGCGTGCGATCTGTCGGGGAGCGATCTGGCCGTCGAGTCGGCGCGCGGCTCGTTCCGGTGCCGGCTCCCGTTGCCGGGGCTCTTCAACCAGCGGAACGCGCTCGCGGCGATCGCCGCGGCGATCGCGCTCGACTTGCCGCTCCCCGCGATCCGCGAAGGAATCGAGGGCGCGCGCCCCGTTCCGGGACGTCTCGAGCCGGTCCCGAACGCGCTCGGCATCACGATCCTCGTCGATTACGCCCACTCGCCGGACGCGATCGCCGCGCTCCTCGACAGCATCCGGCCTCTCGTCGCGGGCCGGATCATCACGCTGTTCGGATGCGGCGGGAACCGCGACCGGGGCAAGCGCCCGCTGATGGGACGCGCCGCCGGCGCGGGCTCCGACTTCGTCGTCCTGACCTCCGACAACCCGCGCCGCGAAGAGCCCGAGGCGATTCTCGCCGACGTCGCGCCCGGGCTCCGCGAGACGGGGACGCCGTTCGTCGTCGTCGCGGACCGGCGCGCCGCGATCGCGCGCGCGCTCGACGAGGCGAAGCCGGGCGACACCGTCGTGCTCGCCGGGAAAGGGCACGAGGACTATCAGGAGATCGGCGAGCGGCGTCTCGCGTTTCGGGACGCCGGCGTCGCGGAGGAGCTCGTCCGCGAGCGCGAACGCGAGGGGAAGAAGCGGGGGATGGGAGGAGGAGCGTCGCGTGGCGATCGGGGTTAGCGGAGTGCGGGCCGCGAGCGAGCTGATCCGGGCGATCGGCGGCCGCGTCGTGCGCGCCGGGCGCGGCGAGCCGGCGGGCGTTTCGATCGACACGCGGACGCTCGCGCCGGGCGATCTGTTTTTCGCGCTGCGGGGGCCGAACTTCGACGGGCACGCGTTCGTCGGCGAGGCGCTTGCGCGCGTGGCGTGGGGCGCGGTCGTCGAGGAGGGCGCGATCGACGACGCGATGGCGGGCGCGACCGAAAGCGCCGCCGCGCGCGCGGCGGGAGCGAGCGGCGCCGGCGCCCCCGCGTGGATCGCCGTCCCCGATGCGACGCGCGCGCTTCAGGAGATGGGGCGCGCGCGCCGCGCCGACCTCGACATCCCGTTCGTCGCCGTGACCGGCTCGGTCGGCAAGACGACGACGAAGGAGATGATCGCGTGCGCGCTCTCCGCGGGTTTTCGCGTCACGCGGACCGAGGGGAACTTGAACAACCATCTCGGCGTCCCGCTGTCGCTCTTGCGCGCGCCGGCCGACGCGACCGCCGCCGTGTACGAGCTCGCGATGAGCGCGCCGGGCGAGATTCGTTTTCTCGCCGAGCTCGTGCGGCCTGTCGTCGGAATTGTGACGAACGTCGCCGCCGTGCACCTCGAGAGCATGTCGAGCCTCGAGGCGATCGCGCGAGCGAAAGCCGAGTTGGTCGAAGCGCTCCCCGCGGGAGGTGCGGCGCTCCTCAATTGGGACGACGAGCGAGTCCGCGCGATGGCGCCTGCCGCGCGCGCGCAAGTCCTGTCGTACGGGTTTTCGGAGGGCGCGCGCCTTCGCGCCGAGCGCGTGCACCTCGACGACAACGGGACGGTGTTCGAAGTCGCGGGCGGCGGCTCGGTGCGGATCCCCGCGTGGGGCCGGCACCTCGTCTACGCCGGGCTCGCAGCGCTCGGCGCCGCCGAGCTCCTCGGGATCTCCGCGATCGACGCGCGCGACGCGCTCCGGCGGTTCCGGCCCGCGCCATCGCGGTCGCAATTCCGTCCGCTGGGACTCGTCCGCCTCCTCGACGATTCGTACAACGCGAGCCCGCTCTCCGTCCGCGCGGCCGTCGACGCGCTGTGCGATCGCCCGGGCGGCGGCGCGCGGATCGTCGTGCTCGGCGACATGCTCGAGCTGGGGCCAAGCTCTGAAGCGATGCACGAGGAACTCGGCCGCGACCTCGCCGCGCGGCGGATCGACCTGCTCATCGCATACGGCCCGTTGTCGGCCGCCATCCGCCGCGGCGCGGTCGCCGCCGGACTGCGAGACGACGCCGCGCACCACTTCGCGTCGCACGCCGAGATCGCCGCCTTCCTCCGCGCGCGTCTCTCGCCCGGCGATCATCTTCTCGTGAAGGGCTCGCGTGGCATGAAAATGGAAGAGGTGATCCGCCTGCTCGAATCGGATCTCCCGGCCGCGATCCGCCCGGCCGCCGACTGATGCTCTACCTTCTCCTCTACCCTTTGCACTCGCAGTGGGGGGCGTTGAATGTTTTTAGGTACATCACGTTTCGGACTGCGTACGCGACGATCACCGCGCTCCTCATCTCGTTTCTCTTCGGGCCGTACGTCATCCGGAAGCTGCGCGAGAAGCTCGTCCTCCAGAAGATTCGCGCCGAAGGCCCCGAGTCGCATCAGAAGAAACAGGGAACGCCGACGATGGGCGGGATCCTGATCCTGATCTCGACGCTCGGCCCGACGCTCCTCTGGGCGGACGTTCGAAATCCGTTCATACAGATGATGATCGTGAGCACGCTCTGGCTCGGCGCGATCGGGTTTCTCGACGACTACCTCAAGGTCGTGAAGCACACGCCGAAGGGGCTGATCGGCCGGTACAAGCTCGCGGGTCAGTGCGCCATCGGGCTCGCGGTCGCGATCTTTCTCTACTTTCGTCCGTGGCAGGACGACCTCGTGACGAAGACCTCGCTTCCGTTCTTGAAGAACGCCTACCTCGACTTGGGCGTCCTTTACGCGCTGTTCGTGATGGTCGTCGTGACCGGGACCTCGAATGCGGTGAACCTGACCGACGGGCTCGACGGCCTGGCGATCGGGCTCCTCGCGCTCGCGTTCTCGGCGTTCGCCGTGATGGCGTACGTGTCGGGCCACATGAAGTTCGCGAGGTACCTCAACATCGTTTTCATCGAGGGGAGCGGCGAACTCGCCGTCTTCTGCGGGGCCGCGGTCGGCGCATCGCTCGGGTTTCTCTGGTACAACGCGCACCCCGCCGAGGTCTTCATGGGAGATACGGGATCTCTTCCGCTCGGCGGGGCGCTCGCGATCGTGGCGACGTGCGTGAAGATGGAGCTTCTCCTCGTCGTGGTCGGCGGCGTGTTCGTCGTCGAGGCGCTCTCCGTGATCGTGCAGGTCGGCTCGTTTCGGTTGCGCGGAAAGCGGGTGTTCTTGATGGCGCCGCTCCATCACCACTTCGAGCTGTCGAAATGGTCGGAGACGCGAGTCGTCGTGCGATTCTGGATCGTCGCGATCCTCCTCGGGCTCCTCTCGCTCTCGACTCTGAAGCTGAGGTAGCGCGATGGGGCCGGGTGCGGAGGCGGCGGAGGAACTGATGACAGGGGACGAGGGGAACGCGGCGGCGCGTCGGGGCATCGTGGCGGAGGTGTCGGGAAAACGCGTCGTCGTGCTCGGGCTTGGCAAGAGCGGCGCGGCCGCGGTCGAGCTTCTCGTTGCGTCGGGGGCGCGGGTCACTGGGACCGACTCGCGCCCCGAAATGGCGTTCGCTATCGAGGCCCCCGCGTGGCGAGCGCGCGGCGCGCGGCTCGTGCTCGGCGACAACCCGGCGGCCCTCGCCGATGATGCCGACCTGATCGTAACGAGCCCGGGCGTCCACCCGCACCACCCGCTCCTGGCGGCGGCGCGCGCGCGCGGCGTCGCGATCTGGGCGGAGCTCGAACTCGGGTTCCGCGCGGCGCGCGCGCCGGTCGTCGCCGTCACGGGAACGAACGGGAAGACGACGACGACTCACCTCGTCGGCGCGCTGATCGCGGAGTCGGGACGGCCGGTCGCCGTCGCCGGCAACGTCGGGAACCCGCTCTCCGCGGCGGCGCCCGTGATCCCGGCCGACGGTTTCCTCGCCGTCGAGGCGTCGAGCTACCAGCTCGAGGGGATCGACCGCTTCCACCCGCGCGCCGCGATCATCCTGAACCTCACGCCCGACCATCTCGAGCACCACGGCGACTTCGAATCGTACCGGCGCGCGAAGGCGCGAATCTATTCCCGGATGGAGGCGGACGACGCGCTCGTCCTCGTCGCCGACGAGCCGGAACTTGGCGCGTACCGGCGCGCGTCCCGGGCGCAGCTCCTCGAGGTGAGCGTGGCGCGCCCGGTCCCGCGCGGCGCGTGGCTCGACGCCGGCCGGCTCTGGGCGCGCGTTGCGGGCGCGGAGTCGATTCCGCTCCTGCGCGCCGACGAGCTCCCGATCCCCGGACTTCACAACGTGACGAACGCGCTCGCCGCGGCGGCCGCGGCGCTCGCCGTCGGGATCGAGGCCGACGCGGTCTCGCGCGGTCTCGCCCGATTCCGCGGACTCCCGCATCGCTTGGAAACGGTCGCGACGGCGCGCGGCGTCCGGTTCGTCAACGACTCGAAGTCGACGAACGTCGCCTCGCTCCTCGTCGCGCTCGAAGCGCTCCCCGGGCCGCTCGTCCTGATCGCCGGCGGGCTCGACAAGGGGACCGACCTCGCGCCGCTCGTCCCGCTCGTCCGCGACCGCGTGCGCTCGCTCGTCCTGATCGGCCAGGCCGCCGACCGGTTCGAGGCGGCCCTCGGCGGCGCGACGGCGGTGCGCCGCGCGGGAACCCTCGAGGAGGCCGCGCGCGCCGCGCTCGCGCTCGCCGCGCACGGCGACACGATCCTCCTCTCGCCGGCCTGCGCGAGCTTCGATCAGTTCCGCGACTACGAAGATCGCGGCGACCAATTCCGCGAGATCACGCGGCGGATCGCGGCGGAGGAAGTCGCTCGATGAGCCGGTTCCTCCGCGCGCGCGTCGAGGAGTTCCGCGGCGTCGGCCGCCGCGAGCAGGACCGGCCCCTCCTCGTCATCGTTCTCCTTCTCGTCGTCATCGGTCTCGTGATGGTCTACTCGGTTAGCTCGCCTCTCGCGCGCTTGCGCCACGCCGGCGACGAGTTCTACTACCTCCGCGGCCAAGCGAGCCGGGCGGTCATCGGCCTCCTCGTGATGTTCTTCTTGTCCCAGCTCAACCCGACCGTCTTGGCGCGCCACTCGCGGACGATCCTCGTGATCGGGCTCGTCCTGCTCGCCCTCGTGCTCATCCCCGGCGTCGGGATCGAGCGGCGGCACGCCCGTCGCTGGCTCGTCACCGGGTTTCAGCCGTCGGAGTTCATGAAGCTCGCGTTGATCATCTACTTCGCGGACTTCATGACGCGCCGCGAGGAGAGGCTCGCCGAGTTTAAGCGCGGCCTCGGGCCGCCGCTGATCGTGCTCGGCCTCGCCGCTCTCTTGATCTACTTCGAGCCGAACCTCAGCCCGATCGCGCTCCTCGGCTTGATCGGCGTGAGCCTCCTGTTCGCCGGCGGCGCGCGAATCCGCCACTTGTTGCCGGTCTGCGCCGGAGTGGCGATCGCGGGCGCCGCGTCGATCGCCACGAAGCCGTATCAGCTCGAGAGACTCCTCAAGTTCTACGATGGCCACCTCGAGCCCGCGGGCGCCGAGTACCAGATTTATCAGGCGACGCTCGGCCTCGGCTGCGGCGGAATCGTCGGACCCGGCATCGGCCATAGCCTGCAGAAGTATTTCTTCCTGCCGGACGCGCACACGGACTTCATCATGGCGATCGTCGGCGAGGAGCTCGGGTTCATCGGGACGATCGGAATCCTGGCCTTGTTCGCGCTTCTGTTGCAGCGCGGTCTCTCGATCGCGTGGCGCTCGACGAACCGGTTCAACCGGCTGCTCGCTCTGGGGCTCACGACCTCGCTCTTCTGCCAATCGTTCCTGAACCTGGCCGTCGTGACCGCGCTGATCCCGACGACCGGGCAGCCTCTCCCGTTCCTCTCCTACGGTGGATCGAATCTGATGATCACGCTCGTCGAGATCGGACTTCTGTTGTCGTTGTCGCGGTTCGCGGTCGAGCGCGCGACGACGACCGCGCGCGAGCCGAGCTTCGCGGTCGCCGGCGCTCTCGCGCTCTCGCGCAAGGAGTTCTTGACGCCATGAGCGCGCCGAGAATCTTGATCGCGGGGGGCGGGACCGGCGGTCATCTGTTCCCGGGGATCGCCGTCGCGGAGGCGCTCCGCGCGCGCGGCGTGACGGATCTCCTGTTCGTCTCGGCCGGGCGCGGGAATTGGCGCGAGGCGATCGAGCGCGCGGGATTCGCGTGGCGGAGTCTCCCCGTGCGCGGGTTCGGCCGCCGGCCGGGCCTGGCGCATCTGGCGTTTCCGTTCCGGCTCGCGGCGAGCCTCGTCGTGGCGGGCGCGCTCCTCGCGTCGTTCCGTCCCGGCGCGGTCGTCGGCACCGGAGGCTACGTCAGCGGCCCCGTCGTCGCCATGGCGTGGCTCTTCGGCGTGCCGGTCTTACTTCTCGAGCAGAACGCGATCCCCGGCGCAACGACCCGGATCGCGGCGCGGTTCGCGCGCGAGATCCACATCGCGTACGAGGGGAGCGACGCGCGTCTCCCGCGGAGAGCGCGGGCGCGCGCGCGGCTCTCCGGCAACCCGATTCGCGCGAGCGTCCTCGGGTTCGATGCCGCGGCGGCCCGCGATCGTCTCGGCCTCGCCCGCGACCTCCCCGTGATCTTCTTCGTCGGCGGCAGCCAAGGGGCCGCGGCGATCAATCGCGCGCTGTTCGGCGCTCTGACTGAAACGCCTGTCGCCGAAGCACCCGTCGCCGAGGCGCCGTCGGGCTGGGCGCAAGGCCTTCAGATCATCGTCCAGACCGGCGCGAAGGACGCGACCGACTGGAGCGCCGCGCGCGGCGGCGTGGCGCGCCTCGTCGCGCAGCCGTTCTTCCACGAGGTCGGCGAGGCGTACGCCGCCGCGGACCTTGTCGTCTGCCGCGCGGGCGCGACGACCCTCGCGGAGATCACGGCGCTCGGCAAGGCGGCGATCCTGATCCCCTACCCGTACGCGACCGCGGATCACCAGGCGCGGAACGCGGACCGGATGGTGAGGGCCGGCGCGGCGGTGACCGTGCCCGAGAGCGAGCTTTCACCCGCGCGTCTGGCGCGGGAGGCGGCAGAGATCGTGAACGACGTGGGGCGGCGGCGGGCGATGGCCGCGGCATCGCGGTCCCTCGGACGTCCGGAGGCGGCGGACCAGGTGGCGGAGGCCGTGCTGCGGCTTGCGCAGGGGAGGGGAGATTCTTGGAACACCTCGGCGAGATCCTGATGGTGGAGCGCGTGGAAGAGCACCGGTTCGGTCGGGTCCGGAAGATCCACCTCGTCGGGATCGGAGGCACGGGGATGAGCGGGATCGCGGAGATCCTTCTCGACCTCGGCTACGAAATCTCGGGGAGCGACACGAAGCGGACCGACGTGACGGACCGACTCGTGCGGCTCGGCGCCGAGGTCGACTACCACCACAAGGGCGATCGCTCCGCGCGGAGCGACGTCGTCGTCGTCTCGACGGCGGTCGCGCCCGACAACCCGGAGGTCCTCGTCGCGCGCGAGCACGGCGTCCCGGTCATCCCGCGCGCGGAGATGCTGGCCGAGCTGATGCGTCTCAAGCAGGGGATCGCGGTCGCCGGCGCGCACGGGAAGACGACGACGACGTGGCTCACGTCGCTCGTGCTGGCCGAGGGGGGCAAGGACCCGACGATCCTCGTCGGCGGACGGCTCAAGGCGCTCGGCTCGGGCGCGCGCCTCGGCCGCGGCGAATACCTCGTCGCGGAGGCCGACGAGAGCGACGGGACGTTCCTGACGCTCTCGCCGGTGATCGCGGTCGTCACGAACGTCGACGCGGAGCACCTCGACTTCTACGGCGACCTCGATTCGGTGAAGCGCGCCTTCGCCGAGTTCATGAACAAAGTCCCGTTCTACGGCGCGTGCGTCGTCAACGCGGACGATGCGAACCTTCGCTCGATCCTCCCGCTCGTGAAGCGGCGCATCCTGACCTACGGGTTCTCGCCCGAGGCGCAGCTCCGCGCCGAGGCGATCGAGCCGCGCGGCCACCGGACGCGGTTCGCGGTCGTCCTCAGCGATATCCCGCTCGGAGAGATCGAGCTCCACGTCCCGGGGCTTCACAACGTCGGGAACGCGCTCGCCGCCATCGGCGTTGGGCTCGAGCTCGGCATCCCGTTCGCGCAGATCGCCGCGGGAATCGGGATGTTCTCCGGGATCAGCCGCCGTCTCGAAGTGAAGGGAGAGGCCGCGGGGATCACGGTGATCGACGACTACGGCCATCATCCGAGCGAGGTGAAGGCGACGCTCGCGGCGCTCCGGCAGGCGTGGCCCGGGCGCGTCGTCGTGTTGTTCCAGCCGCACCGATACACGCGGACGCGCGACCTGTTCGCCGAGTTTGGCGAAGCGTTCGGCCAGGCGGATCTCCTGTTCCTCACCGAAATCTACGCGGCGGGTGAGGCGCCGATCCCCGGCGTCGACGCGTCGCTCGTCGAGCGCGCCGTCCTGGAGAAGACCGGCCGCTCCGCGATCGTCGTGAAGGACAAGGAGAAGCTCGCCGACGCGGTCGTCGCGCGCCTCGCGCCGGGCGACGTCGTCTTGACGCTCGGCGCCGGCGACATCTGGAAGGTCGGCGAGACGATTCTCGAGCGGATTTTGGGAGGCGCGAAGGAGTGACGACGGCCGTGGCCGACGAACGGATGGAGCACTACGAGGCGATCGCCGCGGTGCTGGGGAAGCGCGCGCGCCGCGATGAACCGCTCGCGCGGCACACGTCGTTCCGCGTCGGCGGGCCGGCCGATCTCTTGATCGCGCCGGCGGACCCGGACGAGGTCGCGCTCGCGCTTCGGCTCGTGCGCGAGCGCGGGCTCCCGCTCCTCGTCCTCGGCGCGGGCTCGAACCTGCTCGTCCGCGACGGCGGCTTCCGCGGGGTCGTCGTCAAAGTCGCGAAGAACTTTGGCGGCCTGTCGGACGCCGGCGAAGGGCGGATCCTCGCGCGGGCCGGCGAGCCGGTCGCCGGGCTCGCGTTCCGCGCCGCGGAGCGCGGTCTCGCGGGGCTCGAGTTCGCCGTCGGGATTCCTGGGACGATCGGCGGCGGCGTCTGGATGAACGCGGGGGCGCACGCCGGCGAAGTCGGAAGCCGCGTCGAGTGGGTCGCGGGGATCGCGGCGGACGGGACGCCGGCGCGTCTCTCGCACGCCGAGCTCGGGTTTCGGTACCGCGCGCAGAATCTTCCGGCCGGGTTCGCGATCACGGAGGTCCTGCTCGCGCTCTCGCCCGACGACCCGGCGCGCGTTCTCGCGACGACGCGCGAGTACATGGCCGACCGGCGCGCGAAGCAGCCGCTCAACCATCCGAGCGCGGGGTGCTACTTCCGCAACCCGCCCGGCGGCCACGCAGGCCAGATGATCGATCGGGCGGGCCTTAAGGGGCTCCGGATCGGCGGGATGGAGGTCTCGCGCAAGCACGCGAACTTCATCGTGAACGTCGGCGGCGGGACGGCGCGCGACGCGCTCCGTCTTGTCGAGGAGGTCCGCGCGCGAGTCGCGAAGGCGCACGGCGTTCGCATCGACACGGAAGTGATGGTCGTGGGGGAGGACCCGTCGTGACACGGTCCGGGTGGTGGGGTGGTGCGGGGAGCGAAGCGGGAGCCGGCGACGGCAAGATCCGTTCGCGGCGGCGGGTTCTCCTCCTGGCCATCGTTCTGGCCGCGCTCGTCGTGCCGGGCGCGGTGTTCGGGCGTCGCGCGGTGAGCGATTGGCTCCGCTCGTCGCCGCGGTTCGCGATCGTCGAGGTGCGGGTCGAGGGCGCGCGGCGCCTCGCGGCGGAGGCGCTCGCCGACGAGTCGGGCGTCGCGCTCGGGTCGAATCTCTTCCGGCTCGATCTCGACGCGACGGCGCTGCGGCTCGCGGCCGACGCGTGGGTCGCGGAGGCGCGCGTCGCGCGGCGCCTCCCGGGCACGGTCGTGATTCGCGTCGTCGAGCGCGAGCCGGTCGCGCTCCTGCCGCTCGGCGAGTGGCACGCGCTCGATCCCGACGGACATCTGATGCCCGTGGCCGCCCTCCGCGAGCGGCTCGAGCTGCCGCTCGTCTCGGGCTGCTTCATCGGCGGGTCGCTCGACGCCGACGCCCTGCGCCGCGCCGGCCGATTCCTCCGCGACGTCGCCGCCGATTCCGATTTTCTTCTGCGCGACGTCTCCGAGGTCGACGTGAAGGACCCGGGCAACCTCACGATCTACACGGTGCGGAGCGGGACCGCCGTCCGGCTCGGCGACGGAAACTACGCCGAAAAAATCGAGCGGCTCCTCCTCGTGCTCCAAGATCTTTCCGGGCGCGACAGAGTCCCGCTCTCCATCGACCTTCGCTATCGCGGGCAAGCGGTCGTGAAGTTCCGGGGAGCGTGATGGGCGCCGCATGGACAACCAACCGGCCGATCTCCGAGCCGACGACAGCGAGGTGATTCGATGACACGCCGCGATCTGATTTCTGGATTGGACATTGGGACGAGCAAGGTGTGCGCGGTCGTCGCGGAAGCGGGCGAGAGGCCGCGGGTTCTCGGCGTGGGCGTCGCTCCGTGCGAGGGCGTTCGGAAGGGCGTCGTGGCCAACGCGGACCGCACGACGGAAGCGATCGTCGCCGCGATCGCCGAGGTCGAACGCGCCTCGGGCGTGAAGGTCGAGGAGGCGGCCGTCGGCGTCGGGGGCGATCACATCCTGGGGGAGAACGCCCGCTCGGTGATCGCCGTTTCGCGGCAGAACGGCGAGATTCGCGAGCAGGACGCGAAACGCGTCGTCGAAGCTGCGCGCTCGATCGATCTGCCCGACGACCGGGTCGTCCTCCACGCGGTGACGCAGGGGTTCGTCATCGACGGCGAGCGGCCGGTCCGCGACCCGCGCGGGGCGACGGGCGTCCGACTCGAGGGGCACGTCCACATGGTGACGGGCGCGACGGCGGCGATCCAAGCGATCACCCGCTGCGCGCGCCGCGCGGGGATCCGGGTTCGGCGCCACGTCATCCTCCCGTACGCGTCGTCGTTCGCTGTCCTGTCGCCCGACGAGGTGGAGCGCGGCGTCGCGTTGATCGACGTCGGCGCGGGAACGACGGGGATCGCGCTCTTCTCCGAGGGCGCCGTCCGGTCGTCGTGCATCCTGCCGCTCGGCGGGAACCACATCACGAACGACATCTCGATCGGCCTGCACACGTCGGTCGCCGACGCGGAACGGCTCAAGGTGCGGAGCGCGCACGCCGTCCCCTCCGCGGTCGCCGGCGAGTCGGCGCTCCGCGTCCCGGGCGCCGGCAGCGAGGAGCGGACCGTGACGCCGGAGACGCTCGGCTCGATCGTCGCGCCGCGCATCACGGAGATGCTCGAGTTCGCGGCCGCGGAGCTGCGCGAGAGCGAGCACTACGATCGGCTCGGGTCGGGGATCGTCCTGACCGGCGGCACGTCGCTCCTTCCGGGGATCGCCGATGTCGCCGAGCGCGTGTTCGAGATGCCGGTCCGAATCGGCGCGCCGGTCCTCCTCGACGGGCTCTCGGAGACTGTCGCCGGACCGCGCTTCGCCGCCGTGATCGGTCTCGTCTTGTACGGGCTGGGGAGCGAACGGGGCGAGCGCGCCGCGCTCGTCACGACCGTCTCGACGAAAGTGGAATCGATCAGCCGGGCCGTCACGCAGGTGAAGGACTGGCTGAATGACTTTTTTTAAAATGGATGTCTTTTGTTTTGTTCACGGATCACTCGGTGCGGTGAGGGAGGTGCACGATGACGTTTGAGTTCGAAGAGAAAGTGCGCTGCGAGGCGCGGATCAAGGTGGTCGGGGTGGGCGGCTCGGGCGGTAACGCGATCAACCGGATGATCCTGGCTGGGCTTTCGGGGATGGACTTCCTCGCGGTGAACACCGACGCGCAGGCGCTCGCGCAATCGGCGACCGCGCATCGGATCCAGATCGGCGAGCGGCTCACGCAGGGCCTCGGGTCGGGCGGGATTCCCGACGTCGGCCGCGAGGCCGTCGAGGAAGACCGCGAAACGGTCCGCGAGGCGCTCGCCGGCGCCAACATGGTGTTCGTCACCGCGGGAATGGGCGGCGGCACCGGAACGGGCGCGGCGCCGATCGTCGCGGAGCTCGCGCGCGAGTCGGGCGCGCTGACGGTCGGGATCGTGACGAAGCCGTTCACGTTCGAAGGGCGGAAGCGGATGGAGCAGGCGGAGGCGGGCCTTCGCGCGCTCCGCGAGCACGTCGACACGCTGATCGTCATTCCGAACCAGCGCCTCCTCTCGATCGTGATGAAGGAGACGCCGCTTCTGGCCGCGTTCCGGATGGCGGACGAGGTGCTGCATCAAGCGACGAAGGGAATCTCGGACCTGATCCTCGTTCCGGGGATCGTGAACCTCGACTTCGCCGACGTGCGGACGATCATGGGGAACATGGGCGACGCGATCATGGGGACGGGCACCGCGTCGGGCGAGCACCGGGCGGTCGAAGCCGCAAACAGCGCGGTCTCCAGCCCGCTTCTCGAGGACGTTTCGATCAGCGGCGCGAAGGGAATCCTGATCAACATCAGCGGCGGAAGCGACCTGACGCTGTTCGAGGTGAGCGAGGCGACCGAGATCATCCACGCCGCGGCCGGCGAGGACGCGAACATCATCTTCGGCGCCGTCGTCGACGAGCAGCTCAACGGCGAGATCCGCGTCACGGTGATCGCGACGGGGATCAACGCGCGCGTCGGGAAGGGCGCGGCGGAGCGGGTGGCCGAAGCGTTCCGCGCGGACCCGCACAAGATCGCGGGACCGCGGAGCGAGGCGGCGCGCGCCGACGGCGGGTGGGGCGAGGGGTCGCGCACCGAGCCGGCGCGGTACGAACCGGCGCGAGTCGAGCCGGCGCGAGCGGAGCCCGCGCGGATCGAGCCGACGCGTGCCGAGCCGGCGTACGCGCAGGCGCCTCGGACCGAGGCCGCGCGCGGCGAAGCGCGCTGGACCGAGCCGGTGCGCGCCGAGGCGCGCCGCGAATCGCGCCGCGAATCACGTCACGATGCGTCCCGCCGGGAAACCGTCCGCGCCGGCGACGAGAACGTCCTGCCGTTCGAGGCGGCGCGGCGGTCCGAGTTCGCGACGCCGGAGCCGACGCGCGCGCCGGCTTTCCAATCGGACGCGATGCGCCGCGAGATCATCAAGCCGCAGGCGCCGCGTCGCGACGCCGCGGAGTCGATCGCGCCGCCGCGCCGAGCAGCCGGCCGGCAGAGCTTCCGCGGGATTGACCTGGACGAGCCGACGTTCATCCGCCAGCAGGTGGACTAGCGGAAAAGCGAAACGCGAATCGAAGTCGGGAGGAGACTAAGCCTTCGCGACCGTGCCGGTGCGGATGCAGCGTGTGCAGACGGTGAGGTGTTGCGGGACGCCCTTCACGATGACCTTCACGCGCTGGAGGTTCGGAAGCCAGCGCTTCTGGGTCAGGTTGTGCGCGTGGCTCACGTTGTGCCCGTACTGAACGCCCTTGCCGCAGATGTCGCAGCGTCTTGCCATCTCGACGTCACCACCTTTCGTGCTCAGGAGACCGATGTGCCGAACGAGCAAGCGAAACTAGCAGATGGACCGGGACGTGTCCACTACGTTTTGGCGCTCCGGGGACGCCGCTCCGTGACGCCGAGGCCGGACGTCGTCCTCTACACACGGGTCGGCTGCCATCTGTGCGACGTGGCGAAGGGGATCCTCGAACGGGCGGGCCGGCGAATCGTCTTCGACCTGACGGTCGTTGACGTCGATACGGACGACGAGCTCCGCGCGCGGTTCGGCGACGAAGTGCCCGTCGTATTCGTCAACGGACGGAAGGCGTTCAAGCACCGGCTCGATCCGGCGCTCCTCGAGAGGAAGCTGACCGAAATCTGACGAGCGCCGCGTCGGCGCCACGGTGATGACGAAGGGGCGCCCGCCTCGGATCCTCTGGAACCCCCCGATCCGCACGATCGGGGAGGATGATCCCGAGCGCCGGGCGCCTCGTTTTCTTATCGGGAGGGGCTTGGCGCTCGCGTTCGGCGTGATACGCGGATCGCTCCGTACACGATCGCTCCCGCCGCGAGGTAGAGCGCGGCCGTCGTCAACTCCGCGCGCCCGGGCCGCGCGACGATGACGAGCGCGATTGACGCAGCCGTCGCGACGAGCGGGATCGCCGGTCCCCACGGCAGCCGCCAGCCGGGCGGGCCGGCCGGCCGCCTCTGCCGCAGGACCAGGACCGCGAGGCACGTCGGAACGTACTGGCAGAAGAGTGCGACGGTCGTCACATCGACGAGACGGTTGAAGTCGAGGAAGGCGCACAGCCCGGCGCCCAGGAGCGACGTCAGCGCGATCGCGACGACGGGCGCGTCGGTCCGCCGGCTCCGCGACGCGAGCGCCGCCGGCAAGAGGCGGTCCTCGGCCAGCGCGACGAAGTAGCGCGGAACGACGATCGCGCTTCCCGCGACGTAGCCTCCCATCGAGACGACCGCGCCGACGCCGATCGCCGCGGCTCCGACCGGCCCCGCGAAGATCCGAGCCGCGTCCGCGAGCGGCGTCGCCGAACCGGCCAGCGCGGGATCGGTCCCGACGGCCACGAGCTGCACGAGCGTGTACAGCGCCACCGCCCCGAAGAGCGACGCGAGCACCGAGATCGGAACGGTCCGCCGCGCGTCCGCCGTCTCGCCGGGGGGCACGGGAATCACCTCGAACCCGGACAGGGCGAAGACCGCGATGAACACGGCCGAGGCGAGACCCGAGAATGACGGGAGGGCGGGCGCGGATCCGACCGCGTAAGCGCCGCCCCCGAACAAGAGCGCGCCGCTGACGTGCGGCAACCCGAGCGCGATGAACAGGACAAGCGGAACGAGCTTCGCGACGGAGAAGAGGTTCGACGCGCCCGCTCCCGCGCGAAGACCGGCGGCGTTGAGCGCGCCGAGCCCGAGGACGAACGCGGCCGCCGCCGCGCCCTGGAGCGCCGGCTCGCTGAGCGCCGGCGCGAACGCCGACGCCGCCTGCGCGAGCCCGCGGGCGACGGCGCTCATCCCGAGAACCGCCGACGCGAGCGCCATCCAGCCGACCGCGAACCCGAGCGGCTCGCCGAACGCGGCGCGCGCGTAGACGTACGGACCGCCGGAGCGGTCGAAGAGTCCGGCGGCTTCCGCGAAGCAGAGCGCGATCACCCCGCACAGCGCGCCGCAGACCAAGAACGCGATGATCGACGAGAGCCCCGCGACCTCGGCCAGCCGCCCGGGGAGGAGGAAGATCCCAGAGCCGACGATCCCGTTGACGCCGAGCGCGAGGCAGTCGGCGAGCGACAGCCGGTGCGCCGCGCGCGGGCGCGACTCGGACACGTCCGTTCCTAGAACCCGATCTCCTTGTTGTCGGGAAGGCCGTTCATCTTCACCTTCCCGTGCTTGTCCTCGAACAGCTTGATGTTCCGCTCGAGCGTGTCGAGGAGAGAGCGGGCGTGAATCGGGGTCATCACGATTCGCGCGAAGACCTTCGCTTTCGGCGACCCGGGCAACAGCCGCGCGAAGTCGATCACGAACTCCGACGGCGAATGCGTGATCAGCACGAAATTCGAGTAGATCCCCTCGGCCTCCTTCTCGGGAAGCTCGACCTGAATCCTCTGCGCTTCGGGCGGCCCCTTCGCCTCGTCCTTCATCTGCTCCTCCAATTTTCTGACGGGTTTTGAAAGTTCAGTGAACGATCGCGAGCTTGCCTTCGGCCGTCTCGCCCTGCGATTCGAGAACGAACAGGTACGTCCCCGACGCGACGACTTGCCCGCTCGCGTTCCGGCAATCCCACGCGAGCGGGCTGTCGCTCGCCGAACGCGTCGCGACGAGCGTTCCGGCGAGGTCGTAGACGCGGACGCGAATCGGCGCGGCCGCCGACGTCGCCGCCGCGCTCTCAGTTTTCGGTCTGAACACGAACGATATCGTTCCCTCCCCACCGTCCATGATCATTGGGTTCGGGAACGCGTAGGCCGGGCCAATCCGGATTCCGCCCGCGGAGAGGCTCACCTCGATCGTTTGCCCGGCGCGTCGGATCGAATCGACCTCCGCGCCCGAGAAGACCCCGCCGTGAAGGTCCGAGCTGGGCCGCGTCTCGTGCGTGAAGCGCGCGACTTGACGCGTGCCGGGCCACAAGTCGCTCGGCTCGCCGAGGCGGTCGCGCGTCATGCTGTGGAAATCCTCGCCGTCGGCCTGGACGAGCGTGAGCAGGTGCTCGCTCGGGTCGTTCGAGTCGTTGTTCTGCCGCGTTTCGTCGACGTGCCAGATGACGAGCCCCGACGCGGGGAGGTCGAAATCGTAGTCACGGGACGGCAGACCCGCCTGGCGATTCTCGATCAGAAAATACTCGCCCGTGCCCGGCTTGCGAAGCGTCCAGTCGCGCCCGCCCGCGTTCGCGAGCACGCGGAAGAAGGCGGTCTCGCTGCCGACGGGGGGGGGCGTAGAGTTCGCGGACGCGACGAGGACCGCGCCGTCGATCCGCGCCGGCGAACCGGGGGCCAGCTCGACGGCGATCGGCTCGATCCATCCGAGCTGCGCCTTGCACCACGCACTGAATTGCGCCGGATTCGACGCGGGGCTGTTGTTCGGGAGCCATCCGCCCGTGTCCATGATGTCGAACACGCCGACGGCGCTCTCCTGGTCTCCCGTCTGTCGATCCGTTCGGTAGAGATCCGGGAGCCCGAGAAGGTGCCCGAACTCGTGGCACAAGATGCCCAGCTTCCCCGACTCGGAAACCATGACGTATCCGCCGATTTCTATCCCCGCGACTAGAAACGGCGGCTGGCCGATCGACGCGAGATACTGAGTGAGGTCCGAGCGGTGCGACCAGATGTAGTTCGCGTTGTCGCCGCCGATCTCCTCGGCTCCGAACCCGGAGTGAACGATGATCAGGGCGTCGATTCGGCCGTCGCCGTCGGCGTCGTACGACGGAATGTCGACGACCGGCGCCACGAGGCTCGCGGCCTCCATCACGAGGCCCCAGACGTTTTTCGGGAACGGATCGGTCGCCGGGTTGTACGCGAGCGGCGACGTGTCGAACCCGTGGTCGTCCGTCGTTCCGGAGATCTGGTCGCGGTTGACGTAGTCCTCCTTGAAAGAGAGGTTTGATCGGAGCCAGCCGCTCACGGCGCCGGTCACGTGAAGTTGGCCGTACGAGTTTTCACGATAGTAAGTCGTGAGCGATTTGCCGGTCTCGGCAAACGCGAGTGTCGAGTAGAAATCCGGTGGGTGGCCGCTCCCTGCGGGTTGGTCAGCAAAGTCGATCAACAGGATCAAGGCGCGCAGCTCGCCGGTCGTCCGGATCTCGCCCGCTCGCGCGGGGGCCAGGAGAGCCGGAAATCGGGGGGCGAGGGCGCCGCCTGATTTCGCGGCCGCTTCTCGAAGGTCCGGCCGAAGCGGCATCGTCGCCCGAGCGGGCGGCGCGATCGCGGCGCTCGCGACCAGCGCGGCGATCCACGACGAGAGCAGTAAAGGATGGGCGTTTCGACTTCGATTCAAGGCGGCTCCTTCGCGCGACTCTAACAGGCGGCCCCTGCGGCGTCAAACCGCGGACCGCGCGTAAGTGACCGCGAACAAAAGCATTGACACGCGATCGGGCTCCCGGCTAGCGTTGGGATTCGCAGCGGGCCGGCCGAGCCGGCCGACCCCGCGGCTAGGCTCTGGCGCACTTCGTCCGGGGCCGATTGCTCCCTGCTCGCCGACGCCTGAGGTGATCCCTTCCGTGAACCCCATCGCAGCGCCACGACTCGAGGAGATCATTTCGCGCTTCGGGTCGCTGTCGATTCTCGTCGTCGGCGACTGCATGCTCGACCGATATCTCTGGGGCGCCGTCGATCGGATTTCGCCGGAGGCGCCCGTACCGATCGTCCGCCTCTCGAGTGAATCCGTTCGGCTCGGCGGAGCGGCGAACGTTGCCGCCAATCTCGTGGGACTCGGCGTGCGCGTCCATCTGCTCGGCGTGGTGGGCGACGACACGTACGGCCGCCTTTTCCGCGAGCGGCTCGCCGAACTCGGCGTGGACGACGCCGGCATCGTGACCGACCCCGGCCGCCCCACGACGATGAAGGAACGCGTGCTCGCGCAGAACCAGCAGATCGTCCGGATCGACCGCGAGAGCACCGAACCGATCCCGACGGCGCTCGCGGACCGTCTCGTCGGGAGCGCGCGCGCGCTACTCGACGGCGTCGGCGGCGTGATCCTGTCCGACTACGCGAAGGGCGTCGTCATCCCGAGCCTCTCGAGCCGGATCATCGCGGCCGCCCGAGCCGCGGGCCGGTTCATCGCCGTCGACCCGAAGGTCACTCAGTTCCCGTCCTACGCCGGGGCTTCGCTCGTGACGCCGAACCTGAGCGAGGCGGGCGAGGCGACCGGGGCGCGGATCCGCGACGACGAATCGCTTCTCCGCGCCGGGAACGGGATCCTGTCGATGCTCGAGGCGCGCGCCGTCCTGATCACGCGGGGCGAGCAAGGAATGTCGTTGTTCGAACGGGACGGTTCCGTCACGCACCTTCCGACCGCGGCGCGCGAGGTGTTCGACGTGACCGGCGCCGGGGATACGGTCATCTCGACGTTCATGGCGGCCGTCGCGGCGGGAGCGACGCTCCCCGAGGCGGCGTTCCTTTCGAATCACGCCGCCGGCATCGTCATCCGCGAAGTCGGCGCGGCGGCGATCTCGCGCGATCAGCTCCGCGCGGCCGCTCTCGGCGCGAACGCGTGACGCGGAGCGGTTGATGGGGCGAGTTCTATCCAGAGCGGAAGCCGCGGCGGCGTGCGAGGCCGCGCGTACCGGCGGCCGTCGCGTTGTATTCACGAACGGTTGCTTCGATCTACTCCACGCGGGCCACGTCGCGCTGTTGGCCGAGGCGCGGGCCGCGGGAGATTCGCTCGTCGTCGGGGTGAACGTGGACGCGACGGTCCGCGAGCTGAAGGGGCCGGGCCGCCCGATCGCGCCCGCCGCGGAGCGCGCGGAAATCCTCGCCGCGCTCCGATGCGTCGACCTCGTCGTCCTGTTCGACGAGCCGACGCCGCGCGAGTTGATCGTCGCGCTCCGGCCGGACGTGCTCGTCAAGGGCGGCGACTACGCTCTCGACGAGATCGTCGGCCGAGACGAAGTCGAATCGTGGGGTGGGCGCGTCTTCGCGGTCCCGCTGATGTCCGGCCGTTCGACGAGCGGGATCCTCGATGCCGTGCGGAGGGCCGCGTCGCGGTGACGGCGCCAGTCGGGTTCGCGCGCCGCGCGTGGGGGTTCGTCCTCTTGGCCGTCGCGCTCATTCTGCTCGACCGGTTCCTCCTGATCGTCGCGATGGAGTCGTGGGGAATCGGGGCGCCGGGGAGCGTCTGGACCCGCGGGCCGATGCGGTCGCTCACCGGCGTGTACCACGTTCATTCGAGCTTCTCGCACGATGGCGGGGGAACGGTCGAGGAGATCCGCGAGGCCGCGCGGCAAGCCGGGCTCGGCTTCGTCGTCCTCACGGACCACAACGACCTCCGCGCGCTTCCGAAAGCGACGGCGGATTGGCCCGCGCTCCTCGTCGGCGAGGAGGTCTCGACGAACGGCGGGCATGTGATCGCGCTCGGCGTGACGGAAGAGGTGCGGGCGAAAGGGCCGGAGCAAGGAATGACGGTCGAAGCGGCGATCGACGAGGCCGAACGTCAGGGCGGGTTGGCCGTCGTCGCGCATCCAACTCACCCGAAGGCGCCGTGGGATCGGTCGGCTCGGGATCGAGTCCGCGCGATCGAGGTCTACAACGCCGACGAGGACTGGCGCGACGACGGGATCCTCGACCTGTTGGGGAGCCTCTTGACCTATCCGATCGCGCCGGTCCGCTCGCTCGCGCTCCTTCTCGATCGGCCGACGCGGACGATCGCCCTTTGGGATTCGCTGCTCGCGACGCGCGATGTGCTCGGGCTCGGAGCATGCGACGCGCACGGGCGTCTAGATTTGCCGTGGGGCGGGCGGCTGAGATTCCCGGGTTACTGGGAGGGGTTCTGCCTCGTCGCGAACGACATCTGGCCTTACTGGCAGGGGGCGGTGGCCGACAGCCTCTCCGCGCCCGTTCAGGACCCGTCGGCGACGGTGATGGATGCGCTCGAGGGGGGGCGCGTCAACATCGTGTTCCGCGCTCTGGGGACCGGCACGGGCTTTCTCTTCCAGTTTCGCGGAGGAGGCCGCGCCGTTTGGGCCGGCGGGCGCGTGCGGCTCTCCGCGCCGTGGAGGGGCAACCTGCTCGTGCTGGCTCCGGGAGGCAAGAAATCGATCGTGCGGATCTTGAAGGACGGAAGGCTCTGGCGCCAAGGTCCGGGCCCCGTGCTCGACGAGATGGTGACGGAGCCCGGCGTGTACCGGTGCGAGGTGTACCAAGTCCGGCGGCTTCCGCCGTTCTACCGGAAAAAACAATTCCCGTGGATTTTGTCGAACGCGATCCGGATCGAGAAGGAAGAAGCTGGCGCCCCGCAGCCCGCGCCGGGATCCTAAGGCCGCGATCGGTCGCAATCGAATCGGAGTCGAAGTATCCAGGAAGGAGAATCGAGGATCGGTATGGCACGACGACGCGTGATCATCATGGGAGCCGCCGGGCGCGACTTCCACAATTTCAACATGTGTTACAGGAACGACCCGGATAGCCACGTCGTCTGCTTCACGGCGGCGCAGATCCCGGACATCGACGGCCGCGCGTATCCGCCGAAGCTGGCGGGCGCGCTCTACCCGGACGGAATCCCGATCCACCCCGAGGAGGAGCTCGAGTCGTTGATCCGCAAGCTCAAGATCGACGAGGTCGTGTTCGCGTACTCGGACGTGTCGCACGTGTTCCTGATGCACCAGGCGTCGCGAGTGCAGGAGGCGGGCGCCGACTTCCGACTGCTCGGTCCGCGGCGGACGATGCTCCGCTCGAACAAGCCCGTGATCGCGATCACGGCGGTCCGGACCGGCTCGGGGAAGAGCCAGACGACCCGGCGCGTCGCGCAGCTTCTCAAGGAAAAGAAGCGGAAGTTCGCCGTCGCGCGGCATCCGATGCCGTACGGCGACCTGACGAAGCAAGAGGTCCAGCGATTCCAGACCATCGCCGACATGCGGCGCCACAACTGCACGATCGAGGAGATGGAAGAGTACGAGCCTCACCTGCGAATGGGGACCGTCGTGTTCGCCGGCGTCGACTACGGCAAGATCCTCGCGCAGATGGAGAAGGAAGCGGACATCGTCGTATGGGACGGCGGGAACAACGATACGCCGTTCTTCAAGCCGGACCTGCATATCACGGTCACCGACCCGCACCGGCCCGGCCACGAGATGACCTACTATCCGGGCGAGACAAATCTCAGAATGGCCGACATCGTGATCATCAACAAGGTCGAGTCGGCGCCGCGCGCGGGAATCGACACGGTCCGCAAGAGCGTCGCCGAGACGAACCCCGACGCGTGGGTCGTCGAGGCGGCCTCGCCGATCTACGTCGACAATCCCGACGCGATCGCGGGGAAGCGGGCGCTCGTCGTCGAGGACGGGCCGACGCTCACGCACGGTAACATGAAGTACGGCGCGGGCGTCGTCGCCGCGCGAAAGTGGGGCGCGAGGGAAGTCGTCGACCCGCGACCCTACGTGAAGGGGCGGATCAAGGAGACGTACGAGCAGTATCCGGAAATCGGGCCGCTCCTCCCCGCGATGGGATACGGCGACGAGCAGGTGAAGGATCTCGAGCGGACGATCAACGCGGTGCCGTGCGACGTCGTCGTCATCGCGACGCCGATCGATCTGAGCCGGATCGTCAACATCAAGAAGCCGACCGTGAAAGTTCGCTACGAGCTGCAGGAGATCGGCGAGCCGAACCTGTGGCAACTCCTCGACGAGTTCCTGAAGAAGCACCCGAAGAAGAGGAGAAAATCGTGAAGCTCCACGAGTACCAAGCGAAGGAGGTCTTCGGGCGCGCCGGGATCCCGATCCCGCGCGGAGAGGTCGCGGCGACGCCCGCAGCGGCGGCGGCGGCGGCGCGAGCGATCGGCGGGCGCGTGGTCGTGAAAGCGCAGGTCCACGTCGGCGGGCGCGGGAAGGCGGGCGGCGTGAAGCTCGCCGACGACGCGCGCGACGCGGAGGAGAAGGCGCGCGCAATCCTCTCGCTCACGATCAAGGGGCTCCCCGTGCGAAAGGTCCTCGTGACCGAGGCGGCCGAGATCGCGAGCGAGGCGTACGTCGGCATCATTCTCGACCGCGCGACGCACCGGCCGGTCGTGATGGTCAGCGCGGCGGGCGGCGTCGACATCGAGGAAGTCGCCGCGACGACGCCGGAGAAGATCGTCAAGCTCGGCGTCGATCCGCTTCTCGGATTGCGCGCGTTCGACGCGCGCTACCTCGCGGGCAAGCTCACCTCCGACCCGGCGATCGCGAAGCAGACGGCGGACATCATCGCGAAGCTGTACCGCGCGTTCATCGACGCGGACGCGTCGCTCGCCGAGATCAATCCGCTCGTGACGACGCCCGACGGCCGCGTCCTCGCCGTCGACGCGAAGCTCGTCGTCGACGACAACGCGCTGTACCGCCGGCCGGAAATCGCCGCGATGCGCGACGCCGACGCCGAGGACCCGTCCGAGATCGAGGCGCGCGAGAAGGGCCTTTCGTTCGTGAAGCTCGACGGCGAAATCGGCTGCGTCGTCAACGGCGCCGGCCTCGCGATGGCGACGATGGACCTGATCCAGCATTTCGGCGGCCGGCCGGCGAACTTCCTCGACATCGGCGGGTCGTCCGATCCGTCGAAGGTCGTCACGGCGCTTCGCATTCTGACCCGAGACCCGAACGTTCGCGCGATCCTGTTCAACATCTTCGGCGGGATCACGCGATGCGACGACGTGGCGAAGGGTCTCGTCGCGGCCCTCGCGGAGATGCGGCTCGACCTCCCGATCGTGATCCGGCTGACGGGCACGAACGAGAAGGAAGCGCGCGAGATCCTCAAGGGGATCGGGCTCGACGCAGCGACGGAGATGGACGACGCGGTGCGGCGCGTCGTCGCGCTCGCTTCGAAGGGAGGCGCGGCGTGAGCATTCTCATCGACGAGAAGACTCGCGTCGTCGTCCAAGGGATCACCGGGCGAGACGGATCGTTCCACGCTCGACTGATGGCCGAGTACGGGACGAAGGTCGTGGCGGGCGTCACGCCGGGGAAGGGCGGCTCTCTCGCCAACGGCGTTCCGGTGTTCGACACGGTGCGCGCGGCGGTCGAGGCGACCGGCGCGAACACGTCGGTCATCTACGTCCCGGCGTCGGCCGCGGCGGAGGCGATCACCGAGGCGGCTCTCGCGGGAGTCTCTCTCGTGGTCGCAATCACCGAAGGGATTCCCACGCTCGACATGGTCCGCGTCGCGGCGCATCTGAAGACGACGGGCGCGCGACTCTTGGGCCCCAACTGTCCCGGGCTGATCTCCCCCGGCAAATCGAAGGTCGGGATCCTTCCCGGCCAGATCGCGACGCCCGGCCCCGTCGGTCTCGTCTCGCGGAGCGGAACGCTGACGTACGAGGTCGTCTGGAACCTGACTCGGAGCGGGCTCGGTCAGACGACGTGCGTCGGAATCGGCGGCGACCCGATCATCGGCACCAACTTCCTCGACGCGCTCGAGCTGTTCGAGAAGGACTCCGACACGCGCGCCATCGTGGTGATCGGAGAGATCGGCGGAACGGACGAGGAGGAGGCGGCGCGGTTCGCGGCCGCTCACGTCGGAAAGCCGGTCGTCGCGTTCGTCGCGGGCCGCACGGCGCCGCCCGGGAAACGGATGGGCCACGCCGGCGCGATCATCTCCGGGGGCACGGGCACCGCCGCCGAGAAGGTCGCGGCGTTTCAGGCGGCGGGGATCCCCGTCGCGACAGTCCCGAGCGAGATCCCCGGCCTCATCGCCAAGGCGCTTGGCGCTTGATCGGCGGATCGCGAACGCGCAACGTCACGGCGAACACGACTTGGAGAGAGGGAGGACGAGGAACGGTATGACCCAGCGTACGCTCATGATCGTCAAACCGGACGCCGTTGCGGCCGGGCACACGGGCGAGATTGTCGCCCGCGTCGAGAAGGCCGGATTCACGATCCGGGCCCTGCGAATGACGCGGCTCACGCCGCACCGAGCGGAGACGTTCTACGAAGTCCATCGCGGGAAGCCGTTCTACCCCGGGCTCGTCGAGTTCATGTCCTCCGGCCCGTGCGTTCCGATGGTTCTCGAGAAGGACGGCGCGATCGAGGGCCTCCGGACCTTCATCGGGGCTACGGACCCCGCGAAGGCCGCCGCCGGGACGATTCGCAAAGATTTCGCGACGGACGTCGGCCGGAACGCCGTCCACGCGTCCGACTCCGAGGCGAGCGCCTCCGTTGAGATCCCCTTCTTCTTCGGGACGCACGAGACGCCGTAGCGTCTCGATCGCCCGCGACCGGCTCGGGCAGACGATGACCGAAGAGACGACACTCTCCGGGACGGTCGAGAAGATCGTCTTCACGAACGAGCAGAGCCGGTTCACGGTGCTGCGGCTGCGTCCCGACGGGGAGCCCGGCCTCGCGACGGTTGTCGGCGCTTTCCCCCCCGTCTCGCCGGGTGAGAGCGCGCGGTTTTCCGGCGCCTGGATCCGCGATCCGCGGTGGGGGCGCCAGTTCCAGGCGCGCTCGTTCGAGCTTGCGCTCCCGGCGACTCTCAAGGGGATCGAGCGCTATCTGGCGTCGGGCGTTTGCAAGGGCGTTGGAGGCGAGACGGCGAAGCGGCTCGTCGAGCGATTCGGCGAGAACACGCTCCGCGTAATCGAGGAGACGCCGGAGCGGCTGCTCGAGGTCGAGGGGATCGGCCCTTTCCGCGCGAAGCGAATCCGCGAGGGGTGGGATCGCGAGCGAGGCGTCCGCGAGGTGATGGTGTTCCTGCAGGGACACGACATCTCGCAGCGGCTGGCGCTAAAACTATGGAAGGCGTACGGCGCGCGCGCCGTCGAGCGACTCCGCGACGATCCGTATTCCGTCGCGGAGGAGATCGACGGGATCGGATGGCGGACCGCGGACCGGATCGCGCGCGCCTTCGGAATGGCGCCCGAATCGCCGTCGCGCGTCGACGCGGGGCTTCAATTCCTATTGCGAGAGCGGGCGAACCAAGGTCACACCGGCGCGCCGCGCGAGGCGTTCGAGGCGCGCGCCGCCGAGTTCCTCGAGGTCGATCTCACTGCGGTCGAGGCGTCGTCTGTCCGGTTGCTCGCCGGAGGTCGGCTGCGCGAACGCGACGACGCCGAGCGCGGGGCGATCGTGCTCTTGCCGCAGCTCGACCGCGCCGAGGCGGAGGTCGCGGAGGACATCCTCCGGATCGCGGGCGGGCGTCGCGGTCCGGTCCCCGCCGATCTCGATGCGCGCGTGGCGGACGCGGTGCAGGGGGGCGGCATCGAGCTCGGGGAAATGCAGCGGCTCGCACTCGATGCCGTCTTGCGAGAGCGGATCCTGATCGTGACGGGCGGGCCCGGAACGGGGAAGACGACTCTCGTCCGGAGCGTCCTTCGGCTGCTCGAAGGGCTCGGCCAGTCGTCCGCGCTGGCCGCACCGACGGGCCGCGCGGCGAAGCGCCTTTCCGAGGCGACGGGCCGCTCCGCCGGCACCCTCCATCGGCTCCTCGAATGGGACCCGCGCTCCGGCGTCTTCGGCCGCGCGCGCTCGCGTCCACTCGAAGTCGACGCGGTCGTCGTCGACGAGGCTTCGATGATCGACCTCCTGCTGATGCAGGCGCTCGCCGGCGCCGTTCCGGACGGCGCCCTCCTCCTCCTCGTTGGCGACACCGATCAGCTCCCCCCCGTCGGTCCCGGTGATGTCCTCAGAGACCTCATCGCCGGTGGGATCGGGCGGATAATCCGGCTCGACAAGATCTACCGGCAGGCTGAGCGAAGCGCGATCGTCCGCAACGCGCACCGCGTGAATCGAGGCGAGCTGCCCGACTTGTCCGAAGCGAGCGCGGCCGCCGTCGAGGCCGGTTCGCTCGACGCGTCGCGCGATTTCCACATCGTCGAGTCGAGCTCGGGTGAGCGCTCGCTGGAGCTTCTCCGCTCTCTCCTCACCGGACCGCTCGTGCAGGAACTCGGCCTCGATCCCTTCCACGACGTTCAAGTCCTGGCGCCGATGTACCGGGGGGTCCCCGGAGTCGACAACGTCAATCGCGAGCTACAGGCCTTGCTCAACCCGTCCGGGCGACCCGTTGCCAGCGGAGAGTCGGCGTTCCGAGTCGGCGACAAGGTCATGCAGATTCGGAACAATTATCAGAAGGACGTTTGGAACGGAGACATCGGACGCATCGCCGACGCGGACGCCGAATCGCGCGAGGTCCGAGTCGACTTCGACGGCCGGCTCGTGCCGTACGAGATCGACAGCCTCGACGAGCTGACGCTCGCCTACGCCTGCTCCGTCCACAAGTCGCAGGGGAGCGAATACCGTGCGGTCTTCGTATTGCTCCACGCGGAGCACGCCGTGATGCTCAGGCGGAATCTCCTGTACACCGCGATCACGAGAGGTCGGGAGTGGGTGTTCCTGCTCGGGGAGCGGAGGGCGCTGGCGATGGCAGTAAGGAACGTGCGGGAGGAGGCGCGAGTGACGGCGTTGGCGGTGAGACTACGCGGCCGTTCGTGAAGCGGATCGCGCCGAGGCCGACTCGGTCCCGAACAAAAATAAGAAAGGTGCCTCCCGCGCGTTCATCGTGTCTCGAATCCTCTGGAACCCAGGGGCAAATCGGATTTGTCCCAATTGGATGATTCGAGGTACCGCAAGATCACGATTTTGCAGGCGACACCTTTCGAGGCGCAGTATAGCAGCACCTTTTTTCGGTTTTCAAGCAAGCCCAAAAAACAAAAAAACGAGATCCGCCGGTCCCCTTGCCGGCTCGGCTCGGCTCATCGGGGCCTCGTGGTGCTTGACCGAGCCAGTCCCGTCTCCCTAGAATGGGGCGTTCGTCCGGGCTCCCGGCTCCCGTCGCGCACCCCGCCGGCCCGCCGTAACGCTTACATCTGAAAGGAGAAGAGGGATGTCCCAGTCGAGCCCGGTGCACGTCTCAGACGGCACCTTCGATACCGAAGTCCTTGCGTCACCGGAGCCTGTGGTCGCGGATTTTTGGGCGGAATGGTGCGGCCCGTGCAAGCGGATCGCGCCCGTCCTCGAGGAGCTAGCCAGCGAGTTTGCCGGCAAAGTGAAGGTCGTGAAAATCGATGTCGATTCTAACCAGGAACTCGCGACGCGGTACCGGATCCAGAGCATCCCGACGCTTCTTTTCTTCAAGGGCGGGCAGGTCGTCGATACGGTGATTGGCGCCTACGGGAAGGATGCGTACCGAAAGAAAATCGAAGCTCTGCTGTAGCCCTCCTCGCGAATCGCGGTGAGCCGACTCCTCGCAGGGCGCTACGAAGTCCTCTCGACGCTCGGGGTGTCCGCCGCGAGCGAAGTCTTCGAAGTGCGCGATCGCCTCGGCGGCGCGCTCCGCGCGCTCAAGCTCTTGCGGAGCGTCCGCGGTGAAGCGTGGGGATCACGGCTCCGCGCGGAGTTCGCGCTTCTCTCCGAGGTCTCCCACTCGGGTCTCGTCGCGGTCCACGACTTCGGAATCGCAGACGAGGATCGTCTCTTCCTCGTCATGGATCGCGTCGCCGCGGCTCCGTTCGATCGGGTCGTTGCGGCTTGCCGGGATGTTCGGTGTCTCGAGGAGATCGCCGCTCGCGCTGCCGAGGCCCTGGTCTTTATCGAGTCGGTCGGCCTCGCCCACGGCGATCTCAAATCGGCGAACCTACTCGTCGCGCTCTCCGGCAGCGGCACGCAGCGAGTCGAGGACGTCCGGCTCGCCGATTTCGGGCTCTCCGTTTTTCTGGGCGACGCGTGGGATTCGGCATTTCTGACGGGGACGGCGGAATACCTCGCTCCCGAACGCTTTCTCGGCTCGCGGCCGGACACACTCTCGGACCTCTATAGTTTCGGCGCGACGCTCCGGGCGATCGCTTCCGGCCGCCGTCCCGCGTCCGGCACGCTTCTCGAACTCGCGGCGGCGCACCGCGCGCCCGAAGAGCCGCGGCGCCTCTCGGACGAGCGCCCCGACATTCCCGCGATTCTGGCGCGTGCGATCGACTCGCTGACCGCGCGCGAGCCGCGCGACCGTCCCCAATCCGCGTCGGACTTCCTCAGCGCAATCGGCCGGGCACCCGCCCGCCCCGGAAGCGCGAATCGTCTTTCCCCGGGGGATTTCGTCGGTCGGGACGCTGACCTTGCGGCGGCCGCGTCGGCAGCCGGCGCCGCGATTCGCGAAGGGACGAGAATCGTGCTCGTGACGGGCGAGCGGGGCTCAGGAAAGTCGAGGTTCCTCCGGTCGGTCGCAAGCCGGCTCCTCCTCGACGGGTACCGGGTGATTTGGGCCGGCGGCGAGGCGGGGGAGGAGCTGGCAGCGCTCCTTTCTGCGGAACCCTCCTCCGAGGGAGCCCTCCCAGCTTCGGTCTCGAATTCGGCCACGGGACTCGACCCGATCCAATTCGAGGACCTCGACGCGCTCGGGCTCGAGGCGCGGAGGCGATCCTGGTTCCGCGCGGCGTCCGCGCGATTGAGCGCCCTGATTCCCGATGGACGGGGAGCGATTCTCGCCGACGATGCGGACACGCTGGATCCGGAAACCGCCGCGTTCCTGACGTTTCTTGCCACCCGCGCCGACCGGCCGGGGTTGGCACTCTTCCTCGCGACGCATGACGAAGGCGCCGCGTCCCTTCAAGCGCTCCTCGACGGCGCCCGAAGGGTCCGTAATCTCGAGTCGATTTCGCTCTTGCCTCTCGCCGAGACGGACACGCGACGACTCACGGAATCGATCCTGGGGACCCGGCATCTCCCGGATCGACTATTGGCCGATCTGCGGGAACACGTCGGCGGCAACCCGCTCCTCCTGCACGTACTGCTCCGCGAGCTCGTCCGAGAGGGGGCGCTTGCCTCGAGCGAGCGCGGATGGACGTACCGAGCGGGGGCCGCGTTTCTTGTTCCGAGCGAGGATCTGCCGGAGCGGTCGGAGATCGGCCTCTCGGACGGCGCGCGGAGCATCCTCGTGGATGCGTCGGTGCTTTCGCACCCGTTCGACGTGGACACGCTGATGGCGTTGAGGTCTCGACCTGACGCGGAGATCGTTCGCGCGTTGCGCGAGGCGAGCCGCGCCTACGTTCTCGTCAACGAGGTGGCCCATGATGGGCCTCGCAGCTCGTGGCGCAGCGGGCCGACCCGCGAGCGATTTGGCGCGGCGCTGGATGGAGCGGAGCGCGCGGCTCTCCACCGGCGCGCTCTGGCGCACCTCGACGCGAAGAGACGGTCGGGGAACGGAGTCGCCGAGGAGGAAATGGCCGCCCACGCGGTCGGCGCGGGGGACACGGCGCGCGCGCGGGCGCTCCTCTGGGATGGCGCGGATCGGGCAGTCGCCTCGCTCGCGCTCGGACGCGCGCTCGCGCTTCTTTCGCGCCTCGTCGAGCTGGGCGAGGCGGGTCCCCTCGTGTACGCGCGTCTCGCCCGAGTGGCGACGGAGCTGGCGCGCACCGACGAGGCGATTGCCGCGAGCGACGCGGCGCTCGAGTCGCTCGCCTCAGACTCGGCCGTGCGGCCAGTCGGCTCGCGTGACGACGCGTCCAAGCCTCCCGCCGTCGCTGCCGTTGCTGCTGTTGCTTCCGTCGCCGGCGTTGCTGCCGTCCCTCCAGTCGCCGACGTCGGCCCAGAACAAATGCGCCTGGAACTCCTTCGACTCAAAGCGTGGGCGCTGGTCGCAGCGGGCCGGATGCGCGAAGCGACCGGGTTGCTCGAGCAAGCCTCTCTGCTGGCCGCCCCGGGGCCGCCCGGCGCCGCCGCCCGCGTGGCGATCGCTCTCGACAAGGGATGGGTGTTGACGAAGCACGGCGAGTACGCGGCGGCGGCGGCGTGCCTGCAATCGGCGCTCCGCTCGATCCCTCCGCGCGACCCGCGACGCGCGATCGCATGGAACCGGCTGGCCGTCGCGTTGCTGTACCTCGGCGAAGAGACAAAGGCAGGGCGCCTTCTCGTTCGAGCGCTCGAACTCGTTGACGGCACGGGCTCGGTCACCGAGGCGGCCTTACTCGGAAACATCGCGTTCGCGGAGCGTCGCGGCGGCCGGTTCGCGGAAGCGCTCGCGCATCGCGAGCGGCTCGAGACGATTTGCGCGCGGAATGGCTACGAGCTATTGCGGATCGATTCCGCGATGGAGAGAGCGCTCATCTTGCGCGGCTTGAACCGGCCCGCGGAGGCGCTCGAAGCCGTTGAGTGGGCGATGGGCGAGAACCGCGCGCTCGGTCGCGAGCGAGTCAACGGAGCGCCGCTCCTGACGCGCGGCATCTTGCTCGAGCAATCCGCGAGGTGGCGGGATGCCGAGGAGAGTTACCGGCGTGGCGTGGAGATCCTCACGGAGCACGGGGACGCCGCGAACCGCGTCGTCGGTTGTTACTTGCTCGGCGAGTTGGCGGTCCGCAGGGGTGATTTGGCCACCGCCGAGACGGAGTTCGCTCGCGGACGCGAGATCGCGCGCGAGACTGGCGATCACCAAGGACTCGTTGTCGCGATGCGAAACGATGGATTGCTTCGTCTGGAGAGGGGCGACGCCGAATCTGCACTCCCTCTCCTCATCGATGCCTCGTCCTCGATGGGAGAGGCCGGGTATCAGAGTTGGAACGCCGAGACGCTTGTCCTCGCCGCCGAGGCGCAGACTCGCCTCGGTCGCGTCGACGACGCGCGAGCTTCCCTCGCGGCAGCCACGCAAGCTCTCCGACGCCGACCGAATGCAAGAGCGGATGGCCTCGTGGCGCGCGGGCGCGGAAACGTCTTTCGCGCGAGCGAACAGATCGCCGAGGCGCTCGTGGAAGCGCGTCGCGGCGTAGCGCTCCTTCGCCAAGCCGGTGATCTCTACCAGGTCGCGCGCACCCTCGTCGAAGTCGGCGAGCTCGAGGAGAAAAGCGGGAAGCTGCGCCGGGCTCGCGAGGCATTTGCGGAGGCCCGCGAGATCTTCCTCGCGTGCGGGGTCGAATCTCGCGCGGCCGCGATCGATTCTCGCACGGGGCCAGCAGGATCCGGCGATCCGGAATCGTCGGAAAACTTCGAAGCGATCTGCCGCGTGATGGAAACCGTCGCCGCGATCCGGGAGCCGGACCGTCTGTTGGCCACGATGCTCGATCTCGCGATCGAGCACGTGAACGCGGAGCGCGGGTTCATTGTCTTGTACACGGGCGATGGATCGGGCGAGCACGAAGTTCGGGCCTCCCGCGAAATCGCCCCGGACAATGCCGCCGATCTGGCGCGCCTGTCGCGCCGCATCCTGGCCGCGGCCGGCGCAGGTCCCGCCGCCGTCTCCTCCGAGCGCGCGATCGACGACCCGCGGTTCCAGGATGCCCCGAGCGTTATCGCGCACAACGTCCTCTCCGTGATCTGCGCGCCGCTCCGCGTCGGAGGCCGGATCCTCGGGTTCATCTACCTGGACAATCGCCGGCGGACGACGCGGTTCACGGAGGGGAGTGTGCGATTTGTCGAGGCGTTCGCCGTGCAGGCGGCGTTCGCGCTCGAACGCGCGCACGAGATGCGAAGCCTCGAGACCGCGCTCCGGGGCCCGTGGCAGGATCCCTCGCTGATCGGCAGGAGCCCCGCGATCCAGCGGGTGCTCCAGCTCGTCGATCGCGCCGCCGAGATGGATCATCTGCCGGTCTTCATCACCGGGGAGAACGGGACGGGTAAAGAACTCGTCGCGAGCCTGCTCCAGAAAAAGAGCGCGCGCCGCGCCCGCCCCTTCCTCCGCGTGAACTGCGCCGCATTCAGCGAATCGTTGATCGAGAGCGAGCTGTTCGGTCACGAGCGGGGTGCGTTCACTGGGGCGACTTTCGCTCGTCCGGGCATTTTCGAGCGAGCCAACGGCGGCACACTATTCCTCGACGAGATCGGGGAGATTCCCCAGGGCGTGCAGATCAAGCTCCTCCGGATCCTCCAGGAGCTCACGTTGACCCGCGTCGGCGGATCGAAGGAGATCCGGGTGGACGTGCGGCTCATCTCCGCGACCAACGCGGATCTCGAGCGCCGCGTCGCGAACGGACACTTCCGGCCCGACGTCTTCTACCGACTCCAGGGTCTGCACATTCATTTGCCGCCGCTTCGCGAGCGGTTGTCGGACATACCCGAACTCGTCCGGCACTTTCTCGACGGCTACGAAATCACGTATCGTCGCGGGCCGCTCTCCGTCACCCAGGAGGCGCTCGATCGGCTGCAGAGTTGCGCCTGGCCCGGAAACGTGCGGCAGCTCGAGCGCGAGATCCATCAAGCTCTCGCGCTCGCACTCGCGCACGGCCACCTCATCCGGAAGGAAGATCTCTCCGCGACTGTCCTCAGCGGCGAGGCGAAGGCGCGCGGGGTCTCAGCCAGAACGAACCTTTGGGAGCATGTCGAATACGCGGAACGGGAGCTTCTGCTCGAGGCGCTTCGGCGAGCGGGCTGGGTCAACACGCGCGCCGCCTCGATCCTCGGCTGCACCGAGGGCGCGGTTCGCAAGAAGATAAAGAAGTACCGTCTGATGAAAGACTTATGAGCCTGTTGCGGTCGGCGATAAAGTCGCACAAAAATACGAATAGATAATTTGCATCGTACGTAGTTACGAGTTTGTTGCTCCCCGCGCCTTCCGGGCGATTCGTCTGGGACCAAACCACCGATCGCCTAAAGGATAGGACTTCTCCCGCCGCCACCGTCTCGTCACTCGAAGGCCATTGATTCGATCGGGGGACAACCGGCACTCGTCCGAACGTACGAATTTGGAGTGGTTAAGCTCTCCCAGACGACTGCGCTATTTTCCCCTAACCGATTACGTTCCATAGCGCTATCGGGACGAATCTCTCGATCTTCTCGTTGGCCTCGCGTGTGCGTTGTCGTCTCCCAACGCCGGAATTGACCTGGTGGGCGTTCACCTCCTCCTGAGGGAGGTCAACCCACCGGCCCTTCCCCCCGGCGAGCGGAGGTCCCAACGATGCGATGCGTTCCCGACCCCTCTCGACGATTGTCTTCAAGAGCAATCCGAAGTGAGTCCGATCCTTCAACTTTGCGCGACCCGCAGGCCGGAGCCGTCGGCGCGCGCCTCGCGGTAGGCATCGCCATTGCTTTCGCGTTGGCGATGGCGCTCGCTCCGTCCTCACGGTGCGCGCCGGTCGTTGGCGCCGGCTTCGCGTTCGCCGACAGTTGTGACACCTGTTCGGTGCAGAACAATCCCCCGATCCCGGATCACGAGCCCGGTGGCCCGCACCCTTAGAGCGTCGCACTCAGCGCACGAGCTCCACACCGTTCCGTCGAGTCGCGCGGGCCTCTCCGATCTGGACGAGGACCTGCAGGCTCGGGGGGCGGACCCGGCGCTCCGTCCGCTCCTGCACTCGTTACGGCCCGCCGCGAGGAGCGGAAATCCGATCCTCCTCGTCGGCGAGTCGGGCGTCGGGAAGGAGTTCTTCGCTCGCCATCTCCATCGTCTCCGATGGGGTAGCCCGGCGGGTTTCGTCTCGGTCTTGGCCGTCGGGGTCACCGCGGAGCGACTCGACGACTTGCTCGAGCGGAACCGGACCGAGCCAGGCAGCGGGCACCTTGTCCTTTCGCTCTACGTCCGTTGCGTCGAACTCCTCGGCCCGGCGATTCAAACCCGCCTCGCCAACTGGCTCGAGGCGTCTCGCCGGACGACCCGGCGATTCCCGTTCCTTCTCGCCGGAAGCCAGAGGGACATCGCCGCGCGCGCCGAGCGCGGGGAGTTCGATCCCCTGCTCGCGGAGCAATTCTTCGAATTCGGTCCGCTGCGAGTCCCGCCGTTCCGCGACCGGCGCGAAGACCGCCTGTTCGTCGCGATGGAGATCCTCGCGCGGCTGTCGCGCGAGACGGGGCGTCCGTTGCCTCGACTCTCGGCGCGGAGTTGGGACCGAATCCTCAGGGGGCCATGGCACGGAAACGTTCGCGAGTTGGTGAACGCACTCCGACTGGCCGTCGTGGAGTCGGAGCCTGCGCCGGTCGTCTCGATCGGCACGGCGCGGAGAACGCCATCGTGACGGGCCAGCCTCCGGAGAAGAAGGCGAAGGGAACGAGAGGGGAGGGAACGTCCGGTCAGCCCCCGGAGCACGCCGCGAAGACGCTCCCCGGAGATGAGGAGCTCACGCGTCTCCGATCGCAAGACGGCGTATACGACGCGCTCGTCCGCAACATGGTCTGGAGCTTCGAGTCGAAGGGGCTCGCCATCCGCCATCCGCAACCGGGCGAAAGTCCGAGCCTCGAGGTCGACGGCTGCCTTCCGTCCCTCGCGGCGGAGTCGGAGCGGGCCACGTTCATCCTCGAGTTCGCGACGGCGGCGATGCTTCAACATCCTCACCTGACCGTTCGACTCCAGGCGCTCCAGAAGATCGTCTGGGCGCGCCGGTGGCTCGTCGTCCCGAGCGACGAATGGGCGGAGGCGCGCGCGCTCGTCGCGAATCGCCACCTCAATTGGCAGGTGATCGTCGGCGACCGCTGAGCTGGCAACCGTTCGTGATTCCTGTTGCGTGCCCGCCGCGCGGCCGCTATGGTACCGGCTCCGGAGGGAATCCGATGTCGAGTGCCGCGTCGTCGGCTGCCGCGACCGATCACCAGAGTCCCAAGAAAGACCGCCTCGACCGCTTCTACCGCGAGATCAAGGACTGCATGAAATGTCCCCTCGGCGCGACCCGAACACGGCTCGTCTTCGGATCGGGTAATCCGGAAGCGCGAATCGTCCTGATCGGCGAGGCGCCCGGGTTTCACGAGGACCAAAAGGGAGTTCCGTTCGTCGGCGCGGCGGGGAACCTTCTCAACAAGGTCCTCGCGAACGTCGGACTGAGCCGCGAGGAGATTTACATCGCGAACGTTTTGAAGTGCCGCCCGCCCGACAACCGCACCCCGCTC
>Ga0247727_10001546_pt1 | contig 54331 bp, 40 predicted proteins | sample WisWelCaveWW1625_FD_202498 | JGI IMG/M metagenome (GOLD analysis project Ga0247727, IMG submission 202498) | Biofilm microbial communities from Wishing Well Cave, Virginia, United States - WW16-25 | ecosystem: Environmental > Aquatic > Deep subsurface > Groundwater > Cave microbial mat | place... | reverse complement strand
TCAACGGCCGCGATCTGCGCTCCACCGACAATCTTTACAGCTTCTTCGAGGCCACGGCGGGAAAGTCTGTGCTGCTGCGGGTCGGGCCGAATCCGGCGACCGACGGCTCGCGCGAGGTGACGGTCATCAACGAGTACGCCGGCTCAGGCGGCGACGTGATGCCGTTCTACTTCCGCAAGGCCGGCATCGGTCCCCTGATCGGCAAGACCACCTGGGGCGGGTTGGTCGGCGGCCTCGGCGGCCAGCCGCCGCTGATGGACGGCGGGTTCGTTGCTTCCCCGGCCACCGGTTTCTACAACCCCGGCGGATCTTGGGAGGTCGAGAACTTCGGCGTCAAGCCCGATATCGAGGTGGAACTCGATCCGGCGGCGGTGCGCACCGGCCGCGACCCGCAGCTCGAGAAGGCCGTCGAGGTGCTGCTGACGGAGCTGAAGAAGAATCCGCCGCCGAAGTATCGGCGGCCGCCGTTTCCGAATTATCATTCGGGGCCGGCGCGTCCATCGCAGTAGGGGGAGCTAAACGGCCGATTGGCTCGATCTTCGCCGGCGCCTGGCGGGCTTCACAGATCCTCCGGCCGGAGGCCCGTTTTCTCGGCTAAGACTCTCACTGCGACCGGTCCCAGCGTCCGGCGATCGTGATACGCGAACAGAACGTCAGGCCATTCGGGTCGACTCAGTATTCGGTGGGATCCTCTTTGTCTCTTGATGCTCCAGCCGGTCCTGAGCAAAGCGGCTAGCGCCCGACGAGCCTTGACCGAGGGCCAGTGCTGGGAAGGGTCAGGCGGCAACAAAAGAGACCTGCATTTCGCCGGGCACGGCTTCGCCGTGCTCCAGACGATCCGCAATCAACCGCAAAGCTAACGCCTGCGCGGCCGCCATGGCTTGCTTCCTGGTTCGACCGTAGGCGGTTACTCCCGGGAGAGCGGGAATATCCGCCAGCCAGCGCCCGTCCCCCTCGCGGTAGAACTTCAGCTTGAGGGTGAATCCTCGGCCGGGTGACGACTTCGTCATGTTCCTATCATGCCACAGGCGGGCACGGGACGCGCCGATTCTCAGACGCTGCCGCGAAGGTGGTAGAGGTCCGGTGTGCCCGCCGCTACGCCCAGCAGCTTCACGTAGAAGAACAACTGGTGCTTGTGATTGACGAGGTGCTCCAGGTTGCCGAGGAGAATCGTGAGCACCGGCTCGCCGCCGGGAACAAACACGGTCGGGATCGACCGGGCGAGGTCGGCGTCGGTGAGCAGCGCGAATCCTTCTTCGATGTGCACTAGGTATTCGCGAAGCCGGCGTTGAGTCGTGGCGTTGTCGGCGGGGGCCTTGGTCCCGCGCTGGCGAAGTTCCTGAAAATGAGCCAAGGGTCCCGGGTGCAGCGCATAGAGAGCGGCGCAGAACCCGGCGAGGCTCTCGAGCAGGTGCTCCAGCAACTCGCGCACGGAAAAAGCGCCGCCCGGCACGTCCGGCCGCCAGTCGAGTTTGCCGGGCGGAACCAGGCCGATCAGATGGTCAGCGCGCTCCACCTGCTCGCGCAGCTTGGCGAGGATCAGGGGCGCGTGGGTTGTCTCTGCATCAAGCCGTGACATTGCGGAGCGAGCTACGATCCGACAAGCGACCGGCTACCGAGCCCCGGCTCGGAGGAGAAACCTCCAAACCGTTCTCGAGGATCGCCGGTAGAAGCCGCGCGCTCGCTCACACCACCTGCTCGATCACTCTGCCGTGCACCTCGGTCAGCCGCTCTTTACGGCCCTGGTGCAGGTAGCTCAGCTCGTCCTGGCTGAGACCCAACTGGTGCAGGATGGTGGTGTGGATGTCGCGCAGGTGGTGGGGGCTTTCGACGGCCCGCAGGCCGATGTCGTCGGTGGCGCCGACCACCTGCCCGCCCTTGATCCCGCCGCCGGCCAGCCACATCGTGAAGCCGAGGTTGTGGTGGTCGCGGCCCTTGCCGCCCTGGGCTTCGGGGGAGCGGCCGAACTCGCCGCCCCAGACGACCAGGGTCGAGTCGAGCAGGCCGCGGCGCTGGAGATCGGCCAGCAGGGCGGCGATCGGCCGGTCGGTCTGGGCGGCCATGCGGATGTGATTCTCCTCGATGTCGTCGTGGGCGTCCCATTGCAGGTTGCCGGGTCCGCCTCCGGATACTACACAGACGAAGCGCACGCCCTTCTCGACCATCCGCCGCGCCAGCAGGCAGCGCCGCCCGTAGTCGTCGGTGGGCGCCTGGCCGACGCCATAGAGGTCGAGCGTTTCCTGCGGCTCGCGGGAAAGATCGAAAACCGCCGGGGCCTCGGTCTGCATCTTGAACGCCAGGTCGTAGGCGTGGATCCGCGCCGCCAGCTCGTCGTCGCCGGCCGGGAGGCTGGCCTCGTTCAGGCCGCGGATCAGCTGGAGCGTGCGCCGGCGCTCCTGGAGCGAAACGTTCTTCGGCAGATCCAGGTTGAGCACCGGCCGGCCGCCGGGCCGCAGCATGGTCGGCTGGTAGACGGACGGCAGAAAGCCGTTGGCGTACATCGGCTGGCCGGCCTCCAGCGCCCCTTTGGGGTCGGGTATTACTACGTATGCCGGCAAGGACTCGCTCTCCGAGCCCAGGCCATAGATCACCCAGGAGCCGATGCTGGGGAAGCCGGGAATGACGCGGCCCGAGAAAAGCTGGTACTGCGCCGCCGAGTGCACCACCATATCGGCGTGGCAGGAGCGGATCACGGCGATGTCGTCGATGCGGCCGGCGGTGTGCGGGAACAGATCCGAAACGTCAACGCCGTGGCGGCCGTACTTGCGGAACGTTCGCTTGGTCCCGAGCAGCTTGGCGTCCTTGGCGATGAACTGGTAGTTGGCCTCGCCGAAGCTCGACGGGCGTTTCTGGCCGTGGAGCTCGTTGAGCAGGGGCTTGGGATCGAAGGTCTCGACGTGGCTCGGGCCGCCGGCCATGAACAAGAAGATCACCGACTTGGCCCGGGCCTTCTCCGGCAGGTGGGGCCGTTTCGGCGCCAGCGGATTGAGGCGGGCGGCCCGCAGGTCTTCCTGATACAGCAGGGAGGCCATCGCCAGGCCGCCGAAGCCGCAGAAGGCGTCGCAGACGAACTCGCGGCGGTTGCGCGTCGGGCGAGAGTGTTCCGGCATGGTCAGTCCACGTACAGGAAAGCGTTCAGGTTCCAGACCGCCAGCGCGAACTCGCGCAGCGGCTGGGTTTCGAGGAAGAGCTGTCCGAGCAGCTTCTCCTTGGGTTTCGGGGCGCGCCCGGCCGCCAGCCGGTAGGCCAGCTCGACCTGCGCGGCGGACTCCCCGCCGGCTTCCCGGCGCAGCCGCTCGGCCAGGGCCTCGGCCATGTGATTGGAGAACTCGCCGTTCAGAAGCTCCAGGGCCTGCGGGGCGTGGGTGCTCGACTCGCGGCGCGCGCAGCTGTTCTGGAGGTCGGGCGCGTCGAAGACTTCGAGCAGCGGAAGCCGCAAATTACGCTTCGCGATCAGATACACGCTGCGGCGGTAGTGTTCGGCGCGATCCGGCGTCACCGCCCACTGCGACGGTTTGTAGAGCAGGCCGACGAGCTCGGGTTCCACCGGCACGATCAGGCTGGGGCCGCCCGCTTTGCGGTTGAGCCGGCCGGCCGCGGCCAGCATGGCGTCGCGGATCTCTTCGGCCTCCAGACGCCGACGGTTGAACCGCCACAGCAGCTTGTTGTCGGGGTCTTTGGCCCGCGCCGCGGCGTCCTGCGGCGAGCGGGAGGCCTGCCGGTAGGTATTGCTCAATAGGATGAGCCGGTGCAGCCGCTGGAGCCGGAAGCCGCCGTCGACGAAATCGTTGGCCAGCCAGTCGAGCAGCTCCGGGTGGCTCGGCCGGTGGCCCATGTTGCCGAAGTCGTTCGGGGTGGCGACGATGCCGCGGCCGATGTGGTAATGCCAGACGCGGTTCGCCATGACGCGGGCCGTCAGCGGATTCTCGGGATCGACGATCCAGCGCGCCAGGCGGCCGCGCGGCGAGCCGGTGTCGGGCGGGAGCTCCGCGGCGCCGTCCGGCAGCAGCACGCCGAGGGGCCGCATTCCGACGCGCTCACCCTTGCTATTGAATTCGCCGCGCCCCAGCACGTGGATCGGCGTGGCCTTGGCGGCGTCGTTGGCGACGCTGTAGAGCGCGGGCAGAGGCTCCGGCCGGCGCGCCTCGGTTTCCTGGAGTGTCTTCTCGAGCTCGCTTCGCGGCGGCCCCTTTAGCCCCTTCATCGCCGCCTGGATCTTTTTCATTTCCTGGTTGACCGCGTCGGTTGCCGCCTTCCAGCCGGCCTGCTCCTCGGGCGACGCCACCGGTATGTCTTGCTCATGCGTGGCGGCGAAGTAGGCCTGCACGCGGTAATAGTCCGCCTGGCGGATGGGATCGAACTTGTGGTCGTGGCAGCGGGCGCAGCCGAGCGTCACGCCGAGGAGCGCGGAGCCGACGGCGTTGGTCATCTCGGTGAGGACCTCGTTGCGGCTGCTGGCGACCTCCTGGTTGCCGGCGTTCTTGCGCAACGGGCCGAGGCGCTGGAAGCCGGCGGCAACGCGCGCCTCGGGATCGTCGGGGCGGATCTCGTCGCCGGCCAATTGCTCGAGCAGGAACTGGTCGTAGGGCTTGTCGGCGTTAAACGAGCGGATCACGTAGTCGCGGTATCGCCAGGCGTCGCGGCGGTGCGTGTCGTACTCGAAGCCGTCGCTCTCGGCGAACCGCACTACATCCAGCCAATGCTGTCCCCAGCGCTCGCCGTAGTGCGGGCTGGCGAGCAGCCGGTCGACGAGCTTGGCGTAGGCGTCGGGCGATTTGTCGTTCACGAAAGCCTCGACTTCGGCGGGCGCCGGAGGCAGGCCGGTCAGATCGAACGAGACACGGCGGAGCAGCGTTCGCCGGTCGGCGGGCGGCGCCGGGCGCAAGCCGGCTTTCCTCAGGCTTGCCAGGATGAAGGCGTCGACCGGCGTGGCGACCCAGGCGCGATCCAGCGCCGCGCTGAAGGCGGGCGGCTGCGGCCGCGCCCGCTTCTGAAAAGCCCAGTGCCGCCGCTCGACGGCGGTGTAGTCGGCCGCCCAGAGCAGGGGCAGGGCAGCAATCGCAAGCAGGGCGAGTAGGAGGCGCACTGCAAGAAGTATATACCCGAAATGGGGGTTGGGGGGCGGGGGATGGGGGATGGGCCGGCGCAACGGGATCTTCCCTAGTAGTACAGAGCCTTTGGGATACCCAGGAAGCGCCGCAGCGGGGCTTCGAGCGCGGGGACACAGGCGATGCAGTTGCCGCCGCGGGCGCTCGAGCCGCCGTCGAAGTTGACGAAGCGCGCGCCGGATTCCTCGAGGATCACTTTCAGCGCGGCTAGGTCCCAGACTTCGGCGGCGGGCTCGATCCAGGCTTCGGCGCGTCCGGAGGCCACCATCATGGCGTCTAGGCAGCCGCCGAGACTGCGCACCGCCCAGAACTCCGCCAGCCAGTCGACCAGACGTCCGGCGTACGGCCGGCCGGCGATGTCGTTCAGGCCCGTGACGCACAGCACGGCGCGCGCGGGTTCCGTGATTGCCGAAATCGCGATGCGGTCGTCGTTGCGCCAGGCGCCCGAGCCTCGGCTGGCGAAGTACATTTCCCCGCGCTCGGGCATGAAACAAACGCCGGCGGCAATATCGCCATCGGTTTCGAGCCCTATCAGTACGGCCCAGGAGCCGTTGCCGCGCAGGAAGTCGCGCGTGCCGTCGATAGGATCGATGATCCAGCGGCGGCCGGAGCGCGGCTCGCGGCGCGCGCCTTCCTCGCCCAGCAGGCCGTCTTCGGGAAACGCCTCGGAGAGCGCGGCGGCGAGGAGCTGCTCGCACTCGCGATCCGCCGCGGTCACCGGCGAGGCGTCGGCCTTGGCTTCGGCAGCGAGACCGCGCCCGCGCAGGCGCAACGCGAGCTCGCCGGCTTGCCGGGCGGCGCGGCGCGCCACCTCCAATTCCTTCTCCAGGTTCATGCCCGGCGCCGCGCCCGCCACCGCGCTTTCCCGTACTCGTCCGGCCGCAGCTCGCCTTCCATGGTGTCGCCCGCGAGCCTGCCTGTAAAGACATAGCTCAGCGTGTCGCCTTCATAGCGCAGCGCGCTGCGCAGCCGGACCTCGACGCCGCTCACCGTTCCGGTGATCTCTCCTTTGACCAGGCGCGCCTCATGCGTGCCCCAGACGCGGTGGCCGTCGTGCTGGAGGAGCAGGGTGTGCCGTACCGATCCTGAGACAAACTGAAGGTCGACATCCCAGCGGCCCGCGACGGAATGGGCCGGGGCCGCCAGGGCTGGAACCGCTCCCGTCCCGGCGGCCTGGCGGAAAATGTCGTACAGCCGCGCCGCGACGCGCTTCTCGTCCCCGGGCCGCATCGAGACCGCGCGGATGCGGAAGGAGTGCTCGCCTTCGCGGGCGTGCGACATGATGCGGGGCTCGCCCTCGAGCAGCCGCCGGTGGAGCTCGGGTCCGTTCAGCGCGAACTTTTCCGGATCCCACGATACGCGGAGGATGGGGTACGGGCTGTCGCCCTCGGGGGGTCGCACCTCGGTCCGGATTCCGGACAGCCGCGTGAGCGTCTCGCCGATGTGGGCGTACCAGCTCTCCCACTGGCGGAATTCCGCCTGACGGTCGCGCCTGGCCGACCACGCCTCGACCGCCGCGAGCAACCCCATGATCTCTTCCTTGCCCACCTTCATCCCGCGCCCCAGCGCATGGTGCGGCGCGCTGTTCCACCACGCGGCTTCGATCAGGTCCTGGCGGCCGATGAGCAGCCCGGCGCACTGCGGCCCGCGGAGAATCTTGCCGCCGCTGTAGGCGACCAGGTCGGCGCCGCGGCTGAGGTAGGGATCCGGGCGCGAGGGCGCTTCCGCCGCCGCGTCCACCAGAACGGGCACGCCGGCTTTGCGTCCTGCTGCGACCATCTCCTCGAGCCGGATCTTGCCCGCCGCCTCAGCTTTGCCCAGCACCGAGATCATCGCCGTGCGGTTGCGCAGGGCGGCGTGAAACTCCTCCCGCGTATCGACCTCGACCATCTTGACCCCGACGGCCCGAATGGCCTGGTCGTACTCGTGACGCGACTGCCGCGCGACCACTACCTCGTTCTTCAACCCAGTGGTATCCGGCAACTGGCGCATCTTCTCAGGATCGGCCCCGGCGACGCAGGCCGCGGTCGCGTGGGTCAGTGCCGCGGCGGCGCCGGCCGTGACGATCGCCGCCTCGCAACCGAGCAGCTTCGCCAGCCGCGCGCCGACTTTTTCCATCAGCTCGTCGATGTTCACCGAATAGCGGGAGGCCTCCTCCATGGCCGCCCGGACCTCGGGCAGCACGAGGGCGCCGCCGTTGATGGTGTAGGTCGCGGTGCAGTTGATGAACGGACGCACGCCGATGCGGGTGTAGACGTTGTCCGCGATGCTTGTCGCCGCGCTAGGCGCCGCCGTGCCGCCCGGCGCGCCGAGCGCGCCCGCCGCCGCCCCAACCCGAAACATTTCCCTGCGGCTGATGTTTTTTGCGCTCATGGCCTTACCGTATTCGCAATCTAGGGGAATGGTACAGCCACACGCCGACCCCTGTCCAGCGCCGGAGCGCTCGGACTGCGAATCGTCGCGGGCCTGAGCCGCTGGCTAGAAGTTGAACCGCAGCGCGAGCTGAATCTGCCGCGACGTGCCGGTGCCGACCGTGCGGTTCAGCGGGCTGTCGACAAGGCCAAAGCTAGCCGGCGAAGTGAGGGCCGTGCCGGGGTTGCCGGCCTGGGTCCGATCGAACAGGTTGAAGGTTTCGATGCGGACGACCAGCTCCTTGGCCTCGACAATGCGAATCATCTTCTGAAAAGAGAAGTCCACCTGCGCCTGGCCGGGGCCGCGGCCGATGTGACGCCCGAGGTTGCCCCAGGTTCTGCTGGCCGGAATGGCGAAGGCGGCCGGGTTGAACCATTGGGCGAAGGTCGAGCCGCCCGCTGGGTAGATCGAGACGCCGGGAACCAGGTTGGGCCGCGGGTCCCGGCTGTTGCCGTCCGGAAGGTCGTTGGAGCTGCGCGAGATTGTGATGTTCAGCGGCCGTCCCGTCCGCATCGTCCACATGCCGCTCATTTCCCAGCCGCCCAGGACCTTCGAAGCCGCCCCCGTGCTGAGCATCCGCTGGCCGGGGCCAAAGGGAAGCCGGTAAACCCAGTTGCTGCTGATCGTGTGGCGGACGTCGGTTGAACTGTCGCCCCGGTCGCAGTGCCGGCACTCCTGATCCTGTGGCCGCAGCCCTTCGCCGCCGCCGGTGGCCCCGTCGTTGATGGAGTGCGACCACATGTACTCGGTCCCCCAGGTCAGGCCGCGCGTCGCGCGCCGGTGCAGCGAGAACTGGAGGGCGTTGAAGTTGCTCTTGCCGTCGTTCCGCTTCTCGTCAATGCGGCCGAAGGTCGGCAGCGGGCGCACTCGGGTCACAGGGTTCAGGACGTTGATGTCGACCCGGTGTGTCACTTTGCTGGCTGAGCTGCCCACGTAGCCCATCTGCGTAACGAAGGCGGCCGGCAATTGCTGCTGAATCGACAAGCCCCACTGGGCGCTATAGAGGTCGCGGCGGTCGCGCTGCAACGAGCGCGGCGTAATGCCCGTCGTGCGGGCCTGGCCCAGGAACGGCGTCACCGGGAAGGAGAGGCCGGGCGCGTCTGCCGCGGTCAGCGAGAAATTGTCGGACGCATTGTCCAGCGCGGCGTTCTGGTCGTCGATCTGCCCGGGGCCGTGATAGATGCCGGCGCCGGTGCGGATCACGGTCTTACCCTTCAGCGCCTTGGGCGACCAGGCAATGCCGAGGCGCGGATCGAAGTTGTTGCGATCGGCGTCGTACCAGGGGCCGGGCGGGCAGAAGCCCCGGCACCCGTGGAAGTCGAAAATCCGGTAGCGGTTGTTCGCTTCCTTGTTCACCGAGTAGTACTCGTAGCGCAGGCCCAGGTTCAGCGTGAGGTTGGGGCGCACCTTGATGTCATCCTGCACGTAGCCGAAGTAGTACCACTTGCGCGTGCCCAGCACGTCATTGCCGGTCCCGATGGCGACGCGGTCCACGCGATTGGCGAGCAGGTCGGGGCGGCTGGCGTAGGTCACCGCCAGGTCGTCGTAAGCCGGGTCGGCCACGTTGACGTGAGCGCGGCGAATCTCGCCGCCGATCTTGAGCGTGTGGCGGCCGCGAGTGATGGCCAGGTTGTCGATCAACGAATAGGAAGTGCCGGTTTCAATCAGCAGGTTCGAGCTGTTCAGCGTCGTGAAGCCGGACACCGCGATCGACTCGGCAAACGGGGCAAAGCTGAAGCGATTCAGCGCCGAGCGGTTGAAGCCCGCCTTGGTTTCGTTCAACACCGTGGGCGAGAAGACGCGCTGGAATTGCATCGCGAAGTTCGAAGGCCGGAAGAAGCTCTCCGTCCGGTCGCCCGGGATCACTGTGCGGGGCGCCACGATCAAGCCATCGTCTATGTTGTAGCGCGCGAAGAAGGTGTTGTTATCGCTGAAGCGATGGTCGATGCGCAGCGTGCCGGCGTCTTCCCGCGATGTCCCGAGGACGTCGAAGACGGCCCGGTCAATGTCGGCATTAGTGCTCCGTTCGGTGCCCGCCGGGTAGGCGTCCACAATCCGCCGGACGGCCGGGGTGGTCGCCCGGGCGCGGAAGGCCGCGCTGGGCACGTCGTTGCGGAGCGTCGAGCTGACCCGCTGGCGCAGCCCTTCGTAGTTGGCGAAGAAAAAGGTGCGGTTCTTCAGGATGGGGCCGCCCACGCTGCCGCCGAACTGGTTCAACCGGAACGGCAGCTTGGAAGTGTCGAACGGGTTGCGGGCATCGATAACGTCGTTGCGGACGAATTCAAAGATGCTGCCGTGAAACTCGTTGGTGCCGGATTTCGATACCAGGTTGATCTGCGCGCCGGCGCCCCCTCCGGACTCGGCCGAGTACAGGGTGGAGTTCACCCGGAATTCGGCGATCGAGTCGGTTGAGATAATCAGGCGCAGGGCGGACTCCTGGCGCGGGTCCTTGACACCGGTGGCGTCCAGGCCGTCGAAGGTCCAGTTGTTGTCATCGACCGCGCGGCCCAAGAAGCGGATGGAGCTCTGGCTGCCGGTGCCGGTGTTGATAGCGCCCGGCGCCATTAAACTCAGGCCGGCCCAGCCACGGCCGTTCAGCGGAATCTCCCGCATCTCCCGCGTCCCGATGACCGTCCCCAGCGTGGCCGTGGCGCTTTCGAGCGCCGTGGTGACCGCTTCCACGCTCACTTGCGTCTCGATGCCGCTCACCTCGAGCTGTACGTCGAGCGCCCGGGTGTCCCCGACCCCCAGGCGCACGTCCCGGATGGTGACCGTCTTGAAGCCAGAGTGCGAAACCGTCAGCCTGTAATTGCCAATGGGCAGCGAAGGCATGGTGTAAGCCCCCGCCGCGTTGGTCTCGACCTGCCGGCGCAGTCCGGTGTCCGGCAAGACCACTTCGACCTTGGCGTTCGGCACCACCGCGCCCGTGGGGTCGGTGACCGCCCCCACCAGCGTCGCCCGGTCCACCTGCGCCACCAAGGGACACATCACCGCACACAGACAGATCAATGCGAGGGTTCTCATGACTTCCTCCCGTGGCTGTCATGATCATAACACCAACGCACGGCGGCCGGATCAACTCGCTCCGGAATGTCCTGCGTGTTGCGGTTGAGGGTCGCTTGCTTTTTCCGCCACGGTGAGAGTAGAGTTAGTGGTACCTTCATTCTAGTTAGAAGGCTGCGCCGTGGATTGCCCGGAGTGTAGTTCCCCCAACCCGCCTGAAGCCAAGCGCTGCCAGAAGTGCGCCGCCTCGCTCGACCAGTCGGGCGGGCTGACGACGACCGGCGGTGGAATGGCCTCCGGCTGGTCGGTGCCGGCCCCTGGCGCCGAAGGCAGCGGCCCGGTCCGAACGCTGGCCAATCTCCAGCCCGGCGCGATGCTGGCCGAGCGCTACGAGATCATGCAGTTGCTCGGCGAAGGCGGCATGGGCGCGGTGTTCAAGGCCAAAGATCTCGAGCTCGACCGCATCGTCGCCCTCAAGGTGATCCGGCCGGATCTGGCCGGCAAGCGCGAGGTGCTGGAGCGCTTCAAGCAGGAGCTGATCCTGGCCCGCAAGGTCACGCACAAGAACGTCATCCGCATTTTCGACCTGGGGCAGGCCGAGGGCATGAAGTTCATCACCATGGACTTCATCGACGGCCAAGATCTGAAGGGCATGATCCGGCAGAAAGGCAAGTTCGAGCCCAAGGAAGCGGCCGCGATCATGCGGCAGGTCTGCCAGGCGCTCGACGCCGCCCACACCGAGGAGGTGATCCACCGGGACCTGAAGCCGCCCAACATCATGGTCGACAAGCAGGGCAAGGCCTCGGTGATGGACTTCGGGATCGCGCGGTCGCTGGTGGACGCCGGGCTGACCATGACGGGCGTGCTCATGGGTACTCCTGAGTACATGTCGCCGGAGCAGGCCCAGGGCCAGAAGCTCGACGCCCGCTCCGACCTCTATGCCATGGGGCTGATCTTCTACGAGATGCTGACCGGCAAGAACCCCTTCAAGGCCGACAGCGCCATGGCCACATTGCTGAAGCGGATCCAGGAAACCGCCAAGCCGCCGGCCGAGGTCGATCCCAACATTCCGGGCCCCATCAGCGACCTGATCGTCAAGAGTTTGGCCAAAGATCCCAACGAGCGCTATCAGACCGCGCAGCACGTTCTCGACGATCTGGAGACGTGGATGGGGACGCGGCCGGTCACCGGCGCGATCGTCGCCCCGCCGCCGACGCTGCTGGCGTCGCTGCGGCACTGGAAGTGGGCGGCCGCGGGGCTGGGTGTGCTGGTGCTGGCGGTGGCTGGGGCGCTGTTTTTCCGGGAGAAGACCAAGCCGGCTGCCCCCGCCCAACAGAAGGTCGTCACGCTGCTGGTGGCGGATTTCAAAAACGACACCGGCGATCAGGTCTTCGACGGCACGCTCGAGCCGATGGTCACGATAGCGATGGAGGGCGCTTCCTTCATTACCTCCGTCAACCGCGCCGAGGCGCGCATCGTGGGCCGGAAGCTGCAGCCCGGGGCCGCCAAGATGGACGAAACTTTGGCGCGGCTGGTGGCCGTCAGCCAGGGTATCCATGTCGTAGTGACTGGGTCGATCGCGAAATCCGGCGATGGCTACGCGGTTACGTTGAAGGCCCTGGACGGAGCCACCGGCAAGGAGATCGCCGCCCAGGATACGACGGCCTCGAATAAGGAAAAGGTCCTCGCCACCGTGAGCAAGCTGGCCGGACCGATCCGCAAAGCGCTGGGGGACGCCACGCCGGAGTCGGTGCAGATCGAGGCGGCCGAGACTTTCTCGGCCGGCTCCCTGGAAGCTGCGCACAGCTACGCCAAGGCCCAAGACCTGCGCTCCGCCGGCAAGGTGGAAGACGCCATCAAGACCTACCACGAGACGGTAAAGCTCGATCCCAAAATGGGGAGCGCCTACGCCGGCCTGGCCATCGCGCTAGGCAACTTTGGCCAGCGGGCGGAGGCGGAGAAAAACTTCCAGCTGGCGCTGGCCAACATCGACCGCATGACCGATCGAGAGAAGTACCGCACGCGCGCCGGGTACTACCTGGCGGTGAAGAACCCCGAGAAGGCCATTGAGGAGTTGGGCGCGCTGGTCAAGCAGTATCCGATCGATTGGGCCGGGCTGAACAATCTCGCCTACGCCTATCATCTGCGCCGGGACATGCCGCGCGCGATCGAGGAAGCCCGCCGGAGCCTGCAGGTTTACCCGAAGAGCATGCTGGCCCGCAACAACTTGGCGCACTACCTCATGTACGCGAGCGAGTTCGCGACGGCCTTCAAAGAGGCCGCCGTGGTGCTGGAGCAATCCCCTTATATCAAGTCGTATCTGGCCCAGGCGCTCTCGGAGCTGGCGCAGGGCCGGGTCGCCGAGGCCGCGCAAGTCTACCAGCGGCTGGAAAAGCTTGGCACGCTGGGGGCTTCCTACTCGGTCCAGGGGATGGCCGGCCTGGCGCTCTACGAAGGCCGGCTCAACGAGGCGATCAGCCTGCTGGAAAAGGGTGTGGAGGCGGACCTGGCGAACAACAACCCCGCCGCCGCCGCTAGAAAGTTCTCGGCGCTGGCCTACGCCCACCTTACTCTGGGCCGTAAACCGCAGGCGCTGGCCGCGGCCGAGCGCGCCGTGGCCTGGAACAAGGACCCCAGCGTGCTGTTTCCGGTGGCGCGCGTTTACCTGGGGCTGGCCCAGGAACCGAAGGCCCGGGCGCTGGTGGCGGAGATGGCCAAGCGTTTTGAGCCCGATCCGCAGGCGTTCGCCAAGCTGATCGAGGGCGAGATCCTGCTAAAGAAGGGCAGCGCGCGGGAAGCGCTCACCGTGTTTCAGGAGTCGATCAAGATTTCCGACACCTGGCCGGCGCGCTTCAACCTGGCGCGGGCCTATCTGGAGCTCGGGGCGTTCACCGAGGCGGACGCCGAGTTCGACCGCTGCCTGAAGCGCCGCGGCGAGGCCACCGAGGCCTTCCTCGACGAGGTTCCTACCTATCACGAGTTTCCTCCGGTCCACTACTACTTGGGTCGCGCCCGGGAGGGATTGAAGAGCGCCGGGGCAGCCGAGAGCTACAAAGCGTTTCTGGCCATCAAGGAAAAGGGGGATCCCGATCCCCTGGTCGAGGACGCTCGCAAGCGAGTGGTGGGCCGGTAGCCGCTACTGTGGTGTCCCGCTATAGGATTTGACAACCGCTCCCTACGGTCGCGGCTCGGAAGCGTTACTGAGCCGCGACCGGAGGGAGCGGTGGCTGGAAACTCCTACTTACCGGCCGCCCCGCTATTGCAGCAGAACCGCCGTCTTCCTCGAGACGCCATCGTTGTGCAGCACCTCGACCGAGTAGCAGCCCGTCCCGGTGGCGTTCGCCGTCGAGGAGTCCCAATTGAACAGGTACCCGCTCGAGTCGGTGCGCAGGTCGCTGCCTCCCGTGGCGCCCGTAGCCGGCGAGTACAGGACCGCCTCGAAGGCGCCCGCGGCCGAGACCGCGCAGACGCCGCCCGAAGCCGGCGTCGGCCCCTTGCTCTTGATCGACGTGACCGTCGCGACGTTCAGTATCAGGGCGCTGTTGGCGTCTTGCAGCGTCCACCGCAGCGTCACGGCGGCCCCCAGGTTTTTCGAGCCCCAGAAGCCATTCAGCGGGAAGCTCGTGCCGACGAAGGTGTAGATGACGTTGTAGTTGTTGGTCGTCGGTGTTGAGACGTTCCCGGCGTTGTCGGTGGCCGTCACCGTGAAGACCTTGTTTTGCCCGACCGTGCTAGTGGAGAAATTTGAGCCGTTGGGCACGGTTCCGGCGCAAGTCAGAATGCCGGACAGCGGATCGCTGCAACTGTAGTTGGAGGCAGCGGCCTCGTTGAGAATGTAGTTGCCGCCATTCGCCGGCGCTGTGATCACCGGCAACGGAGGCGCCGTCTTGTCGATGTTGATGCCCGTGACGCTGCCGTTGCTAGTGTTGCCGGCGTTGTCCGTACAACTGGCGTTGCGGGACTGCCCGGCGCCCTCGATGCTGACCACTTGCGGGGTCAGCGGGCCGGCGGCCACACCGGACGTGGCATCGATGCACGTGAACAGGGCCGAGACGTCGGTGTTGTTCCAGCCCTGGGCGTTGGGGTCCGGCGTGCGGCTGCCCGAAATCACCGGCGCCGTCTGGTCGATCTTGATCACCGCGGTGGTCACGTCCCCGCTCGACAGCCCGGCCCCGTTGATCGCCGAGCAGGTCCTTGTCGTTCCAATGGTGTCGACGCTGATAATCTCGCTACTGCCGTTGCTGCATCCGGTCGAGGAAGCGATCCCCGACTCGGGATCGGTCACGCTCCAGGTGATGGTTACGGATCCGCGACACCAGCCGTTGTCGCCCGGCGTGGCACACGTGAGCGTCGGCGTGACTACCGGCGGGGTGTTGTCCAGGATCACCGTGAGATCCCTCTCGGCGCTCTGCTTCGTCCCGTTCGGGAAGGTGTTCAGGCTGGAGGAATCCTCTACCCTTACGCGCAGCGAGAACACGCCGCCGGCAGAAGGGCCGGAGGTGATGCCCGCGGAACTCACGCTGAAGCCGCTGCCTGCTGGCGTCTGGGACACCAGGCTCCACGTGAGTGGCGCGATGCCGCCCGACGCGCTCAAGCCCGCTGAATAAGGGGTGGGGGGCGTGCCCAGCGGCAGCGATGTCGTGGTGATGACCAGCGGATCGCCGACGCGGACCCTCAGCGTCTGGGTGCTGGTGCCCAGCCTGGGCTGGGTGGCGTTGGGAGTGTCATTGGCCTGCGCGGTGAAGTCTGTGCCGAGCGAGGCGCTCAGCGGCGTGCCGGCGATGACGGCCGTCGTGCTGAGGCTCAGGCCGTTGCCGACCGCGAAGGGACCGCCCAATCCGGTGCACGGTCCCGGCGCCAGGCAGAACTTGATGAGGCCGGTGCCGCCGATGGTCTGCAGCGTGGTGGCGTAGGGGGTATTGGTGATCCCGTCGGGCAAACCGAGGGTAGTAATAGTGACGGTGGCGGCCGGGGTGGTGGCCCCCCCCAGCGCGTCGGCGGTGTTGACCGACTGGGAGCCGCCCACGGTGGTCAACTGGGAGTCGGCGGTGGTCTCCTGGAAGATGGGGCCGGAGACGGTGGAGGCCTGCACGGTGACGAAAGATTCCGGCTTGTCGATTCTGAGCGAAGCGCCGCCGCCGGCGGTGTAACAGGAGTGATCCGGGCCGGGCGTAAAGCAGCGCAGCGTGACCTGGGCCTCTTCGCCGGGGGCCAGCGACACGGTGGCGTTGGCCACATCGGCGTTGGCCACGTCGGCGCTGGTCAGGCCACTGGCCGACGTGAACGTGGGGTTCGTAATGTTGGCGAGCACCAGGTTCAAAGCGGAGGTTTGCGGCGTGCAACCACCCCATCCCGAAGCGGCCGGCTTCTTGACGCGGCGGTGGACGATGAGCTGAAACTTTACGCAGCCGACGGGACAGGCGGGCTGGCCGGCGGTCCCGCAGTTGTTGGGCGAGCAGCGGTTCACGGCGCCCTTGAGGAACAGCTTGGTGTTGAAGGACGCGGAGGTGTTCCCGGTGTTGGTGAGGGTCCAGTTGGCGTCATGCGGGGCGCTGGCGACATCGGCGCTGGCGACGTCGGCGCTCGAGACGTCGGCGTTGGCGACGTCGGCGTTGGCCACGTCGGCGTTGGAGACGTCGGCGTTGGCGACGTCGGCGCTCGAAACGTCGGCGCTGGCGACATCGGCATTGGCGACGTCGGCGCTCGAAACGTCGGCGCTGGCGACATCGGCATTGGCGACGTCGGCATTGGCGACGTCGGCGCTGGAAACGTCGGCGTTACCGAGATCCGGGTTGTAGACCTCTGCTGTGGCTACATCGGCGTTGGACACATCGGCGTTGGAAACGTCGGCATTGACCAGAGGAGGATTCGCCACGTCGGCATTAAAGGTGACCGACCCGGTCGGGCCGCTCGGCGCGCCGCCAACCAGTTGCTGTACGGTTACGCCGACCCGAGCGTTGGGATCGGTCGAGGTGATGTAGACGGAGCGGGAAACTTTCGAGCGCGCCGCCACGTTGACATCGAGCGTCGCCAGAGGGAACGGAAATCCGACCAGCGGGAACTGCGAGAAGGAGGCGACGCCGCCGGTCGGCTGATTCGTGATCGTCAGACGGAAGGTCTGTTGCGTCCGGGTTGTGTTTTGGACCCAAACCGCAAAGGCGCGCTGGTAGAGCGTGCCGGTGCCGGGGATCGTCCCCAGCGGCTTGTCGTTTCCGGGCGAGCCCACCGTGAAGCCCAGGGTCAGGCGCGAGGTGTAGGGATTCTGGTTGCGAAGGCCCGACTGCAACGGCGCGCAGGCCGGCCTGGTTGTGCCGGGGGGGCAATCGGTGGTGTTGGAACAGAACAGGCTGGCGCCGCCCGAATTGGGCTCTCCGTTGGGGTTCGCCACCGGCGTGAAGACCGTCCAGTCGGCCGTGGGAGCGGGACCCGTCTGCGTGCCCAATGGGGGCCGCACGTCGCGGTTGTCGGCCCAGGCGATGTGAAAGACCGGCGCGCCGTCGTCGGCGAGCGTGGTTTCCCAGGTGCCGTCGGCTTTCGGCTTGAACAACAGAGACGTCAAGCCAATATAGTCGCCTATCATCGGCGTCGTCCCTCGGGCGAAAATCTTGAGGTTGGGCGGATTGTCCTGCAAATCCTCGACGTCGGCGCCGCCGATCCTCTTCCCGTACTTGTACTGGGTGACGTCGGTCGTCTCGAAGGACAGCGAGCCATTGGCGGCCACCAGGGAGGTGTTCACCGCCGTGCGCAGGGTGTGACGCCGCTCCAGGCCGGGGGTGGAGTCGGTGATGAAATTGGTGAAGACCTTGGCCGGATCGGCCGGGGTGCCCACGTTGTCCAGGTTGCCCACGCACTTGCGGGCGAAGTTATCCGGGTCGGTCGACGAGGCGTAGGTCCGAACAGTATGGTCGTCGCCGTTGTGCTGGTAACCGACCACCACGCGGTTGTAGGCGCTCCAGATGGCCGGGAAGAACTGGTGACCGCGGGCGTTGGCGTTGCAGCTGGTGGCCGGAAGCGGGGCCACCAGAACCGGAGCGGACCAGGCGTTGATGTTGCTCCCCGGCGCGGAAGTAATGACAACGCGGGCGTCCGGCAGCGCTCCGGGCGTCCCCCAGGTGGGGCCGACGCGCTGCGACCAGACCATGTAAACGCGGCCGTACTTGTCCACGGTGATCTCGGGAAACGCTGCGGTGCGGAACGAACCCGAGCTCTTCAACTGGTCGAAAAGCTCGCCGGGAAGGAAGTCCTTGACGACCACGGGCTTCGGGAACGATTTGCCGAAATCGGTGGACTTGGCGATCAGGAAGGCGTCTTTCTCGTTCCCAGAAGCCTTGCGCCGCCAGGCCACAAAGACGTTGCCGTTGCTGGGATCCACCGCCACCGACGACCCCTGGTTGAGGTTAAACGTCTGGCTGACGTTGGTGCTGGTGACCGTAGCCCCGCAGTTTTTCGAAGTGAAGACCTTGATGATGGACTTGGGGTTGTTTTCCGGCTTGCCGGGATCCTGCCCGGTGAAGACGCTAAAGCCGATATAAACGTTGCCGCACTTGATGGATTGCGCGGGGATGGACGGCGGGAAATTGGCGGTCGCCGCGCCAGCTCGCGGGATATCAGTGGCCATGCCCGGCTTGTCGAGGAACACGCCGGCGGTGCCCTTATCGAGCTCGATGCCGCGGACGTGGGAGATCAAGCTGCCGTTCTCCCGGTTGTTGTTGTCGATCATCGTGAACAGCGTCACGTTGCCTGTCGCATTGTTGCCCCGGTTGTAGCCGATGGCCGTCGCATAGAACAGGCCGTTGGTGCCGGCGCGAATCACCGGATCGGCGCAAGCCTGGAAACCCTTGAGCGGGGATGCCAACCCCTCCGGGCTGGTGTCCCCCGGGAAGCCCGGGAACAGCGAGCTTTCCCAGGTTTCGCCGCCGTTGATGGACCGAAACAATCCGCACCCCACGTCGCCGATTTCGTCAGTGTTGTTCAGAAGGCCAGGGATGTCGCGGCTGCGCCAGTCGTTGGCGCCGCCGACCACGTGCAGCGAGTTGCGAGTGGAGACCGCCAGGGTCAGCTCGTTCTGGGCCTCTAGGAACGGGTCGCCTTTCGGCCAGGGACAGGTACACACGCCGCCCGGGCACGCCGGCTGGCCCGGACCGGGAGGGCCGGGCGTGCAGCTGGCCATGTTGACATTGGTGCCGCGGACCAGCGGCTGCGCCGCTAGGTCCACCGCAATCAACGTCAATGAAATCGCAATCAGAAAACTTGTGGTCAACACTTGTGGAGGGCGCATTTGGATCATCCTCCGAACATGAGTGCTCTGGTTTGGCGCGGTGATGTTTTTTCTGGGCGCGTCGCGCAACGCGCCGCACATTTTCATTGCCATCAATATTGTGTGAGTTAACAATAGCTTGCCGTTACACCGTATGTCAACAAAAGTGCGAAGAAACGTTGCGGGCAATGCAGGTCTACTAGTACTAGGACCGTGCGTACGCGCGCAAGATTCTTCGCGACTCAACCTCGCGCAAAACGTCGGCGGTCCGCCTCGAGGCGTCGTATGATATTCGCTGATGCTCTCCCGCCGACTCGCTGCGGTGGCCGCCGCGCTGCTTCTGTTCGGCTGTTCGGCGCCGCCGGCCGGCGACATTCGACCGACGGTGGCCACGGCGCCCGTCTCACACGACCCTGACGATCCCGCCATCTGGGTTAATTCGGCGGATCCGGCGCGAAGCTTGATCTTGGGGACCAACAAAGTCGCCGCTCCGAACGGCTCGCTGGTGGTTTACGGCCTCGACGGCAAGATCCGGCAGGCCATCGCGCCGCTCGACCGCCCCAACAACGTGGACGTGGAGTACAGCATGATGATGCCCTCCGGCCCGATCGACATCGCCGTGGTCACGGAGCGTTACAAGAACCGGCTGCGCGTCTATCGGGTCTCGCCGGAGGGCCTCGCCGACATCTCCTCGGGCGGCGGCCTGCCGGTCTTTGAGGGCCAGCAAGGCGACGCAGCCGCGCCCATGGGCATCGCCCTCTACCGGCGGAACCGTGACGCCACGATCTTCGCCATCGTTAGCCGCAAGACCGGCCCGCGCGACGGCTACCTATGGCAGTACGAGTTGTTTGACGACGGGGCAGGGAGGATCAAGGCGGCCAAAGTTCGCGAGTTCGGCGCCTTCAGCGGGGTCGAGATCGAGTCGATCGCCGTCGATGACGTACTGGGGTACGTCTATTACTCTGACACGGCCAACGGCCTGCACAAATATCATGCCGACCCCGACCATCCCGACGCGGGGCGCGAACTGGCCCACTTCGCCCGCGACGGCTACTCAGCCGACCGCGAGGGTATCGCCATCTACGCGCGCGCGAACGGAAGTGGCTACATCCTATCGACCGACCAGGTTGCCGGAAACAGCCGCTATCACGTCTTTCGCCGCGAAGGCAAAGCGGGCGATCCGCACGACCACTCCGAACTCCTGAAGATCGTCAGCGGCGGCGCGGATTCGACCGACGGCATCGACGCCACCTCGGCGTCGCTCGGGCCCCAGTTCCCCAACGGCCTGCTGGTAGTGATGAATAGCCGCGAGAAAAACTTCCTGTTGTTCCGCTGGGAAGACGTAGCCGGGTTGGGGCCCGTGAAGCTGGCGCTGCGGTAGACTCAGTTTATGGCGAGCCGGGCCCAGGACTGGTATGAGCAAGCCGTCCACGACCTGGATGCGGCTCGCCGCCTGACGGAGAGCGGTCACTACGAATGGGCTTGCTTCGCGGCCCAACAAGCCGCGGAGAAGGCGCTGAAGGCTCTATACCAGAAAGCGGGCGGCGAAGCACGCGGTCACTCTCTGACCGGGCTGCTCGAGAAGCTTCCGCCCACGTTCGCTGCCGGTGCCACGCTGACGGACGCCGCCAAAGAGCTGGACCACCACTACATTGCGCCCCGCTACCCCAACGCCTACTCCGAAGGATCGCCGCATGAGCACTATACGAAAGCCGCCGCTGATCGAGCCATCGCTGATAGTCGACAAATCCTCGAGTTCTGTCACCGTCACCTGGCTTGACGTTGCGGCCGTGCGGCGCAACCTCCGCCGCGCCGTCTCGGCGCTGCTCCAGGATCACCCGGAGATCGAGCGTATTCTGCTGTTCGGCTCCTTCGCCACCGGCCAGGCCGTGCCGGGCAGCGACCTCGATCTACTAATAATACTCAAGCAGGCGGATCGGCGGTTCCACGATCGCATGCCTCTCTACAGGCCGCCAGGCTGCGATTTGGACGTCGACGTCTTCCCCTACACGCAACCGGAGCTAGACACGATGCTGGCCGACGGCAACTGGTTCATCCGCCGGGCGCTGGCGGAGGGCGTTCAGCTCTACCCCACGCCTTAGTTCGTGCCGGCCGCCGATCCGGAGCCGAGCAGCCGCTCGAGGTTCCCGCCCAGGATGGCTCGCGCTTCCTCGACGCCGCAGCCGAGCGCGGCGAGCAGCGGCATCTGCGCGCGCAGCACCTCGGCGTTCCACCCGCGCGGGAAATACGACGAGTCGGACCCGAACAGAATCCGCCGCGGGCCGTAGACTTCGAGCGCCCGCGCGAACACTTCCTGGAGCCCGCTCACGCCGGGCGCGTAGCGAATCCAGGAGTTGCTGCTCGAGGTGTCCACGTGGACATTCGGGCACAGGTCGCCGAGCATGAGCGCCTCGCGAAAGTAGCCCGCGCCGAAGTGCGGGATCACGAAGTTCACCTTGGAGAACTCCAGCGCCACCGGGTGCAGGTCGATGGGGTTGGAATACCGCATATCAAACCGCGACGGCAGCCCCAGCTTTTTTCGGACGCCTACGGTGAGTACACCGGTATGGACAAACACTACAACTCCCGGACGCTCGGCCGCCAGATCGAGAATCGGCCGCACCCTGGGGTCGCCGATCGAGTACTTGTGCATGGCCGGAAACAGGCAGACGCCGCGCAGCCCGAGCTTGTCGAGCGCCCGCCCAGCCCGCTCGGGCGCATCGGCGGCGGTCGGATCGAGCATGAAGTAACCGATCAGCCGGTGCGGATAGGCGCGCACCGCGTCGGCGACGGACGATTCATCGCCCGGCACGCTGGCGATGATCACGGTACGCTTCAGGCCGTGCTGGTCGAGTTGTTCGACCCAGCGGCCGCCCAGCTCGGTAGCGTCCTGCGGCGGCAGCTCCCAATTGAGCTTCGCCGCGATTTGATCCGGCGAAGCGGTCCCCGCCAGAGCCTGGAAGAAGGGCCTCGAGAAAAAATGCAGGTGTGCGTCGCAGACTTCCAGTTCACCCCATGGTGTGTCCATCGATTCTCCCGAACCGCCAAACTCAGTCACGCCGTTTTGAGATTTATATTCTCTTTGTTTTCAACAGTATCCGCAATCGACCCCCTCTGTCGCTTGGAGGGCGCGTGTACGCTGGAATTGTAGAGGAGCAGTGGATCCGGGAGCCTACTCAGCAGTTCCCTTCAAACCCCCAAAAATCCCGGTAGAAGGTTAGCAGCAAAGTCCCACCTCCAAAACCCCGCCTCCAACGCCCGCTTGCTCCCGCGACGCCCGCTCCTCTACCCCGGGACCCGACCAACGACCGCGGGCTAGCTCGCCATCGCCAGCACCGTGTGCAGCAACGCGTCGGCGCCGCGGGCGCAATCCTCCCACAAGGTCAATTCTCTCGGGGAATGGCTGATGCCGCCGGCGCTGGGCACGAAGATCATTCCCATCGGGCCGAGCGTGGCCATCATTTGCGCGTCGTGGCCGGCGCCGCTGGGCAAGCGGCGCGTCGCCAGGCCCAGCCGCGACGCCGCTTCCTCGATCGCCGCCTGCACCAGGGGCGTCGCCGGCGCGCTGGCGTGGTGATCCTTCTTGGTGATGGTGATCTCGGTTCGGGTTTCGGCGGCGATCTCACGGGCGCGGGCCTGGATGGCCTCGGCGAGCTTCGCGATCTTCGCCGCCGACATGTCCCGCAGCTCGATGCTGTGCGTCACCACGCCGGGGATGACGTTCGGGGCGTTGGGGGATACGGTCAGATGACCGACGGTGCCGACCTGCCGGCCGGGCTCGCGGCGCACGATCTCGTTGACGGCGAGCGTGAGCTTGGCGGCGGCGAGCAGCGCGTCCTGGCGTTCCGGCATGGGCGTGGTGCCGGCGTGGTTGGCGAAGCCGCGAATCACCGACTCGTAACGATCGATCGAGACGATCCCCTCGACGACGCCGATGGGGATGCCCGCCTTGTCGAGCGTACCGCCTTGCTCGATGTGGAGCTCTAGATAGCAGTGAAAGGCGCCGGGCGCGCGCTGGGCCGTCTCGATGCGCGCCGGGTCGCCGCCGATCTTGCGAATCGCGTCGGGCAGCTTCACGCCGTTCCAAACGCGCTCCCTGTAGCCACTGGGGAGCTTGCCGGCGGCGGCGGCGCTGCCGAGCAAGCCCACGCCGTACGCCACGCCCTCTTCGTTCGTCCAGACCACAACCTCGAGCGGGCGCCGCGTCACGATGCCGCGCTCGTTCAGGGTTTGAATGGCCTCGATAGCGGCGAGCGAGCCCAGGTCGCCGTCGAAGTTTCCGCCGCTGGGGACCGAGTCGATGTGCGACCCGAACAGAACCGGCTCGAGCTTCGGGTTCGATCCCGGGCGCACGGCGGAGATATTTCCGGCGGCGTCGATGCGCGGCTTCAGGCCCGCCGCCTCCATGAGCTTCCTGACGTAGGCGCGGCCGGCGACATCGGCGTCGGAAAAACCGACGCGGCTGACGCCGTCGGCGAACACTCCGCCCGCCGGCCGGCCGAAGACGCTCAGCTCTTCAATGTGCCGGCGCAGCCGCTGTGCGTTGCAGCGCGGCGCGCCGTCGGCTGCCACCGCCGCCCCGGCCGCCGCCCCCAGGAAGCTTCGTCGCGTCAGGCTCATCAGTCGATCCTACCGCAGCAGCCCCACCTGCCGCAGCACGGTGGCCTGATCCCAGTAGATGCGCTCGCAGGCCAGCTTGTCGCCGCGAAACTGTACTACCACTACCAGATCGATGTCCACGCGTTTGTGGGTGGGCGCCACGCCGGGCAGGAACCACTCCATGCGCTTGCTGTGGGTGAAGCGCAGGCGCATCTCGTCGACGAGCTGGCTGTCGCCGACGACGCGATTCACCGGGGTCATCTCCAGGTCTTCGGGCCACGACGGGATAAAGTTGTCGCGGTAAAAGACGCGCAGCTCGTCCTTGCCGCGGCCGCCGGTGTGCACCGGCAGGTGGTCGACGAAGGCGTCGTCGACCATGGTCGCCAGCGTGGCCTCCACGTCTTTGCTCACGAACTCCCCGGCGATGTGCTCGGCCCAGAGACGCTCCAGTTGGTCTTTGGTCATGGCAGGGATTATCGCAAACCCGTCGCGCGGACTTATCATAGGAACGAATGAAGCCGGTAGCTCTAACGATGGCGGGCTCGGACCCTTCGGGCGGGGCCGGGTTGCAGGCGGATCTGAAGACATTCCACCAGTTCGGCGTCTACGGCATGAGCGTTGTGACGCTGGTGACGGTGCAGAACACCCGGCGCGTGAGGGCGGTTAAGCCGCTCGACGCGGAGTTGGTGCGCGAGCAACTGGAAGCGGTGCTCGAGGACATCCCGCCGGGGGCGGCCAAGACCGGCGCGCTGGGAACCACCGAAATCATCGAGGTGATCGCGGCCGCCGCCGGCAGGTTCGCGTTCCCGCTTGTCGTCGACCCGGTGATGATCAGCAAGCACGGCGCGGCGCTCATCGCCGAGGACGCGCGCGAGGCGCTGGTCCGGCGTCTGCTGCCGGCGGCGTTCCTGGTGACGCCGAATCTCGCCGAGGCGGCGGCGCTGGCCGGCATCCCGGTCGCCGGGATTGACGCCATGGAGGAAGCCGCGCGGCGAATTGCCGGGCTGGGCCCGCGCGCCGTGCTGGTCAAGGGCGGTCATCTCGGCGGCGACGCGGTGGATGTTCTGTACTACAAAGACAGGCTCCGCCGCTTCAGCGCCCGCCGCGTCGACTCGAAGAACACCCATGGAACTGGCTGTACCTACTCGGCGGCCATCACGGCCGGGCTCGCCCGAGGCTCGGATCTCGAGACGGCCATCGAGGCGGCCAAGCGATACATTACGGAGGCCATCGCGCAAAGCCCCGGGCTCGGCAGCGGCTGCGGGCCCGTGGATCACCATGCTAGACTGAGCCGAGACGCATGAAGCTGCTGTGCGCTTTGGTCTAGGCGCTGCCGGCGCGGCGCAGCAAGACCCGGCAACCAAGTCTGAAGACCTCTGGGCCTTCCAGTTGTTGCGTCAGGCGCCGGTGGGGGCGACAGCAGACGGCCGGCGATCCGGGCGCTCGTGGCTTGGGAAAGTGGCCCGAGGATCGTTCCCCTGACACCTACACGCGCAATGGCAGGCTGTTCGGAAATGACATCGAAGACGGCGCGTGGTACCATTGACCTCGGAGGCCATAACCGGATGGAGCTTTCTGCGAGGGTCTCGGCGGGAGGCAGAATCGTGATTCCCGTGCAGTACCGTCGGGCGCTGCGGCTTCGGCCTGGCGACGAAGTACTGCTTTCGCTCGAGGACGGCCAGCTTCGTGTGTCGACCCCGCGAGCAGGCTCGAAAGCGGGCCAGGGAGTACGTGCGGAGCTTGGCGCCTCGGGGCGTCTCGCTGGCCGAGGAGCTGATTCGCGACCGCAGGGCCGAGGCAGCCCGTGATGGAGTGCGTCCTGGACTCGTCGGCGGTATTAGCGTACCTGGCGGAAGAGCCGGGATATGAGAAGATAGCGGCCGTGCTGGATGGGGCCGCATGGAGTGCGGTCAATGCCGCGGAAGTGGCGACGAAACTGGCGGAAAAGGGAGCCCCGGATCAGCGAATTCAGCAGACGATCCGATCGTTGCACCTTGCAGATCATACCGTTCGACGAGACTCTTTCCTACCGGGTCGCGGCCCTTCGCCAACCGACACGCGGACTCGGCTTGTCGCTGGGGGACCGAGCCTGTCTGGCCACCGCACCGCATTTGGCGGTGCGTGCCGTCACTACGGACCGAATGTGGTCGCGTTTGAAGGTAGGCGTGACGATCCAGCTCGTGCGGTGACGCCGAGCGCCGCTGTCATGATCCGGTCGTGATTCTCGAGAGCGCCGTCGAGACCGCCAAGCGATTCATCACCGAGGCGATCGCCCAAAGTCCCGGCCTCGGCCGCGGCTGCGGGCCGATACAGCTATAATGCCCCCGTGGCTCTCTCGCCCGGCATTCGCCTCGGTCCCTACGAGATCCAGGCGCCGATTGGCGCGGGCGGCATGGGGGAAGTCTATCGCGCCAGCGATACGCGGCTGGACCGCCTAGTCGCCATCAAGGTGCTCCCGGCGCATCTGGCCGGGAATCCGGAGTTCCGCCAGCGGCTGGAGCGCGAGGCCCGCGCCGTCGCCAGTCTGAATCACCCGCACATCTGCGCCCTCTACGACATCGGCCGGCAAGACGGCGTCGACTTCCTGGTGCTCGAGTACCTGGAAGGCGAGACGCTGGCGGCGCGCCTCTCGCACGGCCCGCTGCCGGCGGAGCAAGTCTTGCGCTACGCGGTTCAGATGGCCGACGCTCTCGAGAAGGCGCATCGCAAAGGCGTCACGCACCGCGACCTCAAGCCGGGCAACGTCATGCTGACGAAAGCGGGAGTCAAGCTGCTCGACTTCGGACTGGCGAAGATGGGGGTTGGGGGTAGGGGGCCGGGGGCCGGGGCGCTGGACGCGCTGCCCACCGAAGCGGCGGCGGAGTTAACGGCGAAGGGCACGATCCTTGGGACTTTCCAGTACATGTCGCCCGAGCAGTTGGAAGGCAAAGACGCCGACCTGCGCAGCGACATCTTCGCGTTCGGCTCCGTGCTGTACGAGATGACGACGGGCCGCAAGGCGTTCGCCGGGAGAAGCCAGGCCAGCTTGATCGCCGCCATCCTGGGGGCGGAGCCTCCTGCGATGGCGACGCTGCAGCCGGCGGCGCCTCCGGCGCTGGACCACGTGGTGAGGACGTGCCTGGCGAAGGATCCCGACGAGCGCTGGCAGACGGTACACGACCTGAAAGTGCAGCTCGAGTGGATCGCCGGCGGCGCGGCTGTGGCCAGCGCGCCGGCGGCATCGCGTCGGCTGTTGTGGCCGGCGCTGGCGGTGGTTGCGGCTCTGGCGGCGGTGATCGTTGCAATTGCCTGGTTTCGCGCCGGGCCGCCGGATGCCCGAGCCATGCGGTTCTCGATCGCGCCGCCGGAAAAGGCGACCTGGGCGGGATCGATCGCCGTATCGCCCGACGGGCAAAGCCTGGCCTTTGCCGTTTTCCGGCCGGACGGCAAGACTTCCATCTGGGTTCGCTCGTTCGATTCCTTCACCGCGCGAGAGTTGGCTGGCACCGAAGAGGGCTTGTACCCCTTCTGGTCGCCGGACAGCCGCAGCATCGGGTTCTTCGCGGGAGAAAAGCTCAAGACGCTCCCTGTCTCTGGCGGCTCGCCGCAGGCGCTGTGCGACGCCTCCGACGCGCGGGGCGGCTCGTGGAACCGCGACGGCGTGATCCTTTTCGCGGCCGGCTACGCCGAAGGACTTTCTCGCGTGTCTGCCTCCGGCGGCGTCGTGACGCCGGTGACCACGCTCGACCCGTCCGGTAAGGAAATCACCCACCGCTGGCCTCATTTCTTACCAGACGGCCGCCGCTTCCTGTACTTCGTCTGGAGCGCACAAGCGGAGACTCGGGGAATCTACGCCGCTTCGCTCGATTCCAAAGAAACCAAACGCCTGTTGCTGAACACGGACCGGCTGGGGGCGTTCACCGCCCCCCGCGGCGGCGAGCCGGGTCGCCTCCTCTTTGTCAGAGGGGAGGCCCTGATGAGCCAGCCGTTGGATCCCGGCCGGCTGCAGCTCACCGGCGAGCCATCAGCGGTCGGGGAACAGGTTTGGCAGCACGGCAACATTTGGGGCCTGGCGGCTTTTTCGGCTTCCGCCAGCGGTGTGCTGGCGTACCGCGCTGGAGGGATTGATAAGAGGCAACTAGTTTGGTTCGACCGGGCCGGGAAATCACTGGGCCCAGCGGGGCAGCCGGGTGATTACATCGACCCCGCTCTCTCGCCCGACGAAAAACGCGTGGCTGTGACGCGCGGCCTGACGGTGGAGGCCGGCGGCCTCTGGGTACTCGATTTTTCTCGTGGCGTGTTCTCGCGGTTCACGTTCGGCTCCCAGTCGCGCTCCACTCCCATTTGGTCGCCGGACGGCAGCCGGATCGCCTTCGCCTCGAGCCGCGGCCTCTACGTCAAGGACGCCAGCGGCGCCGGCAAGGAGGAGCTCCTGTTGCAGTCGGATACATTCAGGGTCCCCGACGACTGGTCGGCCGACGGCCGGTTTCTCCTTTTCGAAGAAACCCGGCCTAAGACCGCAGACGACCTCTGGGTGCTGCCGCTGGCTGGGGAGCGGAAGCCCATTCCCGTTCTACAAACGGAGTTCGGCGAGTGGGGCGGCCAGTTTTCCGCCGGCCCAGAGGGCGCCCCGCGATGGATTGCGTACAACTCGAACGAGTCGGGCAAGTCCGAAATCTATGTCCAACCGTTTCTCCCTCCGTCAGGGGGAACGGCGGCGTCGGGGACCATCCACGTCGGAAAGTGGCTGGTCTCAACCCAAGGCGGGCAGCAAGCCAGATGGCGGCGCGACGGAAAAGAGTTGTTCTACCTGACGCCCGACCGCAAGTTGATGGCTGTGGAGGTGAAGGCCACCACCACCGGGCGGCCGGCCTTCGAGATGGGCGCTCCCAAGGTTCTCTTCCAGATGCAAGTTGCGGAAGTGAGCGGCGAGCGGATTTACTCGGTCTCCGGCGACGGACGCCGCTTCCTGGTGGCTACCCCGTTGCAGGAGGCAGCCGCCTCGCCGGTTCAGGTAGTCGTGAACTGGACGGCCGGGATGCGGAAGTAGTTCTCTGGCTGCGCCGATGATCGGCCGAACCATCTCGCACTACCGCATCGAGGAAAAACTGGGCGAAGGCGGCATGGGCGTGGTGTATCGCGCCTTGGACCTCAGCCTGAACCGCAGCGTCGCGATCAAGTTCCTGTCGACCTAGGTGGCCACCGAGGAGCGGCGCCGGCGCTTCCAGCAGGAGGCGCAGACGGCGTCGTCGCTGAATCACCCGCACATTCTGACGGTGTTCGAAGCCGGGGAGATCGACGGCCAGCAGTATCTGGTCACGGAGTTCATCGACGGCTGCACGCTGCGGGAGTGGGCGCGGCAGACGCCACCTTCGTTGCGGCAGATCGTCGAGTTGCTCCTCGGCGTTGCCGACGGACTAGCCTGCGCCCACCAGGCGGGTATTATTCATAGAGACATCAAGCCGGAGAACATTCTGGTTGCGAAAGCCGGCTACGCCAAGCTGGTGGATTTCGGCCTGGCGAAGCTGCTCGAGCCGGCAGCGGCTCCCGATGCGGAGGCGCGAACCCTGAGCGCGGGGCCGACGCTGCCGGGCGTGATCCTGGGCACGGTGGCCTATATGGCGCCGGAGCAGGCGGCCGGCCGGCCCGTCGACGCCCGCGCCGACATTTTTGCGTTCGGGGTGGTGCTCTACGAGCTGTTGGCGGGCCAGCGCCCCTTCGGCGGCAAGTCCGACATCGACGTGCTGCACGCCATTCTGAACAGCGACCCGCGCGCGCTCGACGCCCCGTCCGAGATCCGCTCCCTCGTCGAGAAAGCGCTGGAGAAGGACCCCGCGGACCGCTTCCAGTCGATGCGCGAGATGGTTGTGGATCTAAAACGCCTCCAACGACGAAAGGCGGAGTTGCAACCTCCAGTGGCGCCGCAGCCCGTGCCGCGACGCCGACGGCTGTGGATTCCCGCCGCCATCGCCGCGCTGGCCCTGATCGCCACGGCGGCGGCGTGGCTGGCGCAGCGCGCCGACGTGTTCTGGGAAAGTCCCCTGGCCGACGCCCGCTTCACGCGCTTCACCGACTTCGAAGGCGCCGAAACCGGCGCGGCCATCTCACACGACGGCAAGCTCGTCGCCTTTCTGTCCGACCGCGAAGGGCAGCTCGACATCTGGGTCAGCCAGGTGGGTTCTGGTGAATTCGTTAATCTCACCAAGGGGCGTTTCCGCGACATGACGGGGGCCACGCGCGACCTTGGATTCTCCGCCGACGGCGCGTACGTGTGGATGCGAATTGCCCACCGTGGCCTTCAGCTCCTGCCGACCATGGGCGGCGCAGCCCGGCCGTTCTTGGATCGCGGCGTGGATGTGGCTTGGTCTCCGGACGGCAGCCGTGTCGCATTCCACCTGGGCGATGGCGGCGATCCTATTTTTGTCGCGGACCGCAACGGCAACAACCCCAAGCAGATTTTCGTGGACCAGCCGGGCATGCACTGCCACTTCCCGGCATGGTCCCCCGACGGCCGTTTCATCTATTTTGTGCGCGGCAATCTTGCCGTCTCCGGTATGGACATCTGGCGGGTGCCGTCGGCCGGCGGCGCGCCCGAGCGGATCACGCACCACAACGCCGACGCGAAATTCCCCGCGCTGCTCGATGACCGCACGCTGGTCTATGTGAGTCCCGGGGAGGAGGGCTCGGGGCCGTGGCTGTACGTCACGGACGTCGAGCGCCGGCGGCCGCGGCGGGTCGCTTCGGGCGTCGAGCATTACACTTCGGTGGCGGCCAGTGGCGACGGCCGGCGCCTCGTGGCGACGGTTTCTAATCCCAGCGCCAATCTTTGGAGCGTGCCGATCTCCGAGCGCGTGGCGGAGGAAGCCGACGCCCGTCGGGTGACGCTTCCGACGGTCCGCGCGACCTCTCCACGCTACGGTCCGGATTATTTCCTGTATTTGTCGACGCGCGGCGGCGCCGACGGCATCTGGAAGTTCAAGGACGGCGCGGCCACCGAGATCTGGAAAGGCAGCGAGGGCGCGGTCCGGGATTCTCCGGCCATCTCGCCGGACGGTCGCCTGGTGACATTTGCGTTTCGTAAACAGGGTCGGACGGCGCTGCACGTCATGACCGCCGACGGCACCAATCTGCGTCCGGTGGCCGAGAGCCTCGATGTGCAGGGCTCGGCCTCATGGTCGCCGGACGGCCGGTCGATCGTCACCGGAGGCAGCGACGGGAAGGGTCCCGGACTGTTCCAGGTTCCCGTGGACGGCGGGGCGCCGGTGCGCCTCGTCAACAAAGCCGCCTTTAACCCCGTGTGTTCAGGCGACGGAAGCATCATTCTTTACTCCGATGCGGTGCTGGGACGGTTCCACGACCTGAAGGCAGTCACGCCGGCCGGAGCTCCGGTGGAACTGCCGGGGCAGCTCGATCCGGAATTTGAGCGCTGGGTCGCCGAGGCGTTTTCGAAGCGCAGGCGGCTGCTGGTTCGCGTGGACGGCGAGCGGTACCGCTTTCTGCCCGGCGGCAAGCAGGTCGTACTGATGCAGGGGCAGCACCGCTGGCAGCAATTCTGGCTGTGGGACCTCGAGACGGGGCGCGCGCGCAAGCTCACCAACCTGCAATCCCGCTTCGCCATGCGCGGCTTCGACGTTTCCCCAGACGGCAAGCAGATCCTGTTCGACCGCACTCGGGAGAACTCCGACATCGTCCTGATCGAGCGTAAGTAGAGCGCTATAATCAGATCAGGCAGTCATGCCCACCCTAGCCGAAGTTCTGGCGGAAAACACCCGCGAAGGCGACCTGTGGGAGCCGATCGAGCGGAACCGCATCCGCTGCTACGCCTGCGGGCACCGCTGTCCGATCCCGGAGGGCCAGCCGGGCGTGTGCAAGGTCCGGTTCAACCGCGGCGGCAAACTCTTCGTGCCGTGGGGCTATGTCGGTGGTATACAGTGCGACCCCATCGAGAAGAAACCGTTCTTCCACGCGCGGCCGGGGGCGCTGGCGTTCAGCTTCGGGATGCTGGGGTGCGACCTGCACTGCGCCTACTGCCAGAACTGGGTGACCTCCCAAGCGGTCCGCGATCCGCGGGCGGTGGTCCCGCCGAGCCGCGTGACGCCGGAGCGGCTGGCGCGGATGGCGGTCGAAGAAGGCGGCGAGGTGGTCGTCAGCACCTATAACGAGCCGCTGATCACCTCGGAGTGGGCCGTCGCCGTCTTTAAGGAGGCCCGCGCCGCAGGGCTGCTCACCGGCTTCGTCTCGAACGGCAACGCCACGCCGCAGGTTCTCGACTATGTCCGCCCCTGGACGGATCTCTATAAGGTCGACCTGAAAAGTTTCGACGACCGCCGCTACCGCGAGCTCGGCGGGCGCATCGAGCCGATCCTCGACAGCATCCGGCGGATTCACGCCATGGGCTTCTGGCTCGAGATCGTCACGCTGCTGGTGCCGGGCTTCAACGACTCTGACGACGAGCTGCGGAGACTGACGGAGTTTGTCGCCGGCGTCTCGCCCGACATTCCCTGGCACGTGACCGCGTTCCACAAGGACTACAAGATGACGGATCCCGAGAATACCTCGGTCGAAGACCTGCTGCGGGCGGCCGAGATCGCGCGGCAAGCCGGCATCCGCCATATCTACGCCGGAAATCTTCCTGGCCGCGTCGGCAATCTCGAGAATACCTACTGCGCCTCGTGCGGGGAACTGCTGATCCGGCGTCACGGCTACCGCGTGCGCGCCTACCGCATCACGCCGGAAGGCGCTTGCCCGGCCTGCGCCGCGCCGTCGCCAGGCCGCTGGGCGCGGGATTTCCGGGAACAGGTCGCCGACCGGCCGTTTTTCCCGGTGCTGTCCCGGAACTGAGGGGCGGCGCCGCGGCTGCGCTACACTACTGGGTTGACCCAGCCACAGCCCCATCGGGAGTCGGAGTTCGTCCGCGACGTTCGCGCCGGACTGACCAAGCCCGGGCAGAAAGAGCTGCCTAGCAGGTATCTCTACGACGACATCGGCACGGCGCTGTTCGAGACCATCACGTTGTTGCCCGAGTACGGGCTGATGCGCGCCGACCAGCGGCTCCTCGAGCGCTACGCCGAAGCCATCCTGGACCGCCTGGGCCGCCCGCCGCTGGTGGCCGAGCTGGGCAGCGGCAGCGGGCGCAAGACGCGCTGGATTCTGGAGGCGCTGGCCAAGCGCCAGGCCGTTATGTATTATCCAGTCGATCTTTCCGCCGCCGCCCTGGCGCGGTGCCGCTTCGAGCTCCACGACATCAATCCGGTCAGCATCGTCGGCCTGGAGCGGCCGTATCTCGACGGCCTGCGCATCGCCACCGAGGCGCGCGACGCGGAGCTGAGCCTGCTGGTGCTGTTTCTGGGAAGCACCATCGGCAACTTCGAGCGGGCCGCGGCCGAGAAGTTTCTGTTCGAGCTCTCCTGCTGCCTCCGGCCGGGCGATGGCCTGCTGCTGGGCGCCGACCTCGAGAAGCCCGTGCCGCAGATGCTGCTCGCCTACGACGATCCGACTGGCGTGACGGCGGCCTTCAACTTGAACCTGCTGGCTCGTCTCAACCGCGATTTTGGGGCGAACTTCCATCTGCGCAACTTCGAGCACGAGGCGCGCTACAACCAGAACGAGCGGCGCATCGAGATGCACCTGCGGTCGCGGCGGGCGCAGAGCGTCTGGATTCCAGCGGCCGACCTGACCGTCGCGTTCGTGGAGGGCGAGACGATCTGGACCGAGGCCTGCCACAAATACCGCCTCGAGGAACTGCCGGAGATGGCGCGGCGCACCGGGTTCCTGTCGGTGGCGCAGTGGGTGGACGCGGAGTGGCCCTTCGCCGAGAACCTCTGGCTGGTGCCGCAGTCGTGAGCGCCCTCGTCGCGTTTCGCAACGTCTCCTACCGCATCGGCGGGCGCGAGATTCTCCGCGACTTCAACCTGGAGATCGACGCCGGCGAGACGCTAGTGCTGCTCGGCCGCAGCGGTTCGGGCAAGACGACGGCGCTCAAGATGGTCAACGGCCTGATCTTCCCGACCAGCGGTCAGGTATTGGTGGAAGGCAAAGCGACCAGCGAGTGGGACCGCATCCGGCTGCGGCGGCGGATCGGGTACGTGATCCAGGACGTGGGACTGTTCCCGCACTTCACCGTCGCCCAAAACGTGGGCCTGGTGCCGCGGCTGGAGGGCTGGCCGCCGGAGAAGATCGAGACGCGCGCCGAGGAGCTGCTGCGTTCAGTGGGCCTCGAGCCGCGGCAGTTTGCCGCGCGGCGGCCGCGCGAGCTGTCCGGCGGGCAGCGCCAGCGCGTGGGCGTGGCGCGGGCGCTGGCGGCAGATCCGCCGCTGCTGCTGTTCGACGAGCCGTTCGGCGCGCTCGATCCCATCACGCGGCTCGAGATCCAGCGGCAGTTTCTGGCGCTGCGAGAGTCGCTCGGCAAAACGGCCATCTTCGTCACGCACGACGTCCGGGAAGCGGTGACGCTGGGCACGCGAATCGGACTGCTCAAGGACGGGCGGCTCGACACGCTGGCCGCCCCGGGGGAGTTTCTGCGCACGCGGGGCGCCGAAGTCGAGGCGTTCCTGGCGGTGCTAGGCGAAAGGAGGGACCATGCCGGCCGGGTTGCTCCCTGAGATCGGGGAACGGGCGCTGGAACATTTGCTGCTGGTTGCGGTTTCCCTGGGTATTGCTACGGGGATCGGGATCCCGGCGGGGATCCTGATCACGCGCCGGGCCGCGCTCCGGGGCTGGATCGTGGGATTCGCCAACGTGATGCAGACGGTGCCCAGTCTCGCCCTGTTTGGGTTCCTGATTCCGATTCCGCTGATCGGCGGAATCGGGGAGCGAACCGCGATCGTGGCGCTCGTGCTCTACGCGCTGCTGCCGATCCTGCGCAACACCCTGGCGGGGATCCTGGGAGTGGACGCGGCGGTGCGGGAGTCGGCCGTGGCGATGGGCATGACGCCGCGGCAGCTGCTCTGGCAGGTGGAGATGCCGCTCGCGGCGCGCACCATCCTGACCGGCGTGCGCGTGGCCACGGTGGCGACCGTCGGGACGGCCACGATCGCGGCGGCCATCGGCGGCGGCGGGTTGGGCGTGTTCATCTTCGCCGGGATCTACTCAGTGAACACACAGCTGATTCTGGCCGGGGCGCTGCCGGCGGCGATTCTCGCGCTCGCAGCCGACGGGGGACTGGGATGGGTGGAGCGAAGATTCTCGCTGGCCTAGCGGCGCTCGGGCTGCTGGCGGGCTGCGGGCGATCGGGGCGGCTCGTCGTCGGGGCGAAGGGCTTCACCGAGCAGCTGATCCTCGGCGAGATCCTGGCGCAGCACCTGGAGCGGCGGCTGAAGCTCCAGGTGGACCGGAAGCTGACCCTGGGCGGGACGCTGCTCTCGCACCAGGCGCTGGTGAACGGGGAGCTCGATCTGTACCCGGAGTACACAGGGACGGCGCTGACGGCGATCCTGAAGCTCCCGCTATCCTCGGACCCCGCGGCGGTGCTCGAGAAAGTGCGCGCCGAGTACCGCAGCCGGTGGGGTGTCGAGTGGCTCGACCCGCTGGGTTTCAACAATACCTTCGCGATGGCGATCCGCGGAGAGGAGGCCCGGCGCGGCGGCCTCGAGACGCTCAGCGATGCGGCGCGCCGCCCGGCCGGCTGGAAGCTCGGCATGGGCTACGAGTTCCAGCAGCGGCCCGACGGCCTGGCAGGCCTTGTCAAGACCTACGGCCTGCGCCTGGACGGCTCGCCGCGCAGCATGGACCTGGGGCTGCTGTACAAAGCGATGGAGCAGAAGCAGGTCGACATCATATCGGCCAACGCCACCGACGGGATGCTCTCGGTGATGGACCTGAAGGTCCTGCGCGACGACAAGTCCTACTTCCCGCCGTATCAGGCGGCGGTGGTGGCGCGCGCGGCGTCGCTCGCCGCGCATCCCGGACTCCGCGAGGCGCTCGCGGAGCTCAGCGGAGCCTTCACCGATCAGGCCATGCAGAAACTGAATCACGAGGTGGACGGCAAGCGGCGCCGCGCCGCCGAAGTGGCGGCGGAGTTCCTGGGGACGCTGCGGCGGTAACGCGGCATGAGCGACCAAGCCTTCGATCGGTTCGAGCAGGCCGTCGAGGCCGGCGGCGCCGGGGCCGGCCTGGACTTCCTGGCCCGCAAGTTCCGCGAGGAGAAAAACTACGCGCAGCTGTTCGAGGCGCGGCTGATGCGAAAGCGCCACGAGCTCGGGCGGCCGCTGCTGGGGGTGGACGCCGCGGGGGACTGGCCGGAGGCGGCGCAGAAAGCCTATGAGCATTGCTTTCTCGAAGCGGCGCGAGAAGCCGGCGGCCTCTACCTGGCCGACGGCGACATCCGGCGGGCCTGGCCGTACTTTCGGGCCATCGGCGAGACCGCTCCGGTGGCGGCGGCGATCGAGAAGGCCGAGGCCCAGGAGGGCATCGAGGCGGTGATCGAGATCGCCTTCCACGAGCGCGTCAACCCCCGCAGGGGATTCGAGCTGATCCTGACGCAGTTCGGGATCTGCCGCGCCATCACCAGCTTTCACCAATACCCAAGCCGCGAGGGGCGGTCGGAATCCCTGCGCCTGCTCGTCCGGACCCTGCACGCGGAGCTCGCGGCGAACCTGAAGCGCGTCATCGCGCAGCGGGAGGGACAGGCGCCCCAAACGACCAGCGTCACCGGCCTGATCGCCGCACGGGGCTGGCTGTTCGGCGAGCACGACTACTATGTAGACACCTCGCACGTCGTCTCCGTCCTGGGATTCAGCGCCGAGATCGAGGACCGCGAAACGCTGGCGCTGTCGGTCGAGCTCGCCGATTACGGCAAGCGGCTGTCGGCGATGTTTCAGTATCGCGGCGATCCGCCGTTTGACGACATGTTCGCGGACCACGCCGTCTACCTGCGGGCGTTGCTCCGAGAAAACGTCGATGAAGCGGTCGAACATTTCCGGCGCAAGATCGCGGAAGCCGACCCGCAGCGGGCGGGCACGGCCCCGGCTCAGGTCCTGGTGAGCCTGCTCGCGCGGCTGGGCCGCTATCCGGAAGCGATCGACGTGGCGCTCGAGCATCTCGCGGACGCCGATCCCGCGCAGCTCACTTGCCCATCGGTAATGCAGCTATGCCAGACCGCCGGCGACTGGGAACGGTTGCGGAAGATCGCGCGGGAGCGCGGCGACCTGTTGAGCTTCGCCGCCGGTGCGGTCGAATCGCAGTCAGCCCCACGGGTGGAGCGAGACACCGCAGACTAGACGCTGCCAAGCCACCGCAGCATCGGGCTCCGCAGCTTGTTGAGCAGCGCCTCATCCGCGGTAACAAGGTCGCACCGCCGCCGGACGGCCAGGGCGATGTAGAACGCGTCGTAGATCGGATGGGCGTGCTGCTTGGCGAGCTGGAGGGCCGCCGTGGCGAGACTCGAGGAGGCGACTAGCGGCAGACGCAGGCCCAGCAAGCGACGATACTGCAGCCGGGCCTCGTCGAAGGTTATTTCTCCGATTCGCACACTTCGCTTCCAAAGGGCATTACCGACCTCGGGTATCAGCAGGTCCGGCGCAACCAAGCGAAGCCGGCCCCGGCGAAAGGCCTGGAGCAGTCTATCTGCGCGGTCGCTGAGCGGTTCGGGAAGCAACCACTTGACGGCGACGCTTGCGTCGATAACGTAGAGCACGAGGCCGCCTCATCGGTCGCGGTCCTCTCGTATGAGGAGGTAACCCTCCGAGAGAACGCCGCTGCGCGCCTGGATCGCCAGCCTCTCTCTCCGGATCTGTTCCAGCAAGGCATCGCGAGCCGGTCGCTTGGGCCGGGAGAGCGCAACCGAACGCGGCCGCCGGCCTCCCGCGAGGCTGCCTCGCCGGAGCATCTCCAGCAACTTGCCGGGCCTGATTCTCAGACACTTGGCCAGCCGCAGCAAGTTGTCGGGCCGCGGATGCCGCCGTCCGCGGAGGATCCTGCTGACTCCGGAGGCCGACAGACCGGTGCGGGCGGCGATCCGGGAGAAGTTGACTGTCACGAAACCAAGGCTAGCAGGTCCTTTGCCAATTTGTCAAACCCATTCACGCCGGACGGACCGCGTCGCCGGGGCGGAGCGCGCCCCCGGCCAGGATCTGTGCCCGCAGCCCGCCGCGGTGGCGCAGGGCGTTCTTGACGCCGGCGGCGGTGAGCGATTCCAGGTGGTCGCAGGGCTCGCAGAGCCGCATGCCCTTCAGGCGCACCTCGCCTACTAAGAATTCCTTGCCGACCAGATGATTCAGCGCCACGCCGCGCGTGACCAGACTCCGGCGGGCCTGCCCGGCGTCGAGCGCGATGTTGCAGTCGCGCGCCAGCGCCTCGAGGCTCTCGATCTCGATGAGAGTGGTCTCGCGGTCGGGCTCGGCGCCGCCGGGCCGGAAGTAGCGGTCTCCCTCCAGTCCGCAACCCGCCACGGCGCGCGCCTCGCCGACCCGGCGCAGCTCCGCCGTCTTGTGGGGCGCGATGTAGATGGCGAGGAGTTCACCTGGGAGCATACGTCTTGGTAATCACATTACCGGCCCGATGCGCCAGGGCACGAACTCGCGGTGGCCGAGCTGCTCGGCGAACGTGCGGCGGCCCGAGGCCACCTCCACCATCAGCCGATACATCTTCTCGCCCACCTCGCGAAGGTCTTCGGTTCCGTCGGCGATGGTGCCGGCGTTGAGGTCCATGTTGTCCTTCATGTGGCCGGCCATGCGCGAGTTGGTGGCGACCTTGAGGACCGGGATCGTCGGGAACCCGATGGCCGAGCCGCGTCCCGTAGTGAAGATAATGATGTTGACGCCGCCGGCCGCCAGCCCGGTGAGCGAGACCGGGTCGTGGCCGGGCGTGTTCATGAAGACGAAACCCGGGGTCGTGATGCGCTCGGCGTAATCGACGACCGCGGCCAGCGGCGAGCAGCCGCTCTTGATGGCCGCGCCCAGCGACTTTTCGGCGATGTTGGTGAGCCCGCCGGCCTTGTTGCCGGGCGAGGGGTTGTCGTCGAAGGAGCCGCCGAAGCGCGCTACGTAGTCTTTATACCATTGAATCTGGGCCAGCAGCTTCCGGCCGATCTCCGGGGACCGGGCGCGGCGCGTCAGCAGGTGCTCCGCTCCGTAGATCTCCGGGGTCTCGGCGAGCACGCTCGCGCCGCCGCGCTTCACCAGAAGATCGGAGCAGTACCCAAGTGCGGGATTCGCGGTGACGCCGGAAAAACCGTCCGAGCCCCCGCAGTTGGTGCCGAGGATAAGTTGGGATACGGGCAGCTCGACGCGCTCCAGACGAGCCGCGTGATCCAGCAGCTCCCGCGCCGCCCGCGCGCCGTCGCGGACCACGTTGCGCGTTCCGCCGCTCTCCTGCAGCGTCAGGCCGCGCCGCGCCCCGTTGGCGCCCTCGCGCACGTAGTAGCTGATCTGGTTGACCTCGCAGCCCAGTCCGACGATCAGCGCGGCCGCCACGTTGGGGTGGTCCATCACGCCGTCGAGCGTGCGGCGGAGCTGGTCGGTGTCCGGGCCGAGGCTCTGGCCGCAGCCGTCGCCGTGCGGAAAACTCACGACGCCGTCGATCACACTGCCGGCGAAGCTCTCCCCGCGGAAAGCAGCCTCGATTTCGCCGACCGCGTGCGCGGCGCAGTTCGACGCCCCGGCCACGGCGACGTAGTTGCGCGTTCCGGCGCGGCCGTCGGGCCGCCGGTAACCGAGAAACGTCGCCGGCTCGGCCAGCGGAATGTCGGCGAGATCCGAGAGGTTGGTCGAGAAGGCCCAGTCCCGGTCCTTAACGTCGAACTGCAAATTGTGAGTGTGGACCCACTCGCCGCGGTGAATCCTTTCGCGTGCCGTGCCGATGTCCTCGCCGTATTTGAAAACGACAGCGCCGGCCGGGATATCAGCGAGCGCGACTTTGTGGCCGGCCGCAATGCTCGCCAGCAGCCGCAGCTCGGTCCCCTCGAAATTCACCGTTTCGCCGGCCTCCAGATTGGAGCGGGCCACGGCGACGTTGTCGCGCGGGCTGAGCCGCAGCAGCGGATTGTCGGTCTTGACACGCCCTTGCAGGGTGACCAGCTCCATGAGCCGATTGTCGCATAGATGTAGAATGGAAGAGATGCGGCTGATGGCGGCGCTGTTGTGCGTGGCGGCGGGTTTCGCGCAGACCAAGCCGGCGCGGAAGCTGACCGCGCGGGAGCTGTTTCACGGTGCGCCGGAAACCACCAAGGAAGCCCCGGGACCGGCCGCAACGCCGAAGCGGCCGGCGGCGATCCTGGCCTCGGCCCCCGCGATCCCGCTGGGCCTGCGATACAGCATTCTGAAAGAGACGCAGCCCGGCGCGACGGCGGAGGTCGACGCGGCGGGCGTGTTCCGCTCCGGCGAGCGGATTCGCCTGACCGTCCAGACCAACGCCGACGCCTATCTCTATATCGTGCTAAGAGGCTCCAGCCAGAGCTGGAGCGTGCTCTTCCCCTCGGCGGAGGTTGCCGGCGGCGACAACTTCCTCCGGCGCGGCGCGCGCCAGGAGGTTCCTGCCGGTCACTGGTTCACCTTCGACGATCGGCCGGGGACGGAGCGGCTGTTCCTGGTGCTGTCGCGGCAGCCGGTGACGGATCTGGAAAAGCTGATTTACGCGGTGCGGGAGGCCCCCTCCGCGGGCCGCCCAGCCAAGACGCTGCTGGCGGCGGGACGGCCCATCGATGACGCCCTGATTGGGCGGATCCGCGAGAAGGTCTACACGCGCGACCTGATCTTCGAAAAAGTAGACGAGAAGGAGAAAGCCGTCTACGCCGTAGAGGGCGCCGGGGGCGCGGATTCCCGCGTGGTCGTCGAGATCGCGCTGGAACATCGTTAGTGCAAATGAGTCAAGTCTTGGTTTTACCGCAGAGGCGCAGAGTACGCAGAGAAAAGTCTTGCTGGGTCTTACTCTGCGGCCTCTGCGTCTCTGCGGTGAAAACGTCGTGCCGGTGGGCGGCGATCGCGATTCTGGGGGCGGTGGCGGCGCTCGCCCAGCCGCAGCGCCTCGAGATCACCCTCGAGAAGCAGGACGCCAAGGGATGGCGCGCCGTCGACCCGCGGCTGGTGCTCGATCCAGGCGACCGCGTGCGTTTCCGGGCGCGGGCCAGCTTCGCCGGGCACCTCTACGTCATGAACCAGTCTACCTCCGGACAGTACAGCCTGCTGTTTCCGGCCGAAGACACCGGGCGGGAGAACCGCATCGAGGCCGACCGCGAATTCGTCATCCCCGCCACCGAGGGCTGGTTCCGCATCGGCGGGCCGCCCGGACACGAGATTGTCTGGTGGCTGGTGAGCCCGGTCGCGTTCGAGGGCGGGGAACCGCCGCCGCCGCGGCTGAAGCGAAAGACCCCGGCCATGACGCCGCGCTGCGACCAGACCATCCTGCGCGCGCGCGGCGCCTGTGTCGACTCGAGCGCCGGACCGCAGGCCGCCGCCGAGCCCGCTCGCGTCCCGGAGAACCTGGCGAAAATCACGGGAGCCGCCAGCCACGAGCTGGTCTTCATGCGACAGAAGGACGCCGCCGTCGTGTCCTCGCCCGGGGGGCTGGCCGGGCCGGCGATCTTCGAGTTCCGGGTGGCCCATCGATGAAAGCGCTGACGGCTGCCCTGTTGCTTGCCGCGGCCTGCGCCGCGCAGCAGCGCGACCTGCGCCTGGAGAAGGAGCGGCCGGCCGCAGCCGCGGCCCAGGTCGTGATCCCGCGCAGCTATGCTCTTGTAGTGGGCATCTCCGACTACAGGAACATGCCGGACCGCGCGCTGCAGTTCGCCCACCGCGACGCCGAAGACATCTACCGCATCCTGATCAGCCCGGAGGGCGGCAACTTCCGCGCCGAGAATGTGCGCAAGCTGATCGGGCCCCAGGCGACCCTCGCGGCGCTGCGTCAGGGCCTCGAGGACTGGCTCCCAGCGGCCGCCCAGGACGACGACCGCGTGCTGATCTACTTCGCCGGCCACGGCTTCGTCTACGAAGGCAAGCCGTATCTCGCGCCCTACGACATCGATCCGCGCGACATCGCGCGCACCGGTTACCCGATGGAGGCGCTCGGCCGCGTGATTGGCGGCCGCATCAAGGCGCGGTACAAGGTTCTGCTGACCGACTCCTGCCACAGCGGCGCCATCACGCCCGAGGCCGGACAGCAGATCAACCGCAGCCTGCTCGAGATCGAGCGCTCGCTGTTCTCGCTCACCGCCAGCCGCGACCGCGAGTCGTCCTACGAGGGCCCGGATTGGGGCGGCGGCCACGGCGCCTTTACCTACTACGTCGTCAAAGGGATGGAGGGTGAGGCCGACGAAAACGGCGACGGCATCGTCACCGCCGACGAGCTGGCCGAGTACGTTCGCCGCAACGTCCGCGAGTCGACCGGCGCGCGCCAGAACCCCACCTCCGACCGCGGCAGCTTCGACGCCGATATGCCGCTGTCCTACATACCGAAGACGCTGGCGCGCCGCCTGGAGTCCGCCTACGGCGCCCTGGTCGTCGAGTCCAGCATGGACGGCGTCGAGGTCTTCGTCGACGGCGCCTCCGCCGGCGTCGTCGGCAAGGGCAAGCCGCTCAAGCTCGAAGGGCTGCGGCCCGGGTCGCATACCGTCAAGGGCGTCAAGATGGGCTACGAGCCCGACGGTCCCCGCGAGGAGATGGTCTACCCCGGCCGCGAGACGACGGTCACCATCAAGATCGTCTACCAGCGCCGCCGCAACCCCAAGGCCGCCGAGCTTCTCGACAAGGGAATCGAGCAGTACAACAAAGGATACGCGGAGAACTACCGCAAAGCGGTGGCGGAGTTCGAGAAGGCGCTGTCGCTCGACGCCTCGTTCAGCCGCGCCGCGCTCTACCTCGGCCGTGCTCACAACGCGCTGTTCGAAGACGAGAAGGCCGAGAAGTACTTCCGGCGGGCGATCGAAACGGATCCGGACTACGTGGAAGCGCGCGCCGCGTTCGGCGGCATGCTGCTCAGCCTGGGCAACTTCGACGAGTCTATCCGTCAGTTGAACGCCGTCGTGCAGCGGGATCCCAACCATGCGCTCGGGCACGCACTGTTGGCCCAGGCCTTCCGGATGAAGAACCTGTACCCGGCCGCGATCGAGGCGGCGCGCCGGGCGATTCGCCTCGCCCCGGCCGGCGCCGAAGCGCATTTGTTTCTGGCCGACAGCCTGCGCCTGAGCGGTCAGTGCGGCGAAGCGCCCCAAGAGTATTTGGAATACCTGAAGCTCAGCGACTTCGAAAGCCGCTTGGCCGGCAAGCTCAACTACTACGTCGTCGGCTTCCTGGTAGGCTCCGGCAAGAAGAAGCGCGCCGCGCAGACCGACATCTGGCGCGACCTCCGGAGTCTCGCGTATTTCGGCCTCGGCGACTGCGAGCGGTTGCTGGGACGCCCGGACGCGGCCATCGAGTATTACCAGAAGTCGCTGGGTTTCGACCGCGAGGACCCCAAAGTGCACTGGGCGCTGGGACTCGCCTTCACCCGCAAGGCCGAGCTCGAGGGAACCCTCGACCCGTTACGAGCCGCCCGCGGCCACTTCCGGACAATGCTCGAGATCAACGAGCACCTGGAGGAAGCCGAGCTGGCGCGCAAGTATGTCGCGAAGATCGACGCATTGCTGAAACCGTAGCGGGTTTATCTGCGTTCATCTGCGGTTTCAAAACGCTTTTAGCCCCGCCCTCAGTTCTGCGACCCCACCCGCGTAAACGGCAGCACGTCGCTGCGCTTGGCTTTCGCGTCGATGGCCAGCTCGATCTGCCCCGTCAGCATCTCTTCCCAGGTTTGGTCGCCCCAGCGGACCTCCGCTTTGGGGTCGGGGTTGGCCGCGTTGTTCGGCGAGTTGTCGAAGATTCCGGAAACCTCGAGGCGCGTTCCCTTCGGGAGCCGCTTCGGGATACTCAGTACATAGTCCCACTGCCAGTTGAAGTCGTAGCGGGGCACGCGCAAGAGGATTTCCTTCTCGCCGGTCGGGTAGACGGCGCGATATTCCATCGACTTGCCGCGCAGGTGCATGTGCGGCCGCATCGAGATCAGCTTGCTGTCGGCGTGCAGCGTGACAACGGCATCGACGCGATGGTTGGCCGCCCCGGGCGGAATGACGAACTTGTCGTTGGAGGCCCCGGCCTTGAAGACGCGCTCCGCGGGCGGCTGCTTCGCGAAGATCAGCCCGAACCGCGTGCGGTCCGTCGTCGCGTTGCCGTTCGGCGTGTAGTGCAGTTGAAAAATGAAGTCCGTGTTCGCCGGCACCAGAAACGCCTGCCCCGGAGGCAGGATCAGCGCCGGCCGGCCCGGGGCGTAGCCGACGAGCTGTTCATCCATCGTGGTGACTCCCGCGAAGGTCGCGGCCAGAGGACGTGCCGGATCGCGGCGCGTCTGCTCGGGCGGCACGAAAGGCTTGCCCGCCGCCTGGCCGGCGAGCCATCGCGACCCCGGCGGCCGCAGCCACACCGAGGCGTGATGCATCACCGCGCGGTTCCCGGGACGTATCTCGGCGCGCTCGATCCAGCGGTCCTCGGCGAACCCGCTCGGGACTATGACGTAGGTATACTCGACGGTTCCCGACGCCGGGACCTGGTATTCCTCCGGCATCTCGAGCACCAGGTCCGGCTTGCCGATGCGCCAGCCCGCCAAGAACTGCCGCGGCGGCGGGGCCTCTTTCGCGTCTCCCTCCGGCGCGCCCGAGTCGGCCCATCGCACCAGCGCGTCGATCTGATCGTCCCGGAGGGTGAGATCGTTGCGGAACGCCCCCACCGCCCGGTCGGCGAACCACGGCGGCATCTTCCGGGTGAGCACCGCTTCTTTGATCGCCTTCGCCCACGGCCGCGCCTCGCGATAAGTGAGCAGCGACATCGGTCCAATTTCCCCCGGCCGGTGGCACTCCTGGCAGTGGTCCCGTAGAACCCGCGCCACCTCGCGGTGAAACGTGACCGGCCGATCGGCGGCCATTGCCGAAGTTGCGAACAGCAGCACCAGCAGTCCAACGGGCCTCATCGCGACGCTCCTATACAAGATACACGCCCAACAGAACCTGCGTCAACGGCTAGCCAGCCCGCAGCAGCGGGAGTTAGCCGGCCAAGGGGAACAAATGGCAGAGAGGAACTATCTCGGCGTTGTGTATGCGGAGATGACCGCCCCAGGAAATGCCGCGGTGGAAGGGCGACCCGTGGGATTACAATAGACCTGATGAGCGCGCTTAAGGCGGGGGGGCGGGCGCCGGAGTTCACGCTGCCGGACATGAGCGGCGGGCGGCGGTCGCTCGAGGAGCTGCGGCGCGAAGGGCCGGTGTTGGCGGCGTTTTTCAAGGTAAACTGCCCGACGTGCCAGTACACGTTTCCGTTCCTGGAGCGGCTGCACGGAAAACGCGGGGCCGGCGCGTGGGTGGTGGGCATCTCGCAAGACGCGCGGCAGAAGACCGACCAGTTCCAGCGCGACTGGGGCTTGAGCTTTCCCCTGCTGCTGGATGCGGAGGAAGACGGCTACACGGTTTCGAACGCCTACGGTCTGACGCACGTTCCGGCGCTGTTTCTAATCGAGCCGGACGGGCGGGTGGCGCTGGCGAGCGCGGGCTTCGTGAAGGCGGACCTGGAAGAGATGTCGCGGCGGCTCGGCGCCGTGAACCTGTTCCACCGCGACGAAAAGATCGAGGCTTTCCGCGCGGGTTGAGGGTCGAAGAACTGAGCTCCGGTCGGAGCGGACAGCATGAGGCGGCGGCCGGCGCGGCGGCGCAACCAGTTTCGGGCGGACAAAGAAGTCCGCAAGCTGGCGCGAGAACGCGTCGGGAAGGTGCCCTCCTCGCGAGTCATCCAGCCGAAGAGCCGCCGCCAGGATCCGAAGCATCCCAAACGAGAGAAGGAGAACTGGAGCGAAGACTGACCCGACGGGGGATCAGAAGCCGGCGGCGCGCTCGCTGAGCTTCTGGCGCGCCGTGGCCAGATGGCTGCGGATGAGGGGATTCCCGCCGTCCTTGGAGGCGGCGGCTTCGAGGTGGCGAAGCGCCGTGCGGTACTGGCCGTTGAGATAAAGGATCCAGCCGAGCGTGTCGTCGACGTCGGCGCTGTCGGGATCCAGCTCCTTGGCCTGCTGAGCGAACTTTAGCGCTTCGGCCAGATCGGATCGCTGAGCGGCGAAGCGAAAGGCCAGATTATTCAGAGCGACGACGTTGACGGGGTCGAGGTCGAGGGCTTGGCGGTAGTGCTCGATCGCAGCCAAGTGGCGGCCGGTGGACTCCTCGATCCAGCCGAGCAGGAGACGAGCGGTGAGATTTCTCGGGTGGCGTGAAACAACCGGCTGGAGAATATTGCGGGCCAGCTCGAGGTTGCCCTCGGAAGCCTCGAGGTCGGCCAACGCCACGGCCGCGTCCGCATAGTCCGGGTCGACGGCCCGGGCGATGGCGAACGCCCGGCGCGCCTGTTGCGGCGAACCGACTCGCGAAGCGAGCTGGCCGAGGAAGAGTTGAGCCCGGGCGGAATTGGGATTCCTGCTGGCGTGCCGCTGGGCGGCCTGAAGAGCGGCGGCGGGCTGGTTCTGGGCGAGGAAACTCTCGGCGAGGGCAGCCAGCGCGCGCAGCTCGTCGGGGTCGCGGTCGAGGGCGGCCTGGAGCGCGGCGCGGCCGGCCGGGTAGTCCTTTTGCGAGAACTTGAGCAGGCCGTCCTGGAGCAGCAGCTCGGCGGTGGCTTCGGCGGCGAGCCCCTGGTCGATGCCTTTACGGGCTTGCTCGCGGTCTCCGAGTGCCAGCAGTACCCAGTTCCGAGTCAACTGAAACGAGGGCCAGCTCTGCAAGGCGGCGGGCGTGCTCTCGAGCACCTCGAGCGCGGCTTTGGGGTCGCCGGCCGCGAACCAAGCACGGCTCAGATCGACGCGCGCCGGCAGATAGTCGCGCTTCAGGCGCAGGACTTCTGTGAGCTCCTGTCGTTCGAGCATAGGGGAATTGCGGGCGGCGTGCAGGCGGGCCAACAAGTGGCGGGCTTCGGCGAAAGTCGGCTCCTGGTTGAGGGCTTTCTCGAGGAGATCCTCGGCCGGCGCGAGCTCGCCGGCGGCGAAGAAAACGGCGGCACGCTGCCAAAGCGCCTGCAGGTCGCTCGGATTGCTGGCTAGAGCGCGCGTCAGCAACTGATGCGCCTCCCCGAAGCGATTGGCGGAGACGTAGGCCGTCACGAGCTCTCCGCGGAGGTTGCGATCTCCGGAATCCTTGCGGGCACACTCACGGAGCTCGGTGATGGCTTCGTCGAAGTGGCCCATCTGGAGCAGGAAACGCGCGTAGAGGTGGCGGTAGCGGCGGTCGGGAAGGGCGGAGGCTTGCCGGTAGATTCGTTGGGCCTGCTCCAGGTCTCCCTCGCGCATCCGCACAGCGGCCAGGCCGAGCAGCGCAGGCCCGTTGGCCGGATGGAGTTGGAGCGTCTCGAGGAGACGCGCTTCGGCGTCGCGGGGCCGGCCGAGGAACAGATAGAGCTGGCCGAGGGGCGCCAGAAGGGCGGGGGAGCCGGGGACGCTGGCCAGGGCGTCCCGCAGGACTTGCTCGGCGGCGGCGTAGTTGCGTTCCGTAACGCGCACCTCGGCCAGGGCGAGCCAGGACGGCAGGTGTGTCGGATTCCGACGTAGAGACTCTTCGATCAGGTCGCCGGCCCGCGCCGGCGCGCCGAGGCGCATCTCCGCGGCGGCCAGGAGCAAGCGGGCGTCGGCGTCAGCGGGCGAAGCGGCCAGCATCCGGTGCAAGCGTTTCCGCGCGTCCTCGACGTCGCTCTTGCGGCCGGCTTGGACCGCCAGACGCGCCTGGAGCAGGTGGGCGGGGCGGTGGCGCGAATCCAAGTTGGCGGCCATGGTCGCGGCGGCGTGAGCGTCCCGGAGCCGCTCGGCGGCCTGGTGGGCTAGTGCTTGCCGATACAGAGGCTCCGCGTTGCCGGGGAAGAGCCGGGCCGCGTTCTGGAAATGCGCGACGGCGTCGGCGTAGAGCTTCTGATTCGCGGAACCGCGGCCGATCGCCATCCAGTAGTCGAATTCCTTCTGGGGCGAGCGCCGGAAAGCGGCAACGGCGGCGAAAAGCAGCAAGAGGCCCAGCGCCGCGAGTGCTGGCAGCAGATGGTTTCTCATGGCTGGTGGACCGCGTGGGGCGAGGGTTTGACGGCGCTGGCGTGGAGGCCGGCGGCCGGCTGTGGGGCGGAGTCTTCGAAAGCGAAGATGCGAATGGTGGGTCCGGTAACCGACTGGTGCGGACCTGGAAAGGCAACCAGGTGGCGAATCCCGTCCCGCGCCTGCTCCGGGGGAATACCTCTCAGGTAGGTATAGAAGCGGTGAAAGCGTTGCGAGCGAATGGAGCGCAGATCGTAAGGCGGCAGGCCTCTGCCAGGGCCGGGGTCCCAGTAGCTCGAAAGGACGATGAACCGGACGCCTTTGCCGCGCAGGTGGCTGAGGGAGACATCCTCGCTGGCGACGTTGCGGGCGTAGGCGTTCCGCTCATAGCGGGCCCGAACGTCCGCGGGCCATTCCGGCGGGAAGCGGGGCGTGGGGCGTTTGAAGGAAAGGGAGCGCAGGTGATAAGTGGGGCGAGTGGCGAGTGCGCGCTCGACCTCGGGGCGGAGGCCGGCCGGGACGGTGGCGTCGAGGTAGCGAGCGACGACGCTATGGGACAGCAGCGTCGGGTAGCCTTCCGGCGTGACGGGGCCGGCAATTACGGCGCCGGATGGAATGTTGGACTCGATCCAGGCGCGAGCCAGATCGCGGGTATCGGAAAGACTCAGGCGGGCAGGCTGTACACGCGGGATGACCGTCCAGCCCAGGAGGGCCAAGGCAACCAGAACGGGCGCGCGGCGAATCTTCGAGGGCAAGCGATCGCCCGCGTAAAAGACGGCGGCGGCGGCCAGCGCGGCCAGGGCCGGGTAGACGAACAGGTAGTAACGCATGAAGACCTTCTCCCAGCGGCCCATGTAGGCGAAGGCCAGGAGGACGGCAGCCAGCAGGGTGAGCGTCGCGGGTGAACGCTTCCAGAGCGCGAACAGGATTCCGGCCGCAAACAGGAGGGCGATTCCGCCCTCGGAAGCGAAGCAGACCTTCAAGTGGCTCAGCCAGGGGACGAAGTTGGTCATCCAGCCGCTGGAGCGGGTGGCGTCGGGGAGGTAGCCTAACAAGTAACCGAAGAACTCGCGCGGCTGCAGGAGCACTTGGAAGGAGGTGAGGCCGAAAGCGAGCAGGGCGGCCGGCACGGCGGTCAGCAGGTTGGAGTCGATCAGGCGGCGTAGCGGGGCGCGGCGCGCGCGCCACAGCCAGACGTGGACGAACAGGCCGGCCACGGCAAGCACCGCGGCGTTGTACTTGGCGGACACAGCGAGGCCCAGAAACAGGCCGCAGAGGGCGTAGTTGCGCCGCGTCGGCTCCTGGAGGACCGCGAGGAGGAAGACGGAGGCGATGGCGGCCATGGCGGCGAGTGCCGCGTCGGGAACGGGTTCGGAGCAGTAGCGCGCAAAGGTGGGGGCGCCGGCCAGAATGGCGGCGGCCAGAAGGCCGGCCCGGCGGTCGAGGAGGCGCCGGCCGAGGAAGTAGGTCGCAACGATGGCTATGGCGCCGAAGACGAAGCTCACGGCCTTGGCCACGCCCATGAACTGGAAAGGGTCGAGCAAACGGGCCCAGACCTCGGGCCAGGTCCAGGCGCCCGCGGCGAGGCCGGCGCCGAGGTAGGCGACGATCGCGGCGGCGACCGCATTGGCCTGGAGCATTGGGTAATAGAAAACGGTGGAGTGCAGAGTGGTCTCGCGGAGGTGGTTGAGAACGTTGTCGACGACCCATGGGCCGGAGGCGGTAGTGGGAGAGAAGAATCCGGGCAGGGTTAGAGCGAAGGCGCCGACGATCAACAGGGCCAGAATCGCGAAGTCAGAACGCGCGGGTTTCATGCGGCAGCGCCGAAGTCGGCCGACAGGCCCTCGATCCGCGACGCCGCTTCTTGCGGGTCGCTGAAGGCCAGCGTGAAAGCGGGAACGCGGCGGGACCAGTCGCAGAGATAGGCGACCGCCCCTTGTCCGTGGTGGACGAAGTTCAGGCAGCCGCGCAGCAACTCGAGCGCGGCGTTGGCCGGTGAACAGGGAGTGAGGCAAAGCGGCGAGGCAGGGCTGAAGGCTGGAAACACCACAGCGCGCGCCGGGACATTCTGACGGCAAACGTCCGCGGGCTCGAGGTCGACCAGGGTTTTCTGCATGCTCTGAGCACGAACCGGCGCCGAGCCGTTGGGCGGGCGGTGGCGGATCTCCGGGGAGCGCGGGAAGGCGCCGAGCAGGCCGGTGGCGGGGTCGAGGGGTACGATGTCGTCGGCGAGGAAGCTCCAGCCGCGCGAGCAGAGCAGCGTGGCCAGCGTGCTTTTGCCTTTGCCGGAGTCGGCGGGCAGGACGACGGCCTGGCCGTGGCGGGCGACCGCGGCGGCGTGAAGCCAGATCAGCTCGGGGCGGGATTCCATGAGGCGGAGCGTGATCTGGTAGGTGAGGCGCTCGATGAGATTGGGTAGAGATTTGGCCTCGACGGCCGGTCCGCCGTTGCGGAACTCGTACCGATGGTCCGGGAGAGCGCGGACTTCGATACGGCACAGGGGCTGGCCGGCGCCAGGCGCCAGCAGATGACGGAAGCGGGGCTCGACGCCCGCCAGCACTTCGGGCGCGTCGGAGTCGATGGCGACAGCGCGGCCCAGAAAGCCGATACGCAGCGTGCCAGGAGGCGAGACGCTAGTCCCGTGACCGCCAGGCCCGTTTCCCGCGGCTGCCGACGCCGAGGCGGTCACCGCTGATCTCGGCGGCACGCCGCCGCACGAACGGAACCAGGCGGGCACGGGACTAGCGGCTCTGTCCATCACTCAACCCGATTTTTGGGGCGAGGTGTTCGTGGGGTTCCAGCAGACCCAGCTCGTGAAACTTCACGACTGCGGCGGCGACCTGACCGGTCAGGGAGTCCGGCAGCTCGGCGTCGGAGTAGCCAACGTCGCGGCCGATCTTGCGGCTGATTTCGATCACGGTGGTATTGCCGTCGCACAGCTCCCAGACGGCTCGAGCCGAGCTGTTCAGCGACAGGGCTAGGTTCTTGTTCGGGACATAGAGAAGAGTCTCGTTTATGAAAGTGTTCTCGTGAACACCGGCGAGGCGGCTCGGGCGAACTCGACCCATTTCCAATGCGGCGACGGACGCGGACTCCGGGCGGCAGGCGGAGGGCTCCGCCGCGACCAGAAACGCCCGGCCTTCCCCGAGGAGGCGGTCGAGCCAGGAAAAATATCCTTCGAAAAATCCTTCGCCGGCGCGATCCAGCCTGGCATGATCGCGGATCAGGCCGGCGCGAAACTCGAGTTTCGGCAGATGGCTGGCCAGGGCGCGGGCAGCCACAGCGCGGGGGTGCGGTCCGGCTAGTCCGTTGAGGATCTGGATCGACAGGGCGCAGACGTAGGTCGCGGCATACTGGGTGTGCACCAGCCGGTGCATGGGGTGGCGCGCGCCGGTGCGCGGATCGAGCAGGTAGGTCTCAGCCAGGGGGTTGAGCAGGATGCGCTCGGCCGGGCTAGAGCGGACGCCCAGGGCGTGCAGCTTGAGGTGAGCCATTTCGCGTACGATGGCCAGGGCCAGCGTGGTGGAATCATTGACCGTGGCGGCGATCTGGCCGAAGCTGCCGAACTGGTCGGAGAGGGAGCTGGCGGTGGACGTCTTGCGGGTGTCAAGGAACGGGCTGAGAGATTCCAGCAGGCCCTGACATTGCGCGAAGGCGGCGGGCCAGAGCCGGATCAGGGCGCAGGCCTTTTCGATGTTGGGGTGATCGTGGGGCGCCGGCTTTAGGACGCGCCGCTGATCTTCGGTGAACGCTCCGACGAGGTCGCGGATGGGGACCCGGCCGTCGAAGCAGGTTCGCTCGCCGTTTACGGGCGGCCGAACGTAGCCGCGGCCGCGGGTCAACTGGAGGATTTTGGCGGTGTCGCAGCCGTCGGGCTGCGGCTCGGCCAGGCGGCTCCACTCCATCGGCGACCCGGCGAGGCTCACGGGATATCGCTGTGGGGGATGGGGGTGTCGGCATGCGGCCCGCTCGGCGTGTCGTAGTGATTGGCGCTGTCGGCGTGCGGGAAGGCGTCCGCGTGTACGGTATCGGTATGCGAGTAGGTATCGATGTGAGGTTTTTTCCTGCGCGCCGGACGGTCCGTGTGTTGAGAGCCGTCGCTGTGGGCCGTATCCGAGTGTGGCGCCCCATCGACGTGGCCGGCGCCGTCGGAGTGCGGCGTACCCGGCGTGTCGGTGTGCCCCGCCGGAGCGTCCTGGTGATCCGGGGAAGCCAGGGCGACCTGCGGGCGCAAACTGAGCGCCGCGATCACCGGCGCCGTCCAGCCCGACTGTAGGAGGCGGCGGCGGGTGACCTCGGATTTCGTGGTTTGCTCCTGGTTCCTCTTCTCGTTGTCGTTCATGGCCTTGCTACTTCCTCTTCCGGGGGGCGTGCGATGGGGTTGCCCAAGCCGCGCTCGAAACCCGGCGTCAGGGTCAGGAGCGGCTGGGGGGGTGGACGGAAGGGGAACTTCAGACCTTGGGCCCCTTCCTTGGGGTAGGCCGCGCCGCGACGGCGTACTATGTAGCGGGTAGCGGTAGCGTCGGTTCGCGTGGAGACTTTCAATACGGGTGTCTTGATTTCCGCGATCCCGTGGAGGGCCGACCATTCCACGGGCCAGGAAAGGATCTGGAGCAGCCAATTCATCTCGTCGTCGAAGCCGGCGTCGCGGCCGAGCTGGATGAACCGCTTGCCGAGATCGACGGTTGGCGAGCAATCGAAGCGGCAAGGCAGGTGCGGAACGGCGCGAATGCCCATCCAGCGCCAGAGGATGTTGGCCTGGGGCGGCCCGGCGAGCTCGACGGTGGCGGCGCCGTGGGACATCGCCGCCGTGGCCGTTGCGGCGGGCCAAGTGGTGTCCTCCAGAGACTGCTCTTGCCAGACGTTGAGGCAGGATTCGGCGCAGCAGGCCGGGTGGCCGAGCAGGCGGGCCATGGCGCGGTGGTCGCCAGATTCGAAGGCCTGGTGGAAAGCCGCGACGTCCGGGGGCTTGCCGACCGCAATCCGGAGAATCACCGGTTGCGCGGAGTGCCACTCCACCGGCAGGGCGTGAAGGCCGGCCCTCAGCCAATGGCCCGACTGCTCGACGAACTCCTGCGGGTTGGCGACGATCACGGCGCAGGGACGAAGGCCGGCGGCGACGGAGCGCCACTCGATCTGCCACCAGGCCTTAGTAATACGTTCGAGGCGGGGCTCCCAGACTTCGCGGGCGCGGTCGCCGACCCAGGCGCGCCGGGCGAATTCGGGAAGCGTGAAGTCGAGGCGTTGCATCGTTTCCTTAAGCCACCGGGGCGTAGCACTCCTCGACCGCGGCGCGCCTCGGCAGCCTGGCGCTCATGCGGGCTTGTGCCTCCCGCATCGTCGCGTTACGGCCGGCGGACCAGGCGTCGAGCAGGAACTTTTCGACGCGGGGACGGTCGGGAGAGGTCGAGAGGGGCTGGAGGCCGCGGGCGATCATCTGCCGTTCCATCTCGGCGTACAACCGCATCCAAACTTCGCAGTGTTCGGTGCGGTTGCGCCAGTCGCCGTCGATGGCGGTGCCCGGACACTGTCCCTTGCACATCAGGAAGAAGCGGCAATCCTGGCAGCCGCCGTGTTCCTGCGGGGTGTGATAGAGGGCCAGGTAACGCTCGAAACCCTCGGCGCCGGCCTTGGCGAAATCGATACCGTCTTTGTTGGTGCGGCCGCAGTTGGTGCGCTGGCCGTTGCCTTCGACGCCCTGCACGGCGCGCGTGGTGTAGGGATCGCAGGCGTTCCAGATGCAGGTGGTCGCTTCGTCGTCGCCGAGCAGGAGTTTCGTCATGTCGCTGAAGACGTCGAAGCGGAGTTTTTTCAGCTCGCCCTGGAGCTTCCAGAAATTGAGAAACGCGCGGTAGTTTTCCTCCGGGCTGAGCGCGTACTTGGCGCGGACCGATTCGTCCTCGACCTCGAGGATATGGAGGCGCGCCGAGGCGACGCCCAGCGACTCCATGCGGCGAAACCAGTCGTGCAAGCGGGGGAGGCGATCGGCGGCGGCGTTGCAGCGGTGCAAGGTGACGATCAGGCTGGGCGCGATGCCCTCGCGGCAGAGGCGCTCGATGGCGGCATGAGTCTTGGCGGTGGCTTGACGGGTTTTCTCGACCGTGCCGGCCCAGCGCACGTCGTTGAGCTCGCCGGGGCCGTCGACGGAAACGCCGACGTGTACTTTGTACTGCTTAAACATACGAACGTGGTTGTCGCTGATGAGCACGCCGTTGGTCTGGATGCCGTTCTTGCCGAACTTGCGGAAGCCGAAGGACCACAGCTGCTCGAGGTCCTCCTCGGGCACCATCAGGGCCTCGCCGCCGAACAGGGTGAAGTCGACGTCCGCCTGTTCCACGGCTGCCTTCATCTTGTCCAGGTCATAGGCGTGCAAGGCGTTGCCGGCGTCGCGCTCCGGGTTCTGATAACAGTACTGGCACTGAATATTGCATTTGACACCAAGCGGACGTAGCTCGATCGACATGCCTGCCGGATACCATGCAAGCCAGCCGCCATTTATGTATGCGTGCTGACGGTCTGGCGGCGGTGCTGTTTCCGACACCTGTGGCGGGTCTTGCCGAGGCAAGTTTCAATGCATTTGGGCTTTAGGAAAACTCTTAGGACTACCCCTACTCCACATCGTCCGCGTAGAGTCGCAGCGGTCTTACGGGTCGGGGTCCCAAGAGGCGGGGAGAAAGCCAGAAATTTTGCAGCCCTTGGTGTCGGCCAGCTAATTGCTAGAAAACAAAGTACTATGACCGAGGACGTGTGGCCATCATGAGCCTTGCGACGGCCTCTTTGGCGGTCCTGGTCGCGGCTGGGGCATTCGCCCAGGCCCAAGCTGGCTCGACGAAACCGCTGGTACCAACCACCCTTAACTTGAACGACGCGGCGAGCGTTTATAACTGGACACCGCTGCGATACTCATTGGCGGGCACGCGGCCGGAGCCAGCGCCGCGCCAGGGACCACCGGCGGTTCTCAATGTGCCGACCG
>Ga0247727_10001545_pt1 | contig 54333 bp, 52 predicted proteins | sample WisWelCaveWW1625_FD_202498 | JGI IMG/M metagenome (GOLD analysis project Ga0247727, IMG submission 202498) | Biofilm microbial communities from Wishing Well Cave, Virginia, United States - WW16-25 | ecosystem: Environmental > Aquatic > Deep subsurface > Groundwater > Cave microbial mat | place... | reverse complement strand
GCTGGGTCTGCAACGCCTCGATGACCTGACGGCGATGTGGAAGATCACGATGTCCATGGCGTCGCGACCAAGCCATGACCGCCCTGTGTCCAGTAAGGATAGATATGGGTAATGGTCAGGTAAGTGAGGCATTACACATTGTCCGAAAAAACGCTTGCCTTTCTCCGGATTTCGCTGCATATTTTAGGGCGGAGACAAAGCGTGGAGGGCTTAGCAAATGAGGCACAACGTTCTTTTGAAACACGACGCTTTGTCTGCGGCCCGTAGGTTCTATGTCATCTGCAAAAAGAAAGGAGCAGCAATAATGTCCAGTTTAGCTGAAAAAACCTGTGTGCCTTGTCGCGGCGGCGTGCCGCCTTTGAAAGGCGAAGAGCTGCGCAAGCTGGCGCGGCAGGTCGAAGGCTGGGAATTGGTCAACGAGCACGACGTCAAAAAGGCTTTCAAATTTCCGGATTTCCGCAGCGCGTTGGCTTTTGTGAATAAAGTCGGCGAATTGGCGGAAGAGCAGAGCCACCATCCCGACATTTATCTCGCATGGGGAAAAGTCGAGATCACGATTTGGACCCACAAAATCGACGGCCTGACGGAGAGCGATTTCATTCTGGCCGCGAAGATGGACAAATTATAATTTGAATTTCGAAGGAGTGAAGCTATGGCACAATTCGTCAAGGTTGCAAGCACGGGCGAAATCGCCCCAAGCTCGGCGAAGCAAGTCGAAGTAAACGGCAAAACCATCGCGCTTTTTAATTTCGACGGCAATTATTATGCGCTTGACAACGAATGCACACACAGAGGCGGCCCGCTGGCGGAGGGCTATGTCGAAGGCGAGTCGGTGACCTGCCCGTGGCACGGCGCGCAATTCAACATTAAGACCGGCGCGGTTTTGGGTCCACCGGCAGCAAAACCGGTGACGCAATACAATGTGCGCGTGCAGGGGAATGATGTCGAGGTCGAAGTCTAGCCGATTTGTGAAATGACAAATGCTCACGAAACAACTTCCCGGTTTTTCGATAAACTGAAGAGCAGCCAGCGGCCTTACGTGATCACCGGATCGCGCGCTTCCGTTCAATATCATCAGTGGCTATCCCCGGTTCCGAAAATCGTCGAGCTAAGAATCTATCCCGAGGACGACGGTTATTGGATGAATTTGCTGTGGGGTGAAGCGGTTTATATTTCCGAAACACCTCCGACAACGGAAATGATGAAAGGTTTGGAGTTGGGGGTCTTATTGTCAAAAAAGCTCGATGCACAAATTTATCAAAACAAACGGACGATTGCCGGCTTGCACTACGAGTCTCCGGAAGATCTTTGTATTCATTTCCTTGGAAGTTTGGTTGCTGAAATTGCGGTGATGGAAACCCTCGCGATCTTCCTCGTGCAAAGGCTGGTTTTTCGATGGGACTGCTTTGGTGAGCGTGTCACCGCTATGGGTTTTGCCCGCGAGGCTGGAATTCTTCTTGATGTGATTAATGAGCATACGCAGCAAAGTTTGATGCCACAAACCGTGATTGATTTTTTCTTTAGTAAAGCCATGAAAGTTGAAGTGTCCAACCATGGCTACTATCCTTTCACTTGGCGAGTGAGGCTGGCTTTGAAGCGGATGAATGAAAACGACATTGTCGTCACCTATCCGAAAATCAGCCAGAAATGGGGCGTCAAAGTAGTTCTGCCGCGTTATATTATGGATAAGCTGGTGTTGGATTTGGACTATGTCTGGCGCAACCAAGGCTCGACCAAAACCTCTGAGTTGACAGATAAAAGTGCAATTACCAATATGGTTGCATGATTTCTGATGGAAGAAGCGCTACTGCTAAAAGAGCTGAAAGCCATTCTTAAGCTGCTGAAACCTTTCATCAATTCCAACTGATCATCAATGCCCTCCGAAAAAGCCGCTCTCATCACCGGCGGTGGCCGCGGTATCGGGCGCACGATTGCGCTCAACCTCGCCGAACAGGGTTGGGCGGTCGCCATTTGCTATCGCAAAAGTGAAGCGGAAGCGAATGTGACGCTCGCGGCGATTCAAGAAAAGGGTGCTCGCGGTTTGGCACTGCGCTGCGACGTTTCTGATCCCAAAGCTGCAATCGAGTTGGTGCAACAGGTTGAAACGGAGTGGGGGCGAATCGACGTACTCGTTAACGGCGCCGGGCCATATCATCGCGTCAATTTTTTGGATGAGACGATCGCTGGGTGGCACGAGATGTTCGATAATAATTTGCATCCGGTTTTCTATCTCAGCCGTGCCGTTGCCTTGGGCATGAAAACGCGCCAATGGGGCCGCATCATTAATTTCAGCATGGCCAACGCCGATCAGCTCATCGGCCAGCCGTTTGTCACCGCGCACTACATTGCCAAAGTCGGCGTGTTGATCCTAACGAAAACGCTGGCTCGCCTGCTCGCGCCGGATGGAATAACCGTGAACGCCATTTCTCCCGGCTTCATCGACTCCGGCAGCGCGCCGCCGGAAGAGTTGGCGAAGATGATCAAAAACATTCCGGCGGGATATATCGGGACGACGCAAGATGTTGCCGCGATTGTCAATTTTTTGCTCTCAGACGAGGCGCGATATGTGAATGGCGCCAATATTCACGTAAGTGGAGGGTGGGGTATATGAACCTCGTAAAAACACCGAACTTTGGCCTCATCAATATCATCTTCACTTCTTTCTGTCCGCGTTCACCCTAAAGTGTTGACAACATCTCTTGGACCTTCTTTGCGAGATTCTCTTCGAGAGCGATTTTTTCCAAAAAGTTTTCTTTAAAGATTTGTTGCGCCTCTTTGGCGCGCGCGTGTTCGCCGTAGGCAGTGAGAATAATAATTTTCGTATGTGGATACCTTTTGCCAATTTCTTCGGCGACCTCGATCCCGTCACGTCCGGGCAGAAAAAGATCGACGATGGCGAGATCGAAGGACCTTTCGTTGAGCGCCAACAGGGCTTGCGCCCCATCGCTGGCTTCGACAATCTCATATCCTTGTCCACTTAACATCAGCGCCATTCCCCGCCGCATCGAAAAATCATCGTCTACGACCAGAATGGATTTCATCGCTTTTAGCCTTATCGCAGCAACGCCATTTTATGCGTTTGGCGAAATTCTCCGGCCACGAGGCGATAAAAATAAATCCCCGAAGCCGCCGATTCGCCGTTGTCCATTCGCCCATCCCACCTGACAATATAAGCGCCTGCCGGTTTTTCTTCATTAACCAAGCTTCGGATTTTTTGCCCATGAACGTTGTATATTTCGATTTTCACGTGCGACGATTTTGGCAAATCCAACTGAATGCGCGTCTCCGGATTGAATGGGTTCGGATAATTCTGGCTCAACTCAAATTGCATGGGCAAACTTTCCCGCGACTGAACACTGGTTATAAAGTTGAAGTTGACCGCGTTGCTGGTTTGAGCGGCTACGGTGACGGTCACGGCGACAGCACCAGCAGGCAGATCGGTGGGGACAATGACTGTCAAGGTGGTTCTATCCGCGCTGGCGGTCTTCACAAAGGCTTGCCGATTGCCGAAGAGCACGACATTGTTGGCGGCAATCGGATCAAAGCCGGTTCCGGTAATTGTCACCTCAACTCCGGACGACCCGCTCGATGGCGTCATGGTTGTGATCACCGGCGCAGAACCGGCGGGAGCTTGCGCCAGCACGAAAAATGGTGTGGCATCAACCGCCGTGATGTGACGCAAGGAATTGGCAATGGCGTGAACACGAATCTGCAGCGGGTTGACCGGATCTGGCGGGGCCACATTATTGGTCACATTGGTTTGGGTGAAGAGTCCGTCATTTGCCGTCGCATCGCCGTTCGTGCCGTCATCAAAGAGGCCAGGGGGTCCGAGATAAGCGAACCCAAGCCCACCGTCTTTGAGACTGACCGCACAGGCGAGCTGACGCCCGCCGGATATGCGCGCGGTGAAAGTTGAAGAGGTCGTACGATTGGCCACCACGTAGGGTGGGGTGAAGACCACTTCGGAGATCGCCGGCGCGTCGCCGGCAGAACTCGGGTTGATGTCGGCAATCCAGATTTGTTGCGCCTCGCCGAAAGCTGCCGCCGGAAAAGCGAATCGCCGGCCATCGGCTGATAGCGAAACGGTGAAGCCGAACCCGGCAATCAAAAGAGGATTGACACCACACTCACTGCTAACAATCACGACCAAATCCACCCGCCCGCTGCCATCGGTGTTGACCAGGGACATCGGGTAATTGTTGGCCGAAGTCAATGCCGCTGCGCCGTTCGTCGTCGTTCTGCCAAAGCGCAGGCTGCTCCCGGTGCCGCGCAAGAGTTCGATTTGATTGCCGCCGTCAAAATTCATTGAAAGTAATCTATTCGGCTCGCCAAACACGTCTCGGTGCGCGACGATCTTGTTCCCATTGCCACTGATAATAAAGTCAGAGACACTGGTGCTGGCCACACTGCCGGTCGAGGTGGTGAGAATTCTGAGCGTCGTCCCATCCAGGACGACCGCATCACCCACCCCCATCGCGTTAAAACATCCGGTTCCTAAAATCAGTCTCGAACCATCATCGGAGATATCGAGTTGGCCGGTTGCTCGAGCGCCGCTGCACCCATTGTATTCGCTGCCATCCCGCCCGAATAAGGCCGACATTTGTCGGTAACTAAAGAGCTTTCGTGAATTTGATCCGTCGGCGTTAATGACATAAACGCCTTCAGTGTCAGGATCACCTCCGAAGAGATAGAAGTAGACCCGGCTTCCATCCGCGGTTATTCGGGGGCCAGTGTTAAAGAAGGCCCCTCCGATAGTGCCACCACCGGTTTTTGGAAACTCGGTGGCGATGCGCAGCCGGCTGCTGCCGTCGCTGTTGGCAATGAAGATTTCGCCGACGCTGTCCGTCCAGATAATCTTGGAGCCATCGGCGCTGATGTCGATCCAGGGAAGGGAGCCAGGCCGGGGGGGTGGCAAGGTGGCGTAATCGAAGACCTCCATGAAGTTCATGCCATCCGTGTTTATGGTGAAAATTTTCTTAACGCCGTCCGCGGCGAAGACGATCTTCGAGCCATCCGCGCTCATCTTCATGCGCCCGATGCTCGGACCGGAACCGATCTGAAAGCTGCTGATCTGCCGGTACACGATGGTGCGGATAATCGTGGCTGCCGCTTGTGAGCTGCTGCCCTTCGCCGCAGATTTATCATTCTCTTGCATCGTCGCGACGGCAAATGCCTTTGGTGTAGTTAAAGAATTTCCTGCGAAAAGAATGGCCAGACCGGCCAAGCCAATCGTGCGTAAAACGCCTCGAATAGCAGTCATTTTTGCCTCCGGAGTGTTAGTGAACCAGTCGGACTTGTGCGTGGAGAATGGATGAAAACATCTAAATCATTCTTGCGCAAGTCCGACTTCGCTTATGTTTAGTTTACATGACGTCTTTCGAGTTTATGTCAAAAGTGATCATGAAGCCGTTCGTCCCTTTGAACTCAAACGGCTTGTCACCGGCACGATAAGCCTCGATCTCATTTGGCATCAGGACAAAACCGTCGTTGCGTGGCGCGCCCCAGTACTTCAGATTTTTAATCACGACCGGATCATCCGTCATGCCGGGATTGCGCCGGAGCACGACTTCGGCGGTCTTTCCGCCATCGAGCCGGGCTTCCGCGCGATCCTTCGTGAATTTCCATTCCATCGCCGCGTCTTTGACCACCGTGAAAGAGTTCCACTTCACCGGATAAAGGCGGCCCATAATGACCGTGATGCCCTCGCGTTGCTCCTTCGTCACCGACGGGTCGAATGTCAGCGTCGCCCAATCCATCTGTCCTTTCGAGAAGTCGCCGCCCAAATCTCCAGCCACCCAGAATTTTGCGCCATCGAGTTTGACATTGCCGTAGTTGCCTTTAGTAACCTTGAAAGCATTATTGAAAGGCAAAAATGTTCCGCCGTTGCACCGTGACCACCGCCATGATGAGATGCCGGTGCGGGGTTGAAATAACATTGGCAGAACATCGGGCAACTACACGCTTCGATGATCGTCGCGTTGAGCGACCAATCAGGTGTGGTCTTGGCCTGAGCAAAAACCGAAATGGCGCCGGCCAGCAAACCCACCGCCAGCCAAGCTGATACTTTTTTCATGATGTACCTCCGCTTTAGAATGAATGTGAAGTCGGACTTGCGCTGACGATTTTTACAATTTGCTGGCCCTGCGTGCGCAAGTCCGACTTCGCTTCTATCCAAATTGGATGCCAACTACTCAATGACTTTTGTTGCAATAAATTGAAAAGTCGTAGGCATCGATTAACCAACAAAATAAGCTCACGTGGATAAGCTGGGCCGGAGAAAACGAAAAAGCGCTGGCGTGATAAAAACGCACAAACGATCAGCTTTGTGCGACCGAGAAACTCATCTAACTAATTGTCAAAAAAGTGGGAATGATGTGGTAGGCTAAAAAGCCACAACTTGCGGCATTTATTCCGCTTTCAAGCCGTAGCGCTTGATCTTGCGGCTCAAGGTATCGCGGCGTTCCCCCAGCGCTTGCGCCACTTCGGTGATGTTCCAATGGTGCTTTTCGAGATGGCGGAGCAGAAAGAGCTTTTCAAATTCATCACAAGCTTCTTGCAACGAGTGTTGGCTCATCGCCGCGTCAAACCCTTCTTTTTCCGAGTGGCCGAAAATTTCCGGCGGCAAATCCGTGGGCAGAATCGTCGCTTGCGGCGCGGTGACGACGAGACGCTCCACCAAATTTTCCAGCTCGCGCACGTTGCCGGGCCAATGAAATTTCTCAAGCCGCGATAAAGCCTCCGGCGAGAAATGAATTTCTCGGCCTTTTTCGCGGCTGAATTTTTCCACAAAATGGTTGACCAACAATGGGATGTCCTCTTTGCGGTCGCGCAACGGTGGAACATAAATCGGAATCACATTGAGGCGATAAAACAAGTCGGCGCGAAAACGGCCTTGCGCCACTTCTTCATCCAAACGTTTATTGGCCGCGGCGATGAGGCGAATATCGACTGTAATCGGTTGATTGCCACCGACTCGCTCAAAAGTGTGATTCTGCGTGAAGCGCAGCAATTCGACTTGCACCTTCGGACTGACTTCGCCGATTTCATCGAGAAAAATCGTTCCGCCCTCAGCAATCTCAAACTTGCCGGGCTTGCCCCGTAACGCGCCGGTGAACGCGCCCTTTTCGTAGCCAAACAACTCGCTTTCGAGCAGATGCTCCGGCAGCGCGGCGCAGTTGACGACGACGAACGGCTTGCCTTGGCGTGGGCCGTTGTAATGAATCGCGCGCGCCACCAACTCTTTGCCGGTGCCGCTTTCGCCTTGCAGCAGCACAGTTGTATCACGGTCATCAACGACGCGTGAAAGCAATTGCAACAAATCGCGAACGGCTTTGCTGTTGCCGATGATCTGCTCGAACCGATAACGGCTTTCGAGCTCTTGCCGCAAATGATTGTAGTTTTCGGCTAACTGTCGATTCTCTTCCCGCAGCCGTTTTTGCTCCAGCAACTTTTCGAGCCGGAGCTTGAGTTCTTCCATCGCGAAGCCTTTGGCAATGAAATCATCCGCGCCGGCTTTCACGGCCTCGACGGCGCGTTCGATAGAGCCGTGTGCGGTGATCATGATCACCATCGCTTCGGGTCGGTGTTCTTTGCAGGCTCGAAGAATTTCAAGGCCGGCAGTTTCGAGGGGTATAAAAAGGTCGGTAATGACTAAATCAAAATTTTGCTCGCGAAGCCGCTTGAGCGCTGATAATTTTGAGTCGGCTTCCGCGACTGAATAGCCCTCGTCACTCAATGAAAACATGAGAGCTTTGCGCACGGAAGGCTCGTCGTCGACGATTAGGATTTTAGCCATTCACATTTCACTCCTACGGAGTTTTTAGAAGCAACAAAAATTCGTGCTATAAACATTTCATCCCTAACGGGATTCCAAGCCTAAACTTGTGAAATGGGCAGCTCAATCACAAACCGCGTCCCCTGTCCCATCGCGCTGGCAAATGCAATCGTCCCGCGATGATTGGAAATGATCTGCCGCGCCAAAGCGAGACCAAGTCCATGGCCGCCAGGCTTGGTGGAAAAAAACGGATCAAAAATTTTTTCACGTATTTCGGCGGGAATGCCAGGGCCGTTGTCGGCGACTTCGAGGCGCAGCTTTTCTCCGTCTGCTTGCAAGGTCAGGCGAACCTGGCATCGCGCCGAATCCTTTTTGCTGAAACACGCTTCCAGCGCGTTCCGGATCAAGTTGGCCAGCACCCGCTTGATTTGCGCGGCGTCGACTTCGGCCGGCGGCAGGTTGCGGGAAAAATCTTTTTTCAATTCAACTTCGTCAAAACGAAAATCCTGGAGAACTTCATCGGTGAGAATGGCGAGATCGGTTGCCGCAAAAACCGGCTGGTTGAGCCGCGCAAAATCCAGCGACTGATTGACGAGTGAGGATAAGCGATCCACTGATTGAACGATGGTGTCGGCGATTTCGTGCTCGGGCCGCTGCGGATCGACGCGCTTGCCAAGCTCGCGCGATAAAAGCTTGAGGCCTTCGACCGGGTTGCGCAGATCGTGCGCCAGCGCCGCGGAAAATCGTCCCACTGCGAGCAGCGTCTCATTCGCCTGGCGCTCGCGGATGTGCTGTTTGAGATCGGCAGCCATTTTATTAAAGTCCGCCGCCAGCTCGCCGATTTCATCGTTTGTTCGCACGGGAATTTTGCGATCGAGGTCGTCAGCCGCGAGCGCCCTGGCTCCCTCGGTGACTTCGGATAGATCTCTCACAAATTTCCGGCTGAACAGGCTGATAAGAAATAGAAGCAACACCGAAATGCCCACGGTGACCACGACTCCAATCAGGCCGGCCTGCTCGGTTGATTGAATAAAGGGCTTGATCGGGCTTGCCACCGCCACACTCCATTGAATTTTTTTTAGCGGCGCATAAGAAATAATCCAGGCTTCATCATTCTCAAGCTCATATCGCGCCGTTCCTTTTTTTAAGCTGAGCATCGGGGCAAGCGCAGACCCCAGAGATGGCATCGCCGCTTGTATGTTCTGATTGATCTTTTTTCTATCCGTATGATAAATCAGCTCTCCTCTTTTATCCACCACCATGACTTGGCCGGCTATCCCGAGGCTGAAGCGTTTAATCGCACTCTCTGCAATCTTGGGGATTGGCAGGCTAAAAGTCATCGTGCCAATTGCCCGCTCCAACTTCGAATCGAATAAGCGGACCGCCAGGACCAGAGCTTTGGACCCACGAATGTTCTTGGTCTCGGAAATATAAATTTCATTCCTGGACAAAGACATGCTTTCCTTTGCCCCGATCCCGTCCTGCTCATCAAAATAAACGGCTTCGAAGTGAACGGGCAGCACCTCTCGCGCAAAAAAAGAAGCGAGCTGCACTTTTGCAATGGGCCGCTGCACGGAGTCGAGGCAGGTAATTTGAAAATATCCGCCTTCCAAACCCAACAGCAGCCTTTTGAGTTTTTCGGCATATTCCCCGCGCCCGGCAGCCGATTTTTCCCGGTTCATTTCTACAAAAAAACTTTCCAGCCAATTTAGTTTTGCCACCGAGCGAATTTCCAGCTCGCGTTTATTGAAAAAATCTTCCAACACCAAACCCGCATTCCAGGCAAGAATGGAAGTTTGATTTTCCACCGTTTTTCCGACGGCGTGCAGCGCATTCCGATACCATAAACTCCCGATGAATGCGACCGCCAATAATGGGAGAGGGAGAAATACCAGCGCCAGCTTGTGGCGAATTTTCAAGCCGCCCCAGGCCTTTCTGAAATAGCTCTTTTGCAGGCTATTGATTTGTTTCATGATCGAGCCAAACATGCTGGAGTTTGTCTCCCCAGGCGTTGCCAAGCTGCCGGCCCCGAACGTTTCTTTGCAAAAACCTGAACTCGCCGTCGATCTGATAGAGAAATACCACCGGCGCAATATCGATAATTATTTCTTCCAACCGATTGAGCAGCACTCTATTCTTGTAGCTGGCCTCGTTTTCCTGCCAGTCCTGGAAGGCGCGTATAAACAACGAATCGGTCAGGCAAGCGGCTTTGGGAAGGCCCTCCAAAATACTATAAACATCAGGGGTGGTATTAATATTCATCAGCCTGACCAGTAGAGGCTCCTTTCTCACGAGCAACTCTCGCCATGCCGGAAAAGGGTCGGTTTTTTTTATTTTGAAGCCCACCGCTTCCAAATCTTCCGCAATAAAATCGGCATCCGGATCCGGCAATGAAATAAATGGATATTCCGGGAGGCCTTTGCCTTGAGGAAATCCCGCTTCTTCCAACAGCTTTCTGGCCTGGCCGGGATCGTAATATTGGCCGGCAAGATTTTGATTGAAGTAAATGGCGCTCGAAGGTATCGGGCCTTTGGCAATCTCGTAATTTGTGAAAATGTTCGCGTGTTTATCGATCAAACGTTTTTGATTGATGGCATAACCCATTGCCTGGCGCACTTTTTTGTTCTCTTCCTCCACTTGCAGATATCTGAGCTTGCGAAAGGCTTTATCTTTGACAAACTGCACGCCGTTTTCCTTCAGCCAGCCTTTAAATAGCAGATTGCCCTGCGGGTCAGGCTCCACCAGTTCGTGCAAATATTGGCTGACAGCGCTGGTGCACTCATCAATCCTGCCGGTCTGAAAATCTAAAAACATCTTTTCATCTTCTTCAGGGGAATAAAAAATATACTCGATGCAATCGAGGTAAGGCAAACGCAATTGCCCCTCATAACCCCAATAGTTTTCATTTTTGACGAGAACCAAATTTTTATTAGGTTCGATTTCCGAGAACCGGAACGGGCCCGTGCCGACAGGATGCCATTTGAAAGCATCGCCATAAAATTCTACGGCCTCTTTGGGCACGATAAACCGGTTGGTGTTCGTCAGGCTGCTCAAGAGATCGGGGTCCGGCTTGGTCAACCTGATCTCGAATATATATTTGTCCAGAACTTTGAATCCCTCTATATGAGATGATCGGCCCTTGACAAACTCCTCATATCCGAGAAACGCCCCAGCGGGTAAATTTCTTGCTGCAGCGTCTAAATGATACAGCCTCTCGAAAGAATATTTCACATCAGCGGCGGTCAACTCTCGTCCTTTGCCGCCGGCAAAGCACGGGGCATCATGGAATTTGACGCCTTTTCGCAGATGAATTTGCATTGAAAGATCGTTGGTTGTATAGCGCTCTGCCAGCAAAGGAGTAATTCTGGTTTCATCACTGGAATAGGTCAACAATCCTTCATAAATTTGGCTGCCGATTGTCCATGAAGCAATGTCTCCGGAGATGGGATCCAATGATCCAATATGATAAGCGGCGGGGATATGATAAGTACCGCCCAATTTCGCCGTTTTCGCCGGTTTGGATTCCCTTCCGCAAGCAAAACTGGCGAGCAAGAGCAAAAGAGGGAAAATCCCGAAAATGTTTTTGAGCCTGCGAGTCATGAACTTTTCCATGCTCAATTAGCTTTCAAGCATTTTTCATCGCCGTTCCATGAGCCGGTGTTTAGCCGCCACCAGCCCCTGCTGAAACTCACTCAGTTTCTTCTGCCGTCGCGATACTTTCATCTGCTCGAGAATTTTGCTCTTCCACGTACGGGCCTGCCAGCGCGCCATTTGTGCAAATAGACGATTTGGCAGCGTGCGCGCGGTCGTCGGACGCGGACGCGGCAGTGTGAGCAGATCACCCAGATGGTTGGCATTGGTCACGCGCGCGCCCATGTCAGGAATGCTGCCATCCGCTTCCTGGCAAAATCTCACCAAAATCGTTTTAATGATCGAGGTGTGATCAAAAACGGTGTGTGAGACGGAACCTGGAATAACCCACGGTGAAACGATCAACGCCGGAACGCGCACGCCGTAGCTGCGGAAGTTGAGATCATCGTCAGCAGCGGCCGGCGGCGTCACGTGATCGTAAAAGCCGCCGTGCTCGTCGTAGGTGATGATGAACATCGTCTTTTTCCACGCCGGGCTGGCGATCAACGCGCTGAAAATGGTGAGCACCAAATTTTGCGCGGCCATCATATCCGCCGGCGGGTGGTCATCATTCGCGGCAAAGGAGGTGAGGCCGACGAGATTGGGGTCAATCCACGACACCGCGGGCAAATCTCCCGAAGCGCAATGATCCAAAAAATCCTGCGTTTCGAGCATCGTGCTCTCTTCGACCTTGAAAAAGTTTTGATCATAGGCGGTGCGATATTTTTCATCGACGTAGCGCAGCGTTTGAAAATCGTGGCTGTACCATCGCCACGAAATGTTTCTCTCTTCCAAATGGCGCACAAAAGAGATTTCCGAATAGATTGGCACAGGCTTATTATCCTTGCTCCCGTCCGCTTGTCCGGTAAGCGCATATAAGCGATTCGGCCACGTCGAACCCGGCACCGAGCAGAACCAGCGATCACAAATGCAGAAGCGCCGCGCGAGATGATCGTAAACCGGCAAATCCGCGGCGTTATAGTAGCCCATGATCTTGCCCGGATCACGCTCGTCGGGATAATGCTTCGCGAAATTGCTCACAAAGCCACCGTTGTTGTTGCTAAGCTGCTCGGCAACATCATTTTCTTCGTGACCGGGATCTTGCTCGAATTTCGTGTTCTCCAAATGACGAACTGAATACTTCTTTTTATTATGCATGTTGAACATGCTGCGCGTCAGGCCGTCCACCTCTTTTCGTCCGGCTTCGAGCTTCAAATAGCCGAGTATATGGTCGAACGAGCGGTTCTCCAGCATCAGCACGACGATGTGGTCGATCTTGTGCAAATTATCCAGTGGCTTTTGCTTGACATCTGAATGACGGAAAACATGCTCCGACATATCAATCTCCTTTTGCAATGGGATCCATGTGTCATTCTCCTGGCTGGGATACTTACCGTACTTTATGCCTGCGTTTTCCGCAACGGCATAATGATCAACACCCAAGCAATTGCCGCGAAGGCGAGCAGCCCGAGCAAATTCCCACCCCATGCCTCCACAAACTCAAATTCAGAAACACCGAAGAGCAAACTCGTCAACGATTCAAAATCTTTCACGACCAGCACCAGGATGGCGAGCAGCACGCCGGTCAGCGATTCACCGGCGATGAAGCCCGAAGCGAGCAAGATGCCGGTATTCTCCGCGCGCTCCTTGGCTTCTTTATGCACACTCTTTCTCGCGATGAGGCGATCGGCAAACCACTTGATCACGCCGCCGATAAAAATCGCGAAAGTGGTTTCAAAGGGAAGATACATGCCGACGGCGATGAGCATCGGCGCCGGCGCTTTGATCATGATCAGCGCCAGGGCGAGAAAAGCGCCGAACAAAATCAAGCCCCACGGCATTTCGCCGCCGACGATGCCGACGGCGAGTTGCGCCATCAAGCCCGCTTGCGGCGCCGGCAGCGCTTTGTCGCCAATGCCGATGCCGCCGGCGGCGATATTGCTCTTATGCAGCGCGATAATGGGGAAAACGAGCACAAACGAGACGGCGATGACTGAAACAATTTCGGCAATTTCCATACGGCGCGGCGTACCGCCGAGAAGTTGGCCAATCTTCAAATCCTGAATCATGTCGCCGGAAATGGCGCATGCACAGCACACCACCGCGGCAACGCCGAGCACCGCGCCGACCCCGTGAATGCCTTTGACGCCGAAGAACACCATCAACAATGCGGCAATGATCAGCGTCGACAAGGTCAAACCGGAGATCGGTTGATTCGAACCGCCGACAAGCCCGACAAGATAACCGCCCACCGCCGACAAAAGAAAACCCAAAAGCAACATGACGACGGCCGCAACGATGGCGCCGACCACGCTTTGGCTGAAATAATAGTACAGCACCGCCATGGGGATCGCCAACAAAATGGTCACACCCAGTATCGTGCGAAGATCGAGATCCTGTTCGAGGCGAGAAGGCTGCGCAACGGCGCTGCCTTTTTTGAGCGCGCCTCTGAAGGCCGCAGTGAGGGAATCACGCAAGCCCCATAAGGTTTTTACCGCCGCCACCAACATGGCACCGACGGCAATCGGCCGCACATGATTATACCAGACCGAATTGATGACGTCGGAAAGCGGCGCCGCTTGGCCATCAAGAGTGAGCTGCGTGCTCAACTCAGGGTTGATGAAAAGTATCAGCGGGATTAAAACCAGCCAGGCGAGCACACCGCCCACAAAGTTGATCGTGGCCAGCTCCGGCCCAATGACATAACCTACACCAATCAACGCGGGAGAGATGGCAAACGTTGACCAGGGAATCACGCCGGAATGCGTCACGTCGCCCATCGGTGTACGATTGCCGGAAAAGTGATGAATAATGGATTGCGGAAGAGTAATGATGCCGGAAAGGCTCTCGCGAAAAAGCTTCAAGCCGTTGTCGGCTTTGAAAACTTGCAGCAACATGCCGAACCCGAGCGTGCCGAAAACATATTTCGCGCCGCTCTCGCCGTGTTGCCCGGCTTTGACGATTTCGGCGCAAGCGCGGCTTTCGGGAAACGGCAGATCGGCATCGACCGTGAGCGTGCGGCGCAGGATGACGATAAACATGACGCCGAGCACGCCGCCGATGAGCAAGATGAACGAAGTCTCCCAATAATTAAAATCCGTCCACACGCGCTCGCCGCCGACGTTGGCAATGACGAATGCCGGAATGGTGAAGATGGCGCCGGCCACCAGCGCTTCACCCACCGAGGCCGCGGTGCGCGTGATGTTTTGTTCCAACACGTTGCCGCGCAAAATACGAAACGCTGCAATCGCAATCACCGCCGCCGGAAAGCTCGCCGAGACGGTTTGGCCGGCTCGCAAGCCAAGATAAGCATTCGCCGCGCCAAGTACCACGGCCATCACTAGGCCGAGAAAAATCGCTTTAAAAGTAAACTCCGGTAAATTGCTTTCGGCTGGAATATAAGGTTTTTCGGATACTTTTTCAGGCATGTTTCCTTCCTCCGATGATAAGTTTTGTGCTCGAAAGCTTTGGGAGATGACTGGCGAAAGATACAGAAATGGGAGGATGGAAGCAAGCAAATTCTGTTGAAATTGGGGCAGTTGGGGGATTTGCCCCAAAAATTGTAACAAGGTGTGCCGCTAGTGTTTCAGGAAGGTGCAAAATGTAACACCAAATTTTTGGAAGGATATTAAAATAGGGATAAATTAAAGACTTGCAGCCTGTAACATGCTTGGCATTTCAGTTGCACATAAATTTAGTTGTAAATCAATTGTAATAAAATTTCCAAAAGCACTGGAGAAAAATCTGGCCATGACAAGTCAAACAAGCATAAACTCTGACACCAAATGGCGCGCAACAGCACAACAGAAGTTCACCAGTTTCATGCAAGAGCAAGTGAACCGCGTTGAGAGATTCCGGCAGCACTTGTGCCGGCATCAGCGTTGTGAGATTTCTCTGGAGTATGCCGTAAGCCTCTGGATCGAGCGCGGGTATGCGGCGGCGTTTCGGCGACGCTTTGAAGGACAAGCATAAATCGGCTTCATTCAATCTGCTCGCCAGCGGCTTGCAAGAAAGTAAAAAATTGTTGAAAGGCTGCTTCGAGTTTTTCGAAGGTTGGTTTCAATGCTTCCGCTTTAGGTTTCAGTTCACCCCAGTCGAGGTCGAAACTATAACTGTGTCGGAAAAAATGTCGAAACTCAAGATAGTCTTCAAGCACAGCAGCCAATTCTTTTGTGAGCACCGCTGGGCGAACGCCTTGAATCTCAAGGGCCATTTGTTTTAATAATTCTTTATGCCAGGCTTTATCAGGCGGTTCAAAATTATCAATGTATTCCGCAATGAGATCGAAGATCTTTTCTAAACCGTTATAAAAGCTGTGGACATAACCAGCAAAGCCGACGACGACAATGTCTTCGGGAGTTTCTTGCGAAATGTCTGCCAGATTTTTCTCTACGCGTTCGACAACTTTTTTTATTTCACGCAGTTCTTTTTCAATCCGCGCCTGTAGTACGGCAACGCCATTCTTCCCGGTCATAAAGCACCTCGCCAAATTGTAAAATAATCTCGCGAAATCCCGATTTGATTTTGCCGAGATTCACCAAATCAATTGGAAAATTTAATGTCTCACCCAGCTTGAGATACCACTCCCACCACGCCGCCGATGGCATTTCAACCGCAATATCAATATCAGAATCCAGCTTGAAGGTGTGATCGAGCACCGATCCGAACAAAATCACTTTCGTTGCACCATGCTTTTTAAGAATAGCAACGGCTTGCGCGGCGATTTCGCGGGCTTTTGCCCGACGCTTCTCGATCGCGGCCTTCTCCTGTTGCTGGCGGCGCTTCCAGCCGGCAATGTATGAAGAATAATCAGGCATGTTGGCCGGCACTGTCTGTAAATGATCACTCATGTTCTACCTTAATTTTAGACATGTAAAATTCAAACCTCATTTTCCTTTAGTTGTTGGAATCAATTGGGTGACAGTATTAGCCTTACAAAGCAAGATCGGGGGTTCTGTTTTCCAATTTTTCTGTTTTCATCAAATTTAACATAATAAATGGAAAGGATCAAGGTTCATTTTCTTTTACCACCTTTGTCTCCCCTGGTTGCAAGACCCAAACTTGTGCAGCGTCAATGCCGAGCGAATCCACCGCAGCGCGCAGCAATCTCGGCGGCTCATCCATCGGCTCGTCGGCGAGATCGAACGTGCCCCAATGAATGGCCAGCATTTTCTCGGCTCGCAGATCGAGAAACGCTTGCGCACTCTGCGCCGGCTCGACGTGAACGGGCGACATGAACCAGCGCGGCAGATAGGCGCCGATGGGCAGGATCGCCAAATCAAACGGCCCGAACTTCTCGCCAATTTCTTTAAAGCCCGGGAAATAGCCGGTATCGCCGCCGAAGTAGAAACGCTGGCGCTCGCCGATCACCGTCCAACTGCACCACAATGTTTGATTGCGGTCGTGCAGCCCGCGTCCGGAGAAATGCTGCGTTGGCGTGCAGTGAAACTGCAGCCCGTCAAACGTGGCGGACTCCCACCAATCAAGCTCCGTAATTCTCTCTGGCGCAATGCCGAGGTCACGCAAAAATTTTCCCACCAAAAAAGGCACGAAATAGCGCGGTTGATTGCCGAGCCGCTTGATCGTCGGCTTATCGAGATGATCGTAATGATTATGGGAGATGAGCACGAAATCGATGGGCGGCAGATTCTCAAAACTCGGCGAGGGCGGCACGACACGCAGTGGACCAGCCCACGCAACCGGCGAGCAGCGCGCCGAGAATATTGGATCGGTGAGAATGTTGTGTCCCTCGATTTGAATCAACGTCGTCGCGTGGCCGATCCACGTTACCGTAAATTGCTCGCCATTGGCGCGGAGAAATTGGCCGTCGTTTTCCATGATCCGAAAATCATAGCGTTGCGGTTTCTTTGGCGCTTTGCCGCGCAGACGATCCCACTGCCATTTCAACAAGTCGCCAAAGCCGCGATTTTCAAAAGTCGGCCACGGATTGCGAAAGGCGTTCTCGGCGTGATGCGCCGGACGGTTTGGTTTGTGATTGGCAGGACGGCTAATATATCCAAGAGATGCAAAAAGAACTAGGACTAAAAGGAAGGTGGAGCCGAGAAGTATCATACGCTTTTTCAAAAAGGGGTTCATGTTTTTTAAAAGCCACTTGCTAAAATTTAGATTGCAATTCCGCTGAAAATTCATTATACTTCATTGAGTCAACGAGTTTAACGACAAAAAGGGCGGAGCGCTGTGAGAGAAACTGTAATTGACAGATATGGAAATGAGATTTATCTCACCGACGAGCGATGGCGGCATATAGTTCGACAGCACGCCGAAATGCTCAATTACAGACAACATCTTTTGAAAACACTCCGCGATGGGAAGAGAAAACAGCATCACCTGGAATTGGATGTTTTTGTTTATACCAAACGTTTCAACGACTTGAAACCTGGCATGAGCCATGTTGTCGTGATTGTCAAATTTGGTTTTAAAAGCAAAGGGGCAGTAGGCATTCCTAATAATTTTGTGCTGACGGCGTACCAGAAGAAGTTTTTCCATAAACCATAATATAAAAAGAGATTGAGCTATGCGAGTTGTTAACATCTCTTATGATCTCGAAGGCGACATCCTGGAAGTTCGCTTTGCGCTGGGCGAAGAAGGCGACCGAACTGGCATCGGCTTGAATGAAGATGTGACCATTTTTTGTGACCGAAAATATTCCGAATTGCATGGCCTCACTGTATTAGCTTACAACAAACTTTTGGCTCTCCCTCCCCAACCCTTGGCCGAGCTTAACGAAGCGCCTGCAAGTGTAAAACAAAAAGTGCTCGCGCTGCTGAAAAGCAAAGCGCTGCAACCGTTTTTATCTCTTGAGAACGGGAATCTGCGCTTGCACGATGTTCGAGTCGCAGAACTGGCCGCAGCGTGATACCAAAGCATTCTTTTCACCAACGCACCGTCACTCCTGTTGTCTTTCTCTTTTCGACTTGTCTTTTTCATCTTCTTGTCTTTTTTGCTTTTCACACATTCCAAAATTTCAAATCCTCCCCTGTCCGCATTTTCGTGATGTAAATAACCTGACCCGTATGATAAGAAAAATGCTCCACCACGTGAAAGATCGCGCCGAGCATGGTGACGTTAAAGCCTTGAATCATCCGCGGCTCGTTTAGTTTTTCAACCGGCAGCCTGGCAAGAACGGCATCCACCTCCACAAGAGTTGATTCAAGTTTCTCCAACAACTCGGCTTTGGAAAAAGACTCGCGCGCGGCAAATTCTGCCGGCCGGCTGCGCAGGTCTAATGCGCCGCCAACGCCGTGAATGATCCACTGCCGGATGTTGCCGCACAGGTGCAAAATCAGGTTGCCGATGCTGTTGCTCTTCGCGTTGGGCCGCCACCAAACATCTTCCTCACTCAGCTTCGCCAAACAGGCGCGCAGCCAAGGAAGATACTCTTGCATGAGGTGGCGGCGCGCTTCGGAGATAAAAAAAGTTACCATATTTTTCACAAAACTATGGATGACGTTTTATTCCTTTTGAATTTACTTTAAATATACAACAAACGCGGTAAAATCCCAAACCAACTTTTCAACATGAGCAAAAATCTCCTTGACACTTTGCCGCTGATGATGTACAATAAAAGCAATTCATCGGCCGGACAAGCCGTGCACTTTTACGAAAGGGCTGTAATGGAAAGAAAAACGGACTATTTTACGACGACGAAAGAGCAGAGCAAAAAACATTTCCCCTGGCTTTATGTGCCGACGTTGTATTTCGCTGAAGGCTTGCCTTACGTCATTGTGAATACGGTTTCAGTCGCTATGTATAAAAGTATGGGAGTGTCCAATGAGTTGATTGGGCTGACGAGTTCGCTTTATCTGCCGTGGGTCGTCAAGCCGCTGTGGGGACCGGCCGTTGATCTTTATTCCACGAAACGAAGCTGGATTCTCGGCACACAACTGGCGATGGCCATTGGGCTCGCCCTGATTGGCGCGGTGATGCATCTGCCCGCTTTCTTCAGTCTCTCTCTTGCTTTGCTCACGATTATTGCGTTCATGTCGGCAACACACGACATTGCGACCGATGGTTTTTATCTGCTGGCGCTGCCGGAAGAGAAACAAGCTTTTTACGTCGGCATTCGCTCGACCTTTTATCGTTTGGCGATGATTTTTGGATCCGGGGTTTTGCTTGTGCTCGCCGGAAGGATGGAAAAAAACACCGGCGATATTCCATGGAGTTGGACGATGACGATGTTGGTGTCGGCCGTTATCGTTGGCATTCTTTTTCTTTTTCACAGTTTTTATTTGCCGCGGCCGGCCGGCGATCATCGCGTCGGCAAAGGGCAAACGCAAGCCGGAGTTCCGTTTCTCATTGCGTTTAAAACTTATTTTCAACAAGAAGGCATCATTCCAATTATCGCGTATATTTTGTTATATCGTTTTGGCGAAGCGATGATGGTTAAAATGGCTTTGCCCTTTTTTCGTGATAAAGCCGAGGTTGGTGGGTTGGCTTTATCTACTGAGACCGTTGGTTGGGTATATGGAACAGTCGGAATTTTGTGTCTCGTCGTCGGCGGGATTATCGGTGGCTGGCTGATTTCCAAATTCGGTTTAAAAAAATGCCTTTGGCCGATGGCCATCGCTATCAATGCGCCGGATTTGGTTTACGTTTATATGGCGTATGTCAAACCCTCGTTGCCGATCGTTTATGCGTTGGTGGGATTTGAGCAACTCGGCTATGGCATTGGCTTCGCCGCGTTCATGGTTTTTTTGATGCACACGGCAAAAGGAGAATTTAAAACTTCGCATTTCGCTATTTCAACCGGCATTATGGCATTGGGCATGATGATACCTGGATTGATTAGCGGCTATTTGCAACAAGCGTTGGGGTACGGGAAATTTTTCATTCTGGTGTGCTTGGCGACGATTCCCGGGATGATCACGATATTTTTTCTGCCGTTAAAAGATGAAAAAAACGTGGCGGGACAAGCTTGAACATTTCAGAAGAAATGATTGAATTTACGCTGGACACACGTCTTCCACTTTCACCTCAAAGCCCGGCAACACTTCCGAGCGCACGATTTCGCCGACGCCGTATTTGCCGATCAACGTATACGTGCTGCCGCGTAAGCAAAAGAGTTCGATGGTTCGCGCTTTGGGATCGACAATCCAGTATTCGCGCACGCCGGCTTTCGCATAAATCTCAAACTTCTTGCGGCGATCCACGAGCCAGTTGCTGGGCGAAAGCACCTCGACGACAATGTCTGGCGCGCCTTCGATGCGTTCTTCTTTGATAATGCCCAACCTTTCCTTGACAACGAAAATGACGTCGGGTTGCACTGGGGTAGCAAGCCCGGGCAGCAAAACATCGGTGGGAGCATCCAAGACCCTCCCGGCGTCGTGCGTTTCAGTAAAATTCAAAAACTTCGAGGCAAGTTTGAGTTTTGCCCATTGATGAATCGTTAAAGGTGCGGGCGACATATACAATTCTCCCTCAATAACTTCATAAATCCAGCCGTCAGCAGGCAGACGGCAGTAATCTTCATAGGTCCATTTTCCTTGCGGCGGCCATGCACGCGCGGCTGGTTCGGCGGGAATGAGAACGTCAGCCGATGAGTGAAAAGAAGAAGTCATTTCCATAATTCAACTCCAGATTAAACCTACTGGGTTAAACGAATTACTGCGCAGCAGGTTCCTTCGAATAATCCTTAGGCACGCGCAACCGCTCCACCGGTGTGCCGCCGAGCAAATGGCTCTCAATAATCTCGTTCACATCATCCAGCGTCACACGGCCATACCAAACGCCGTCGGGATAAACCACCACCGACACGCCAAGCTCGCATTGATCCAGGCAACCGGCTTTGTTTGCACGAATCTTGCCTTTCAAGCCGCGCTTGTGCAGCTCTTCTTTAAATTTTGCTGCGACAGCTTCCGAGCCTTTGGCCGCGCAACAGCCTTTGGGATTATCCGGCGGGCGAACATTGATGCAGATGAAAATGTGGCGCTCGAATCGGGACATGGGCTGGTCGCTTGTTTCTGGTTAACGGTGACTTGTTGCTTTTTTCCTTTTGCTCTTTGCCGTTTGCCTTAAAAAAGCGGTTTGCCGACCATTTCAAAAACCATGTAAATTATGGCGCCCAAAGTCAGGATGCCGAAAGGCAAAGCCAAGCCGACAAATTTGAAATTCTCAGTCATGACTTTTCCATATTCAATTGCCGGTGCGGTGTTGATTACGACGTCGCCTTGAATTTTCACCTGGCAGGCCAACCGCTCTTTCGCCTTCTCGCCTAATTGCAGCTTTTCAAAAAAAGTCATGCCGTTGAGGCAATCTGCCGGCGTCACCGCCACTTTATCCGTTCCGCACAAACCGAAGCCGCGGCAGTTGACGATTTTATTGATGCCGCCATAAACACTAACACCGGCTTTTTGCGCCGCTTTCCGCAATGTCGTCCCCACAGGAACCTCGACCTTACGATTTTCCGCTTCGAAGAGAACAGTAGGCATAACCTTTTTCCTCCTTCAGTTCAGTTGTTCTGGTTGCAAGTTGCAGGTCGCTGGATTACTGGATTGTTGGATTGCTGGAGTATTGGAGTGCTGGATTGTTGGGATTTGCAACACTCCATTAATCCAACAATCCAACAATCCAATAATCCACTGATCCATTGATCCATCAATCCAAAGATCGAATGATGGCCCGGCAGAAATCCGGCAAATCTGCCGGTGTGCGCGAGCTGATGAGATTTCCATCCACCACGACAGGTTGATCGAGATATGTCGCGCCGGCATTCTCCAAATCGTCTTTAATCGCCGCAACGCCGGTCACTTTGCGCCCGCGCAAAATCTTCGCCGAGATCGGCACCCAACCGGCGTGACAGATAAACGCAATCGGCTTCTTCGCGTCGTGAAACTGGCGGACGATTTCCAAGACGCGTGGATAACGGCGAAGCTTGTCCGGTGCGAATCCACCCGGAATGATCAAGGCGGCGAAATCCCTCACGTCGATTTCCGCAATGATCGCGTCCGGCGTGCAGGGATAGCCATTCTTGCCTTGATACGTCTTTTTCTCCGGGCCGGCGACGATCACTTGCGCGCCTTCTTCGATCAGCCGGATTTTAGGATACCATAATTCGAGGTCTTCGTAAATAGCCTCGACGAGGATGAGAACTTTTTTGTTGGTGAGGTTGGGCATAACATCAATGAATAGTTAAATCGTGAAATCTTCATCAGTAATCAAAACAAGATTCTTGCGCTTGTCTACAAGAAGCGCTATTTGATTCAAGAAGTCGCGGCCCAAGAGACTGGGGATCAGTTTTTCGGTTTTGCTCAGAGTCCTCGAAGCCGGTTGGAGAACTAAAAGGCGATAGAAATTAGCCTCGTGGTTTCCCTTTTACGTAAGGTGCATCAGGCTTCCGAAAGCGTCCCCGAATTCTCATACAATAAGTATCTCCTCCTCTTTAGGAATGAACTCCACCACGATGTCCCCGGTTTCTTTGTCGTACTTTTTCCGAAGGCGCTTCATCAAGGTATCGAGGTTCTTGCCATGATCAACGACGGTTTTGCCATAAACGGCCACAAATTGATCCGGATATTGTTCTTTGAATTTGTCATAATGCTGATCAAGCCAGATCGTATCAGCCTCGAAATGATCGAGTTTTTGTGATAAAGTTTTTGCTTTCATAATTCACCTAAAAACATGCAAGGGTTACTTCCCTCCCGCCGCCTGGATGCGCTCGCGCGCTCTTTGCGCCGCCTCGCTGCCGGGGCTGACTTCGAGCACTTTGTGCCACAGCTTGATCGCTTCGTCTTTTTTGCCCTCATCCAAATTGACTTCACCGAGCAAATACAGGGCATAATCATAATTCGGCTGATCTTTGAGCGCGCGCTGCAATTCGCTGCGCGCCAACTGCGGTTGTGAGCTGTTATAATAAATAAAAGCCAACGTCGTGCGTATTTGATAATTACCCGGCACGATTTCCAGATAGCGTTTGAAGTAGTCAGCGGTTTGCTCGAACATGCTCGCCATCATGTACATCTGGCCGAGCGCCAACAAGGCGGTGGTGTCTTTCGGGTTGGTTTGCAAATCGCTTTTGTATTTGTCAATTTGCTTGCGAACGTTTTCCATCGAGGACATATCCACGCCCTCGCCGTTGGCTTGCGCCTCGGCCGCTTCGGCGCCGGCATGCATCGGTTGCGGATTCTCTTTTGTGTGCAAGAGCAGCCAGAGAATTCCGAAAATCAACGGAATCCCAATAAGTGGCAGCAGAATCGCCGTCCAAGAACGAGGCGGCGGTGTTGCGCTTTCGTGAATTTCCAGATCGGCTCCACCGCTATCATGATCGCTTCCCATCGCAGTTTCTGCCGAATCATCGGAGGCGGCACCCTCCACGGCTTGGCCGCAGGAATGGCAAAATTTTGCCGCCGGTTTCAGCGCGGTTCCGCACTGGCGGCAAAAGCTTGCCGCGGCTGCTTCCACCTTTGTCCCACAGCTCGAACAAAATTTTGTATCTGGTGGCAATGGCGTGCCACACTTTGCACATTGGCTCATGTTCTCCTCTTATTTTCAAGATTCAAGCATTTTCAAAACGCGGTCAAGCGCTTCGACTTTGGCAAAATCACCGCGATGATGGTAAATCACGATCAAATTTCTAACCATGCGCGCGATAATGTCATGCGGGCGCGCTTCCTTCAGACAACCGTCGTGAAAAGGCACGCCGGCGCGGTGCAGCAGCATCACACAATCCGTGCGCGAGAGCGTCTTGCCATCGTGAAACGGGTCGAAATAAAACGAATCCGGCGGCGAATGATACTGGCAAATAAAATGAATCGGCAAATTGATGCCGCGAATCGGCAGTTGCAGCCGGCGCGCGAGCAGAATATAAATCACGGAAAGCGTAATCGGAATGCCGGTGCGGCGCTCGAGCACGCAGTTGATATATGAATTGTCGGGATCGTAATAATCTTCGACGTTGCCCGAAAAGCCTTCGTCGCTAAACAAAAACCGGTTCATCAAGCGCACGATCCGGCGGCTGTCGCGCCGCGGGTGCAAGTCGCGTATCTGGTGCGCGATCTGGTGCGCCAGCGCATCCAACTCCCGGCGATAGGGCGCCGTTTCGAGATCGGGATAGCCGAAACGCGCCAGCAAAAATGCCGCCTGCTCGAGATCGACCTGTCCCTCGTCGAGCAAGCTGAACAGATAAAACGACGCGCTGAGATCGTCCTGGCGAATTTGCGCCAGCACGTGCCGGGCTTCGATGCGGATTTTGCCGTCCCCATCCGCGCTTCCGGCTTCGCGCAGAAACTCAGTGGCAGGCTCACCGATCTGCAGCAGCCGTTCCCGCGCGATATCGCGTACGTGGTTGTCATCATCGCCCAAAAGCGTAACCAAGGCCTGAATTTCACCGGTTGCGATCATGTTGCCGTCCTCTTGCCAAAACGATTTTCCGTGCCTTCGATCAAGCGCCGAATATTTTTGCGGTGCGTGAAAACGATTAAAACGCTGACGAGAGCACTAAATTCAAACAAGGCGTCGGGAATATCTCGTTGAAACCACACTTGCATCAGCGCTAAGATGATCGGCAGACTGAGTGCGGCGACTATCGAGCCGACGGAAACATAGCGCGTCAAATAAACCACGCTGACGAAGACGGCCAGACAAATCACTGCGGCAATGGGATAAAGCGCAATGATCATGCCGCCGGCGGTGCCGACGCCTTTGCCACCGCGAAATCCGGCGAACATCGTCCATATATGGCCGCAGACCGCGGCCAGCCCGGCGAGAATCGGCATCACTGTCACATCGATATAAGCTGTGCCGAATGGTTGCCATGCCGAAACCCAAAGCGTCGCCGCCATCCCCTTGAACACATCGACCAGCGTGACGAAGAGTCCGGGCTTCCACCCCAAGACGCGAAACACATTCGTGCCGCCAGCGTTGCCGCTGCCTTCGTTGCGAATATCAAAATCCCAACCGCGCAGAACCTTTCCAGCCAGAATCGCGGTCGGGAAGGAACCAACTAAATAACCGAGCAAGAGCACGACAATCAATGTCAACATAATCAATACAATGGTTTAAATTTCAGGCCAATTTTTTTTGAAAATCATGAGACTTTTCCTTCCGTCACTCGCCAAGAAAAGCGACGCCCACGGCGCCGGGTCCGGCATGGGCGCCGAGCGCCGGCGATACGCCGACAATCGCGACTTCAGGAACTTCGAAATAACGGCGAATTTGCTCGGCCACTTCACGCGCTGCCTCCAACGCATTGGCGTGCGCCACGAGAAAACGCAATTTGCGCTTGCCGGCCGCCTCCTTTTTCACAATCTCCATTAATTTTCGCCGGCCATGTTCGCCGCCGAAAGTTTTGGCCACCAATTCGGCTTTGCCGGCGGAATTCATGAGCAGAATCGGCTTCAAATTCAGCCAGCGGGCAATAGCCCCGCGAAAACGCGACACGCGGCCGCCGCGCACGAGATATTCCATCGTCTCGAAGCTGATATAAAGGCGAACGTTTTGAATCGCCCGTTCCACGCGGCTTTTCAGCTCTTCAATATTATTCACGCCGGACTCGATAGCATCCGCTGCCTCGCGGAGAATCAGCCCCAAGCCTATACAGACATTCTTCGAATCCACCACATGTACATCAATCTGATCTTTCACCGCTTGCGCCGCGCGTTGCGCCGATTGGAAGGTGCCGCTGAGCGCGCCGGTCAGAATGATCGCCAGCGCCTGTTTGTGATTCGCCGCTGCCTGCAAAAAAACGTCTTGAAAATCGGCCGGCGCCGGCTGCGAAGTTTTCGGGTGGTGCGGCGAATCGACCAGCATCCGGTAAAAATCCCGCTCCGTCATCGTCACCTTGTCGATGTAGCTTTGATTGCCAAAGATGACAACGACCGGCACGACCCGAATGCCATGGCGGATCAGCTCGTCCGGCGGCAAATCGCATGAAGAATCCGTAATCAGCGCAATCGTTTCCACATTGGGATCGTGATGCGCCTTCGTGTGCTGCCGGCGCATGTCGTCCTTCTTCGTGTGTGCCACCTCGCCGTAATTTCGCGCGATGGCAAAAACCTGCTCCGGCTCGTTCGTATGAATATGCACCTTGACTTTTTCCGGCGAGCCGGCCACGATCATGGAATCTCCCAGCGGCCGAAGCTGCTCCTTCAAATCGTTGCGATCGATTTTTTCACCGACGATCAACACTTCCGTGCAATATTGAAAGGTGATCTCTTCCGGCGCTTCTTCCACCTTGGCTTTGGCATTGCCGAAGGTCAACCCGGCGCGGGCAACGCGATCGATTTTTCCGGATTGGACGAAGTGCAAAACGCCTTCGAGCAGATGGACGAAACCTTGCGCCCCGGCATCGACGACGCCGGCTTTGGCCAGTGCTTTGAGTTTGCGCGGCGTTTCTTGCAACGATTGTGTGGCCACGTGCAAAGAATCGGCAATCAAAGTCCGGAAATCTGCGGCTTTGTTCCACCTGGCCTGGATCGAATGCGACCAATCGCGAATCACCGTCAAAATCGTGCCCTCTTTCGGCTCGGCGATGGCTTCGGCGGCGTTAATTGCGGCGCGCTGTGCGGCCTGCGCAAAATCTTCGAGCGTCGCCCGCGCCCGGCCATTAAAGCCTTCCGCCAAACCTTGAAAAAATTGCGCCAAGATCGCGCCGGAATTGCCGCGCGCACCCATCAGCGCGGAGTCCGCAACGGCCCGGCTCATCCCATGAATCGAGCCTTCTTTGCACAGCAGCGCCCCTTCGGCAACGCTGCGCATGGTCAGCGCCATGTTGGTTCCGGTGTCAGAATCCGGCACCGGAAAAACGTTGATGTTATTCAGTTGCTCCTGCATCTGAATCACGCGCTGCGCGCCGGAGATCACGGCGCGCTTGAGTTGCAACCCGCTCAGATGAGTGATTGGCATGCAAAGCTTTTGCCTTTCTCAGCTTTGTAAATTGCTCGTTGACAATTTTAAATTGGCAATTTAAAAGCTTTTTATCTATTGCCAGTTTTATATAAAACTGCACCTCTACTTATCCGCATTCGTCCGTTGCCTCTGTGGTCATCCATCCGTGTTTGTCCATTCCGTCCGTGTGTTAATGTACTTGTGAAGCCGGGAAAAGTCAAGCAAAAAATAACGAGGCGCGCGCGGAACAGTCCATATCGCAAAAGTGTTTAAGGATTTGACACACAGAGCTGGCTTTATGGCGATAAAATGCTTTCTATGATCGTATACTTGCGCAGAATTTTCACAACATGATGATAAAAAAAACAGCCTTTTTATTGTTAATTGGTTTAAATTTTTTGTCATCTCCCCCTCTGCATGCTCAGCAGAACCCGGACTCGGCTTTGACCGCAATAGCCGCAGAGAACCCGGGAGATACTTTGGACGCGGTGGTGATTTTGCGCGGCGAAACCCAGTACACTCGTGAGCAATGGCTGCGTCGCCAGCGCTTCATTGAAAATATTTTCATCCAAAACGCTTCCTTATATGACTCCACTTTATTCTTTCGTGTGGAGCAAAAATCGGCGCTGAGCCTGAATCAATCCGAGCTTCGCAGCCTCTCCCCGCGCGTCGACAACATTGCGGAGCGCCTCCGTCGCGAGCAAATCGGAGCTCCATCGTTGTTCAACGTCGGCAATTTGATCGGCGCCGGCGTGAAATATTTGGCGGAAAGATTCGGTGCGGGTGGAGCGAAACCGCAGCCGCTCGCCGTGATCCCCTCCGCTCTCGAAATCGAGGTGATGAAAGTGCTCTGGCAACAGCCAGAGGTAACAACTTCAACGATTTATGCGCAACTGGACAGCACCCGGCTAACCGCCGTCGATTTGCAACGCGTGCTTGACGCCATGGCCGAGCGCGGCTTGCTCGAGCGCCGGCAGATTTCCCCACGCCACGAATTTACTATCCTGGGCGTAATTCCCATTGAGATGAGCGCCCAAAATCGCAAAAATCGCGAATATCTCTACCGCCCGCAAGTTACCCGCCAAATCATGCTCACCTTCCTCGACGCCACGGCATTTTCCCAGCGTCTCGCCTCACCCACCAATCATTCGACCATCGTTGCCCACTTGCACAAGCTGATGAGCCGGCTGGTGACGACTGAGTAGCAAAGCGTAAAAAATTTCCCGTCTGCGAATACCGCTCTTGGCAAGTAGATTCATATTACGGGTTCACGTATTGGAGCGCAATGCCCTGCGGACGCAGCCCTCGGCTGTAGGGTTTGACATGATGAATCGACCATTTGTGTAATTTGCTCCACGCTCACAATAATGCTCATTAAACCTTTCAGGCATAGCCTTGTATCTCAAGAGAGGGAAGCCATGGAAAGAAAAACTTGGAAGCGGCAGGCTGCATTCGAGAGAGAGGCCGCGCCCGCGCCGGAGCTTTTTGCCGGCGAGCGCATTCTTGGCATCATTGAAGCCAGCTTGGGAGATATTGGCTTGCTCGGATTTTTAATGCGGCGTCAAGAGCGCCTCGTGGTGACCTCCCATCGCATATTGCAATACTCGACAAACTTCACCTCGGCAAATTTGCGTTGCTTGGAGCTGGCCAAAGTTGAAACCATCGAAGCCGGGAGCAAATTCAATGTCGTGCAGCTTGTTGCCGGACTCATTCTCCTGGGTGGCGCCGTTTTCCTTTTAATCACCGCTGCTTTCCAACGGCAGGAAAAATTGCTTTTCATTTTGTGCAGCTTGCTCAGTGCGTTGGCGGGATCATTCGCCTTTATGACCGCGGCGAAAAAAGTGCTGCAAGTCTCGGGCAGCAGCCGCCAAAACTCGATTCGCCTGCCGTTGGTGCGTCTCGGGGCCAGTGAGTCAAAAAGCTTTGTCGATCTCGTATCCGGAGCGGTGAGAAATCTGCACAAGGTCGCGCCAGTAACCGCTCATCCGGCCGGCCGCAAATCGGCAGAGACGCTGAAAAATTCGAAAAACGGTGACGGCGGCCGCTCGCGAGCCTCGCGGGAAACACAGCCGCTTTCAGGCCGCTCGTATCGAGAACCGGACGGAGCTTGGAACGAATCATTGAACGGCCAAGACACTTCTTACCAAATGCCGCGAAAATCATCACGCAAAACCGCCAGCCAACCGCGCCAGGATTTAGGCGAGACGATGCCGAACACGCCGTCGAATGACAATGACCATTTGGAATACAGAACCTCGCCGTCAGGGGAAGGCTGGTATCGAACTTCATCGCGGGACCGGCGGATGTATATTGAGTAGTGTGGGGAGGGCATTTTTCATATTAGTTCAATAGCCGGATTTACAAAAGCACGATCAATCCAAATTAACGCGGTGCATCAAACCGGCCAAAATAGAAAGCATTCTCTGAGGCATCTACGGCGAAGCGGATACGATCGAGAAATCCGCTTAATCCAAGAAAGTTGGGATAGCTCCACACCTCATCAGGTTCCATTTGGGGAACAAAAAAGGTTGCTTCCACGCTCAGGTCTTCACCATTTGTTGCTTCGAGAATTATGTTGGCCCTTGTCAAACGTCCCCAGCGGACATCTCCGCGTATATTGAGGTTCGCAATTGGCGCATCATCTGCTCCCGAGGTCAAATCCCAAGCTTCTGCTAAATCCGGATCTAATATACACCATGGCGCACCGGTGTCGACGATCATTTTGATCGGGGGGTATTTTTTTTCCGGCGTAATGGTCAAAACAATACGGTTTTGTTTTTCGTCGCCTTGATAGTGGTCATCATAACGTGTTGAACCTGTTACAAAACCACTGTCGAAAAGGATTTTATCAAATCTGGCCATTAAGACAGGGCTTTCACGACGATTGTATCAGGAGTTTTTTTGTCCTGTCCAATTTGATTATAAAGTTCTTTGAGCGTTGGTGCGACTCCCAAAAGTTCTCCATTGCGCACAGCAATCCATTGACCTTTGTATTTAGACGAGTTGTTTTGAAACCATTGGTGAGATGCCTCTAAACCAATGGCATTTCCACTTGCTGGTCGAGTGCCAACTATCTTGGGGGGGGCAAGAACGATGGCCCATTGCTCTATCCGTTTGTCATTTGGAAACAGCCGCCTTCCCTCGTCGGCTAATTCCCTAGCCAAAAGCACCATATCCAAAAATATACAAGACTGGATGACGCGGATCAAATCATCAGGATGGCGGCTGCGCCAATCCACTTTTTCAACCAAACGGTTGAGAGTGCTGCGATCTTCTCTGGCCGCCGCTTCTTCAATGGCAAGCAACAGATCGTGCTCTTCAGTTGAAGCTTCACCTTGATGTGCTGCTTGACGCAATGGGGCCTTGTTGATGGCGATTTCTTCAACTGCGGAATAATTTAAAGACATTTTTTCTGCTCCGTGCAGATTTGTCACAATGAAAACAGTTTGGAGTTTTCGATAATGCAGTTGATCTACTTACCAATTTAACAAATAGCACGAAAAAAATCAAGCTAAATCATGCGCAAATATACCCAAATAAAAAACGGGAACGAGTCGATGTGACTGACCCATTCCCGTGGAGGAGGAAAATGGTTCTCAACTTGATGCAGTCGCGCTGTTGCTCGCGCGCTTACTTTTATTCCTACTTTTACTCCTACTCTTTCTCCTACGTGCGTTGGAAAACCTCAAAAGCGAGTATGAGTACGAGAAAGAGTATGAGTTTTTATTTTAGCAAAGTAATCACCTTCGTCTGGCGATTGAGCGAGGCCGACATGGCTAATCCGGCGCTGGCGAGATCGTCACGCACTTCCAGCGTGCAAAGATAGTTGCCGCTCGGCAAAGGTTGGCCGTTGTTGTCACGTCCATCCCAAGTCAGGTTGTGGTACCCAGCCGGCATCAATCCGCTGTTCAATTCGCGCACCACCTGGCCGAGCTTGTTATGAACGGTCAACACCACTTGATGCCGCTCTTGCAAATAGTATCGAATGGTGGTCTGGCTTACTCCGCCCATGCTGCCCGTCGCCGAAAAGGGATTCGGATAATTTTGAAAGAGCACGAAGCTTTGCGGCGCCGGCGAATTTGTCGTGGGGGGCGCTAGCACATCCTCCACCAAAACGACGTACATGCTCAAGCTCGTGCTGGCCTGCACACCGCCGGCCATATTGCCGCCGAGAACCACGCTTCCCGGCAGGCTGTGCCGCTTCCAAAGATTGAGTTTGATATTATTCTCCGACACCGTAATGAATTCGTTGGTCAACGCAAAATAATTTCTCAGCCAATTCGGCGGCTGTTGCGCGCGGCTGTCGTAAGCCACGTAGATATTTGACTCGCGTGTCAAAGTGAACTCGATGAATGGGTCACCCGTATCGTTGCGATCCGCGCTGGCCGTCTTGATCCACAACAAACCGTGCTTGCTATTGGGAAGCTGCCGAACCACATACGGACGATCGATATAATAAGCCGAGCCGGCTTGCAAACTATCGACGTTGTAACGCGCCGGTTTCAAGCCGTTCACGCTCAGGCCGGAGTCGTCGTCGCCCGAATCGTTGAACAGAAAATAAGTGAATAGCGTTCCGGCGTTAATCGTATTCGCTGCGGGAGAACGGTCTTTGATATTGCGAATGACGATATTGTAGTCCTTGTTGTATTGATGGGCCGAGGTGAGCAACGTCACTTCCAAACCGTTGCCGGCCAGGCGCGCTTCAAAAACTTGCACGCCATCCGAAATGCCGTAGTTGCCGGCATTCTGTGCCGACGCGACCGTGATTTGCTCGTTGAAGACAACCAGCACATGCGTCTGATCGGTGAGCGTCACGGCGTTGACTTCCGGCGGCCGTTGATCTTCAACCTGATAAGTGTAACTGAAAGTCTGTGCCGGCGCCATGGCATTGGCCGGAGTGGCGCGATCCAGCACGTTGCGCACCGTGAGCGAATACGTTTCGCCCGCAGCGTGCGCGCTCGTCGTCAAATTGACCGTGCGCGTATCAGCCAGCAGCGTTGCACTGTTGACGACGATGCCGTTGTTGATGGTATAATTGCCTTTGGTTTGCGCGCTCGCGCCCGCAACCGGCTCGCTGAAAAGCACTTCGACCGTTGTGGGGTTGATAAAACGCACATTGGACACAGCCGGTGGCGTGCTATCCGTGGACCTGAAACTGTAATTGAATGTTGCTGCTGGCGCCATAACATTCGGCGTCGGCGCGCGATCAGCGATGCTGCGAACAGTCAGCGTGTAATTGACGCCGAGGGCGTGCTGCGCCGTGGCAATCGTAATCGTGCGATTATCCGTTTCCAGCTTCGCGCTTTGCACCGTGATCGCCGGTGTGACGTTGTAATTCGCCGTGCTCTGCGCCGTTGCCAAGCTCACCGCTTCGTCAAAGATCACTTCCAAAGTCTGTTGATTGACCGCGCGGAAACTGGTAATTGCCGGCGGCGTGCGATCCACCGCGGGCAGGAAATAATTGAAATTGACGGCTTGCGGCATCACGTTCGGCACCAGCGCGCGGTCGGCAATTTTTTGGATGGCAATTTTGTACGTCTTGCCATCTTCATGTGTGCTCGTTGCCAGTTTCACGGTAACGTTATCGGCTTGCACCGTCGCGCTCGCAATGGCAATGCCGTTGTCGATCACGTAATTGGCTTTGTTTTGCGCGCTCGCCAGCGCCACCGCTTCGCTAAACTTGATTTCAACCGTGCCGGGGTCCAACAATTTGACGCTGGTCACGGATGGCGGCGTGCGATCCACTACGGGAATCTCCGCTGAAACCTCCTGTGAGTAAGCGCTTTCGTTGCCGGCCGTGTCATACGCGGTGATGACAAAATGATAAATAAGGCCTTCGGTCAGTTGATTGACCGTGTACTGCGTGACGTTTCCTACATTGATGGAGATTGTGTAATTTCCGGAGGACAGGCCGTAATAGATTTTGTATCCGGCCAAATCCGGCTCCGTATTCGCATTCCAGCTTGCTTTTACAGCTCCTGCCGCCAACAACGGCGCGGGGTTCAAGCCTTCCACGCTGAAGACAACACACAGACTTACCATCAACCGCAGGATTCCCACGACCAATTCACGATGTCGTGCAAGATGTAACATGGTCTGAAATCCTCCACTGATTTTTAATCTCTCTTTTCCAACGCAAAGGATATGCCACGGCCGGGGCGATTTTGGCGTGGCCTCTCGAAGGTTTGAATTTGCTGAAAATAGAAATTAATATTGCGGAAAACCGTTAGAACGATGATTTTAAAAAACTGGAAGCAAACACGAAAATTGCTGTGGAGAATTTCGAAAGCGTAAGGGCATGAACGGATTGCGAAGCCTGCGGCCGCAGGCTTTAGCTTCGCCCCGCTAAAAAGCGGCGCGTGCAAATGAATTTTGCACTTCTTAAAAAATTTTATTTTTTATTTCCGGTTTTGGGTTTATCTTTCTTGAATGATGAACAAACTGCATTTCGAAAATGTGCTTTGGCAGCAAGGCCTCCATCTCGTTGCCGGCGTTGACGAGGTTGGGCGTGGCCCATTGGCCGGGCCGGTGGTGGCCGCTGCGGTCATTTTTCCGCCGGATTTTTTTCTCTCCAATGTCGACGACTCGAAACGGCTCTCACCGGAAATACGCGAGCAGCTTTATCCGCGAATTATCGAAAGTTGTACAACCTACGGCGTGGGGATTGTTTCAGTGGAAGAGATTGATCGAATCAATATTTACCAGGCGGCGATGTTGGCCATGCACAAAGCGCTCAGCCAGCTCTCCCCTGCTGCACAGCACGTGCTCGTGGATGGCCACCGCCCCATTCCGAAATTGGACTTGCCGCAAACCGCCATCGTTAAGGGCGACGGTCTTTCATTTACTATCGGCGCGGCTTCCATTATTGCCAAAGTGGTGCGCGACCGCATTATGCTCGATTACCATCGCCAATTTCCGCACTACGGCTTCGACGGGCACAAAGGCTATCCGACCCCCGCGCATATCGCGGCGCTGCGCCAACATGGGCCATGCGAGATTCATCGCCGGTCGTTTCATCCCAAAGCGTTACAAGAGACGAAGGGTGAAGGGCGAGGGGTGTAGGGCGCTATTGTCTTTCGCCCTTCACCTGTCGCCTTTCAATTTTTATATTTTTATACGGAGGGAACAAAATGTCACAATCCACCAAAACCCTCGGCAACTGGGGCGAGCAACGCGCCGCCGAGTTTCTTGAGAAATTAGGCTACAAAATCATTGTCTGCAACTTCCGCCACGGCCACGGCGAGATCGACATCATTGCCGACGATAAAGGCACGTTGGTTTTCGTCGAAGTCAAAACGCAAAGCTCCGAAGCCATGGGCGAAGCCTTTACCTGGGTGACGAGAAAAAAGCAGCGCCAAATCGGCCGCGTCGCGCTCGCTTACTTAACCGTCAACAATATCACCGACCGCGATTGCCGCTTCGATGTGATCGCAGTTGCAAAAGGGCTGGACGGCGTGGAGATCAAGCATATTCCCAATGCGTTTTGGCTGTAAGAGAAAAATAGCTGTGCAGTTTCCTCATGCTGCTCAGTACCAAGTTTATAACAAATGACCTTATTTTAACAATATCATCTTCTTCGTGGCCTTAAAATGGCCTGCGACCAATGTGTAGAAATACACTCCTGAACTTGCCTTTTCACCGTCGTCATTTTTCCCATCCCATATTACAGAGTAAAATCCAGGTTTTTTATCCTCATCCAACAATACCCTGACTAGTTGCATCCGAATATCAAACACATAAAGTGAGAAACGAATAATCAAGATGTAGAGTTATATCTTCTTGAGGGTACTAAACTATCGGACAAGAAAGAGAAGAAATTTTATCGAAAGCAATACGGAAATTTCTCGGAAATCGACAGCCAATCCATCGTTTTCAGTATGATTAGGTGGTAAAACATACGATTTCAGATTTAAGAATCTTGCTATCAAGAAGTGGGCTGAACTTAAAGACAAGCGCGTCGGACGACTCCTTCCTCCATACATTACCCGTATCCAACAACGTTATGCCCTTTATCTACAACGACAAGCGCTGCCGCGGACTCCCGATAAAGCAGTTCTTTAAACGCAATTAAAAAGGATGGCGAGATGTGGTTATGATAACTTATCATAGCAGAATAGTAGTTTTCTAACAAAAATTTGCACCGGCCAGCGGGGAAGATGCATGAGTTTTGTGAATCGGTAACTTCAACGCACGACCTTCGATAAAGTTTGTCTCGTCCTGCAGACGTTAAATCCCCTGCCCAACGCCAAAGCTCGTGAAGGCATGCCAGCCTTCTTTGATTATTGTTTTCCTCCAAAAACAAGCGCCCAGATCGTTCCCATGTCCCACCAAGATTGATTCTGATTGAAGCCCGCCCAGATGTATTGATTCGTGCGATACGTTGTGCTGCCATCATTGTCGCTGATCGCCACGTCAAAAACCGATTTTATATTACGGTTGAGCGATCATCTCTAACCAACTCACAGAATTCCATGAAACATTTCAGATATTTTCTCGTCTTAATAATGAATTTCGTCCAGATGATTGGAGTCGCCATTCATTGAAAATGTGGCTGGGCTTGTTCACGCGGAGAGGCGCACCTTACGGGCGACAGGTGCCATGTTTCCTACATACAATAATTAACCGGAGAGCGCCGAAAATGTCGAAGAAAAAGTTACTGATCGCTTCAGGTGTTGTCGTCATCATTGCCGCCGCGGTCGTCGCCAGCATCATGAAGAAAAATGGAAACAAAGCCATCGAAGTTGAAACCTCGCCGGTCAAGCGGCAACGGGTGGTGGAGACGGTGACGGCGACCGGCAAGGTGCAGCCGCACATTCAGGTCAAGATCAGCGCCGATGTCAGCGCCAAAATCACCAAACTGGCGGTGAAAGAGGGCGATTGGGTCGAGAAAGGCGATTTCCTGCTCGAGCTGGATCGCGAGCGTTATGTCGCTGCAGCCGAACGTGCCGAAGCGAGCCTCAAATCGAGCGAGTCGGATGCCAGGTTGGCGAAAGAGAGTATGCTGAAAGCCGAAAAAGATTTTCAGCGCTCCAAAGAGCTGTTCGACAAAAAGCTCGAATCCTCGGCGTCCTTCGATGCCGTGAGCTCCACTTATCAGGTCGAAAAGGCGCGCTACGAATCCACGCTCAATAATGTTGAACAGGCCAGGGCCTTGCTGAAACAAGCCCACGATGATCTTTCGAAGACGAGAATCTATGCGCCGATGGCCGGAACCATCAGCCAATTGAATAAGGAAGTCGGTGAGATTGCGCTGGGTTCGCAATTCCAGGAAGACGTCATTTTGGTCGTCTCCGATCTGGTCGGCATGGAAGCCTTGGTCGAGGTGGACGAAAACGACGTGGTCGCGATTTCGCTGAGCGACACCGCGAATATCGAAGTCGATGCTTTGCCCAACACGGCCTTTCGCGGCTATGTATCGGAAATCGCCAACACCGCCAAAGTTACCGGCACAGGGACGGCGGATCAGAAAACGGAATTCGAAGTGAAAGTTGCCGTCACCGGTTTGGCTGCGGATCACGGCGCGAATGGTGCGGCCAAGAGCATTGAAGTCACGCAAGCGCGCGGGCGTTCGACTGCTGACCTGCGGCCTGGCATGACGGCAAGCTGTGATATTGTCACGGAGACACGCGATAGCACGCTGGCGGTTCCGATTCAGAGTGTGACGGTGCGCACGATGGAACAATTGCAGAAGAAATCGGAAGGAAAGAAGAATGGCGACGCGATTGCCGATGAATCAGCCAAATCGCCGTTTACGCCGGACAAGGATGGGTTTGTGGAAATCGTCTTCGTCGTCAAGGACGGCGCGGTTGAAGCGAGACAGGTGAAAACCGGCATCCAGAGCAATACCCACATTGAAATTCTCGACGGACTTTCGGAAGGTGACGAAGTCGTGACGGGCAGTTTTCGCGCGATCAGCAAGGACTTGGAAAATGGCGAAAAGGTCAGCGTCAAAAACACCGCCGTAACTATTCAGCCAAATTGAAAGGCAAAACTATTTAGGGCAAAACGATTAACCGTTTTTTTAATCGTCTTGATCATAATCATTTTGCCTTTAGTAAAAAGCATGAAAGGCAAAACTATTGCGGGCAAAACCATTAACAGTTTTTTAATTGTCCTGCCATAAGCGTTTTAGCTTTATTGAAAAGCGTGATAGGCAAAACTATTGCGGGCAAAACCATTAACAGCTTTTTTAAAATCGTCTTGCCCATAATCGTTTTGCCTTTATTGAATCAAGAGGAGTGTGGAGAGATGCCGATTAAGCCCGCTATTCAGACTAGGCCAATTTCCTATGAGGATTTTCACTCGCTTGATTATGAAGTGATGGGGATCCTTTTCTCAATTCATCAAGATTTGGGGAGGTTTTGGAACGAAAAAATTTACCAAAACGAGCTTGCCTATCGTTGTCAAAAGGCCGGATTCGAGAATGTTGCTACCGAGGTTCTTATCCATGTGACCTACAAGGATTTCATCAAGGTTTACAAAATCGATCTGTTGATCAATAACGCCATCTATGAGCTAAAAACGGCACAAACTCCCACGGGCGAACATGAAAAGCAAACGATCAATTATCTAATGCTAACCGGACTGAATCACGCCAAACTTATCAATATGCGGCCACCGTCGGTTCAACATCGCTTTGTTTCGACAAAAATAACGCCTGAGAAGCGCTATGATTTCACGGTTGATGATGAACAATGGCAAGACCTTGACGAAGACGGCATCTGGCTCAAGCGAATGTTCAAACGACTTTTGGAAGAATGGGGCACTTTTCTCGAGGTGAATCTGTTCTATGATGCGATTGTCCATTTTCGCGGCGGTGAAGAAAAAGCTATCAAAGAGATCGAAGTCATGGATGGGGCACGTATTCTTGGCAGGCAAAAAGCTCACTTGCTCAATCCCAATATCGCATTCAAGATTTCATCTCTAACAAAAGACGAAGGACATTATGAGAATCATTTTCGGCGATTCATTCGATATACCTCTCTCAAAGCAATTCATTGGATCAATTTCAATCATGATCACGTGATATTTAAAACAATACTCAAATAAAGCTTTAATAGTTTTGCCCAAAATCGTTTTGCCTTTATTGGGAAACGCCTAAATAGTTACACGCTGTCAAGCAAAGAGGAGCAGTCATGAGGATTTTCACGGAATTATCCGAAACCCTGCAGATCGCCTTCGCCGCCATTCGCGCCAACCGATCGCGCGGCCTGTTGACCACATTGGGTATCATCATTGGTATCGTGGCCGTCGTCACGACCATGACCGCAGCCAACGGCCTGGGGAATTCTTTTAAAGAGAGCATCTCCGCCATCGGCTCGGACGTGCTCTATGTTTCGCGCATGCCCTGGGTGATGCGCGGCAATTGGTTTGAATTTAGAAATCGCAAGAACCTCGAGCTGGATTATGCCGAAGATTTGAAGAACCATCTCAGTCACGCGGCGGCGATCAATCCGACCACAAGCTCGGCAAAAAGCATAAAGTATCGCTCCACGGTTTTGAATGACGTGCGCATCATTGGCACGACCGACAAGCACATCATGGTCTCCAGCTCACTGCCGGAGTTCGGCCGGTTCCTGACCGATCTCGATGTCCAATATAAAAGGAAAGTCTGCGTCATTGGCAGTGAAATCAAAAAGCAGCTCTTCGAAAATGCGGATCCGATCAATAAGAAGATGAACATTGGCCGCGATATTTATCGGGTCGTCGGCGTGATGGAAAAGCAGGGGAGCGCCGGATTCTTTGGTGGGCCGAATTTCGACAGCCAGATTTATGTTCCCATCACTGCCTTTTTGCGATCGTTCGGCGGCGGCGCTGATCGCAATTTCGATATCGCCGTGAAAGCTCCGAGCCACGACGGAATGGATGATTTTGAATACGCCTTGATCGGCGAGATGCGGAAGATCCGCAAACTCAAACCGACCGAGAAAGATGATTTCTCCATTAACAAGCTGGACTCGTTGATGGCGGCTTATAATAATGTCATGGGGGTGATCGTTTTGATCGGCCTGTTGATCACCGGCGTGTCGCTGTTCGTGGGTGGTATCGGCGTCATGAATATCATGTTCGTTTCCGTGACCGAGCGCACGCGGGAGATCGGCATTCGCAAAGCGATCGGCGCGAAGAAGCGAACCATCCTGACGCAATTTCTTTTCGAGTCGGCGATCATCTGCCTGTTGGGCGGGCTCGTTGGCGTGCTGCTGTCCTTTGGCGTGACCGCGCTCATCAACGCCATGCTGATGCCGGCCAGCATATCAATTCCAATTGTCATCGTCGCGCTGGTTGTTTCCGTCATGGTCGGCATCTTTGCCGGCATCGTGCCGGCGTTCAAAGCGGCGAAACTTAATCCCATCGACGCTTTGCGGTATGAGTAACCTCGCTGTTAGGTGTCTCCAATCAATAGGAAATTGTCGCAATGAGTAAAAAGAGCAAACTTTTTTTGGCAATGGCATGCATTGCTATGGCCGTAACGATGGTTTCTAAGTTCTTACAAACGCAGCCATTTCGCGACATCGGCGATTTTGCAATCGGTTTTGGCGCTGCCTTAATGCTTGGGGTTCTGATCACATGGCGAGACCAACGGTTTCCGCCAGCATGACTTACTCAGGTATAACGCCGTGAGTAGCCTGATCATACACCGAATATCAGCTTTAAAGGAACAAATGAATATCATCGAAGCATTGAAAATGGCCTTGGCCGCCATCCGAGCGCAGAAGCTCCGTTCGCTGTTGACCTTGATCGGCATCATTTCCGGTGTCGCCTCGATCATTGCCGTGATGACCGGAATATCGGTCATTCAGAATACGATGGAAAAAGAGATGAGTGTTCTAGGCACCACGACTTTCCAAGTCCAGAAATGGCCGCGCGGATTCAGCAACAACGTGGACTGGCGCAAGATTCAGCGCCGCAAGCCGGTGACGGTCGCCAACGCGGATGCGATTCGCGAAAAAGTGAGCAGCATCGATATCGTCGGCGCCGAATTATGGGATTTCGGACATATTGCGAAATACCGCAATGAATCCACCGAAAAAAATTTGACGATTTGTGGCGGCACCCCTGAATATAGTGCCAACAACACCCATTTTGTGGAATCGGGCCGCAATCTGACGAATCAGGATATCAAGGCCGCCAATTTTGTCGTTATCATCGGCCCCACCATCGCTGAGACATTGTTTCCTTTTACGGACCCGGTCGGGCAGACCATCAAACTCGACGACCGCAAGTACCGCGTCATCGGCGTGCTCGAAGAGAAAAGCTCATCGATGGGTGGCAATTATGACAATTACAATATCATCCCCATCACCACTTTCCAGCAAGTTTATGGCATGCGGGATCAACGCGGCGACGCACGATCGGTCAACGTCACTGTGCGCGCGAAAAGTCCTGAGCTTTTGCAGGACGCCATCGAAGAGACGCGGCTGGTGTTGCGCGCCGAGCGGAGAGTGCCGCCGCGCGAGGAAGATGATTTTGCCATCTTTACCAATGACAGCATGATCAAATCATTCAACCAGGCGACGGCTGGCGTCAAGGTCGGCGCCTTTGTGGTTGGCATCGTGGCGCTGGTGGTCGCCGGCATCGGCATCATGAACATCATGCTCGTCTCCGTGACCGAGCGCACGCGAGAGATCGGCCTCAGAAAATCATTGGGCGCAAAACGCCGGAATATTCTCACACAATTTCTGATCGAGGCCATCGTGCTCTGCAACGTCGGCGGAGTTTTTGGCGTCTTGGTTGGCTTCGGCCTGGGCAACGTTGTCACGTTCTTTACCGGCTTCGCCGCCTCCGTGCCGATGGAATGGGCCTTTGGCGGCCTAGCCTTCTGCACCATGGTCGGTCTGACCTTCGGCATGTGGCCGGCCATCGTCGCCTCAAAACTCGATCCGGTCAAAGCGTTGAGTTACGAATAAAAGCTCTGCGCTCGCAACGGGATTTATCATAGCTTGAAATGCAAACGCCACTTGTTTGTTTGAGTGAACAAGTGGCGTTTGCGTTTTTGGCGGGATCAAGATGATCGAGAAGAACTTGATTCTCATGGCACTATACCGGCAGCAGGACTGGGCGTGCCCGCCTTGTGTGGTAAGGAAAAAATTTGTTTTTCTCACGAATTCTTGGTAAAATGAAGGCATTAAGAAAAGCAGGAGTTTTTTTGGTGAAAATAGAACCTAATATTTGATTTCAGATGGCCAAAATTTACATCTCTTCAACCTTTCTTGACTTGCAAGAATATCGTCGTCAAGTCTCGTCGGTTATTCGCAGAATGGGACACGAAGATGTGGTGATGGAGTATTATGTCGCTGAAGACCAGCGGCCGGTTGACCGATGCTTGGCGGATGTGGCGGCGTGTGATTTGTTCGTCGGCATCTATGCGTGGCGTTACGGTTGGGTACCCTCAGAAAACAATCCTGAACAATTCTCCATCACCGCAATGGAGTATCGCCAAGCAGAAAAGACCGGAAAGCCATGCTTGATTTTTCTGTTGAGCGATGACGCACCCTGGCCTAAAAAGTTCATGGACAAGGATACCTCACCAATCGAAAAGCTTCGTAACGAAGCCAGTGCGCGTCATTCTTCAGGGCCACCATTCAAATCGGTGGATGAACTTGGGCGGCTTGTCGCTGAAGCCATCCACAAGCAGGAAATAGAACAGGGTCAAGTTAAAGGTTTGCCCATTCCCGAGCTTGACGCTTACTGTTCAATACTTCAAAAGCGTTATGGTCGTCTTGACCTCGATGCGCTTACCCCACCACAGAAAGAAGAATATCTGCAACTTCAGCTTCGCTCCATCTTTGTCGAACAGAACGTCCGTGAAAATCCGCCTCCGGTTGAATTGCCCAAAGAAGTATGGGAAAAGCTCCAACGCGACAAGGAAATTCATCCCGAAGATTTGCCCTCAAGCGTCACGTTAGAAGACATCCGTCGCACAAGAGAAGCATATTACGAAAAACCTTTAAGGCCAATATTGGAAGTTCTGGCCGATTCAAGTTATCAACATGTCATCATTTTAGGGGACCCTGGTTCTGGCAAATCAACCTTAGCACGTTACGTTTTGCTCTCGTTAATTGATCCCACTGGCGATGAAAAAATTCGTCATACATTTGATGGCTATCTACCGCTCTTGATTGAGCTACGCAGTTATGCTGGTTTGTGCAAAGATAACAAATGCGATACCTTTCTTGAGTTTTTCGAATACCTCGGGAAGACCGAGGGTTGGCATCTCACTCAACCTGCACTTCACGATCATTTGAAGAACGACGGCCGCGCAATTGTCATCTTTGACGGTTTAGACGAGATCTTTGTTCCTGAAGAACGCGAGCGGATCACTCGACAAATCGTCGGTTTTTCCTCCGATTATCCGAAAACATACATTATCGTCACTAGCCGCGTTATTGGGTATCGACGCAAGATTCTGACCGACGCGGGCTTTGCGCATTTCACTTTACAAGATTTAAATGAAAAACAGGTAGCGACATTTGTAGCGCGATGGTATTCGCTGGCATTGAGTGATCGGCTAGACGAGGCAAAGGCTCGCCGTGAGCGGATCATGCATTCTTTTAAGGAATCTACCTCCATCCGGCAACTGGCTGGCAATCCAATGCTGCTGACAATTATGGCGATTATTGGTAAACACCAGGAGCTACCACACGAGCGCTGGAAATTGTACGATCATGCTGTGAGCGTGCTGATTCAGCATTGGAATGTGAATAAGCATTTAAAAGATCAACGGGTGGATGCCGCTTTTATTGGCGAGGAGGAGAAAAAGGATCTGCTGCGCAGGCTAGCCTACAAAATGCAGGCTGGTGGCGGTGGCCTATCAGGAAGCTACATCCATCGCGAGCACCTACAAGTTGAGTTTGAAAATTATTTGAAAGAACGTTATAGCCAGATGCCTGATCGTGCCGCGATAACTGCGCGTACGATGATCGACCAGTTTCGTGAACGCAACTTCATTCTTTCTCTATACGGTGCAAACTTATATGGTTTTGTTCATCGCGCCTTTCTAGAATATTTCTGTGCTACAGCATTTGTCTATAAGTTTGAAAAAATCCAGGAGATGACACTGAAGCAATTGAAATATGAAGTTTATGGTATACATTGGCAAGACCAGAGTTGGCATGAGGTATTACGTCTAATATGTGGAATGATTGACGAAAAATTTGCGGGAGAGATAATTAATTATCTTTCAAATGAAGTGAATTGTCCGTGGCCCCAAAGGTTCAGTAATCGTCCACCATGGAATCTTGCCTTGGCGGTTCAATGTTTGTGCGAAGTCAGAAATCTTAGCACCATAGCAGAGCCTGCAAAAGGACTGCTGCAGGTTATATGTGCATTTCTCGATCATGTTATGAAATATGACGAACCACTATATTCATTTTTAGATAAGCAAGTTTTATCGCCTACAGAATCTATTGGCTCAAACTGGCCTCATCGAACCTTGCTGGCTGACTGGTTAAGGGCGGGTAAGTGGTTTGAAATTGATTCCACAAGTTTTTACATTGAAGCGTTTGGGAGGTTCGTTGGTTCAGTTGGTAAAGGATTGGGTGTGATTCAACAAATCATGTTAGATTACATAACTCATCCCGAGATGGCTAATCGTCTTCTATCGCTGTCTACATTAGCAATTGGTTGGCGAGAAGACCCCAAAACCCTGGCTTTAATTTGTGATCATGCCGTCAACGATATATATGAAGATGTTCGCAAGGTCGCCGTCCGCACACTAGCCCAGCACTTCCGAAATACACCACAAGTCTTGTCTTTATTGTGCGATCGCGCCGTGAACGATTTACATGAAAATATTCGCTCTACTGCCATTCGTGCGCTAGTTGAGCACTTCCGTGCCGAACCACAAACTTTGCCCTTGTTACAAGACTGTGCTGTTAAAGATACAAGTCAAGAGGTTCGCGCTGTTGCCATTTCTGTGATGGCACAATATTTCCGCACCGTTTCGCAGACTCGGCCGCAAATTGAAGACTGGGCAGTTAATTCACTATATGAAGGTGTTCGGGCCGCCGCAGTATCTACGCTTGCTAAATACTTCCACGAAGATTCACAGATATTAAACCTTGTGCGTGAACGCGCTATTAAAGATCCACACGAGAGAGTTCGGACGGCAGCATTATCTGCACTTGCTCAATATTTCCGTAAAGATCCACAAACATTAACTCTCGTGCGTGATTTTGCCACTAAAGATGTATATAAAAGTGTCTGCAAGGCAGCTTTATCAGGGCTAGCCCAATACTTTCATGACGAGCCACAAACATCAACCTTCATACGGGATTGCGCCAATAATGATTTTTATGAAATAACCCGATCTGCTGCTGTGACTGCTCTTGCACAACATTTTGACGATGATCCACAGACTTTAACCCTTGTACGAGATCGCATAATAAAAGACAAGCATGAGAAAGTTCGCGCCGAAGCTATTTCTACACTTGCCCGATACTTCGACAATGATCCACAAACATTAATTCTCGTAAAAGACCGCATCATTAATGACAAGGATGAAAAAGTTCGTGCCGAAGCTGTTTTCGCCCTTGCCCAATATTTCCGTGATGATCCACAAACATTAACGCTCGTACGCGATCGCATAATTAACGACAAACACGAGAGAGTTCGCGCTGAAGCTGTTTCCGCCCTTGCCCAATACTTCCGTGATGATCCACAAACATTAATTCTAGTACGAGATCGCATCTTTAACGACGAACACGAGAGAGTTCGCGCTGAAGCTGTTTCCGCCCTAGCCCAATACTTCCGTGATGATCCACAAACACTAATTCTAGTACGAGATCGCATCTTTAACGACGAGCATGGGAAAGTTCGCTCTGCCGTCATCGAAACGCTAGCCCTTTATTTTCGAACCGACCCACAGACATTGCAGCAAGTCTGCGACTGTGTTCATGAAGACGTTGATGAATTAGTCCGTACAAACGCTGTCAACGCGTTAGCTAAATACTTCCGCAACGATTCGCAAGTATTGACTCTTATACGTAACTGGGTAAGCAATGCAGCACACAGTGATGTTCGCGCTGCTGCAGTTTCTGCATTTGTCCAATACTTTCGTAACGATCAGCAGACTCTGAGCCTAGTTCACGATCGCGCTATAAACGACACTCACCAATGGGTTCGCTTTGCCGCTGTCTTTGCGATGGCTCAGTATTTTCGGGAAGATCCGCAACTCTTGCCACTTATACAAAACTGTGTAAAGTATTCTGTCCACAACGATGTTCGCCTTGGCGCAGTTACTGCGCTGGCCACTTTCTTCCGAAGTGATCCACAAACCTTCCAGTTAGTAAGCGACCGCGTCGTCAATGATACTATCGAAGAGATTCGCTTTTTTGCTGTTTTTACACTAGTTGATAATCTTCGCTACGATCCCAAAACATTAGAACTCGTATTAGATTTGGCAACACATTCCGAGCATTATGACGTTCGCTTTTGCGCAGTCACCGCACTAGCCGAACACTTCCGTGATAATCCGCAGACCTTCCAGATATTACGTGAGCGCTTAATCAACGATAGCGATGAGTTAGTCCGCTTTGCGACCGTGAATTCATTGGCTGAAGAGTTTCCTTCCGACTCACTGACATTTTCGCTTTTACAAGATCGCATCGTAAATGACTCTCATGAGTTTATTCGTTATGCCGCTGTCACAACGTTAGCGAAACATTTACGCGAAAATCCACAAATCCTACCCCTGTTGCGTGAATGGGCAAGCCATTCAACACACTATGAGATTCGTTCTGCTGCTATCTCCGCTCTGGAGGAATACTTTCCCGAGGTTTACTACACTTCCTATCCAGTTCGTGATGGGTTTATTGATGTGCGCTACCATGTTCACCGTATTATCGCTGTAGCTTCCAAATTTGCTAAAATTTTACCCAATGTACTAAATATCTTTATAGAGTTTCGTGACAACTTTCTCAACGTCGATACAGAATACTTTCACATCTTTGCTGTCGCTACAATGGCCGAAAAATTCCGAAATGTTCCGTACTTTTTGAAGTTAGTACGTAATTGGGTAGCCAATGACTCTAGCGAGTTGATTCGCTATGCCGCCATCGTCTTACTAGTCAAAAATTTTTCCGAAGATCCAGAGATAGTACAGTTACTGCGCGGCTGGATAGTCGACGCTCCACAAGAAGATGTTCGCTCTGCTGCTTTATCCGCACTGACCGAATATTCCCACAACGCCCCGCAAACCTTTCCACTCGTGTGTGATCGTGCGATCAATGATGGATCTCCAAAACCAAATGACGAAAAGAGACAATATGAATACCACGTCCGTGAGGTCGCCATCAACGCCCTCGCCCGCTATTGGCCCACGCATCCGGACACCTTGCCGCTGTTGCGCGAACGGGCTGAGAATGATCCAACTCCGTGGCTGCGGGAGAGGGCGAAGGAGTTGGTGGAGAAGTTATCGACAGTTGAAGAAAACGCCTGAGTATGAATTCTCAGTTCTGCCCGCGTCGAAATTAAATCTGCTTTAGAGTTGAACGGGGCTACGCGGTCGCGCCAGACGGCCAACCCATACGGGCGCAGCCGACTGGTCGCGGGAAATTGCTTTCGCCCTGGCGGATTGCGACGTTGTCTGTTTGATGTGGAGCCAACACACTGCCGCTTCAAAATAGGATAATCGTTCTCATAGCTATAAAAGCTCCTGCGCTCTTGATTTAAAAGAACAAGCCGCGTTTGGGGAACAAGCCAAAAATTCCGCCAGTGTGCCAGAAGAGCACCTTTTCTTGTTTGGCAAAGCGGCCCTTGCGAATTTGATCGCGCAGGCCGAACATAGCTTTGGCGGTGTAAATCGGATCCAAGATAACGCCTTCGGTGCGGGCGACGAGCTTGATCAGCTCGATCTCTTCCTGCCGGCTCAGGCCGTAGCCCTTTCCCACGTAGCCATCAATGATGTCAATGTCTTTTTTCTGCAAGCTGATCTCGAAACCGAACCGGCGCTTCGCTTCGCGCATGATATTGCTGATGCGTTCTTGAAAATACGGCGCATCATCACAAACATTGATGCCGTGAATTTGCGCTTTAAGGCCGTACGCGCTCTTGCCGAGCAGCATGCCCGCGAGGGTGCCGCCGGAGCCGACGGCGGAAATGATGTGATCAAACTCCATCCGCATCGCCTTCATTTGCCGGCCGGCTTCTTCAATGGCGAGGGCATAGCCGAGCGCGCCAAGCGCCGTGGAGCCGCCTTCGGGAATGACATACGCTTTCACGCCTTGCTTGGCGTAATCATCGGCGAGCCGCTGCATGATATCATCCACTTGCTCGTATTCCTGCGGTATAATGGAAGTGACTTCCGCGCCGACCAGACGATCGATGAATAAATTGCCGTCGATATCGCTACCGGCGGAGTCGCGCAAAACCAAATGGCTCTTGATGCCGACCTTGGCCGCGGTCAGCGCCGTCGCCCGCGCGTGATTGGATTGCAGGCCGCCACAAGTGATGAGAATCTGTGCTTCTTCGCGCAAAGCTTCGGCAACCAGAAATTCAAGCTTTCTCACTTTGTTGCCGGTTTTGCCGATGCCGGTCAAATCATCGCGCTTGATGTATATTTCCGGTCCTTCCAGAAGTTGCGAAAGACGCTCCAACTTTTCGATGGGCGTCGGAAGATGAGCCAAAGCATGGCGTTCAGGAAAAGCGATAGACATGGAACCTCCGATCAGGTCAAGTCAATAAAGTTGTAAAAGTTCAATGAAGCTCCACCTCAAACCCCGCGAATGATTAAAAACTAAATTCCCACTGATTGAAGAACCCCACTGATAATTTTTATAACGATTCACGAAAATTTTCAAGATCCGGCGCCGTGAAAATCGGCGTGGCGCCGCTTTGGGTGCAGAGAAAAGCGCCGAGCAAATTGGCGTATTCGGCAGCCTCGCGCAGCGGCGCGCCGCGCAGCAGCTTGTGAATCAGTCCGGCGGCAAAAGCATCACCGGCGCCGGTGGTGTCGATCTCCTGCACCGGCAGACCATCAACTTTGCACGCCGTGTTCCGGTCAAAAATTTCGCAGCCGCCTTCGCCGTATGTCATGGCCACCAATTGCAGATGATATTTTTTCAACAGAAAATCGGCGAATTTGTGGCGTGGCTCCCCTTCCCGGCGCAAAATCGCTTGCACCGTGTGCAATTCGTGGCGATTAACTTTCAGAACGTTGGCAGCCTCCAATGAAGACGGCACGATTTCTCGCAGCGCTTCGGCGCTGGCGCGGAAATTTACGTCAAAAACCCGCAAGGCGTTTTGGGCGGCTTGCAAAAAACGCCAAATCGTTTTGCGCGTGGCCGGCGAGCGCTGCGCAAGCGCGCCAAAGAAAACTGCATCGCAATTTTGGGCCAACGTTTCCAGCTCGGGAGTGAACTGCAAATAATCGAACGCCACATCTTGCGAGCCGCGAAAGCTCGGCACGCCCTTGACGTCGAGCGAGACCATCGCCGAGCCAGTCGGTTTTTTCTCGTCAATCTGGATGTACTTGATCGGCAACCGCCGTTGCCGCAGCGCCTGAATCAATTCGCGGCCCATGCCGTCGTCGCCGACGCGTGAAACCAACAAACCCTCGTCGCCGAGCTGGGCGGCGTGAATGGCAAAATTCGCCGGCGCGCCGCCCACGTGCCGGTGGTCGCGATAAATATCCCACAATACCTCGCCGATGCCGACGATCGTGTATTTTTCTTTCGGCTGCGCCATTTACACTCCCTTGTTTTCAGCCAAATTATATATAAAAAGGAATCGGAGTAAACGACAAAATGAAAATGACGAACGCGAGATACGCAATCATCCGCCGTTTATAATCGAGCGGGGTGAAATGCTCCATGGTCGGCGGATGACGATAACCAAACCACAAGAGCAGCAAGATGAAAGGGAACCAGCCGGGAAACGAGGGGAACAAAACGATTCCCATCAAGGCAAACAAAGCGAGAGTAATACGGCAAACCGTTTCGCTGCGTTCGCCGAGCAGAGCATAGAGGATGTGCCCGCCGTCGAGCTGCCCGACAGGCAAAAGATTGAGCGCGGTGACAAACAAGCCGGCCCAACCGGCGTAAGCCAACGGGTGCAGAAAAATATCCTGTCCCTCCGGCAACGGCCCTTTGGCCAAAAAGCTGAGCCATTTAAAAAGGATGGATTCGCCGAGAGACATGGTGCCGTCGCCGCCGGCGAGCGCGCGCACTTCCGACATTTGCAAGCCAAAATAAATCGCGGGAAGGGTGACGGCTAAACCGGCGAGCGGACCGGCGACGCCGATGTCAAAAAGCGCGCGACGGTCGGGCATACGCGAATCCATGCGAATCACGGCGCCGAGCGTACCAAAAGGCGACAAGATCGGAAAAGGGATGAAAAAAGGCAACGTCGCCCGCACCCCGTGGCGCAAGCACATGAGATAGTGGCCCATTTCGTGGCAAAGCAAAATCATAATGATGCCGCTGCTGTACCACAATCCGTCCACAACGCTTTGCGTCGGGGAGGTGGAATAACCGTGATAAAAAGTTGAAGCGCAAGTGAGCACAAACAGCAGCAGATTCAACCCGGGGCGGTCGGAGCGCAGAACGCGAGCGAACCACGGCTGGCGCGGTTCCATTTGTTGCTGCCGCTGGTAAAATTCTTCCCATCTATCGAAATTTGTGTCAGCCATTTTATTGCTTTATTGATAATTTACTTCTGATTAAATTCTAAGCATCAGATCAACCAGCAGACAAGGCCGTCCTCGGACACAGTCTGCGCTACGATTCAAGCTCGATTGCAATCGGAGTGCCGCGCCGCGCGCCAAAGTGCAACTGCGCGTTGCCGAGATTCACGCCAATTTCGAGAAAACCAAAACTGCCGATTAAAGCAAGCGGAGCGTTGGGTGGAACTTCTGCGTAAGTCTTGTTCAGGCCGCCGATCAAATGCCCGGCCAACGTAACTGTAACCGTTTGGCTCTTTGCAAATTCGCGCAACTGTTGCTCTGATATATTTGAAATCAAATTACCGAAGCGGTCGATATAGGCAATCTGCCCCTGCAAAACTTTTCCTTCGATCTGGCACTGCAGCGGCAGCAGCTTGCGTTGCAACGCAAAAGGCTCACCGAGATTATGCAGCGACTCACCGCGCGCCAAATGGGCGGCCACCGGCGCAAAAATATCACGACCGTGAAACGCCGACGAAATCGTCTCGCGCCAAAATTTCTTTTGCGTCAGCCGCACCGCTTGCAAATCAGAAAAACTGAGACAAAAATCCAACAAGCCGTTATCCGGTGCGACGAAAAAATGTCCTCCGGCATAACAGGCCAGAGCCGCGCGCGCGCTGCCCACGCCGGGATCGACGACGGCAAGGTGTATCGTGCCGGCTGGAAAGTAACGAAAATGTGCTTCCAATATAAAAGCCCCAGCGGGTACGTTTTGCGGCTCAATCTCGTGGCTGATGTCGACCAACTCCACCGCCGGATCGAGGCCAAGCATCACGCCTTTCATCGCGGCAACGTAACCATCCCTGTGGCCGAAATCTGTCAACAAAGTAATAATTCCTGAACGCTGCATGACACCGTCGCAGAATCCATCTTCAACAACGCACTATATGAATTATAGCAAATCGCGATTTGAGAGTCAAGGCAATTCTCGCCCGAAGATGCCAGAAGATTTTAAAAAAGCGCGTTTAATCGGCAGGATGCGTTTTGGAAGGAAAGATCGTCGCCCCCAACATGCCGCCGATGGCGCCGACGATGAGATGCACGATCACACTAATCGCGATGAAACCGGCTGGCAACAGCATGGGCATGCTTTGTAAGATGGACGCCGGCAGCAATTCGCGCAGTGTTTCAGCGGTCTTGGCAGTATCCTCGCCGAAAAAGCGCAAACTATCCGTAAACGATTTTTTGAAAGCGAGATCGATTGTCAAATTCAGTATCGCGCCAACCAGCGCGGCCATAACACCGATGGAAACCGCGTCGCTAAATGCGATGCCCTTTTGTGGATTCTCCCGCCAGCGCAAATAGACGGCCAGCAACGACCCGCACCAAATGGTTCCATAGCAAATCCAATCGAGCAGCGAAAGCCCCGGCAGATTCTCTGCCAGGGCAATCGCCAAACCGCCGGCAAGAATCGGCGTCAAGCGTCGCGGCGGCTTCAGGGCTATCTCGTCGGAGGCCATAAGCTATTTTGCCGCCGGCGTTTCCAACTGGATGGCGATGCACGAAACCTCAACCCGAGCATCGCGGGGCAAACGCGCCACCTGCACGGCGGCGCGCGCCGGCTTACTGTCTTTGAAAAATTCTTCGTAGACCTCATTCACCACTTTGTAATCATCCATGTTCGTCAAGTAGACGGTGGCGGTCGAGACATCTTTGTAATCCACGCCGCCGGCGCGCAGAACCGCGCCGAGATTTTTCAGCGCCTGCCGCGTTTCATTTTGAATATCGCCGCCGACCAAATCACCGGTGGCGGGATCCAAGCCGATTTGTCCGCTGCAGTAAATCACGTTGCCGACTTTGATGGCGTGGCTGTATGGGCCGATAGCCGCAGGCGCGTCCGGCGCCGTGATGATTTCACGAGTGGGCGGTGTGGGAGCGGGCGGCTCGAACAAGGGACACCCACTGAGCACCACCAAAGGCAGGACCAACAAAAAGTGACGCATGGTTCGTTCTCCTTCCGGTTTGAACAATGGTTTGGTTCGTTGCAAATCAAACAGCAGTGGCCTTTTAAATTGTATCCGGATTTTCCGAATCCTGCGGACGCAGTCGCCCGGATAATATGAAAACTTTTTCTGTTTTGGTTCAACTTTATTGAGTTTGAAATTCCGCAGGCGTTAAATTTAAATGTGCGCGTAACCGACTATAAAGATCGCCCATGGCATCCAATGGCCTGCCGGTTTTCAGCAAATGTGCATTGAGAGTTTTAGCGAGGCGATTAATTTTGTTATAGGTCTCATGCGGCACTTCCGGCAGGCGGATGGGCAAAATCGAATTGTTGGTGAGCAAGGGGTCGGCATCGGCGGCAAGCTCGCCACGCGCCACCGCGCGTTCGTAATCCACGGTGCCCGGAATCGGCGAAAAAGCGGCGAGACGAATTCCGACGCCGAGCGAATGGACGTAAGCCATGCTCCAGAGAATTTCGTGAATGCTCTGGCCCGGCAATGCCATCATGACATAAGCATCAAGCTCATTGGGGCCAAACCCGGCGGCGTACAAATTAGCCACGGCGCGGGCGAAGTTCTCGTTGCTCACTTTTTTGCTCATGTCGCGCTGGCGCTCTTCGCTGCCGCTTTCGTAAGCAAGGCGAATCGTTTTGAATCCGGCCTGCCACATCAAGCGTGCGGTGTTCGCATCAATGAACTTGGCTTGCAGGCCGTTCGGCGTGTGAAATGTGGCGCTAATTCGGCTCTCGATAATTTTTTCACAGAGCGGCAGAAAATGGCGGTCGCGGTTGGTCAACAGCGCATCGTCGTAAAAAGCAAATTCATTGACACCCAAGCCGCGATGCAGCCAATCCAACTCGGCGATAACACCGTCGAGGCTGCGCCAGCGATATTTTCCCGATACCAAATTTGAAGCGCAAAAGGTGCATCGCAACGGGCAGCCGCGCGAGGTCATGATCGCGGCAGACTGCAATTGGGGATAGAGATCGAATGCGGGAAATGGCAAATCGTCGAGCGTTGCAAAATCGCGGCACACCGGCTCGCCTCCAACAATGGCTTGCAGCTCGGATTGAATGATGGACTCGGCTTCACCGGCGATGACGATATCCGCGCCGGAAAACAGTCGGGCATGTTCAATGCAAAGTGTCGCGTAAATTCCGCCCAACAAAATCGGCGTATTGCCGAACAAGCGCCGGAGTGCGGCAATGGTCATTTGCACGCCGGGATACCAGTAGGTCATGCCGCTGGTCACGAGAATGGCATCAGGCTTCGGACCGGTTAAACAGAGTTTTTCAAAAATCTCCGGCGGCATGCCGTAACGGGCGTAGTGGCGCGGCATGTGGCAATAAACCGCGGGTTTGGGAATAGGTGTACGGAGAAATTTCCCTGTGCTCCAGCGCCGGTTGGAGGGCTGCTCAATTCCCTGCCATTGCAGAACTTCCGGATGGGTGCGGTCCATGCAATCGACTAAACGCACCGAGTAGCCGGCTTGCCGCAAAACTGCGGCGAGATACAGCAAGCCCATCGGCTTCAGCCAGAAATCATACGCGGCGAAGTCGGTGATCCAGGGGTTGATGAGGAGGAGCGAGGGATTGTCACACCTCGGAGATCCGAGCATAAAAATAATGAGCTATTTTTGTTGCTTATCTTTGGGCATGAACTAGCGAAGAGAAAATGCAAAAATAACCGCGATGACACCCGCGATGAAAAGCGTGTAAGCGAGCAATTCAACCGTTTTCATTTTTAGATCACGTCGTTAATTTTTCTTAGAATTTTTTGAATAGACGCGACGGAGATAAAGCACCAAAAGGAATCCAAGAAAAGCCGTGACATACATGGAGATGATGAAAAATTTAATCAAGTCCATCGGTTCCATCTTCTTTTCTCCAGAGTGATAATGCACTAATAAAGAGAAGACGGGGATTTGCCATCCTATTTTTTCTTAGAATCTTTTGAATATACGTGACGAAGATAAAAATACAACAGGATTCCAAGAAATCCCATGACGTACATGGTGACGATGAAAAATTTAATTAATTCCATCTTCTTCACTCCAGAATGATAATATTAAGACCGACGCAATTTGGCAGACGAGCCAACCTCCTAAAGAAATTACCCAAACACCAAACGGAACATTAGAGGGACCAACGATAGCAACAGAAGCAACTGCAATACCAAGAAACAGAATATTGCCCAAGTTTGAGAAGGCGGACGAAGTCGCCTCGACCTGTTTGTTGTTAAGTTTTTTCATTTGGCGGCCCCAAATTAGAGGTGTTCAAAACTTTTAATCTACAAACTCTACACCAGTAAGATGCAACAAATTCACTTGAAACGCAAGATTTTTTTTGGCAGACAGGATGTCCGCATTGACTCATAAAAAATGTAACCATCGCTTTGGACTGATGGTGTCGTTGCCTCATAATTTATGTAACCCAAAATTTGAGGCAACGAATCATGAACAACGGCTCCAAGCAAGAATACCTATC
>Ga0247727_10001544_pt1 | contig 54367 bp, 27 predicted proteins | sample WisWelCaveWW1625_FD_202498 | JGI IMG/M metagenome (GOLD analysis project Ga0247727, IMG submission 202498) | Biofilm microbial communities from Wishing Well Cave, Virginia, United States - WW16-25 | ecosystem: Environmental > Aquatic > Deep subsurface > Groundwater > Cave microbial mat | place... | reverse complement strand
AGAAGAGCCCCCGTTTTGATTTCGTGGTTACGGAGGTGGACCTGTCTCAGGGTCTGTGGAACCCCTTTAAGACGATCCGCTTTCAAGGGGGGGAAGTACCGCTCCGACGCGCCGGGGAATTTTTCGCCCTGTGGCTCAAAGAGCATCCCAAGGCACCCAAGAAGATTCTGGCCCATTCTACGATTTTCAACCGATGGGGGCTCAGCCCGTTCATTGGGAAATTGACCGGCTTGGACCCTCAATTGATTCGTTCTCGTCTGAGAGCCAGCGAGATCCAGGTCCAGGCAAAAGGGATTCTCCTTAAACGTGCGAAGGAACTTTCGTCCTCGCCTCGGTCGGAGGCGAGGGCTGAGGCGCGGAGCGGACCGGAGGAACCGCGCCAAGCCGAGTTACGCGGTGTGGAAGTCTTAGAAGTGAATGAAATTGCTTCCCGAGGGGAAACCTCGAGCTGGGTGCGATACGAGATCGCGAAGTTAGACGTTCAACCGTTTGAAGCGTTATTGGGTTTAAGGTTATCCGAAGCGGCCTTGGTTTATTGGAAATCTCCAAGAGGTTGGACCGCACCCCTTTTCCTTTTACTGACAGACGGTCAAAAGGCCTTTACCGAGCACCTTTTCTGGGTTCACCCGACCGCCTATCCCGATCGAACCGTTCCCTTGCGAGAGGAAGCCGACGAAGCCAAACTCGAGATACTTCACGGAATTTTGACCGATTACCGTACTTCGAAGCAACCAGGTCAAACTCGAGGCCCGACTTCGAACGGGTGGGGCCACGTCATCGGGATTGGTGGTACGCCAGGTAAAGGTCAACTGATAGACCTCAACCTCGAGGTGCGCACTCCCACCCGTTCGGAGGTCCGAAAGCCGAAGAAAGAAGTCGTGGTTCGGCGAGCCAGGATAGAAAGCTGGGAGGAATTCTCACGGGTTGTTACCGAGTGGGCCCGCGAGCACGAAGGGATTACTTTTCTCGAATACGAAAGTCGAGGCGAAGGGACAAGCATTCCCCGCCTTCAATTGGCTCCGGCCGCAGGGACAGAAGCCCTTTCCTCTCGTCCCGTCCGCGATCATTCTTTGGAAGTGGGCCGTCTCGCAACCCTCATCCAAGATTTAATGCAAGACAAAGACCCAGCGGCCCTCCCGCCCTTTTCTTTGATCTTCAAACGAGTTCCTTCCGTAACCGAATCCGGACTGCGTGACAGCTTTCTTCTCAGGGTGGCTTCACTCGCTCGTTTCGCCTCCGGCCCTGACGGACCGAAAGCCCGGGGGGAGGTACGGGGAGCTCCGATTACAGCGGTTCGAAGCGTCGATAGCGAAGAATTCCCTCCGGGACACAATCAAGACACCGTCTGGGCGGATCCGGATCGGCACTTTATTGTGGCGGCTGATGGAGTCAGCGGTTCGACCTATGGGCTGGAAGCCTCGCAAGCTGTGGTCAAGGCGCTGGGAGAAGTCGTCACTTTAGAAAAACTGCGTGCCGCTAAAACCATAAGGGATGTTCAGTGGCTATTGGAGCAGGGGCTCCAAGAGGGGGTGAGGAGGCTCGTCACACTTGACATAACCGGTGCAAAAGAAATCATGTCAAAGCAAGACAAGAAAATATCAACAGAAATGCTTAAAGACCGATTGCGTAAAAGTCCGCACGTCGGAAGCACGACAGTGTTGGCAGCCGTCCTCTGGAAGGAACCGCCTACGGGAAAGATTTACGTCGTCAGCGTCTCGATCGGCGACTGTCGGTTTGTCCTAAGAAGGGGTGATGGGAAAGTCACCATTAGAACCAGTGATTGGGATGACTTTCGACCTTCTCAAGTTTACGGCGACCTCAAGTCACTCGAAAAGAAGGAATTCATTTTAGAAGAGGTCCAGCCAGGCGACCGGATTTACTTAATGACCGATGGAGTAGGCCCTAAGGATGCGAGTCTACAGGCTTGGGTTGAAGAGGTGTTGAGAAGGCCGGGGTCAATTGAAGAAGACGTTCAATGGTTAATCGATGAGAACAGCTATCTTCATCGTTCTCCTGACGACGCTTCGATCGCAGCGGTTATCGTCTCTCGGTCGGGCTTCCTCCGCCGCTCCGAGGCGCGCGAACAAAGCAAGGGCCCAGGGCCGGTCACACCTGCAGGCACAACGAAGATTAATAGAAGGTCCGAGGTGCACTCGGCCCCGACCGGGCCGAGCACTCCTCAGTCCTCGAAGCGGTCGGCTTCGAGGGCCGAGGTGCGGAGCGGGAAAGAGGGGATAACGCACCGGCAGAAGTTAATTTGGTTGGGCGCGGGAATTGGAGTGGTCGCGGCCACGGCCACAGGCATTCGTCTTTGGACTCGTTCGGGCAAAGTTCCGTGGTGGCTCAAGACTCAGGTCGAAGACAATCTGGAAAGCGTAAAGGGATTTATTCTGGAGACGATCGAGTGGCTCATAAAAGAGGGTTATCCCCATCCCGAGCTTCTAAGAAATTACGGAACAGAGGTCCAGAAGGTCAGGGAGACGAAAAAGGGAATGGGGGGCCTTCTCGGAAAATATGACGACGGAGAAGTAATCATTTCAAGCCGTCTTGCCGGATTGATTCGCACCCTCCAACAGCTCGGTCCTCAGGCCGGTTCTGAAGATCTTTTTATGGAGAGTTTTGTTTCGCTCATTGCTCGAGAAGCCGAAGGGCTTGAATTGTTCCGCGTGTTCCAGAAAGAAGCCCAAGAAACCAAGGATCTTGAAGGGCAGATCTTTAAGATCGAATTTCCTACCGTCTTTCCTTCCGGTTTCCGTTGGCCCAGTCCGGAAGCGAGCCAGTTCTTTGAAAAGCGGAGGAGGGAAATTTCTCAAATCGTTGCCTATTACGCCGCGGCCGAATTACACGAAGCCTACCAGCAATACAAAGCCTTGGATTGGCTCAAGCAGAAGAAATTTTATCGTCCCGAAGAAGCTAATCGGATTTCTACCCATTCCTTGGACGAAACCCAGCGCCGACTCGTCTCCGCGAATCGTCACACCGAACTTCTCTCCACTCAGGGGAACCCTCGGCCCATTCTCGAGCGCGAACTGGCGAGACATATGGTGGCTCGATTGCCTTTGTTTCTCTCGCCTCCCCCCGAGGGTAAAGTTCCGGGATATGTCTTTTCTTTCGGAGTATTCGCCTTCCACGAATTTGAACGTTATGTAAAGTCGAGAAGGCAGCAAGGTCTTCACCCCGATCTTTCAAGGGTGCGCGACCCGAATCAAATTCCCCGCGGGACGTTTGAATCTACAGCCCGATTCCTTTGGGAAGGGAGCAAGGAAAAAGGAAAAGAATGGCGGGGAATTAAAGAAGTGATCTCCAATCTCCCCGACGGGAAAGAGATTATCGAAGCCTGGAGCCGCCACCGCTCCGAGGCCCGCGAACAAAGCGAGGGCCCAGGGCCGGTTACTCCTGTAAGCCCAACGAGGATTTATAGAAGGTCCGAGGTACACTCAGCCCCGACCGGGCCGAGTACTCCTCAGTACCCGCGCCGATCGGGCGCCAGTTGGTCGAGCGGCGATCGGCCGCTTGGTCTTCCGACACCGGGCGGTTGGCCCGGCGCGAGGGCCGAGGTGAGGGGAGAAAAAGAGCCGTTGCAGGACCAAAGGAGGGTCGAAATGTTCACAAACGAAGAGGCCCACGCCCTCGCCCAGGGAATGAATCAGGCCCTCCAGGGCGCCGAGTTGGTCCGCCGCCAGCCCTTTGTCATTGATCCTGAGAGATACGGTGTCGAGTCAAACCATATTGCCCCCGGAGTGAGTGAGAATGCTCTCCCTACGATCTTCAGGATGGGCCCCCTCATCTTTCCGATCGTTCCTTTCATCGCAAGCGACCCTGATTTCGGTCCCACGATTATGGGTAGCGACCACAAAATTTTGGAGCAGGAATTGGTCCGCCTGAGAAAAACGCTCGGGCCGCTTTACTCAAGCCGACTTGGCAATATTTACTTTGTGACCCCCTCTGCCTACCAACTTGAGGCGCTTTCCCGGGGATTTCCCATCAGCCCTTTCGCCGGGGCCACGATCGCTGTAATGCTCGCTCATAAGGAAAGCTTCAAGGGAGCGACCGTGATTGATTTCGGATCGGGAGACGGCCTCCTTGCGAGGATTGCCTTGGGATTGGGAGCGCGCCAGGTGCTCCTTGTGGAAAGGAAAAACTCCTTGATTGCGCAATCAAGGACCTATCTGAAAGATCAAGGGTGGCGGGAAGGAGAGGATTTTATTATTTTGCAGGGGGATTTGACGCAGCCCGAGTTTACCGAAAGACTACGGAAGCACTCCGTGGTCACCCGGGCCGACATTGCACTCGCCAACATTGGTCCGTGGGAGATGTACGGAGACGCCAATCAGGAGGCGGCCGAACTGGTCAGCACCCTTCCTCAGATCGCTTTGTTCATCAATGGGGGATACCACCTTTCCGACGGTATTCACCGGGCGGTTTTCGAAAGGGTACGTGAAAATTTTGAACACCTCCGCTTCCATATCCGCGATTACCGGCGGGGCGACGTGAGAACCTTGATCGCCACGCGTCCCCGCGCCGAGGTGCGGAGCCTGGCGAGCCTCGCAGGAGTAGATCTTAAGGAATTTCGGCTCAGGCTGACTCTCCAACAGGAGAAGATCATCGCCCAGATTCTCCGGCCCGGCTCGCCGATCGTGATTTCGCCATACCCTCTGGAGAAGATTCCCGATTTCGAAGGAGGAGGCAGACTCACGGATGAGGAACTCCACCGGTTTTTTGGACTGCCAGCGGATGAACTTCAAGCGGCGAGGCCGTCCGTTTTTGATCCGATCAGTGGAGACTCCGGTTTTGAGAGGAAGCGCAGGAGATACGAAGAGGCGTGGAACGGTCTTTTGGCGAAGAAAGATTATCCGGCTTATCAAAAGGAGTACGAGGAAGGAGTAAAGAGAGCGCACCGGGCTGCCTGGAGTCGCGCTCACCTGCTCCTCGGTTCGCTGGAGAAGGTTCGCGAAATCTCTTTTGAAGAATTCGCGAGGGTGATCGGGGCTGTCGAAGTCCCGGAACACAGCGGGCCGGGCTTTAAGATTCTCACCTATGTGAGCCGGGAAGATTACGAGGAGATTAGGCGGATGAGAGAGAGACTAGCTCGGGAGAGGACGGCTGTCGAGGCGGACCAGGGAATGAGTCGCGCCTCCCCCGAACAGGCGGAAATCCTCCTGGGAGAAATTTCACCCAAGTGGTGGGAGGCTTCCGAGATCCAACCTGCTCGAATCCACATTTTCACGGATCAGCTTCTCCGCGAGCGGGAACGGGGCGCGCGAATCGGAAAGTCGGCGCTTTTCCACGAACTCGTGGAGGAGGAGTTGAGCAAGGCTGGTCTTCAAGATGACAGCCTCATGATTCGGCACGAACCATATCACCGGGACCTTTCTGTGATTGAGGCAGAGCTTCAATTTGCGGCGCTGCTTGGGCGAAGAGAATTTAGAAGAGCCGAGAATGATCATAAAATTGAAATTAAGAATCTGAAAGCCGCTTCCAAGATTGCAAGCGACGAGCGGTTTCTGTGGTTTGAGGAGCGGGTAATAATGATCCTTCGGGAAGCAAACTATCGAGATTACCGCCGGGCTGGAGAAGTGACCTGGGACCGAGCTTCCCGCTCCGAGGCGAGGGCCGAGGTGCACCCGGCCGGATCGCGGCCGGGTACTCCTACGTCCTCGCGCCGGTCGGGCGCGAGGGCCGAGGTGCGGGGAGAGCCCAAAGCCGGTCCGGCGCGAGTGATTTACGACCAAACCATTCTGCTGGCGGAGGGAGTAACTTCTTCCGATCCCGCCCAATTAAAAGAAGCGATCATGTCCCCCGAAACAGGCCGGAAAATCACCGATTCGGTCGACGAGGTGAAGCAAAGAATCGAGGAAGAGCTTCGAGTCACCGACCAACTTCCCAAGGAGGAAAAGTCGCTTGTAAGCTTTCGTGCCATGATCGGCCAATTTCTTATGGAAATGCAGGAAAACGCCTCGCGGAAACTAGCCAAGGTCCTGCCTCCCTTTCCTTGGATTCGCTTTACAGTCTACCTCGAGCCTGAGGGAATGATGATTTCTGTGACGAGTAACAGCATTCCTTCCAAGCAAGAGGAGGAAAAAATCGATCGGAAGCTGAGCGGAGAGGCCCCGTCGCTTCAAGAGGCGGTAGAAGACGCTCGCCGGCACAAGGAGAGGATCAGTGCCGAGAAAGCGGCACGCTTCGGGCTCCAACTTTTAGAGGCAATGGTCAAGCGCTACCACCCTCAAGCTTTCATTTCTGCCTCTTTTGATGAGAATGCTAAGAACACGACGTTTAATCTCAACCTGCCTCTTTTCCGGCAAGAGGCCCCGCCAACCCCGCCCCCTACGCCAGAAAACCCCGCCCGGGCCGAGGTGCGGGAAGGGATCCCGCAACCGTCATTGCGAGACGGCAACTCAAGCGTTGTCGAAGCAATCTCAGGACACGAGATTGCTTCGGCCTTGTCTGGGACGCTGCCTCGCAATGACGAGGTTAGGCGGTCCGAGGTGCGGGCGTCAGATACCGATCCTTTGAATCTCGAGGCGCTTCTCCGAAGAGTGAGTTCAGAAAACCCCAACGCCGGTGAAAGGAGGAAGGCGGAGTCCGATCTCAAAAAAGGGCTTTTGAGAGCTCAGCAAAGAGCCGTTACGGAGCGTGTTTCACCCTCCATTTACTTCAGCTGGTACACGCAAGTCTTAGGAACGGCTTCCCGGCTTGAGAAAGAAGAACGTATCAAAGGCATTCTGAAGTCAGTGAGGCCGATTTTGTGGCAGACGAAAAAGGCGTTCGTCACGAAGCCCGAGAATGTGTTAAAGCTCGCCGGCCCCTTCCTTGAGAAGATCAAGGAGATAAAAAGCCCCCATCTCCCGTTCAATCTTTTAGAAGTGGAAGAGGCGATTTGGCTTACTGATTTGCTCGAAAGAGCAGACCTTGACAAAGAATTCACGGATTTAAGGAGCTTTCTTGAGGAAGCGACGGATCTTGTGGAAAGCAAAGAGCTCTTTGCCCTCCTTCAGGACGAAAGCCGTGCCGTGCGACATGTCGCTTTGCAGATCCTGGAGCTTCGGAAGAGCGGAAATCTCCTGGAGCTTAGCGAAGAAGAGCAACTAGAGAAATACAAAGAGCTTGCTGAAAACAAGGAGGAAGAAGGGGAAGCGGAAGACAAAACTCCGGGGGTCTACGAATTGAGAAAGATTGCCCGGTGGGCGGGTCAGGAGCACCGTTTCCACGCAACAAAAGAGAGCATTGTTCTCCACCTGAGCCCGGATTTTTCGGGAACACGGCACCTGTGGGTTTTTGGGGGCGGCTTCGAGGAAACGCTCTTGGAGGAAGATACTCCCAAAGCGCGAAAATTCTTGGGCCATCTTCTTGAGATTCTCGACGTCGTGGGTCATTTGTTCGTTTCTTCTTCCACGAAAAGGTTGCCTGAGGAAGAAATCGTTCGTGAGGCCAATGAGCGTTTGGTCCATTCCTCCTCGATCCTCCAGTACGAGTGGGATTCCGGAGAAAAGGCTCTCAAAGTCCGCTGGATCGAGCTGGGCGTGACCTGGACGCTGCCCAAGTATGAAAAAAGGGAAAAGCGCTTCATCGAAATCTCCAAAGGTTCTCTCAGTCAAGTGCTGGAATATTACTACAGAGATCTCCGGGGACCCACGTTGCCAGAGCCGGAGCCCCGTTCAGAGATTCGGCTGCCCCTGAAGATTCTGATTGCGGACAAGCTTGAGAAAGTTGATGGGATCCTGGCGCTAAGCAGACGGTTTCCCGGTAAGGTGGAGGTGGCGAATGAGCCGGGCCTCGCAAAGAACCCGGAGGAATTCAAGAAGGCAGTGGCCTTAAGAAAACCGGACGTCGTCATTGTCCGCTCCGGAGCAAAAGTCACACGAGAGATTCTCCAATCTTGGAGCCGGAATCGAGAAAACCGTCTCCCGCCGCTGGTTCTTCGGAGCGGTGTAGACCCAGAGAATATTGACACCGAGGCCGCGTGGGACGAAGGGGTCGTTGTCGCACGGACCCACGGGAATCAGGAGTCGGTTGCAAACCTCTTCTTTCGATTCCTCTTCGCCTACCTTCGTTTGATTCAACCTGAACTTTTTGACAAAGCAGGAAGCGATCTCTCCTCAGATCCAAGATGGAAACAGGTTGTTGAAATGGTCCCGGCAGAGTTTCTGAAGGCGGAATTGAGTTCCATTGAAAAGGGGAGAGGTGAAATGACCGAGGGGCAGAGGACATTTCTTTTTAATACTCTCCGGTCCGCTCACGAAAAGGAATGGAAGCGTTCTCTCAAGAACCTCATGACTGGTTTCGCCGGTCTGGGCGAAATTCCCGAGGAAATCGTAAAAAGGCTTAAAGCGCTCGAACGGGTTTTCGGAGTTCCCATCCTCACTTTGGCCCACTCGCGCTCACTCGTTGATTCCTCTCGGGATTCTGGGAAGGCGAAAGAGAAGGCGCGTCGGCTTGGAATCGAAGGAACGACCAAAGAGGATATCCTTCGGGTCGCGGATGTCATTTCTCTCCACCTCCCCGGGAAGGCGGGCGTCTTTCTCGGTGCTGAAGAGTTTGAAATTCTCCTCAAGCGGTCGTATTCGGGTCCGGTCGCGATTATCAACACCTCTCGGGAGTCTCTCGTGGATCACGCAGCCCTCCGCAAAGTTCTTCGCAACAAACCGAACGTTTATTACTTCGCGGATTTGGATTTGACTGAGACGTTGAAGTCGCTCAGGGACGAGTTTCCCAAACAAGTGTTTCTTACGCCTCACATTGCGGCAAGCACCAAAACCGCGGCTGATAGGGTGGAAAAGAAGACCCTCCAAGACCTTGAGGAAATTTTACAAGTCTACGGCGGTCAGAAAGAACTCTCCAAGACGAGCCTGGATTTTGTTGTTTGGCCCTTGCTGCCTCACGGACCCGAATTTCGCGAAAAAACAGAGGCGCTCCTCAAAGAGGAGGGGATTCGCCCCCTTTCAGGAGCTGTTTATTCCCTTGATCCAGGCTCTCGAACCCACCGGGCACTCCTCAGATTTCTTATCGAAGAGCTCAGGCAGCTTCCTCTCAAAGAGAACAGCGCCCAAGCCACGGCTCAAAGGCTTGCGGCCTACCTGGAGAAAAAAGCGAGAGAGCTTAAAGACAAAAAGCGCTGGGAGGCCCTCGATCTTGATGTTATTCAAGACCTCTTTCCGGGGCCCGAGGAAGGCGCAAGGGAACCTGACGAGGATTTTAGAGTTTGGCTAGCCAGGTTACAGAAGAGATTGACTGTTTTTGAAGATGCGGGCTACAAACTCAATCTAGCCGTGAATGTGAGCCCCCACTGGTCTCCCGGCCATCTTCTTTTCAAACGGATTCATGGAGATCGGAACGAAACGCTCCGACTTTATCTTCGCACCGGAGCGATTCAGTTGGAATTTGAAACCACCGAAGTGTTTGGTATCCGTTCCGAGGTGCACTCAGCCCCGACCGGGCTGAGTACTCCTCAGTCCTCGCCGCCAACCGCGGCGAGGGCCGAGGTGCGGAGTCCAGCCCTTCTTTTCCGCCACTCGGAAAAGGACAAACAAAAGCTTGAAGAGAGATTCCTGATGACGCCAGCTACCCTTCCCTGGATCAGCGACTTGAGGCTTCTCTTCAACGGGAGAAACAAAAAGTCTCTGGCTCAGATTACGCAAGTCCTTAAGAACGATTCACCGCTTCGGTGGGAGGATCCGGAGGGACGATTGATCTCGGGAACGGTGAAAGTCCGGACGGAAGATTGGCTCTTTCCCGAAGAAGTTGCGCTCATTTTTTACCCCGACCCAAGAGAGATTCTTTCTCACCCCGGTCTGTGGAGACTTTTTCTGCCGCATAAAACGGAAATGATTCCGCCTCTCGGCTCCTTCGGGAGAATCCTTTTGGAAGAAACCACCCTCGCTGGCGAGAAGGTCCTTTTTGTCGAAGAGATTCAGACGAGCCGTGGATTTCATCACTTGCCCAAGGAGTTAAAGAAAAGATATGGTCAATGGAATCGAGCCTTGCTCAAACAAATTGTCGAAGCCGCCTACCTTTCAGGCTATCGCCAAATCTATGCCCATTCGGACACGAGTATCCTCGAGTACATATCCCCCCTGTGGGTTAAAGAGAGCAGTCTCTTCTGGAATTATGTTCGGCCCTTTAAGCGATGGTGGAAACGGGTGGTGGTGGAGACGGGAGAAGAAAACGGGGGCGCCTCTTCGGAAGCCCTCCGCGAAAGGGAATTTTATTCGCTCGTTTTAACCAGAGACGAAATGGCGAGGCTCGGTGACATCGGGCCCAAAACTTACCCTAACGGCCTTGCGACTCCCGCGAGGGCCCGGGCCGGCGAACAAAGCAAGGGCCCAGGGCCGGTTACATCTGAAATCCGAATGAAGATTAATGGAAGGGCTGAGGTGCGGGGCCGAGACGACAGGCATCCGGTCAAGCAACAACTCAAATTGTTCCTGAGGAAATACCTTGGCAGCCTCAGGCCGACGGCCCGGGCATTCAAGGTCAGCCATCAAACGGTCGCGAACCTAATCCGCAAGGCAAAGCTTGTTCGGTGGACAAGGCTTTTACGGGCAAAAAGAGCTGTCCGCGGCCCTTATCCCGGAAACCGTCTCTTTAAAGCGACTCTAATAAAGCACCAGGCAAGGCAGGGAGTGATCGCGGGCGTTTTGGGTGTCGCGGATCACGTCGTTGCCCAATGGATTAGAACCCACGGGTTTCGAACGCTGGTGAAGAAATTGCGCCGTGAAAGAGCGAGCCCTTATCCCGGGGACGCACGTTTCAAGAAGTTGCTCACCAAGCATGGGGGAAGGCAGGATGCGGTCGCCAAAGAAATGGGAGTCAAACAACCGACGGTTTGGAATTGGATCAGAAGACATCATTTTCGCCGGCTGGCAAAAAAACTTAGATCAGGACGTTTGATCGATCAAAAAAATGCCCGCTCCGAGACGCGGAATGAAAGCCGATCAATTCCCGTGACTCATAATTTTGAAGAGGGGCTTCAACGATTGGACGATCTTGCAAAGCAAAAACCGGCCGACAAAGAGGCGATTTTCGTGGTCCTAGTGGGCGGGGGCGGGATGGGGACTTCTCTGTTAGGTCAAATCATTGCTTCACGAGGTCTGGGCGAAGTGGGTCCGGACAAAGTGGCGGTCTTGGAGGGAGATCGGTTTTATGTGAAGCATCCGGAGGATCTAATGGCTTCAGCAATGGAAACGTTAGAGAAGGATATGCTCCGATTGCAGCGGAAGCTCTCTTGGGAAGATGCTCTTGAGTACGAATTGTTTCTCAAAGAAGTGCGTCAAGCTCAAGGAGCCGGCAAAAGAATCATTGTCGTGACCGGCGGATTCAGCTATTGGCTTGCGCGACGAATGGAGGGAGTCTTGGACCCTCATCTGATTGTTGTCGAAATGGATGCTTCCGATGCGAAGCGGATAAAGCGGAAAGAAGCTTCTTATATAGATGCGCTGCTCCCCGTTGTGCGCCTCAATCAAATTCTGAACGAGGTATCCAGCGAACCGGCCTATCGTCCCGATTTAATTCTGTGGAATGATCATGACTATACAGAGGAAGAAATGACTCGTCTGAGCCAACCCCGTCGCTCCGAGGTCAGGAATAAAACGCGAATAAGCCAGCTGATCGAAGAGCTGGAAGGGGATGACACTTATGCCAGGGAACGGGCCACGAATGCTCTGGGCCAGATCGGCAGAGAGGCTGTCCCTGCCTTAAGAGGAGCGTTGAAGCACGAAGATCCCGATGTTCGATTTAGAGCGGTGTGGCTCTTGCGTCAGATGCTTCCGAGGGAGAGGACGACCGATTTGGCGCTCCGGAAGGTATTGGAAAAAGACCCCGAGCTCTCGGTTCGAAGAGAGGCGAGAAAGGCCTTCGCAAGCGAGGGGGCCGCGACCCGTCAAACGTCTCCCGTTTCGCGGAAAACGAGAGAAAAGCCGGAAGTTCGGAAAGAAACTCGCCCTGACGCGAAACCGACGGTCCAGGCCCTGATCTCACAGTTAAAAAGCGAAGACGCTGGAAGGGTACGGGACGCGGTGCTCGCCTTGGCTGAAAGGGGTGAGCCCGCCGTACCTGCTCTGAAAAAAGCTTTGAGGGCCCGCGATTCAGACGTTCGAAAAAATGCGGTGTGGGCCCTCGACGAACTGGCTTCTCAGGACAAGGACGCTCTAAAAGAGGCAGTCCCTGATCTTACGAGACTCCTGAAAGACGAAGACGCTTATATCCGGAAGCTCTCAAGAAAACTTCTCTCTAAAATCAAGTTAACCCGCTCGGAGGTGCGGGAGGCGAGTCAGACGACGTGGGAGCTGAGGAAATACTATAAAGAAGGTCCGGGCGCGAAGCGCAGGAGAGAGTTAAGAAAAGAAGTTGAGCTATTGAAGAAGTTCCCGGAAGTCCAAAGGGGATTTAAGGTCGGGTTTTTTCCACGTCTGGAAGCTTTGGTGGAGATCGCAAAACGATCCGAACTTAGACTTTCGATTCCCCGGGCAGAGGCGGCGGTAGTGGAGTTTTTGTTTCAGGCGGAGGAGAAGTTGGGTGAAGGGTTGTCGGATTCCAATCAGCAGGTGGAACGCTTGCAGGCCCGAATGGGATTTTCTTCGGCAAACGAGGTAAAGAACAAGAACGAACAATTGGCCTTTGTTTACCTTCAAGACGCCGCATTTCATTGGGGTCTCCTGGCAACAGCCCCTTCGACTCTGGCCGCTTATGGACGAGACGCCGAGGCAGGCGTCGTGGCCTCTTCCGTTTACGATCCCTATATTGAAAGAGTGGAGCAGAAGCTCGCAAAAGGGCAGGAATTTATTCAGGGTGAAGAACTGTCTAAGGTCTTAAATCAACTGACTCTTCGCAAGCTGAACCGTATTATTATCTTTCGAAGCTCGCGAGATCCTTATCTGGCCGCCGCTGATTTGAAGCTCCTTCGAGATTCAAACATCAAAGTTGAGATTCAAACGGTGTCCCAGGCCGATCTCGACTGGATGAAGGCTTCCACCCCCGCCCTTTGGGACGAACTCGAATCTTTCCGTGAAGAAGTGGAATTGATTCGCACGGCCGCGTAACGTAATCTAGTAGCGTGCGCGACACGCAAATCGCTCTCCTTAAGAAATATGGTCTCGCCGTCCGGGGTGTGATCGGTCAGAATTTCCTCATCGACCCGAATATCCAGCGGAAAATCGTCGAGCTGGTTGACCCCAAACCGAAAGAGTGGGTGTTTGAGATTGGACCGGGCCTCGGGGCGCTTACGACCGACATTTTAGCGGCCGGGGCCTACGTGATTGCGGTCGAAAAAGACAGGCGGTTCTGTGAAATTCTGGAGGGGGAACTCGGAGGGGAGTACGAAGGAAAGTTTTGGATTGAGAACGAGGATATTCTAAAGACAGATCTGAAAAAACTCATCTCCCGCCACCGGGCGAGCGGTAAGAAAACCGTGAAAAAGCCTGCCAAAGTCAAAGTGGTCTCAAACCTTCCCTATTATATTACCTCGCCCGTTCTTTTCTGGCTCGTGGCGAACCGGCGATCGATCGAAAAGGTGGTCTTAATGATGCAGCGCGAAGTGGCCGACCGGCTCCTTGCACAACCGGGGGATGAGGACTACAGTCGCCTTACCCTGGGTGTTCGTTACTACGCGGAGGTCCACCGGGCCTTTAATGTCTCGAGAAACTGTTTCACGCCCAAACCCGAAGTCGATTCGACCGTGTTGACGCTCGATTTTCACCCCCCCTCGAAATTCCCGAAGGGAATCGACGAAAATTTCCTCTTCCACGTGATTCAAGCGGCCTTTGGAGCGCGGCGAAAGACCCTCCTCAACCGCCTCACCCACGATTCTCAAGTTGGAAAGAGCCGCGAAGAGCTCTCAGGGGTTTTGCGCGACCTTGGAATCCCCGAAAATGCCCGCGGCGAGGACCTCCTCCTCAAAGATTTCATTGCTCTAGCTGAACGTTTAGGAACGTAACCACCTTCCACACCCGCCGAAGAGGCCCCTGGCACGGGCCTCAGTCGGATTCTTTGCAAGAAATCTAAACGAGCCGTCGTTGGAATCCTTCCGCCGTTCCCGCCAGGGGCGGGCCGTCGGCTTTCCAACGCCGCCTCGTAAGATTTCTCACAACAAGGCCCCGCGGAGGGGAAAGTAAATTTTCTCCCCAGCTACTCACGATGTCGTCCGGAGCGGTCGACGAAGGGGGGAGATTCTGCCTACTCTACCCGCGGCGCGGGAAGCCCTTTTCTCCTGCCACTTACCCTGTCGGCCGGAGAGTCTGCCTCGTTAATTGACACAGGGATTTGGGGCGTGTTACGATCCCTTGGAAATACAAGGAGTTAGGAGGAAAAGTGGCTTTCGAAATTGAGCAGATTGCGGAGCTGGCACGGCTGAGCCTGAAGCCGGCCGAGAAGGAGAAGCTCAAGAAGGATCTGGAATCGATTCTCGCCTATGTGGAGCAGCTGAAGCAGGTTCCCACCGACCACGTCGAGCCGACCAGTCACGTCTTAAATCTCGAAAACGTCTTTCGCGAGGATAAAACCCGTCCCTGCGACGTCCGCGAAGAGGTTCTCAAGCACGCCCCCCACCGGGAAGGAAATTTCTTCAAAGTCCCGAAAGTCATCGAACAAGAGTAAATGCCCGATTCGAGTCTTACCCTAAAAGAAGCGATTGCTCTCGCCCGAGAGGAAGGCCCCCAGAAGCTGATCGATTCATTGGCGAAGCGGGTCCGCGAGGTCGACGGCAAAGTGAACGCCTATATTCATTTTGACCCGGCTCGGATTGAGCGGAATAAAGCCGCGGGCCTCCTTCACGGCGTCCCCATTTCGATCAAAGACAATCTCGCTACCCGAGGCTGGGAGACGACCTGCGCTTCAAAGATTCTCGCGGGACACGTTCCTCCTTACGACGCCACGGTGGTTGCGAAACTCCGTCAGGCAGGCGCTACGCTTTTTGGCAAGCTCAATATGGACGAGTTTGCGTTCGGCTCCTCGACAGAAACTTCTTCTTTTGGGCCGACACGGAACCCCTGGGATTTGGAGCGGGTGCCGGGAGGCTCGAGTGGGGGTTCTGCCGCTGCAGTAGCCGCAGACGAAGCGATCGCAGCGCTCGGAAGCGACACCGGAGGTTCGATCCGGCTTCCCGCGGCTTTCTGTAATGTCGTTGGTCTGAAGCCGACCTACGGCCGAGTCTCTCGCTACGGCTTGGTGGCGTTTGGTTCGAGCCTCGACCAAATTGGTCCGATTACGAAAACGGTCGAGGACTCCGCGATTCTGCTGAATGTAATCGCAGGCCACGACGAGCGGGATTCAACCTCGGCCAATGTGCCGGTTCCGGATTACACCCAGGCTTTGAAAAGGGGAGTGAAGGGGCTTCGGATCGGGCTTCCAAAGGAGTATTTCGTCAAAGGAATGGATCCGGAAGTGGAAGCCGCCGTGCGCGAAGCGGGAAAGATCTACCAGAAAATGGGAGCGGAGATCAAAGAAGTCGCGCTTCCTCACACCCCTCACTGTGTTGCGGTCTACTACATCGTGGCGATTGCCGAGGCGAGCTCGAATCTTGGCCGTTTCGACGGAGTCCAGTACGGCTTCCGGGCCAAGAATGGTTCTCTCCGGGAAATGTATTTCGAAACGCGTGACCTCGGATTTGGCGAAGAAGCGAAACGGCGGATTCTCCTGGGGACGTTTGTTCTTTCGGCCGGTTACTACGAAGCCTATTACCGCAAGGGGCAGAAGGTGAGGACACTCATTCGCGACGATTTCGAGAAAGTTTTTAAGGAGACCGATTTGATTCTCACGCCGGTTTCTCCGACGCCCCCGTTTAAACTCGGCGAGAAACTGACCGACCCGCTCACAATGTACTTGTCTGATATTTTTACGATTTCAATCAACCTCGCCGGAGTTCCCGCAATGGCGCTTCCTTGCGGATTCAGTCGATCGGGACTTCCGATCGGAATGCAGCTGATCGCGAGACCCTTCGAGGAAGAGACGATTTTTCAGGCAGCCTCTGTTTACGAGCAGGAGACGCAATGGTTCAAGCGGAAGCCAAAGCTTTAACTCAAGCCCGTCATTGCGAGGCGGCGCTCCAAACGATGCCGAAGCAATCCCGTTTCTTAGATTGCTTCGGGCACTCCGTGCCCTCGCAATGACTGCAATGGAATCGGTCATTGGGCTTGAAGTGCACGTCCAGCTCAAGACCCGCTCCAAACTTTTTTGCGGCTGCGCAAACGAATTCGGCGCAGAGCCGAATAAGCACACCTGTCCGGTCTGTCTCGGGCTTCCGGGCTCACTCCCTGTCTTGAATCGCGAGGCAGTGCGGCTGGGGGTGCGCGTGGGACTCGGACTCAGTTGCCAAGTGTCCGAGCGAATTAAATTTGACCGGAAGAATTATTTCTACCCGGACCTCCCGAAGGCGTACCAGATCTCTCAATTCGATATGCCGGTCAACGGGAAGGGATTCCTTGAAATTGAGATGGCCGAAGGTCCGCGGAAAATCGGAATCACGCGGGCTCACCTGGAAGAGGACGCGGGGAAGCTTCTTCACGAGGGGATTAAAGAGGGAAGCCTGGTTGATTACAACCGCTGCGGCGTTCCTCTCATGGAGATTGTCTCCGAGCCCGACCTTCGCTCGCCCGAAGAGTCGCACGAGTATCTCACCACTCTCAAAGCGATTCTTCAATATCTTGACGTGAGCGACTGCGATATGGAAAAGGGGAGCTTACGGTGTGACGCCAATATTTCCGTGAGGCCGAGAGGTGAGAATCGTCTCGGAACGAAAGTCGAAATCAAGAATATGAACTCCTTCCGCGCGGTTCAGAAGGCGCTTGAGTTTGAGATCCGCCGACAGATCGGCGTTTTGGAAGAAGGAGGGAAGCTCATTCAAGAAACCCGCCTCTGGAACGAATCAAGGGGCGAAACCATTTCAATGCGCTCCAAAGAATACGCGCACGACTACCGCTACTTCCCGGAGCCGGATCTTGTCCCGTTTACCCTTACACGATCCGAAGTCGAAGCGGTCCGGAAAACTCTGCCGGAGCTTCCGACCGAACGGTCAAAGCGGCTGATTCAGGAATATGGAATTCCGGAGAAGCACGCGTTTCGGCTGGTCCAAGATAAGAAACTTGTGGAATATTACGAGGCCTGTGTCAAAGAAAAGGTGAGCCCGCAGCTTGCGAGCAACTGGATCTTGAGTGAGCTTTTGGGGCACCTGAACGAAAAGGGGCTTCCGATCGAACAAAGCCCGGTCTCGGCGCGCGAACTTGCAGGGCTCGTTCACCTCATTGAGAACAGCACCATTAGCGGCAAAATTGCGAAGGACGTTCTTCCGGAAATGCTCACCTCAGGAAAATCGGCCGAAGCGATTGTGAAGGAAAAAGGGCTCGTTCAAGTGACCGACACGAAAGTGATTGAAGAGGCAGTGACAAAGGTGATTCAGGCCCATCAAAAATCCGTTCAAGATTATCGCAGTGGAAAAAAGGAAGCGCTCGGTTTTCTTGTGGGGCAAGTGATGAAAGAGACGAAGGGAAAAGCCAATCCGAAGATCGTAAATGAGATTTTGGAAAAGAAATTGAAATGTTAACGCTCGGAATCGAAACCTCCTGTGACGAGACCGCCTGTGCCGTTTTAGAAAACGGGGAGAAGATCCGCTCAAGCGTCATCGCCTCAAGCCTCGCCAAACACAAACCTTTTGGCGGCGTCGTTCCTGAAATCGCTTCGAGGCAGTGTCTGGAACAGATTGATTACGTGTTTCACGCCGCGCTTCGCGAGGCCCGCGTTAAAAAGGAAGCGCTAGACTTGATCGCGGTCACGCGCGGCCCCGGCCTGGTCGGTTCGCTTCTCGTGGGGCTCGCTTTCGCGAAAGGGCTCGCTTACGAGCTTGAAATCCCTTTTATTGGCGTCAATCACCTCGAAGGGCACATTGCAGCAAATTTCATTGAAAATCCGACGCCCCGGTACCCTTATGTCGGGCTGATTGTTTCAGGAGGTCACACGGAGATTACGTACCACCGAAACGGAAAGATCGAAGTTTTGGGATCGACGATCGACGACGCGGTTGGGGAGGCGTATGATAAGAGCGCCAAGCTCCTCGGCTTGGGCTACCCGGGAGGGCCGATCATTGACCGGCTCGCTCAAAAGGGGAATCCGAAGATAGTTCGTTTTACCAAACCGAAACAAAAGGGGAGGTTTGATTTTAGTTTCAGCGGGATCAAGACCGCGGTCCTTTATTGGGTGAAGGAGAACGCAGTGAAAGAGACCCGAGAAGGACGGCCCCTTCTTGAGAAAGATCAGTTGATTAATCTTTGCGCAAGTTTTCAGGAAACGGTGGCCAAGTGGTTGGTCGAGAAGACGATCGACGCTTGTCGTTTCAAGAAGGTCAAGACGGTCGCCGTGGGAGGCGGGGTGAGCGCCAATTCGAGGCTCCGGACCCTCCTTCGCGAGGAGGCCGAGCCTTATGGAATCAAGGTTTTGTTTCCCGCGTTTCAGCTCACGCTCGATAATGCGGCGATGATTGCCAGACGGGGTTACGAACTCTACCGAAAAGGAAAACGCTCTCAGTGGAACCTTTCTGCCCACCCAAATCTTTCCATAGGAGAAAACTAAAATGGTCGGACTCACTCCCAACGATTTGGAAATGATCCTGAGGCTCATTCTGGCGATTACATTTGGAGGGCTGATTGGCCTGGAGCGAGAAATTCACGGAAAGGTTGCCGGGTTTCGAACCCACGCGCTCGTTTCCGTGGGGTCGGCGCTCATCATGATCGTTTCGGCCGATGTCTACGAGGTCTACCGGGGAGTCGCCCAAGTCGACCCGTCGCGGATTGCAGCGCAGGTCGTGAGCGGAATCGGTTTTCTCGGGGCCGGCGCGATCATTCGGTTTCCGGATCGAATCACGGGGCTCACCACGGCGGCGAGTCTTTGGGTCGTCGCGGGGATCGGTCTGGCTTGCGGGGCTGGATTTTTGAAGCTTGCGCTTGTGAATACCGTTTTAGTCCTGGTTGTCTTGATTCTCTTTTCAAAGATTGGTCAAAAGTTCGGCTGGAAGGACATCTGAGCCAATGAGCTTTACCCGAAAACAGATTGAGAAAATCCTAAAGCAGGTCGAGTCGCGAAAGCTTTCCTCGAAAAAGGCCTTTGAAAAGCTGAAAAATCTACCCTACGAAACCTTCTCATTCGCCCGCATTGATCACCACCGAAAGCTTCGAAAAGGTTTTCCGGAAGCTGTTTATGCTCCCGGAAAGACACTTTCTCAACTCGAGAAAATCGCAGGCTCGATCAAAAAGTCCGGCGAGAATTTAATCGTAACGCGTCTCGAGAAGAAGAGCTACCAAGCGCTGAAGAAGAAAGTGAAGGGGCTGCGTTACTCCGAAGAGGCTCGGATCGCTTATTTTTCGAGCAGCAATTCTGCTTCCAACGGAAAATCAGGTTCCGTGGCCGTTTTGACCGGGGGGACGAGTGATCTTCCGGTGGCAGAAGAGGCGGCCTTGACCCTGGAATTGATCGGCTGCCGCGCGCTTCGAATGTACGATTGCGGGGTGGCGGGGCTCCACCGCCTTTTAGATCAGCTTCCTCAGTTGAAAGAAGTAAAAGCGATTATCTGCGTTGCTGGAATGGAGGGGGCCCTGGCGAGTGTGGTCGCGGGCCTTACGGACAGACCGGTGGTCGCGGTGCCGACCAGTGTCGGTTACGGAGCAAGCTTTGAAGGAATCACGCCGCTTCTTACAATGCTCAGTTCCTGCGCGCAAGGGGTGGCGGTCGTGAATATCGACAACGGTTTCGGCGCCGCCTGCTTCGCCGCCTCGATCCTTTCGAATCACCAATGAAAATCGCGGTTCTGAACTGTCCCTTAGGAATTTCTGCAGAGGGAGTAGCACAAGCACTCGTCGATGCCGGGTTTCCTCGCAAAGCTTTCAAAGGAAAGGAACTCACAACCCAAATCGCCAGAGCCCTTCGGCGCGCTCGAATTCAGAAGTGTTTCGTGAGAAATCTCGGAATCGGAAGAAAGGGAAACCCTCAGACATTGAAACGCTTGAAGGGTTTCATCCTGGAGCGACTTCCATTGAATCGGGAGATCGTGACACCTGAAGGGGCGGCCCTTTTGGCGGAGTTGTGTGAAAAGACCGAATCGATTCCGACAATGAAACTTGAATCAGTCGGTTTTGGACCCGATCGGTTGATGGTTAGTATCGGAGAGACCGTGGCTCCTTTCCGCCGCGAAAGGATCCTTCTCCTTGAAACCAATATCGATGATATGAGCCCCCAAGGGTTTGAACTCCTTTACGAGAGACTTTTTAAAGCAGGAGCTCTGGACGTCTGGGTTGAGCCGATTTTGATGAAAAAAATGCGGCCCGCGTTCAAGATTTCCGTTCTCTTCGAGCACAAAAATCAGGAAAAGATCTCCGAGATTGTCTTTAAAGAGACGCCGAGCCTGGGGGTAAGGTTCCTCGAGCTCGACCGTTTTTCTCTTCCCCGAAAGATCGTGAGGGTGAAGACCCGTTTTGGGCCGGTCCGGATGAAAATCGGCTTCCTCGACTCGAAATTTTCGACCGTCAGGCCGGAATATGAAGATGTGAAGCGGATTGCTCAAGCAAGAAACCTGCCTTTTCAAGCAGTCTACGAGGAATGTCTGCGTAAAGCCCACCCGAATAAGTAGTCCCCCTCTACTGTTAGCCCAGGGCATCTGCTACTATTAAGTTGACTGGCAGAAATCCGAAAATAAAAGAGAGGCTCCTAGATGGAAGTTTCGTTGACCATTGGGGAGTATCTGATTCAGCGTCTCACCGAACGGGGGGTCCGGCACGTCTTTGGGATCCCCGGCGATTACGTCCTCGGTTTCTACGGCCTTCTTGACAAGAGCGAACTCCAAATCATCAATACCTGTGACGAACAAGGGGCCGGTTTTGCAGCCGACGCCTACGCACGGGTTCGGGGATTGGGAGTGGTCTGTATTACCTATTGTGTGGGAGGCCTCAAGGTGGCCAATCCCACGGCCGAGGCGTACGCGGAAAAATCGCCTGTGGTCGTAATCAGCGGTGCCCCCGGCACCAAGGAAAGAGAAAAAAATCCTCTCCTTCACCACAAGGTCAAAGAGTTCGATACCCAGCTGAAGGTCTTCGAACAAATCACCTGCGCCACGGCCGTCTTAAATGACCCAGAGACCGCCTTTCGCGAAATCGACCGGGTACTCGGTGCTGCGTGCCGCTACAAACGCCCCGTCTACATTGAACTTCCTCGGGATATGGTCTCCGCTCGATGCACTCCGAATCATCGGCTTCCCGAGCCGGAGGAGGCGAGCGATCCCGATAGTCTCGAAGAGGCGCTGGCCGAAGCGCGCGTGATGATCAATGAGGCCGAGAAACCGGTGATTCTGGCCGGCGTCGAGCTTCACCGATTTGGATTACAAGACGCTCTCATCGAACTGCTCCGCAAGACGAATATCCCCGTGGCGGCGACACTTCAAAGCAAATCGGTCGTTGCAGAGCGTCACCCGCTTTTCCTCGGGATTTACGAAGGAGCGATGGGGCGTGAAGACGTTCGGGAATACGTGGAAACCAGCGACTGCCTGATTCTTTTGGGCGCCTTGATGAGCGACGTCGACCTCGGGATCTTCACGGCCCACCTCGATCCGTCGCGCTCGATTTACGTCACGAGTGAAAAGAGCTCGATTCGCTTTCACAATTACGAACGAATCCGACTCGAAGATTTCCTTCGCGGCCTCCTTTACGTGGACATCGTCCGCCGGGAACCGGTCCCGATTCCCCACGCCGAGGCACCCGGCCCGTTTACTCCGGTCCCGCGAGAGAAAATTACAGTTCAACGGCTCTTCCAGCGGTTGAACGCTTTTCTGGAAGACGACACGATCGTAATCGCAGACCCGGGCGAAGCGCTTTTTGCCAGCGCCGATCTTTTCATTCACGGGCGGACGGAGTTCTTGGCTCCCGCTTACTATACTTCAATGGGATTTGGAGTGCCGGCGGCGCTCGGAGCTCAACTCGCCGACCCGAAACTGAGGCCCTTGGTCCTTGTGGGGGACGGCGCCTTTCAAATGACCGGAATGGAGCTCTCGACGATTGCCCGGTTTGGCCTCAGTCCGATTGTTGTGGTCCTCAACAATCGTGGCTACACGACCGAGCGGCCGATGCAGGACGGCTCCTTTAACGATCTTCTGGAATGGAAATACAGCCGGATTCCTGAAATTTTGGGCTCGGGAAAAGGCTTTCAGGTGGAAACGGAAGGGGACCTGGAAGTGGCGCTCCGATCTTCGCGCGACTATACCCAGGGATTTTGCATCTTGGACGTCCACTTAGATCCGTTTGACTCCTCTCCCGCCTCAAAGCGTCTCACCAGCGCGCTGGCGAAGAAGGTCCATTAACGCGCTTCTAGATTTCGCTTCAATCTGCCGAAGCTCCGCGTTACAGTATAGCCTCGATTGAGTCCTTTTATGGTAACCACACTGATTCAAAACGCGATTGCGGTGGCGAGTGCGGTCCTTGGAGCTTTCCTGGCGATCGGGATCGGGATCTCCCACCGTCAGCTTTGCGCCCTCATCAGTTTTGCCGCCGGGACGTTACTCGCTACAACCCTTCTTCACATTGTTCCTGAAGCAGCGGCCACAGTGTCTCTCTTGGCCATTCTCCTTGCGCTCGCCTCGGGGTACCTTCTTTTTTATCTGATCAGCCGTTTCTTCTTTCACGTTTGTCCCGCCTGCGCTGCGTCTCACTTTGACGAGCAGATGGCCTCCGCCTTCAGAAGCATTGCCGTCCTGTTGGTGATTGCGCTCGGGATTCACTGCATGATGGACGGGATTGCGATTGCGCTTGGAAACGAGCTGAGGGAGAGGGCCGAGTGGTCGATTTTTCTCACTGTGAGCATCCACAAATTTCCGGAGGGGCTCGCGCTTTGTGCGCTCCTCATGAAAGCGGGGGTGGAGCGGACCAAGGCTTTAGTGGCGACCTCGGCCGTGGAGGCGCTCACGTTCCTCGGCTGGATCGTGGGTGAATTTCCGCTGGGAGGGATTCTCCTCGGAGGCTGGTTCTATCTGACCCTTGTCCATATTGGAGGGGGATTCATTTTCCTTGCGCTTCACGCGGTCCTGAATGAAACCAAGGCGCACTCCCCACGCTACGTGATCTTCTTTTTCCTGTGCGGAGCTGCGGTGATCGCTCTTGCGAGCACCCTGATTGACAGGCTCTAGGCTCAGCCGTTACAATCCTTTCTACTATGTCGGAAAAACTTAAACTGGCCCTTCCTAAAGGGAGTCTGGAGGAGGCCACCTACGCTTTAATGCGGAAGGCCGGCTTCAATACGAGCGTCAACAGCCGCTCCTATTTTCCGTCTGTGGACGACGCGGAGCTCGACGTCGTCCTTTACCGGCCGCAGGAAATGTCCCGCTACGTCGAGGACGGGGTGGTCGATTGCGGCCTCACAGGGCACGACTGGGTCGTAGAAAATGCGTCGAAAGTGCTCGAACTCTGTGAACTTTCCTATTCAAAAAGGACACGGAACCCGGTCCGCTGGGTCCTGGCCGTTCACGAGGATTCGTCTTACAAGAAACCCCAGGATCTTCAAGGAAAGAAGATTGCCACAGAACTCGTCAACGTCACCAAAGAGTATTTGAAGAAGAAGAAGATCAGGGCGGAGGTCGAATTTTCCTGGGGTGCCACGGAGGTCAAACCGCCGAATCTTGCGGACGCCATTGTGGAAGCGACCGAGACCGGCTCGAGCCTCCGCGCGAATCGGCTCCGAATCATCGATACCGTCCTTGTCTCCACCACCCAATTTATTGCGAATAAGAAAAGTTACGCCAACGCTTGGAAGCAAAGGAAGATGGACAACATCATCTTACTCTTGAAGGGTGCGATCCTGGCCCAGGACAAGGTGGGGCTCAAGATGAATGTGTCGAAGAAGAATCTCGACAAGGTGCTTAAGATTTTGCCCGCGCTCAAGACGCCGACGATTTCCGGTCTTTCGGACAAAAGCTGGTACGACGTGGAGACAATTATTGACGAAGCGGTTGTGCGAGAATTGATCCCCGAGCTCAAGAAGGCGGGAGCGAGCGGTATCATTGAATATCCCTTAAACAAAGTCATTCCCTAAAAGGAGGATTTCCTGTGCCTTGGCCGAAGAAGCAGCGTAAAAAGAAGATGAACAAGCACAAGCGGAAGAAGAAGCTCCGCAGACACCGGCATAAAAAGAAACCCTGGTCGTAATGTTCGTAGGGCGGCCCTCCGTGGCCGCCCCTAGCCGGGTTTGGGGGGGCGCCCGCACCGGGGCGCCCCTACACCCGGTTTTGCGCCGATGCCTTCTGTGACTGTTGACTCTCCCGCCAAACTGAATCTTTCTCTGCGCGTTCTCAGGAAACGCCCGGACGGCTACCACGGAATCGCAACGCTTTTCCACCGGATTTCCCTTCGAGACTCCCTCAAGCTTGAAAAAGCCGGGGAGGGAATCCGTCTTTTTTGCTCTGATTCAAAGATTCCTCAGAAGAAAAACATCGTCGTTCACGCCTTTGAACTCCTTAAAAAAGAGCGCCCTTTTTCGGGGGGAGTGAAGGTTCGTCTCATTAAACGAATCCCGGTGGGAGGAGGATTGGGCGGGGGTTCGAGTAATGCCGCTTCATTTCTTCTCGGGATGGACCGGCTCTATAAACTCGGTCTTTCCCGGAAGAGGCTTATGAAATTGGGAAGAAAGCTCGGGGCCGACGTCCCTTTTTTTCTTTCGGGAGCCAGCCACGCCCTGGGCAAGGGAAGGGGAGATGAAATCCAGCCGATTCCTTTTCATAGAAGGCTCGGCTTTATTCTGCTTCCGGACCCTACAGGCCTTTCGACCCGAACGGTTTACGAAGCACTTCGTTTCGGTTCCAAGCGCGTTTCCTTGACAGCGGTAACTCACGGTGCTAAACTGGCTTCCGCCTTTCTGGAAAAGGGAAAGTTGGCCCAAGCGGCCCCGCTTCTCGTGAACGACCTTGCCGGAAGCGCCCAACGGCTCAAACCTTCCCTGAAAAATAGACGAAGAATCGCCAGTGAGTTACAGCTTGGAGCGTGCCAAATGTCCGGAAGCGGCCCCACCTTATTCGTTCTCTTCACATCCCCGACCCAAGCGGCGAGGGTTTTCAGAAAATTTCGGAATCATTCTTTCTTTCGGGGGGCGATTCTCTGTCATTCGTTTTGAAGCGAGCGAGGTTTTGCCGCGATGAAAATTACCGAGGTGCGGATTTTCCCGAAAGAGGGCGCGGACAAGAAGCTTCGGGCCTTCGCCACGATCACGTTTGACGACTCCTTTGTGGTCCGGGACATCAAGATCATCGAAGGGACCAAAGGTTATTTCGTGGCGATGCCTTCCAGGCGGGTGAAGGAGCCCTGTTCCAAATGCGGCCACGGGAATGTGGTGCGCTCCCGATACTGCAATCAGTGCGGAGCGAACCTCCCGCCTCCGCCGCTCGAGCCTGAGCGGGGGACCGAAGGGAAGCACAGCGAACACAAGGACGTCGCGCACCCGATCACGGTCGAATTTCGCGAGTACATTCAGAAAATCGTTCTTGAGGCGTACGAAAGGGAGAAACACCGGTTTCACGCGCCCCAGAGCGAGCAACAACAAAGCCGATAAACGGGACGCGTTGACCTCATCAGCGCGTCAAAGCGGGCTGAAAACCCGCTTTTTTTATTGCCCGATGGTGAAATGGTATCACACCGCCCTTTGGAGGCGAGGTTCCTGGTTCGAGTCCAGGTCGGGCAGGTTTATGAATAAGGGTGCTGGTGCAGCCGCTTGGCATATGAAAATGAGACTGAAATGAAAATTCCGCTGGTGGATTTAAAGATCCAATACGAATCGCTCAAGGAGGAGATTGACGGTATCCTGCGCCGCGTCCTCATGAGCGGTCAATTCGTTCTCGGCAAAGAGGTGGAGGCGTTTGAGGAGGAATTTGCCCGTTACTGCGGCGCCCGCTACGCCGTAGGGCTCAATTCCGGGACCTCCGCGCTCTACCTGGCGCTTCTCGCCTTGGGCGTGGGTCCGGGGGACGAAGTCATTACGGTCTCTTATACGTTTGTAGCGACGGCCGAAGCGATTTGTCTCTTGGGCGCCAAGCCCCGGTTTGTCGATATTGACGAGAAAAGCTCTACGATCGATCCGGAGAAAATCGAAGCCGCCATTACCAAAAAAACAAAGGGGATTGTGCCGGTTCATATTTTTGGCCACCCCGCGGATATGGATCCGATTCTCCGGATCGCAAAGAAGCATCATCTGTTTGTCCTGGAGGATGCCGCCCAGGCCCACGGGGCCTTATATAAAGGAAAACGGGCGGGGAGTCTGGGGGACGCGGCCTGTTTCAGCTTCTACCCGACGAAGAATCTCAGCACGTTCGGCGAGGCGGGGGCGGTCGTTACGAATGACGCCAAGCTGGCACTCCAGGTGAAGAAACTCCGGAATCACGGCGGCATCGATCGATACTCGCACGAGTGCGTTGGCACCAACGCCCGAATGGAAGCGTTTCACGGCGCGATTCTCCGCGCGAAGCTTCCTCATCTTGAACAATGGAACGAACTTCGCCGGAAGCACGCCCGTTCGTATGCCTCGCTTCTGAAGCCGCTCAGTCTCAAGCTCCCCGAAGAGGCAACGTACGCCAAGAGCGTTTATCATCTTTATGTGATCCAAACACCGGAGCGGGCCCGGCTCAACACCTTTCTCAATGAGCAGGGAATCGGGAGCGTTATCCATTATTCCACACCGATTCACCTCATCGAAGCCTACCGGTCTTTGGGATACCGGAAGGGAGAATTCCCCGTCACGGAAAAAGCCTCGGAGGAAGGCCTTTCCCTCCCGATTTATCCCGAAATGACTCAGAACCAGATCGAAGCGGTAGTGCGCGCCGTCGAATCGTTTGAGAAGACGGGGAAACGTCCGAGCCTCGCCAAGAAGAAGGCTTGAGGCCGCGCTTCGGGTGGATTACAATAACCGACTTCGTCAAGCGCTCTGAAAATGAAAGCATCTCCCAAAGCGAAAACGTTTCTTAAAAGCTCGACCAAGGAGGCCTTGGCCGCCTACGGGTTTTTGGCGCCGAATCTCCTCGGGTTCCTCGTCTTCACGTCGCTTCCGGTTTTTGCTTCGTTTGTCCTGAGTTTCTTCCGCTGGGACCTTTTTTCCCCGCCGCACTTTGTCGCCTTCGATAATTTCGTCCGGCTCCTTAAAGACCCCCTTTTCTGGAAATACTGCTGGAACACGATCTATCTCATGGGTTCGATCCCGCTCAGTATGGCCGGCTCCCTCCTTCTTGCCCTGGCGCTAAATCAGAAGCTGAAGGGAATCGTCTTCTTCCGTACCGTCTATTTTCTTCCGACGATCTGCTCGGGGGTTGCCGTCTATATGCTCTGGCGTCTTCTTTACAATTCCGACTTCGGCCTCTTTAACGTGAGCATTGCCAAGATCGGTGAGATTTTTCACCTTCCGCTCAAAGGGCCCAATTGGCTCACAGACGAAGCGTGGGCGAAACCGGCCCTGATTCTGATGAGCGTCTGGGGCTCGGTCGGAGGCTACAATATGATCCTCTACCTGGCAGCGCTTCAGGGGGTACCGCGCGACCTCTACGAAGCCGCCGACATCGACGGGGCAAATTCATGGCAGAAATTCTGGAACGTGACCTGGCCGCAGATTTCTCCGACCACCTTCTTCATCGCCACGATGTCGATCATCGGGGGATTCCAGTCGGGATTCGACCCAGCCTTCGTGATGACCGGTGGGGGACCCAACGGATCGACAACGACCATCATCTATTACCTCTTCAACAACGCCTTTCAGTGGCACCAGATGGGCTACGCCGCGGCGATCGCCTGGGTCCTCTTCTTGATTATCTTCACCTTCACCTTGTTCAAGTGGAAGGTCTTCGGGAAGGCGGTTTACTACTATTAAAATGGCGAGCGCAGAAGCGATGAAAGAGACCGTGACGAGCGAAAAACCGGGGAGAGAGAAGAGAGATCTGCCTTCAGTCGAGCAGCTCAAACGCCAGGCCGAACTCCAGCTCTGGATGAAAAAGTTTCTTGCCTACACCTTTCTCACGCTCGGGGCCCTGGCGATGATCGGCCCCTTCTTTTGGATGCTCTCCACGTCGCTCAAAGAGCCGGGGATGCTTTTTTCCTACGACCGGATCTGGTGGAAGGATTGGGTTCCGACGTCCTTTGTCTGGGAAAATTACGTCCGCGCCTGGAAAGCGGTCCCGTTCGCACGATTTTATTTGAATTCGATCTTTGTGACGGTTTGCATTACGGTCGGGCAGGTCTCCACGAGCGCGATGGCCGCCTACGCCTTCGCCCGGCTCAAATTTCCCGGCCGCGACCAGATCTTCTTCTCTTATCTGGGAACGATGATGATTCCCGGGGCCGTCACGATGATTCCGGTCTTTATCCTCCTTCGCTCGCTCGGCTGGATCGATACCTACAAAGCGGTGATCCTACCCGGGATCTTCACCGCCTACGGCACGTTTCTCCTGCGGCAATTTTTCCTCACCCTTCCCACCGAGCTTGAGGACGCCGCCAAAATCGACGGCTGTTCTTACTTCGGAATCTTCTGGCGGATCGTGCTCCCCCTCTCCAAACCGGCGCTCGCCACCCTCACCACGTTTACCTTCATGGGCTCCTGGCTCAACTTTATGTGGCCCCTGATCGTCCTCAACACCCACAACAAGTTTACGCTTCCCGTGGGACTCGCTTACTTTCAGAGCCTCCACCACACCGACTGGAATATGTTGATGGCCGGTTCTCTGATGATGATTCTCCCAATCCTGATCGTCTTCATTGTGAATCAGCGCTACTTCGTCGAAGGAATCAAACTCACCGGCATCAAAGGTTGAATGAGTCGGAACCTTCAGGCGATTGTGCTCGCGGCCGGGCGAGGCACTCGAATGAAATCGGAGCGCCCCAAAGTCCTCCACGAGATTTTTGACCGCCCCCTCCTGGATTACCCGTTGGAGACTTTACGCGGGTTTGGAATTAGGAAGCCGATTGTGGTGGTCGGTTGGGGGAAAGAAGAGGTAGTCAGGTACCTGAATGGAAATGCCCTTCCGGTGACTCAGTCGCCGCAGCTTGGGACCGGACACGCGGTGCAGGTGACAAAGAAAAGGGCGGGCCGCTTTCGGGGAGATCTTCTCATTTGGCCGGCCGATATGGCGCTCCTCCGGAAGGAAACGATCGATCAGTTGATTCGGGAGCATCGGAGCTCCGGAGCGGACGTCACAATCCTTTCGAGTTTTATGACTGACCCAACGGGGTACGGCCGGATTGTGAGACGGGGAGGCCGGCCGGTCAACATTCGTGAAGAGCTTGACGCGAGTCCGGAAGAGAAAAGAATCCACGAGGTGAATACGGGGATCTATCTTTTCAAGCCCGAAGCCCTTTTCGGTGCGCTCGAAAAAATTAGGCCCATGAATCGAAAAAAAGAGTATTATCTTACGGACACTGTCCGGCTGATTGATGAAGGAGGAGGCCGTGTTCAGGCGCTTCCCTACGCGTCGTCGGAAGAAGCTCAAGGAATCAATTCGCAGGCCGATTTGGCCCGCGCCGTCAAAGCATTGAACCAGCAGGAAATTCGAAAACACCAAATGGGGGGAGTGACGATTGTCGCTCCCGAACAGACGTTTATCGCGCCGGACGTCCGGATCGGGCGGGAGTCTGTCATCTATCCCTGGACTTACATCGAGCGGGGTGTTCGGATCGGGAAGGGCGTGAGCCTGGGACCCTTTGCGAAGATCCGCTCCGGCTGTGTGATTGAAGACGGGGCGGTGGTGGGAAGTTTTGTGGAAATAGTTCGTTCCCGGCTTGGAAAGAAAGTCTACGCGAAGCACCTCACCTACCTGGGCGACGCCGTGGTGGGGGAAGGAACGAATATTGGGGCCGGAACGATCACGGCCAATTTTGACGGAAAGAAGAAACATAAGACCCGGATCGGAAAAAGGGCCTTGATCGGGGTCAATACTCTTCTCGTGGCGCCGGTTGAAGTGGGAGACCGCGCGAAGACCGGCGCGGGGGCGGTGCTGACCCGGGGAACAAAAGTGAAAAAGGGTGAAGTGGTGGTGGGCGTCCCTGCCCGACCGTTAAGGAAAAAGCGAAAGGCCTAGAGAAAACTTATGGAGCGGTCAAGAAACAACAACCTGGTGTTGTTAAGCGGCAATTCGAATCCCGCCCTTTTTAAGGAAATCTGTGCCTGCTTGAAAGTTCCGGAGGGGAAGGTCTTGGTCAGCCGCTTTCCCGAAGGAGAGATTCACGTACAGATCCAACAGAATATACGGGGCCGCGACGTTTTCATCGTTCAGTCGACCTGCACCCCCACGAACGACCACTTGATGGAGCTTCTCATTTTGATTGATGCGGCGCGCCGTGCTTCCGCAAGCCGGGTGACGGCCGTGCTTCCCTTCTTCGGCTACGCCCGTCAGGACCGAAAGGACAGGCCCCGTGTCCCGATCACCGCGAAACTGGTCGCGAACCTCATTACTATCTCCGGAGCGGACCGTGTCCTCGCAATGGATCTTCACGCCGGCCAGATTCAGGGATTCTTTGACATTCCGGTCGATCACCTTTATTCGATCAAGGTTCTGGGCGACTACTTCCGGAAAAAGCGGCTCAAGAATTTGGTGGTGGTCTCACCTGACGTAGGGGGCCTTAAGATGGCACGCGCCTATTCCAAGGTCTTGAACGCGGGCCTCGCCATTGTCGACAAGCGGCGCGAAAACGACCGAAAAACACACGTGATGAATATCATCGGTGAGGTGAAAGGCCGAAATGTCGTTTTAGTGGACGATCTCATTTCAACCGGAGGTTCCCTCGTGGAAGCTGCCGGCGCGCTCAAGAGGGCGGGAGCGCTCGAGGTTTACGCGGCTGTGGTTCACCCCGTTTTAGCCGATCCGGCCGTGACGCGGGTCAAAAATTCAAACATCCGGGAACTCGTCGTCACCAATTCCATTCCCGTCTCGAAGGGAAAACGGACCTCCAAGATTCGAGTCCTTTCCGTCGCAAAGCTTCTCGCAGAAGCGATCCTCCGAATCCATTCCAATGAATCGGTCAGCTCTCTGTTTGCCCGGTCCGGGGTTGAGGCCTGAGCAGAGAAGGGGTTGATTTTTCAGGAAAATCGTGTAAATTAAGGGTTCCTTATGAAGTCCATCGAACTGCAAGTTGAGCTCCGAGAAGGGGTTGGGAAAAAACTGGTCAAGGCCCTGAGGCGGGAAGAGAAGATCCCTGCCATTCTTTACGGGAGAGGGATCGACTCGACTCCCCTGAGCGTCGGGAAAAAGGACTTTCACCTGGCCACCCACACCAAGGCGGGCGCCAATGCCCTGATCAACCTCAAGATCCAGGGAGCCAAAGGGAAGAAGGAAACCACCTGCCTCATCAAAGAGGTCCAAAGAGACCCTGTTTCGGACGAGATCGACCACGTCGATTTCGCGGCCGTCTCTCTGACGGAAAAGATCCGCGTGAACGTGTCGATTGTCGTGAAAGAGATCGAGGAATCGATCGGGGTCAAAGAGGGGGGGATTTTGGACCAGGTTCACCACGAAATCGAGGTGGAATGTCTTCCGACTCAGATCCCGGACCGGATTGAAGTGAGCGCGAAAGCCCTCAAGATCGGCGACGCCATTCATATCAAAGAACTCATTCTCCCTTCCGGAGTGACTCCAATTCTCGAGGCCGAGGAAGTCGTCGTGTCCCTCCACCCGCCCCGCAAAGAAGAAGAGGTGGCGGCCGCGCCTGCTGCGGAGGGAGTGACCGAACCCGAAGTAATCGAGAAGGGAAAGAAGGAGAAGCCCGAAGAAGGGGCTGAAGCCGCGCCTGAAAAGGCGGAAAAGAAGCCGGAAAAGACCGAGAAGGCAGAGAAGAAGTAACCCTTCCTTTGGCGCGCGAAGCCGATCTCGTCTCCCCGAAACTTGTCGTGGGGTTGGGGAATCCGGGAACCCGCTACGAAAAGACCCGCCACAACATTGGACGTCGTGCCGTAGAAGCCCTGGGCCGGCATTCCAAAACCAGCTGGAACGAATCAAAATCGCTTCGAGCCGTCTGGAAAGCACTCGAACAAGCGGATTCGTCTCTCCTTCTTGCCGTTCCCGACTGTTTTATGAATGAAAGCGGGGCTCCGGTGAAGCGCCTCGTGGAGCATTTCAAGATCGACTTCAAATCCAGCCTCCTCGTGGTCATGGACGACGCGGCGCTTCCCTTTGGACAGCTCCGGCTCCGCCTTTCGGGAAGTGACGGAGGACACCGCGGACTTCGCTCGATCGAACAAGCTCTGAAGAGTCGGGAGTACGCAAGGCTTCGAGTCGGAATCGGCCCGCCTGAGCCGACGAAGACTCCCCTAGAAAAGTACGTTCTGGAGCCCTTTACGGCCTCGGAAGAGAGAAAACTCAAGGCGGAGGTGCTGGAGCGAGGCGCTCATTGCTGCCTTCTTTGGGCCACAGAGGGGCCTGAGAAGGCGATGAACGAGACGAATAAACCCCACTCTTGACCTAACCCCACTAAATCAAAGTAGTTACAATAAAATAATTTACCGCTCATAGCTTGAAAACTACCGCTTATTGTGGTAGTTTTTATGTTCAATTACGCAGATTTCCCGGATGTCGGTGTTAAACACTCACTCTAACTCATTAGGGATCATAGTTTTCTCTAATCCTAAACGGATTAATAAAGACATGAAAAGAAGCGGTAAAAAGCTTACAGCGTCTATAGTGGCGGTCGCGCTTGCCGTGACCCAATTCGGAGCTCCTCTTCCGGCTTGGGGAGCGCCTTCTCTTTTCTTCCCTTCAGAGGTCAAAGCGTCGTCGGAATTTCAATTTCAACTTCCCGCTGAACTCGGAACGATTCAAAGCCAATTCCGGGGAAACGGTCCCTTGCTCATTCATATCCAGACCGCGCACGGAAACTACGAGGCCCAGAAGAAGATCCACGGAATCCTTCGTCACCTGAAAGAGGCCTACGGAATCAAACATCTTTTTGTTGAGGGGAGCGCTTTCAAACTCAGGCCCGAGCTTCTCCGTTTTTATCCCGACCGGATGGATCTGACACGGGACGTTTTGGAGGAACTTGCGAAAATGGCCTACGTGAAAGGCCCGGAGCTTTTCCTGGCCGAAACTCCCGAAGCCGAAGCTTACGGAATCGAGAATCTCGACTCCTACGTTCTGAATGGGAAAGCGTTTGTGGAGGTCCTCACTCAACAGGAAAAGACAGCCAATTTTCTCCAAGAATCAGACCTCCAAATCGAACGCCTCACAAGTCCTTACCTCAGTAAAGATCTGAGAGGTTTCCTCAAGCGTCTTGAAGCGTTTGAAGCGAATCGGATCTCGCTCGTTGATTGGCTCGGAACTCTCAAAGCGGAGGCGAGGAAGCGGCTCGAAATCGATCTCGCGCACCCGGTTCAGCAGATCGATTGGCCGATGCTGGTCAGGATCTACAAGCTTCAGGAATTTGAATCGCGAATTGATTTCCAGGCCTTTGAGAGAGAAAGGAAAAAATTTCTCAGTGTCATTGCCCCACAGGGGCAATCTCGCAATGATGTCGAGCAGATACGCCTTCTCCTTACCACGCCTCTTTCCCAGCACGCCCTCCCGGAACCTGAAACAACGCAGCTCTTTGAACGGATGATTTCTCAGCTCCCTGAGAATTTCAATTACAAGGCCTTCCCCAACGTCTGCCTATTCATTGGCCACCTGATTCTCCAAAGTGAACTCAAGGCCGAGCGTCTGATCGAAGAAACTGAAACGCTTTCAGATCAAATCCAGAAAAAACTGGCCGAAGAGGGAGAGGCTGAAAAAGTGCTGGGCCTTCTCAGAGACCACCGGCTCCTCAAGAGGCTTTTTGCCCTTGAGTTGACGCCGCGGGATTACGAAAAAGTCGTCGAGCGGGGAGAAGACCTAAGGCCCGATCGAATCACCAAGCGTTTCCTCGAACTCAATCGTGAGAAGCGGGTCAAGAACCTCAAATTTAACCACACAAAAGAAATTCAAACGCTTTTCGAAAAGGCGCTCGAATTTTATGCAGGCGCCAAGGAACGCGACCGTTCGTTGACGGAAAATCTCGTGAAGAAGATGGAAGAGCTCGGCGCCGCGAAGGCGGTTGTGGTTACAGGAGGTTTTCACGCCGAGCCCTTCAAGAAGTTCTTCCAAGAAAGAAGTTTTAACTACGCCCTCGTGAGCCCTCGAATGACCACGGTCGACGGCCGCGAAGCCTACCTCGCCTCCATTTTCAACACGCGCCTCGATCCCAAGGAAGTTGCAAGCGCTACGCGGGAAACGGCACCGTTCGTGGCCACCGGTCGAAGTGAACTCCTGCGAATGGGAGTCGACGGCCGAAAAGTGGCACAGGTTGTGGTCGAGGGGAACCGAAAAGTTCTTTTCGAAAAGGGAATCGCTCGAAGCCCGATCGACTTTGCCGTCGAATACAACCGGACCCCCTACGCCCGTGAATTCGGCCTTCTGGACCTTGCCCGTCAATTGACCTCCGAAAGAACCCTTCCGAAAGCGGATACCCTTCTCAGACTCTCCGACGGCACTGCCGTCTCCTCCGGCTTCCTTACGCCTGCCGCCCGTTCCGAGACGCGGATGCTTCCGCCCAAGGACGAGGATTGGTGGGCCGCCCGGGCAAGGCTATCTGGAGCAGATGTTTCCCAGCCCGTGGAAAAGCAGGTCCCTGCGCCGCAACGTCACCTTCACAAAAAGGAGACGCCAAAGCCGCCGCCAAGCTGGTGGGACGTTCGCGCTACACTTTTCCAGGCCCCACCGCCAGACCGCCGGGCCGAGGTGCACCAGGATCCGACCGATCCTGGTACTCCTCAGTCCTCGCCTCGGTCGGAGGCGAGGGCTGAGACGCGCTCGGGAGAAGGGGAACCCAGGCTGTCCAGGGCGTTGGTAGTCGAAGAACCGAAATTTTACCTTCGGCAAGGGGAGCCAAGAAGGCTAACGATTTTTGGAGAGGACCGCCCCCTCGAGATCAGATTGAATGACTTCCGCAGGAACGATTGGGCGCCTCATCAGGTTCAAGCCGTGGTCCTCCTCATCGGTCCCAAAACTCCGATTAGGATAACGCGAAAAGGGGCGCCCGAATGGGCTTCGCCGAAGGGGCTGGGGCTCGTAATCGACAAGGGCGAGTCGGTGATTCTTTCAGATCCGAACTCGGGAAAGGAGTTCCGGCTGACTGCAAACGATTTTGAACTGAACGGTTTTCAGACTGAACCCTACAAAGTTGGCGAGCGACGATCCGGAGGGGCCGTCGCCATTTCGCTCACGCCTCACCCCTTACCCAGCGGAGTCATTGAAACGGTGGCCGTCGATACGGCTTCCCCTGCCGAAGGGTACCGGACAACACTCGGAGAAATGCTGATTGCCGTAAAGGATCACTTCGGATCTTCTGGCTTTACCACCAAGCAATTGAAAGTACTAGGATTCAAGTCTGCGCCGGCCTCTATCGCGAGAGCTTACGGACAGGATTACATCGATCGTCGGGAAACCACTTCTACGGGGCGCGCTGCCTTTCTTTATCAGTTGACAGAAAAGGGCGAAGGTTTTGTGGCGACACAAAGAAAATTAAAACCTTCCAAGGAACGGAAGGAAGAGTCTCTCAATGCGATCCTCTCCGCGGTCGCCCAAAAACTCGACAAGAACCGATTTACCACGAATGAACTTAAGGCGATTGGTTTTGAAGAACCGCGGCCGGCTGTTCTAAGGGCCATGAAACTAGGCTACGTCAGACGGGCCGGCTTCAACTGGAGAAATCATATTTTCAAACTCACTCCCAAAGGCCTCCAGTTTCTCGCTTCAAAGGGAGTTCAAGTCCCGCAGACGTCCCCGAAGTCGGGCGCGCAGCCCGTCCGAAGAGAGCTTCCAAAAACGAAATTGCTGCAACTCAAAGTTGGAAAGGGAGAGCCGCTCGGTCAAGACCGCGAGGGTCGCAAGTGGACTACTTATGCTTTGACCGAAGCGAGATGGACCCAAAAGGCTTTGGTGACACTTTTCAGAGCCGCTCGTCTCAGGAGATTTGCCGAGCTATTCAGTCAGAAAGGACGCCCACGAAGCTTCGATCGGCCCATTTTATTGGCCTTAGCGGATAAAAAAACGACAAACAAGGAGCAGATCGTAGCGCTTGTCCTTCGGGATTCGAATTCAGAGTACCAAATCATCGATTTCCAGACGTACCAAAATGTTCCCTACGCCATCTACGCTCATTTGGACGCCCAAAGACATTCTCGCGGCATCTCGCACCGAGGATTTAAGAACACGGTCCTCTTTCCCGCCGAGGTCAAGATCCAAGACAGCACCTCACAGAGACATCCTGACACCCTCGATGCGATTATCGAACCTCGCCGTTCGGAGGTTCGGATTCAGTTTGTTTACGACCGGGATATTGGCCAGGAAGTGAGAAAGTATTTAGAAGACCACGTAAAGGGAAATCCTTTGTACGCCACCGCGACTTCAGTTGAGGTAGCGACAGTGCAGGGAGACAGGCGGCGTTTCCGAATCACGAGCAAGGCCGGTGTAAGCACGTTTGAAGTCTCGGGAATCACGAATCGAGCTCCTCCGGAGACTTATCTCCGTGAAATCGATCAAGAGTTCCAGACGACCGAACCCCTGACCCGCGTTTCCACTCTCACGCAAGCCGTCTCCCGCCACCGGAAGTCCCTCCTTTGGATTACGACCCTATCCGTTATTGGAATTGCAGCCTTTATTCTTATTGAACCGCTCTACCGAGAACATCGGGCGGAGAGCGCTTACCAAGAATTCGTACGGTATTCCCAAGAGATCCAAATCGCTGCGGGGCCTCTGCTTCCCTCCGTCGCGGAACTCGGTGCGGACCACCACTCCATTCAGTGGGAAGGTCGTCGAGTGGAAGCGATTGCGGGGGCTCACGGAGCACCCCAGGGAATCCAAGCGATTGTGCGCTTGAGCCAAGAGGTGATTCGGAATCCCAAGGAGTGGCTGATTTTTGCGGAGGGGGCGAATGCCTCGGAGACGCTCGCCAAGTCCTTTGGCGCAGCCTCACAAACCCCTCAACCCGACGTGGATCTGGTGAAGAAACTGGCCAAGGACCATGACATTCCGATCGAAGACATCGTTCCCTTAGACGGAGACCCGGACGTCTTAAAACTCCTCGAAGAGAGACTCAAGATGGACCGCGATGAGCTTTTGGCCGCCACCATTTATCCGCGGCTTTATGACTTTATGAGCGTTCTGCCGAAGCTCATGATCATGAAAGGCAATTTTAGAGATCTTCCTTTCGCCTCGGTGTTCGATGCTTACCTCAAAATGGCGGTTCATCTTCATAAGATTCCCGAGGAAGAGATTCGGAGAATCGTTTTGAATAAAAATGCGGAAATCTCGGCTTCGAGCGAGGCATTCAGCCGCTTTTACAGTACCCTCTGGCTTGTCAGGGAAGAACTCTTCAAAGCTCGGAACGAAGTCGGGCAAAAGCGGGCAAGGGAAGTTTTGGCCAAGTACCTGAAGCGGCGGAACGTGCTGATGCTCATCGGAGGGACTCACACCCCGATTGTCGGGATTCCGATGAAGCAATACAAAGATGTCTCTCTCATTCCTGCCAAGGAGAGGATCGTTTGGCTCGTGGATTTGCTCAAGGAGAACACTCATTCGATTCGCGCCAAACGCTCCGAAGTGCGGAGCGTCATCGAAGAATATATGCCGATCAGCGAAAGATTAACGTTCCGGGCTTGGCGGACTACTCGCCGCGATTGGGGCCAAGTGGAAAAGGCTCTGCAACGCTTTAATCCGAAGGCCCAGCGTACCCTTCGGGGTCAGCTCAAGACGCTCGTGAATTTCCTGGTGGAACACAAAGTCAACGCTTTCAGATTTCTTCGTCTGACCTTACCCCGCTTCCTCAAAGACGCCGAGTCGGTCCGGCTCCTTTACGAAGATGTTGAGAAAGCGCTTTCCCTCACGTACAAGACCCTGAGCCAACAGGGATCTTCCGGCCTTACCCTCGATCCTTCTGAAGTCCTTTGGCAGACGGAACCCGCGGTATCGGTCCTGGAGGCGCTCCGTCGGGTCGGGGGGCGAGGGGAGATCGAGGAAAAAATGATTGAGATCATCGTCAAACAATTTAACGTGAAATCCTACGACGTTGCTCCGGAAGCACCCTTCGAAGACTTTGGAGCCGATTCGCTCGGCCAAGTCGAACTCGTGATGGCTTTAGAAGATGAATTCGACCTTTCCGTCTCCGATCAAGACGCGGAAAAGATTCGAACCGTTCAGCAGGCGATTGATTACATTTCGGAGCATCGATCAGGAGCCCCTCGCTCCGAAGTCCGGATGGGGAAGGACGAGGCTCAAAGCTGGATCGCCACCCTGAAGCGTGCTCACGCGAAACTGGGAGAGTTAGAAGGGGCCGCCTCCGCCTTGGCCTATCAATCGAAGTCTTATCAAGAGGACCCGGAGCTCACGACGGATGCCGTGCTCGCGCTTCTTGCGGTGATTGAACGCCACCGCGAACCCGAAGCGGCCGGAGTCCGCGAAGATGCACTCTGGGCCTTGGAGGAAATCGGTTCCGTTGTGAAGAAAATAGCCCCCACGGTGACCGAAGCCCTTTTCAAGATGGCCCTCTCGGATTCCTCGCCTCACGTGCGCGCGAAGAGTTGGAACGTCCTGGTGAAGTATTACGCCGAAGATGTGGAAAGAATATTAAAGGCCGGGGATCAAACGATTTATACACCCGAGGATCAGAAGGCGCTTCTCATCACTTATAGGAACTTAGAACCCGACGATCCAAAAAGGCAGCAGATTTTCGACGCCCTCCTTGTCCAAAACAAAAACTTGCCTGTTGCGATTGCAGGTCAAGAGGCAAAACAGGAGCAGGACAAGTTTGATTATGCCCAAGAGGGAATCATGGGGCTCCGAAAAGCGATCAAGAGATTTGATTTTTCGCGCGGCCAAGATTTTCCCGCTTATGCCGGAACGGTCATTCGAAGGACCATTCAAAGGTATCGGGCCGCGGCGAGAAAAGGGATGGCAATTCCACAGTACGAATTGGCGCGGCTTCACGAAGTGAATGAGGCGGTCGACCGGTGGAAGCACGAATACCACAGGGAGCCGATGCGGCAGGAGTGGGACGAGATTGTTCTTCAACTCGGCCTTGACAAGGAAATCGAAAAGGCCGTGGAGCGGTGGCGGAAGGATCACAGCCAGGACCCCAGTGCGGAAGAAATGGAGCGGATCGAAGCTGAGGCCGCCCTTTCTCCTTCGATTGAAAATTTCCACAAAATGATCCGGAGAACCCTTCAGGCCGCGACGCTTCGGTATATCTCGGACGAGGAGAGCCTCCTGGATGAGTCTGTCCCGCAAACAACTTTCCTCGAGCCCGCCGAAAGTCTGGAGGAGCTCCCGGCAGAACGTGAACAGGAAGCGATGGCCCGCTTTCGTGAAGTGATTCAAAAATTGGATCCAAAATCGATCCTGATTCTCAAACTGAGATCTGGCGTGGGGACGAAGGATAAGAAAGCTTATATGCTGAAGGAAATTGCGACAATCCTTGGCGTCGAGCGGCAGCGGGTGCACCAGATTGAAACGAAAGCCAAGGAGAGGGCCCAAAAAACATCTTTGGATGAAGAAAAGGGATCGAAAGAAATCCCCACAGGGATTCTGGACCATACGGACGTTTACCTGTTTGAAGAATACGGAATCGTGGCCGACCGTGAGATCCTCTCTTTGAAAAGAAAATTGATCGAGCGAAGGGTTCGGACTCTTTTGGACAAAGGCGTCACTCTCCAACAGCTTAGGGAGAAGCCCCGGCTTCTTTTGGGAGAAAACGTTCAAAAGATTGTTGGCAGGAAGAGCGGCTCCGTACTCGTCCCGGTCGACGAGAGTGGCCGCTTCAAACTCAATGGGGAAACCTACAATCTGGGACCAGAGTTTGCCGGAAAGATTGTCATCGCGACCTACGACGAGCCAACCGGAAAATTTGTCGTAACAACTGAAGTGGAAAAGCCCAAGTCTTCTGAGTCAGCGCCGCCCGTAGTGCGTTCGGAGACTCGGGAAGCCAGAGGCCTTGACGTAACGAGAAGAGATGTATTAAAGGCCGGTGCGTTGGGTGTCTTGACTGCTGCGGCTCAGGCTCTCCTTCCTCTTGAAGAGGCAGAGGCCCAAGAGGCAAAGGAAGCGGTTTTCGCAGACCTTGTGCGGCTCGCGCAAGAAGAGGCTCAGAAGCCTTTTGTCCGCCAGGTCAAAACCGATGTGCCGGTGCTGGACGCCTTGGATTACGCACAGGCGTCCCAGATCCGCGGAGCGAAGATTTTCGACGTGAGCGGGAGGGCTGCGATTGCCGGCCCGCGGCGGGAAAAAGATTGGCGAAAGCTTCGAATCTTCACGGTCGAGGGGAAAGGAAAATACCGGGAGTTTGTCTTTGACCGAAAACTCGTCGACTATTCACGCGCCGGTCTCGCCGAAGTTTCCAAGGAAGGACAGTCCTGGACCGACGTGAGCCTGTTTGCCCCGGTTCCGGGGAACGATCGCAATGTTCCGCAGTTTGGCAATGTCGACGGCAATGGGTACGAACTTTGGATTTCGGAAGACACTCTTTTTGGCGCTTCCTTCCGGCCCTTCTTGCACCAGGAAGTTCTTAGCATGAAGCCCTCGCAGGCCGGCGAAAAGGAAAAGTTCCCCGAGCTCACCCGGATTTTCGTCCAGAAGCCGGCTTCGGGAAAGCAAATCGTCTACGAATTCATTGAGAATGAAGACGCCATTATGGTGCGGGTGTTAGAGGCCGAGATGAAAAGAGGCGAAACGCTGATCAAGACCGAGGGCCTTCTCATTCCACGCAAGGGCCACACGATTACCGCGGAGATGAATCTGGGGCTCGGAGCGAGCAGTATGTATCAGGGCCCTAAGCAGCGCGACAGCAACACGGTGAAGGTTACCTATAAGAACGGGCAGGTAGAAACTTACCCCAATCCTCCTCCCGGAGCTGGGAATCTCTTCAAAGACTTTACCCACCCCAAACACGGTGAGCCGATCGCTTGGTCGCTTGAAAACCGGCGCGAAGCAGCCGACACCGAACTTCGCCGAAAGGCTTCCTATTTCGTTTCCAATCTCCAATTCACAGCGGGAGGGCGCTCCGTCCCCACGCGCACAGAACTAATCACCCTCGCGACCACCGATCCGAATGACGACAACGTGGTCGTAAGAACCACCCTGAAACCCGAAAAGCCGATGGATCGACCGGTTTCTTTTTCCTACACGCTGAGAGTTGCGGCCGCCACCGAGGCCCCTGTCGCAAGACGCGAAGAAAAGAAAGAAGAGAAGAAAGAAGCCGGACCGGTTCAGAAGGAAGAAGTCAAACTGGCCGGCGAGCCCGGCGCTGTCCGTCAGGCGAATATTTCCGCTGACAAGCTGAAAGAAGTTCGAGAAGAGGGAGGTTTCGGCTTCGTTTATGAAAAGGGAGGAGGCGAATACGGTGGGGCCTACGTTGATCTAGAGGTCGTCAACGAGGTTAAGGGCCGAAAATTAGTTTGGGATTGGACCAAGGTCGAAGAGAAAAATCTGCCGGCAGCGATTAAGGCGACGGTGGAAGTGGATGGAAAAGCGGTCGGCGCCCCCTTCCTGTTAGACCCCCAAAAGAAAGGCGAACTTGTCCTCCCCGCGGAACTCACGTCCAAAAAGTTCCGGTTAGTTTTCATTTACGAAGCCTACAAGCACGAGTTTAAACCCGCCGCTATTCTTGCCAAAGCCTTCTCCGCCTCCCGCTCCGAGGTGCGCAGCGCAGAAGCGCCTCACTCGGTCCAGATCCCGCTTGAGGCGTTTGAAGAAGCTTTGCTCAGCGCCTTCTTTTCCCAATTGGTCCAGCAGAGCGAGAAAATCGCTTCCGTCCTGGGACTGGACGAACGAAAGGTGGAGGCAGCGGACGATTCAATCCGGATCGACTTCAGGAATCCGGTTGAGATCGTGGAAGGAAGTGAGAAGAAAACCGTAGAGGTGGGGGCGGTTGTTTCGATCAGCAAAGTGGAAATTAAGGTTCAGAAAGAAAAGGAAGAGGAGCCCAAGACAGAACCTGCGATCAAGATCACAGAAGTTTTCTTTCATAAAGGCGGTGCCCACGAGACTGATGAGGCCACCTTCGCGCCCGGCTTGGTTACCCTGAACACTCACGGAGAAGAGGCCTTGCTGGAAGTTCCCATACTTTACCGGAGGCCGATCGAGGCGATTCGGTTCGAGCGGGTGAAAAGAGACCTCGGGGAGAAAGCGATTTTTGCCCTCCTAAATTACGACACTCTGGAGAAATTGAAACCAGCCAAATGGCTCCTTACCCAGGTTGAATTTAAGCAGTCCCCGGGCCGCTCCGAGGTGCACTCAGCCCCGACCGGGCTGAGTACTCCTCAGTCCTTGAAGCGATCGGCTTCAAGGGCCGAGGTGCGGGAAGAAAATGGAACCGCTAAGGTCGGAAGCGGTGAACAGGTTCAGGTGGAGGTCGAGAGACTGGTCGATTCGGAAAGTCCCGAAATGACAACGGTGACCGTCCGCTTTATCTGGATGGCGGTTACGGGAGCCGTGGGAGAGAAGGCGGAGGAGAAAAAAGAGGAAAAGAGGACTTTTAAAGAGACCTCCCTTCAAGAATCCTCTCTCCTCGAAGTCCTCAAACGTTATTACCCCAAACTCGATGATTTACTGAAAGAACGCGGCAGGAGCGCGCAGGCCCTTGCTGATTTGATTGCCGCTTTGGTTGCAAACTTGGAGCAAAAACCCGGAGAAAAAGTTAACTTTACCAACCACCCCGAGGCGTTGGATTATTTGCCAGGTTTTGTGGAGGGGAAGCTTAGCGCTGACGATGTTCGGGACCGACTTTCCGGTGAATTCGCCACGACCCGACAGGAAAAAGAGTCCCCGAAAGCGCTTGATCCTAAGCTCGCAGGCCTCATGTTGGGATTAGAGCTGGCCTTAGATAACAGAGATCCGATTGAGCAAAGCATCAATGCTATAGGGATTGGCGTAATGGGGCCCGCTGCAATTCCCGCCGTTGACGTTTTGAAACGGGCGATCAATGAAGCTAATCCGGAAATTAAAGGAAAAGAAGACGGTAAGACCGCGCGCGACAATGCTTGGGAAGCGCTCAAACTAATTCATCCCAATCGCAACGAGAGGTTAGAGCTAGAGCTCGCGATTTCAAATGAATCTGATGAGGGAATCTACAGCATTCCTCTCTCTGAAGAGGATATCTTGGAAGACATTCAGGCGCTTAGCGATCCCAACGGCGATGTCCGACTTCAAGCAGCTCAGCTTCTCGGAAAAATTTATGCCAATATGCCGACGATCTCTCGAGACACCAGCACGATTTATATTAGAAACGCGATTGCTTATTGGGAGAAAGCACTTGCTACTTTGATCCAGGTCTTGAGGGACGAAGATCCATCAGTTAGAGGAATGGCGGCCCTTTCCCTCGGGCAAGTCGGTCCTGCGGCTCAAAGAGCGATTCCCGCCTTAGCCCAAACGCGTGTGGAAGACCCTGAAGAGATTGTCAGAGATATGGCCAAGGCCGCTTTGGCTGGAGATGAAGAGATTCACAAAGTGCGGGGAATAGATCCTCAAGGGATGCTTTGGACGGCAGCGCAACAAAGGGCAGAGGAAAAGTTAAAGAACGAAGCGGAGAAGATGGTCGAAGATCATGTCAGGTTAGAGAGCCTGTTCCTTCTGGAACAGTTGAAAGAAGGATCGAAGAGGGAAGGAGAATTATCCACAGAAGAGCGCCTCGCTTTGCAAAACGACTTTCAAGTCGGCCGACTTTCAGGCGTGGCACTTCTTGCACGTTCAGGAGCCGAAGTCTCAAAAATTAACGCCACGATTACGAAATTAAATATGATGAAAGGCCTGATTGATACTGCGGAGGAAGAGGGGGATTATGAGACGATCGCCGTCTTAGCGCTCTTTTATTTGCCCGAGGGTGTTCCCGTGCTCGACAGAGAACAGAAAAGACTCATTGCAGATTACGATATGCTCCGCTCCCGTTTCTTTCCACAATCTTCTTCCTTAAAACAGTTGCTTCCCCGTCTGATTTCCAGTGAACGATTATCCAAGATCACTGAGGAGCTCCGGGCAAGGCGTGAAAGGGACACAAAAGATGTTTTGAGCGCGCTTGAGAAAGTTGACAAGAACGTTCTTCAAACGTTAGTCGATTTGATGATCGAGAAGGAAAGACAGAAAGAATTGGGGAGAGAGCATGATACGAAGCATTTTACACAAGGGGAGGTTGGACTCCAAAAACTTATAGATCAATTCGTGGATCACCTTCCAGACCAACTTAAAGGGGACGATCTTCATTTAAGCCAATTGCTTCAGAGGACGGTGAAAAAAGAGGGAATCTCTAAAATTTTATCTGAGCGGAATCAAGAAGCGAATGAGATCGACAGAAATGTTTCTAAAGCGAACTATGAGACACTTCGAGTCTTGGCTGCCGTTTATGACGTAACAGATATGTCTGGGTTGAATGTGGAAGAGCAAAAGTTAACGGACCTCTTCACTACTTCGCTTCCCGGTGAATTACGAGAAAAAGCAAAGAGATTGGGCTTGAACGTGCTGCTTCGGCGGACGATCGATCGAAAAACCATTTCACAGGGGATGGACGAACGTCTAAATAGCGCCATTAAAAAGGTAATTTTCGACACCATTGAGAAAGAGGAGCTTTCTACACTGCGGATTCTCCGCCGGACCGTCATCTTTCTTAAGGCGAATGTCGAATCTCCCTTTTCGGGTGACGACGCCACTTTATTTCAAGCGTTTCAATCGAAAGTTCAGTCTCTCCTTCCTCCTCCAGCGAACAAGTTTACTTTGCAAAAACTCTTGGAGCGAGCCGATGTTAAACCGGGGTGGATTGGTTCTCTGGTTAGTTCGAAAGAGAATGAGATTATTAATGACGAGATTCCGAGAAAGATCGAAGAATTGGGTCAGAAGGAAGAAAATCTCCCAACTCTCAGAGTTCTGTGGCATCTTCTCGAGGACACCCGACCCCGACCTTCTCCATTGGAGAAAGCCTTTCAGCAGACTCTTAACAAACAAATTTCGGGTATCTCCCTTCAAACCCTTTTAATGGAACGGAGGGCCAGAAAAGATTCCGATACAATCTCGCTTAGCATTACAAGACTGGAGAATCAAATCATTAAAAGAGAGGTTTCAAAGAGAGTTGAGAGCGTGAAATCAAGTGACCTTCTCACGGCTTTAAGGCGCACTTTAGACAATCCGGAAGGCCTTGTCGCTGGCTCTCCCGAAGAAAAATTAATTCAGCGATTTAAATTCTCTCTGGACCCCCTGATTCAAGAACTGACCGTATCTGAACTTCTGAGACGAGGGGGAGTCACTTCCGAGGCGCTTTTTGCCCAGGACCTCATGCTTCGCCGCAATTCTCTAATCCAGGAAAAAGTACCTGGGATCGTGGCCGAAGAAGCAGATCTGAACACGTTAAAGGGACTGCAAACAGCGCTCCAGGGGCCGCCCAAAATTCCCGCAGAAGATTCTCCGCTCCTCCAAAAGCTTCGAGAGAGACTTCCTCGAGAAATGGGTGTTGAACAGCTCCCGTGGCGTGAGCTTCTGGAAATTGCAGAAATTACGAATGAAGAATTAGGTGAATGGATCCATACGGAGAAAGAGGCTTTGGAGGATCGAGTCATTGGAAGAATGGTTCCAGACAAGATTACTCAATCAACTGTCCCAGTCCTTCTAGGACTGATCCAAACTCTCAGAAGGCCACTCCCGCCACTTCCAGAGGCGGAATCGACGTCGGAAGTGCTCGAAGCAAAAAAGAAAGAAATTGAGTCTGAAGAAGACCAAGTTTTTCGAACGGGGCTCCACGCTGTAATGCAGAAATACGCGATACAAACGCTCCTTCAACGAGTCGGGGTAACCGAAGAAAGACTTTTAACAATCATTCGAACCGGTCGGGAGTTACCTGATAGTTACACAGAACAAAAAATTATAGAATTTGAACGCCAAGCCCGCGAAGAACTGGAACTTGTAGGGTCATTTACTCTATCCGATTTTGAGACCACGTTAGCTAAACTCAAGAGACGCGCCGGGGATGTGAACTATACGGGAACTCCGCTTACCGAAGCCGCGGTTAAGAAAGCAGAACTGGCTCTTCAAAAAGAAGCCATCCTCTTAGACCACGCTGGTCCTTTGACGACCGTCGCGGTCCGTGAGACTCGAGAAAAACTTGAGAAACGAGCCAGAGAGGTCAACTATGTTGTTCCTATCGGACAGAGGTTGATTGCAAGAGCTGTGAGGCAAGCCGTTGAACGCCTTCGGCAAGAGGCAGTAAGAGTGGGTCACCCGTTTACGTCGGTTGATGAGCTTACTTTTGCTGCGGTCGAAGAAACACGTAAAAAGCGTGAGAAAAGAGCTCGAGAAGTAAACCTGGCTGTTATTCCCGGACAATTTAGCAATTCGGTATTAAATATCGCCGTTAACCTTCTCAGCGAAAGAGCTACAAGACTGGGACACCCGTTTACATCAGTTGATGAACTTACCTACGCAGCGGTCCAAGAGACTTATCAAAAACGTGCAAAACGATACAAAGAAGTAACGGGAAGCTTAACCGTTCCTTCCGAGCCGCAATTTAGCCTAGAAATTGTGAATGAAGGTGAACAGCGTCTTAAAAGGAGAGCCGAGAGGGTGGGTCACAAGTTTGCCTCAGTCGAAGAGTTAACCTCTGAAGCTGTCAGTAAGACGGAACGGGATCTTGAGCAGCGCGCCGACCTGATTGGATACAAATACAGAAAGGGAGAACTCAGCGAAGCAGGAGTCGAGCAAGAAGAAGATCTTAAATTCGCTCAAGATTTATTTAGAGCGGCAGATCGAGAAACGCGCAGGAATTATAGAACAGTTCTCGATTTACTTAAGAAGACCCCCCGGGAACAAAGCAAATCCCTTATCGACGATCTGATTAGGAGATTAACGCCTCCCGCTAGCCCCGCAGATTCGACCCGCTCCGAAGTCCGGAGCTCGGGAGAAGAAATTCCGGGAAGCTTGGAGCGAGCCAGGAAAAAGGTGACGACCCACACCCTCATCAGCAACCTTACAAGAATGACTCTGGTTCAGCTCCTAAAACAGATCGAGGCAGCAGAAAACCCTCAGTCCCTTGCAAACGCTGACCACCTCCAAGAAGTAGTGTCAAAGTTTGGGACCCGGGATCTGAAGAGAATTCAGGAAGTCTTACGCGAGACGGAATCCAAACCTGTCATAGAGGCCAGAATCAAAGCATTGATTTTGGAAGCGGCCAAGGAGCTGGGTTCCCAGGACGAAGGGGTTCAAAAAGCCGCCGCCCGAAGAGTCGCTCGGGCGGGTGAAGATGCAGTCGAACCGCTCATGACGCTTTTGAGAACCGCGGAGCCCCGGGTCAAAGAGGGAGTTTCACAGGCCCTCATTATGATCGGACAGCCAACGGTGAAACCATTGATTCTTGTTTTAACCGACGACGAAACACAGACTTGGGCAAGTACCACCTTAACCAAGATGGGCCTCGTCGCGCTTCCGGATTTGGTCGGTAGTTTTAATCAGAAGAACCCCATACTTCAAGTGAGAGCCGCGGGGGCCGCAGGAAATATGGGGAGCACAGCCATTCCGTATCTCATCGAAACTTACCAACGGAACGATCAGCGGGAGATCCGGATCGGAATCGAAATGGCCATCGAGCAGGCCTTGACGATTCGTACTGAGGAGTTCAGGAAGAGCGTGGTGGAGACCCTTCTCCAGGCGGGCCGACCCGTCCTTCCCGTTTTAGAGAACATTTTGGGGAACCAGCTCCTTGACGCCGAAATTCGGCGAATCACCAGTGAACTGATTGAAAAGATAAAGGGCCCGTCTTCGGGGGGTGAAGCAACCGAACGCTCTGAAGTGCGAAAGCAAGAAACGTTAGCCCAAGAGCTCCTTAGCCCGGCGGTACAGGTTTTGGCGGAGAATCTCACGGGTTACTTGCTGCCGTTATATTTGATGGAAGTATACGGCCGGCTAACTTTTAAGGCGGCCCTCAAACTTCTTGTGGGTGAAGAGGCGTTTGCTGCTGAAGGAATGATTCGACCGGCGGTTCCGGCGCTTTCCCAAGAAGAAATTGCATCCCTCGGAGCTCTTCACTCCGCTCTGACCAGTCCTTCGCAAACCAAGAGACGGGTTTTCGACTATCGAAGCTTCCCGGCCGGGCCCGAAAGTCTCGACCCGGTGCTTCTCTACGCCCTTCACCACCGGGAGGCGAACTACACCTTACTCCTTGTGGGCTCACCTGAACGGGTGGAAGCTTTCAGGAGCGAACTCCGTAAGTACTCTGAGTCTCGCTACGGCATTTCACTTCCTTCCAACTTCAGGATCGTGACGCTGCCTTCTGTTGAGGCGATTGCTCCGACCCTTCAGGATCTCGTGTCGGAAAGCAACGCGCCGGCAGGATTTGTCACCGAGGACGAACGTCTCGCTTCAGCAATGGCTTACCGACGGGGACTTCTCCGGGTTGCCGGCTCTCCGGACGCGACCATTCAAAACGCCACAGCCCTTCTCACTGCCGAGCGCCTTCTGGGAGAGCTCCCAATCGATTTCTTCATTCGAGTTCTTACGGGCGAGGACCTTGACCTCAAGGATCAATGGGTCGAACTTTTAGCCTCGCTCCGGGCCCGAGAAGCTTTCCTCCGAGCCGCCTAACAGTAGCTTTTTTAAGGACTTAAGTCGCTTGCCATTCCCTGCTTTTCGTGTTAGAGTCGTTCCCGATTTTGCCCCCAATTAATAGACATTCTGGAGTCGATCCATGACGCAAACGAGAAAATACGAAGGGCTATTTATTTTTCCACCCGAGGAATCTGCCACCGCTCTCAAGGATGCGGAAAAGCGGCTCGAGGATGCGGTCCGCCATTTCGGGGGACGGGTTCTCGACCGGAAGGATTGGGGCCGCAGACTCCTCGGCTTCCCAATCCGAAAGCACCGCGAAGGGCACCTTCTCCTTTGGAATTTCGAAATGGACCCCCTTCAGGTCCGGGAATTCCGGAAGGTCCTTGAGCTCGACGAAAAGATCTTAAAAACCACTCTCGTCAAGGCGCCCGAAGTCAAAGCCGCCGAAGAAGCTCCGGCCAGAAGGCCGGCAGCGCCGAGACCCCCCGAGAGAGAAAGCCGAGAAAGAGTTCATGGCCGCCAGCCTGAATAGAGTCTTCCTGATCGGGAATCTTACCCGCGACCCGGAACTTCGTTACCTTCCCTCCGGTCAGGCGGTCACCAGTTTCACGGTTGCCGTGAACCGGGCTTACGTGGCAAATTCAGGAGAGAAGAAAGAGGAAACGAGTTTCATTCGCGTCGTGGTCTGGGCCCGGCGTGCCGAAGTTTGCAACGAGTATCTCCGGAAAGGGAGCCCCGTGTTTGTCGAAGGAAGACTTCAAAGCCGGACCTGGGAAGCCCAGGACGGAACGAAACGCTCTTCGATCGAAGTCGTCGCCAACAATGTTCAGTTCCTCAGCCGAGGCGGTGCCCGTGAATCTGCGGAGGCCGAATCGATCCAGCTTCCTGAAGAGCCGCTCGGAGAAGAGGCGTCCCAGTCAGCCAAGAAAGAGGGGTCGATTGCCATTTCAAAGGAAGAATTGAAGCCGGATGAGGAGGTTCCGTTCTAATCATGAGATCAGAAGGCCCTGCGAGGCGAAGCACGAGAGGAAGGGATAGAGATAGAGATAGAGACCGAGAAGGGGGTCCGGGGGGACGACCACGGTTTTTCAGGAAGAAGATTTGCCGGTTCTGCAGCGAAAAAATTTCAATGATCGATTACAAAGACTCAGAACGTCTGGCGAAGTTTCTCACGGAGAAGGGAAAGATTCTGGGCCGCAGGATTACCGGGAACTGTGCGACACACCAGCGCGCTCTCGCCCGAGCTATTAAACGGGCCCGTCACTCGGCGCTCCTTGCTTTCCAACTGGAGTAAACAATGCAAGTCGTCCTCTTAAAAGATGTCGAAAAGGTGGGGCGAAGGGGTGACGTCGTCAGCGTCCGGGGCGGTTTTGGGCGCAATTTCCTCATTCCCCGTAACCTCGCTTGCCCGGCTACGAAGGAAAACGTTGCCTTTGCAGAAACCGAGAAGGCTCACGCCGCCCGCCGAAAAACTCGAAAGAAGGAAGAGGCCGAAGCCCTGGCCCAAAAGCTCGCCCCCGTCCGTCTCCGGATTGAGGTGGCGGTCGGAGAAAAAGAAAAGATTTTTGGTTCCGTGACCGCCCAAGACGTGGCGCAGGCGCTCGCGCGGGAAGGGTTTTCCGTGAACAAGAAACACGTTCAGCTTGCCGAGCCGATCAAAAGCCTCGGTCCGCATTCGGTGACCGTGGAATTGGGAGCGGGGGTCAAGGCGAACGTGGCGGTCGAAGTCGTCAAGAAATCGAAATCATAGGTAAGGTGGAATCCCTATTCCTGGAATGGCTGCGCCAGAAGCAAGCGTCAACCTCTTAGAGAAGCTCCCACCCCAGAGTCGGGAAGCCGAAGTCGGCGTCCTCGGCTCGATGCTTTTTGATGAGGCGGCCCTCGTTCGGGCTCTCGAAATCCTGAAGCCGTTTTATTTCTACGACGATCATCACGCAAAAATCTTCGAAGCCGTTCTGGCTCTTTTCGAAAAAAATCAGGCCGTCGATATCGTGACGGTCTCTGAGGAGCTCAGGAAGCGAAAGCAGCTCGAGGAGGTGGGCGGGGCGAGTTACCTCACCCAGCTGACCGCTTCCGTCCCGACGGCGGTCAATGTCGAGCATTATGCTCAGATCGTCAAGGAAAAGGCGCTTCTTCGCTCACTGATCGCATCGGCGCATCAGATTCTCTACCAAAGTTACGAGCCCGAAAGCGAAGTTCACGAACTGATTGACCGGGCCGAGCAGCTGATCTTCGAGATCGGCCAGCACCACATTCAGGGAAAATTTGTGCCGCTGAAGGACGTGATCCGCGCTTCCATTGAGACGATTGACCAGCTCTACCAGCGGAAGGAACATGTCACGGGGCTTGCGACCGGCTTCAAGGAATTCGACATCCGGACCGCAGGTCTCCAGCCCTCAGACCTGATCGTCGTGGCGGGACGTCCGTCGATGGGGAAGTCGGCTTTCGTCACGTCGATCTGTGAACACCTGTCCGTGGACCTCAAAAAACCGATCGCTTTTTTTTCTTTGGAAATGTCCAAGGAGCAGCTGGTGCAGAGGATGCTTTGTTCCCACGCCCGGGTGGATGCCCAAAAGGTTCGAACGGGCTACTTGTCGCATCAAGACTGGCCGAAATTGACGGCTGCGGCTGGAAAACTTTCCGAAGCCTCAATGTTCATTGACGATTCGCCGACTTTAAGCGCACTCGAACTTCGGGCCAAAGCCAGAAGGTTGAAAGGGCAACACAACATCCAAATGGTGGTCGTTGATTATTTGCAGCTCATGCAGGGCTTTGAACGTACGGAGAGCCGGCAGCAGGAAATTTCCGAGATCTCCCGTTCTTTGAAAGCGCTCGCCCGTGAACTCCGCGTTCCTGTGATTGCGGTGAGTCAGCTCTCCCGTGCCGTGGAGACCCGGACGGGAAACCGGCCGCAGCTTTCCGACCTCCGGGAGTCGGGTGCGATCGAGCAGGATGCGGACGTCGTCGTCTTCCTCTATCGGGAGGAGTATTACCGGCCGACCGATGAGAACCGAAATCGGGCGGAGGCGATCATTGCCAAACAGCGCAATGGCCCGACCGGAAGCATCGATTTAGTCTTTTTGAAAGAGTGGACCCGTTTTGACAATCCGGAGTTTAGTCGAGAAGCAGAAACGCTTTAACCACTCCCCCTATGCACTCCCTTCGGTGTCGTTGGCTGGCAGTCGTGTTGAGTCTGGCACTCTGCTTGGCGCCCGGATTTTCTCTCTCTTGGGCCCAAGATGTGCCGACTCCTCAAAACGAAGAGACGGTTCCGGAAGAGAAAGCTCTTCCGGAAGAACAAGCGCCTTCTGAAGAGAGGGCTCCCAGCGAGGCAGGACCGCTTGCACCGGAAGCGGTTCCTCAGGCCCCGGAGCGGCCCAATCTGATTCTGGATGTTGAAGTGCGGGGAAACCAGATCATCAGTACCGGCGTCATTCTCAATCAGATGAAGTCCCGGAAGGGCGCCCCCCTTCTGCAGGACGACATCAATGAAGACCTGAAGCGGCTTTACAAGACCGGTTACTTCAAGGACATCCGGATTGAGTTGGAGGAGGAGGCGGAAGGCTTCCGCCTCATCGTTCACGTAGACGAGAAGCCGGTGATTCGCCAGATTGTCCTGGATGGATTTTCCACCTTCAAGGAGGACGATCTTCGTAAGGAACTCAAAATCCTTGAAGGACAAATCCTGGACGAGCGGGCTTTAAAAGACGGCGTCGATGCGATTCAGAAAAAATACCGTTCCAAAGGATTTCGATTTGTCGAAGTCGAATCGGAAGTGAACGTCAACGACCGAACGAAGGAAGCGACGATCGAGATTCACATTTTGGAAGGGGAGAAATACAAGATTAGGGAGATTCACTTTCAAGGCTTGAAGGCGTTTAAGGAGAAGAAGATTCGAAAATTAATGAAGACCAAGAAAGACAAGCTGTTTACCTCGGGAGTCTTCAACGAAGAAAACTTCCAGAAGGATTTGGATCGGATCCAGCTCTATTACCAGCAGGAGGGCTATCTCGACGCCAAGGTTTCACCGGAGTTCGAGTACGACCGTCCGAACCGGAAAATTCTGATTACAATTCAGATCGAAGAGGGGACGCACTACGTCACGGGAGAAATCAATATTCAAGGAGCCGTACTCTTTCCGGAGAGCGAAGTCTGGCAGGTCTTGGAAATGCTTCCCGGGACGACTTATTCGCAATATTACCTGTCGACTGATATGGACCGAATTCGGAAGTATTACTTCGAACAGGGTTATATGGACGCCCGGATCGTTCCGGACGTTCAACTGAACCGGGATACCGGAAAAGTGGACGTCCTATACAAGATCCACGAGGGGGACCTCTTTTTTGTGGATAAGGTGGTTGTGCGGGGGAACACCAAAACGAAGGACATCGTGATCCGCCGTGAGCTTCGAATTCGGCCCGGTGACCGCTTTGACGGCAAGAAAATCGACAGGTCGGTGAAGCGCCTCGAAGATCTGGACTACTTCGAAGAGGTCACCTACGACACCGAAACCGGATCGGCCACTAACCGCAAGGATTTGATTTTCCGCGTCAAGGAGAAGCGGACCGGAGAGCTTTCCTTCGGCGGCGGCATCAGTTCGGTGGACAAATTTGTGGGGTTCGGAGAAATTTCTCAGAAAAACTTCGATCTCTTGCATTTTCCCCGTTTCACCGGCGGGGGGCAGAAGCTTTCGATTCGGGCGCGCGTCGGAACCATCAGCCAGAATTATGAACTGAGTTTCGTTGAGCCGTACCTTTTCGGCCGGAAGATCTCTTTCGGGGCCGACGCCTACAACACTCGCCGAGACGACACCAACGTCGACTTCAATGAAAGCCGCCTTGGCTTTGCGACCACTTTCGCCAAGGCCTTTACGGACGCCTTTCGGTTGGGAACCGGTTATACCCTGGAGCGGGTGACGGTCGATAATGTCTCGGACGACGCCCCCAAGGATGTGCGGCAGTTTGAAGGGGGCACGTGGCTCAGCCGGTGGCGGTTCTTTCAAAACTGGGACAAACGTAACAGCACCCTGAACCCAACCCGGGGGTTCCTCCTCACCTTTAGCGAGGAATTGGTCGGAACCTTCCTCGGCGGGCAAGAAAGTTTCTACGTCCTTCAGACGAGCTACACTCAATATCTGACTCTTTTTAAGAAGCATTTGATCGAACTCCGAATCCGGTTGGGAACCTCTCAGGATCTCGGGAGTTCTGATACGGTGCCCATATTTGATCGGTTTTTTGCCGGCGGTCTCGGAACGGTCCGCGGCTTCAATTACCGGCGGGTCGGTCCCATTGAAGGCGGTGGCGCCGTGGGAGGCCAGACCTTAGTGATTCTCAATCTGGAATACACCTTCCCGATTCCTTTCATTGAAATCATTAAAGGAGCCATTTTCACCGACGTGGGTCAAGTAAACGAAGAGAGTTACAAGATCGGCTTCGGCGATTTTGCGATCAGCGTGGGTCCGGGAATCAAGATCAAGACCCCGATCGGGCCTTTGGCTTTTTATTATGGTCTACCAATTGCCAATCGCGATACAGAGGATCCCAACGGTCGGTTTGAATTCAGCTTAAGTCACGGTTTCTAACGCTAAAAGGAGGCTATGGATATGAAGTTACTTTGGGTTCTTGTGCTGGGCATTTGTATTTCTTCACCCGCTTGGGCGGTGACGGAAAAAATGGGTTACGTCGACGTTGCCAAGGTCTTTGACGGTTATCAGAAGACCAAAGACAACGACGTTAAGCTTCAAGCTGCAGGAAAGAAGAAGGAACAAGAGCGGGAAGCGATCATCAATGAAGTCCGGCGCTTGAAAGATGAGCAGGCGCTTCTCGG